>Ga0209239_1000005_pt1 | contig 161301 bp, 140 predicted proteins | sample GraSoi013_2_20cm_FD_185824 | JGI IMG/M metagenome (GOLD analysis project Ga0209239, IMG submission 185824) | Grasslands soil microbial communities from the Angelo Coastal Reserve, California, USA - Sample 10_02_2013_2_20cm (SPAdes) (version 2) | ecosystem: Environmental > Terrestrial > Soil >...
GGCTTACGAACTCTGGAAGCCCGGTCCGTCCTACACGATGAAGGATTTTCTCGCCGATTGGGGACCGCAAGGCTATTACGGCCCGGTGAAAAGTTACAGAATTGTCCGTGCCAAAGCGCCAAGCGGTTCGAACGCCGTTGCTATTTCGGCCGAGGTCAGCCCCTTCTCGCCAATGTCCGACGCTTCCGACTCGGAAAAAAGCCGCAAGACCAAAGTCGTCGAAGTTTGGGTGCTCGCTTCCGACAAATCGTTCAGCTTCCCCGTTCCCTGACGACCCTGACGATTTATCTCAGTTATCCGTGAATGTCGTCCAGCGCATGAACGAGTTCCTGAGGGCTAGCGCTGGCCGTGCCGAGTTTGCCGACCACAACGCCGGCAGCGGTGTTCGCCAGCATGGCAGCGTCAGGAAGCGGCGCCCCGGCTGCAACGGCCAACGCCAGAACACTGAGAACAGTGTCCCCTGCGCCGGTAACGTCAAAGACCTGGCGGCCGGTGGCGCCGCGCTCGATCCCCGGCTGTCCCACGCGCGCGTAAGTCACCTCAAAACTCGTCGCCGGAATGTGCAAATGCCGCGGCGAAGCTTCTTCAAATACGCTCATTCCCTTTTCCCCCCGCGTAATCACCACTGCGCCGCTACCGAAATGTGCCAGCAGTGACCGCCCCGCTTCTTCGAAAGATCTCTCATCTCCAAGCACCCGGCCCACCAATAGGCTCGCCTCCTTCGCGTTGCACGCCACCAAGCGCGATCCACGGTACGCATAGAGTTTTCGCGTCTTCACACCCACGAACACAGGAACGTTCAAGTGATGCGCGGCGCTCAGAACGCGGTCCGCAAAATCGTCCGTGATCAGGCCTTTGTCGTAATCGGAAAGCACCAGCGCGTCAAGTTTTTTGAGCGCGGAAAATAAAACTCCGAGAAGTTTTTCCTGGGTTTCGGCGCGCAGCGCTTCGCGGCGTTCGTGATCGACGCGCACCACTTGCTGGTGCCGCGCGATGATTCGCGTTTTCACTGTGGTGACGCGTTTGGAATCGGCAATAATGCCTTTGTCCGCGATACTCACGGCGCTCAGGCATTTCTGCAACGCGCGTCCGGCCTCGTCATTCCCAATCACTCCAAAGGCCTCTACTTTCGCGCCGAGCGTCGAAATGTTTGCGGCCACATTCCCCGCGCCGCCCAGGCATTCGCTCTGCTCCACAAAATCAACAACGGGAACAGCCGCTTCCGGCGAAAGGCGCGAAGCCGTGCCCCACAAGTAGCGGTCCAGCATCAAGTCGCCGAGCACGCCGATGCGCTTCCCGCGCAGGCGCGGGATCAATCGCTTCAACCGGGGAACGGCATCGGCAATATTCGCGGGCATGAAGTGTCTTCGATTATTCCTCGGCGATCTTCGCCTCTTCCGGCAGCATCACGGGAATGTCATCGCGCACCGGATAGACGCGGCGGCAGGTGACGCACTTCAAGCCGGATCCGTCACTCAGCAGTTCCACGCGCGTCTTGCAAATGGGACAAACCAGAATGTCGAGAGCATACTTCGGAATCGCCATGATCGTCTCCACAAGAAAACCCTAAGACCTCCAGATTCGTGAATAGGCACTGTATCAAACGGCGTTTCACGCGGGCAACTCGATGCAATCGTCCCAATCGCAATGCCTGCGCTCGCTTTGTCCACGGCACGAGCAAATCAAACTCTTGTGCAAGTAAGAACTCCAAGACCAAAACTGACCCTCCGACCAGTAGTTTTTGGAACGGCAAACGCAGTAACCTTACGGGGATTACGGGGTTGAATCCCTTCCAGTGGGAGTGTAGCCGTGTATTGCGACCGCTGTGGACTGAACTTCCTGCCCAAACAGTCCGTGTGCACTCGCTGTAAGAGAGTGCCCACGCGGTACTGGTTTCAATTCATGAGTTTGGTGACGATCTTTGTGGCCGTGCTGTGCAACACCATTCTTGGCCTGTTCCTGTTGCCCCGGCTGGCGACGTCAAAGCACGGGCAAATCTTGTTTCGCAGTTGGTACTGGTTCGATCAGAAATTCGCCCTGTACGGCTGGGTGCCTCTAGCCGCCGCCCTGCTCGCTTGGGACTATTTTGTCTGGAAAGAGGCCCGGCCGAAGGTCAAGGGCTGGTTCACGCGCAAACTTTTGACGTTCTCGCTGGCCGCTGGCGTAGCTCCGCTGCTTCCCTGGTGGATTCCCGCAGGCCAGCCACCAGCGCAATTCTTCGCTATGATCGGCCGGCACCAGGGCGTGCCCATCCTGCTGGCCTGGGGCGTGGTAACGGTTGTCACCATTGTTCTCTGCATTGATCCCGAATCCCGCGACTACTTGCTGGGCCACGGTAGAACCTTGAGCGTCGTTAGCACCGGAATGCTCTTGCTGGTCCTCACCATGACCGTGATCGGCTGGTCCCTGACCTACTGATCCAGCATTCATCTATCATCACGCTCGAAATCCTGTCATCTCTTTCGCCGTAGTCTCCTAAGGCTGCGTCGCCCGCTCGATGAAGCTGGCGATCTGATTGTGCAGGCTGACGCGGTCCTGGTCATGCAGGTACATCATGTGGCCCGCGTTGTAATAATCCTCCTTGATGTTTTTCTGCAGCGCGTCGGGAAGCCCCAAGTGCTCCATGGTAAATTCCGTGGCGAAAAACGGCGTAGCCAGATCGAAATAGCCACTTTCGACCTGCACTAGCAAGCGTGGATTGGTAATCATCGCTTGGGCGAGATCCTGGTCAACGTTTGGCGCGCCAGGGAAAAACCGCCGCGGTCCGCCTTCCTTGCGAACCCAGTTCCAGCTGCCGCCGCCTGCCCCGCTGGTGTTGTGATAAACCTTGTCCTTTCCGAATTTCAATTCGTCGTGATTGTAGGAATTGATCAACGCCGTGAACGCGCCCCCCACGGCAGGTCCTTCGGGGTCTCCTTGTGCGTTTTCCTCGAGCAGATCGTAGGTATAGCCGGTGAAGCGCGCGTCAATGCGGCCGGTGGTCAGGCGGGAACTGCGTTGCAATTCCGCGCGGAATTGGCTGAGATTGACTCGAAGATCGGCCTTGATCAGATAGTCTTCGCTCAGGCCGGTGAAGTAGGACACCTTTTTTGCAACCGCAGCTTTCTCTCCGGCGGAGAGCTGCCCGCCCTTGAAGAGCGCGGACGCGTAATCGCCCTGCGCGTATTTGCGCGCTTCTTCAACGAATCCCGGGAGATCGGCGGGGCGATCTTTTAGGAGTTTGTGGTACCAGGCCGTGGCCGCATAACTCGGCAGATAAAAAATGAACGGCCGGTCATCTCCCGGCGCGAAGGTCAGTGAAGAAAGATCGAGAACGGAGGAAATCAGCACGATGCCGTTCAAGTGTACTGTGTCTCGCGATTGCAGGTAATTGCCCAGCGCCGCCGAGCGGAACGTGCCGTAACTCTCGCCGATTAGGAATTTAGGCGAGTTCCAGCGGTCGTTGCGGCTCAAATAGGTGACAATGAATTGCGCGAACGCTTCCACGTCCTCGTCAATACCGTAAAAATCCTTGTTCTCTGCTTTGCAGATGGCGTGGCTGTACCCCGTGCCCATCGCGTCAATGAAAACCAGGTCCGTTTTGTCGAGCAAGGTTTCCGGGTTGTCCATGAGTTTGTAAGGCGCGGGGGGCGTGAAGGTGCCGTCAAGAGTGTGCGCCCTCCGCGGCCCGAACGCGCCCATGTGCAGCCACATCGTGGCTGAACCCGGTCCACCGTTGTAGAGGAACGCCACCGGGCGCGTGCTCAAATCCTTCACATCGCTGCGCGTGTAAGCTACGGAATACATCAATCCTGTGGATTCGCCTTTTTCGTTCTTGAGCAGCGTTGTGCTGGCAGTCGCTTTGTAAGGAATCGTTTGGCCGCCGATCTTGATGCTGTGCTCGGTTACCGAAGACTCTTCTTTCGACGTGGCCGCGTCGCACTTATCGGCGGACTTTGCTTCCGGCGCTTTCGCTTCTCTTTCCTGCCCCCGGGCAATGGACAGCGTGGCTTGCGCGAACCACAAACAAATTCCTGCTGCATAAAGAGACCGGCTTTTTTTCATGCGCTTGCTCTCCCTTCTCGAACTCTGTCTGGCTCTGTTCGCCAGCGCGCGATTTTATGTCCCTCGGCAGAATCAGTCAAAGGAGGCACCCGCAGCCAAGAGAAATTTGAGGAGCCGCAAGCCGATCAGCGCCGTTTCTTGCTTTTATTCTGCGCGATCCGCGCCTTAACTAGCTTTTTCACAAGAGCAGCCGGCAGAGGCCTGTCTACCGGGAATTGGATGGTCCCTTTGGACGTGGTGTAGCCCTTAAGCTCTTTCTTGAACGCTTCAATAACCGAGGCAGTGGGGAACAAACTGCAATGGTTGGAGAAGGCTGCGAACCACACCAGCACTGCATTGTGCTTGAACGCAGGCATCCCATAGCTGATAACCTCAGTGGATCCACGCGGCACAACAGATCGAATCACAGCGCGCATCTTGTTCAAGGTGCTGCGAGCTGGCTCAGGAATCTTTGCGATGTATTCGTCTGTATTTTTGGGAACGGCGCTGCCTTTCTTCATACGGGAAATCCTCCAAGCGCCTTCGTTTCTAGTTATGCCCAAGACTCGATGCGGCCGTACGGCGCCGGGGTACGCGCCTCGGCGTCAGGCATCGGCGCGTGTGCGCAGTTGCATCACCCGGAGTCTGCCGCCGGCCCAGGCTTGCGGCATCGCCAGAACGATGAGCGCGAGTGGATACCAGTGAGGCCCGAACGCGGGCCCTTTGCTCCACGTCGCGACGGCGCCCGCAATGCTCACCACAAGGCCGAGGAAGCCGCCCACCAACGCGTGCGTCATAGGCCTATCGGGCGCGAGCCGCGCCATGATGTAGCTGCCCAGGACTCCATAGAAGGTGCGATAGGCCGCCGCCAACAGTAGCGCCCCGTCGAAGCCCACCATCGACGCGCCCCAGGGTGGGAAGACACCGACAATGTGCAAGATCTCGTCGGTGCTGAGGGTGATAGCGATTCCCACCACCATGCCAACCAGTACGGCGATGATGCTGCGGCCAATACGGCGTGGAGGAATCGTATCGCTCATGAAGGGCTCGCTCCTTTCTCTTTAGCGGAAGTCCCCTGGGATGCCAGCAACTCTTCGAGGCGGTCGTAGCTCACCGCCGCTCCGCTTTCCATGCCGGACTTAAGGATCGCGTCACGCGTTTCGCGCGCCTCCCCAGGGCCACGAAGATTAGCTGTCAAAGACAATGATTTAAGGGAGTTTAGGAGAGAAGTCCGTCATCACCATAAACGTGGAATCAACCTTCTCGACGAGTTTTCCGTTGGCTTCGGACTTGTCCTTTACGCTTTGCCATTCCGGATCAGCGCCAAACGCTTTCCAGTTGGCGGTCGCAGCTTCGCGGCTCGGATGCGCCAGGATGTACACGAGCGTCTTGTCCTTGAGCGGATCATCCGTGGGCGTCCAATAGGCGATATTCTTTATTCCGTGCTTCTCAAACAGTTTCATCGTGTGTTCGCGGAAGCGCTTTAGCAGGTCGTCGAGTTTGCCCTCATAAGCGTGATACACGCGAAGCTCGTAGACCGTTGTGGTGGATGTCGCAGAGCCAGGCTTGTCTTGAGCCGAAGCAAGCCATTCCGCAGCGGGAAGCAACGTTATTGCGGGAAGCGATTGAAGCAAGGTTCGTCTTTTCATGGCGGCAATTCTACCAGAAGTTTCTTTCCGCAACGCGCAGAATTGGCATGCGAATCGGATGGATTCGGTGCTGTCCCTGAGAAAATTCAGTATGAATGGCGGTTGAAACCGAGAATCATCGTGAATGGACGCCCGCGACGACATCCTCAGAGGCAGTCTAAGGGGATGCCATCGCGGGCTTATTCTCCCTTACTCTATCCGCATAAAAGCTATGACCGCGTGCCGCGGTCCGTCTGTTCAAAATTGCACACCCACGAACGAGGACAACCGAACGGCGGCGTGGTTGTACTACCAAGGGCCGGACGAGTGGTATAAGAGAGGTGCGCAAAGGAGGCGGGTATGCGCGCGGATCAAGTCGATGTTTCCTGGGACCCAGGCAAGGCCAAGTGGCTGATTCGAATTGTAAACGGCGAAGAAGTAATTCGGCGGTATTGTAGTTTGCCAAAGAACGCGGACGAAAAGGCGGTCGCCGCCGCCGCGCAGAAAACCGTACAAGATGAGGGCTACGAAGCCGATGCCGCCTTAGTGAGTGTCCGCCGCTAGTGTCGGAGAGGCGCGCCCGCGCGGCGCAGGTGACGCCCTTTTAGACATTCATAGCTAAGCTTGCGTCAACTGTCCTATCGGTCAGGATACTCCCACGAGACACTTTGGCACGGAAGCCTTGCGGACGTAATGCATTGGAGTTTCAATGGAATTACTATGAGAAACTCCAAAACACCCGCCCTTTTGGCACTTTTGCTGACCTGCTCCTTCGCTGGACCCTCGTCTGGCCAGCAACCGGATCGCGTTTTCAACTGGCAGCCTGGCAATCAAGAGGATGTGCGGTTGGACCCGGCTAACTATCACGCCGGGCAGACGTATCATGCGGGCGGCAACGGCGGCAACCTGCAGGTCGATATCAAGTCGGAGCTGCCGGTCACGATCTTCCTGGCGCGCTCCGAAGAGTGGAACGGGGCGCTGCAGCATCCCGAGAGCCTGGTCAACCTGCAACAGTTGTGTACCAGAGAACATGTGGTGGAGACCCGGTATTCTTGTTTCGTCCCGCCGGTCGGGATGACGCTTATCATTCGCGACGAGCGATATAGTCCCGATCACGCGGTGATTGCCGAACTTGGCGCCGTGCTGGACCCAAACAGCAGAGTCGAGCGCGCGGTGGGCGCTGGAATCACGGGAATCGCGGCGGTTGTGGCAGGGCGGGAATCGGCCAAGCGGCAGTTCAAAGCGCCCAACGACGTGCACATCCAATACTTCCGCTGGCTGTGCGTGGAAAACTGTGTCCAGCCGGAGTTTCGTTGGACCTGGCAGGTCAAAGAGAAATATCAGCTGACGTCGTTCCTGAAAGTGTATGGCGGGTTCACGCCGGACCATGACGGTTCACAGGTCAGCATCAAGATCAAGTCCCCCGTGCCGATGGTGGTGGCGATGCTGCCCTCGGATGTCGCCAACCAGTTGCATGCCAAGCCGGAGATGTTCGAGCCTGCGCTGGAGAAGAATCCCTGCCAGCAGCGGGGCGTACAGTCTTTGGAGTTCCAGTGCACGTTCAATCTGGCCGACGGCCCGCAATCGCTGATCGTCGCCCCGGAAGCCACCGGCAACGTGCCTCACAAAAAGGCTGAAATCGAGATGCAGTTTGTGAAGTGCATCGAGAATTGCGAGCTTCTGCAAACCAGACGGTAGAGCGCCGAGATTCCGTTCTCTCGCCGGCTCCTTTCGATGCCGTCAGACAAGCCGTCTGAATCCTCCCCATTCGGCTGCGAGATACCGCGTGCGTGCAATATCCGCGTCCTCGTGATGCAGCAACTTATTTCGACGTGGTTGGAATCCCGAGCAAGCTACGAATTCCGAGCCAGTGGGAAGGACCTTGCCCTATTTTCAGCCCTGCTTGCGGTCACTCTGGCCCCAGTTCCACTAAAAAGGAACAACCCCAGGGGCCAGAGTGACGAAGCAGAGTACGACCTGATCCTCTCTCGCCGTCTAAGGACCGCGCTCAAGACGGCTAATCAATGCAAAGAACTTAGGTAAGACACCTGAGGCAAATGTAGGGTTTCGCTGGATGGAACGAATTCTGTTCGCGTACTAAGAGTTAAGAATGAGGCGCGCGACGACGACGTTCCGCGTTTGCATGAGCCCGCCGGGGACTTGAGCCGACTCCCCCGATGCAGATCCCTGCGCCCCTCTGATCCCATGAAAGCTGTCACTAAGGTTGTGCTTTGTCTCTTGTTCTGTGCTACCGGTGCTTCAGCACAAATAGCGCCATCCCCGGCTGGAGTCGCGCCGGTGATGGACGTAAGCCTGGGATATTCGTACATGAGGAGCACCACGCCGTTGTCAACGACGCTCAACTTGAACGGGGTGGTCGCGAACATCACCGAGGGCATCACTCCTCGCCTGGGCATAAAGGCGGACGTAGGATACTTGCGCGCTGCCAACGTCCTTGGCACAGGACGCCACGCCGATGTCCTGGACTACCTTGTTGGACCGGTGTTCTATCCCAAGAGAGACCGGCACCTGGTCACTTTCGCGCATGGATTATTTGGAGGCGCCCGGGTCACAGGCATCGCTCCCATTGGAGGCGTGCTTAGACAGGGATATGTCTACGATTTTTCGTGGGCCTTCGGCGGCGGGTACGAATACTGGTTCACAGACTCCATGGCCATGCGAGCCAGCGTGGATGCTTTGCATACCTCCTACTTCAATGCCTCGGGAGCGATTCAAGGAAGATACGACATCCGGCCCGTCGTCGGAGTCGTCTACTATTTCGGCGCGCGTAAGAGATAAGGCGACGCGTTCTGTGTGGACAAGTCTCTACTAGAAGCGCACGCCGTTGTGAGAGGAACCTGCGCGATTTGCGGCGTCTATTCGTCGTCCTCGTCGCCGCGATGTGCCGCGATCTGTCCACGAATTTCGCCGCCAGGGAAACGAGTAGTGTGCATATTCGCATAGGCGGACCCGGCGCCGAGCGCGCGTAGGAAGCCAGCGAAGTCATGCTGGTCGAGGGCCTGATCGGTGGTTGCGCCAGCCGTGTTCAGAGCAATGATGTCTGCTGCAGTCGTTGTGCCCGTGATCGAACCGGATGTGGTCTGCGGGCAATCGGGCTTTTGCGGGATGTCAGGATTTCCCTTGGGGCCACCGCAGAAAAAAGTCATCACCGGATAGTTGGCGCCTTTAAGACCGAAATGAATGTGTGCGAACAAGGGCGGGCCGCTCAAGCCAGACCAGGTGAATGTCCAGCTCAGTGTGGTCCCGTCTTCGCTAAGCCTTGCCCGGAAAGTCCCGCTGGCGCCATTGGCCTTCGGCGGCACTTCATTGAACGTCGACAGCCGAGTTGAAAAGCGGAGAGCATTCCCATCATTGTTGTTGTTCGCTTGCGTCGAGAGATTGCCGATCAATAGTACAGCTATGGCCGCCAGCGCGGCGCTCAAACATAATTTTTTCATCGCTTGCTCCTTTTAAGGCACCACGAAAACGCCGGACACCGAGAGACAGGGATGTTGCCTTCTGGTCCGTCGAAGGATTATTTTTCGTAACGATATACCAGCGAGGCGTCGCGATTGTCAATAAGTTGTTAATTGTCGTCTCGGGTCGGCGGAATTTCCTCCAAAGACAAATCGAGAAATGCCAAGCAAGAACATTACATAGCGGCTTGGATTAGAAACCTCTGGATTGGCAGAAGGCGCGGACAACAGCGGCGGCGTCGTGATGCTGCGCGTCGACGGCGTAATTAAGGCGGCGGATGTCCGCGGCCGAGAGTTTACCGGAGAGATCGGCAAGCGCGGCGCGGAGTTGCGGAAACTGCGCGAGCGTGGATTGGCGGACAATCGGAACCGCATCGTATGGCGGAAAATAGTGGCGGTCGTCGGCCAGAGCCACGAGACCTAGAGAATCGATAAGGCCGTCCGTGGAATTTCCAGCGACGATATCCACTTGATGATCGACGAGGGCTCGGTAGATGAGGCCAAGGTCCATCACTTTGGGCGACTCGGCGAAATGCAGATTGTAACTATCGCTCCAGCCGCGGAAGCCGTCGGGGCGCTCGAGAAATTCGTAGCCGACGCCGGCGCGCCATTTCGGAGCAAGGGGCGCGATATCGGAGATTTTCTGAAGATGGAGATTTTTGGCGTCGTCGCCGCGGATAACCATGGCGAAAGTGTTTTCAAAACCCAGCGGCTCGGTGACCTCAAGGTGAAAGCGCTCGGAATAGAGCTGCTTGACGCGATTGTAGACGGCGGCCGAACCGCCTCGCGGAGTTTCGTTGAGCACGGTGGTGAGGGCCGTGCCTGTGTATTCAACGTAGAGGTCAAGCTCGCCGGCTAGCAGCGCCTTGTGGACAAGAAGCGTGCCGCCCAGGTTGGTCTTGCGAATGACGGGGATGCCGGTCCGCGCTTCAATGTGCTGGGCAAGAAGTTCGGCGAGAACAACTTGTTCGGTGAAAAATTTGGAGCCGATGGTGATTTTGGATTGAGGAAGCCGCGTGCATGCGGAGAGGAAGTAAAGGAGGTTAAGAAAGTAAAGGAGGCAAAGGAATCGGAGCAAGGCGCGGCGCATGTCACGAAACCTTTAGCCTTCGTTCGAGAAGGCCGAGGAGAAAATCGGCGAGGAGGGCAAGGACAGCGGAGGGAATGGCGCCGGCGAGGATCAGCGAGTCGCTGACTAGGGCGACGCCGCGGAAAATGAAAGTGCCGAGTCCGCCGGCGCCGATGGCAGCGGCAATGGTGGCGACGCCGATCGTGATGATGGTGGCGGTGCGAATGCCCGCAAGGATTACGGCGAGAGCCAGCGGGAAGCGGACGCGAAAAAGAATCTGCGCGCGAGTCATGCCCATGGCTTCGGCCGCCTCGAGCACGGCAGGGTCAATTCCGGTAAGGCCGACGTAGGTGTTGCGCAGGATGGGGAGAAGCGCGTAGAGAACGAGAGCGACGATAGCGGTGCGCTTTCCGATGCCGCCGATAAACGGAATGGGAATCAGGAATCCGAAGAGCGCGAGACTGGGGATGGTCTGGAAGATGCTCGCGGCGCCCAGCGCAATGGCGCGCAACGCGGGGCGTTGTACGATGAACATGCCGAGAGGAACGCCGATGAAAATGGCGATGATCATGGCGATGATCACGAGCGTAAGGTGATCGAGCGTGGCACCGAGGATTTCGTCGCGATGATCCATGAAGAAGGCCCAGGTGGTCTGCGGATTCACGCGGAGCTCCCCGGCGTCACGCTGAGAGACGACGTGAAGGCGCGAACTTCGGGATGGTCGAGGTGAAGAAATTCCTGTGGCGCAGCCCTTGCAACAACATGGCCGGCTTCGAGCAAAACGATGCGCGAAGCGAGGAGGAGAGCTTCGCGAAGGTCGTGAGTGACAAAGACGATCGTTTTGCCAAGACGGTGGACCAGGGCGCTGAATTCGCGCTGAAGCTCCGCGCGCGTGACGGGATCGAGAGCGCCGAAGGGTTCGTCCATCAGGAGAATGGGTGGATCGGCTGCGAGAGCACGGGCAACTCCTACGCGCTGGCGCTGGCCTCCGGAGAGTTCGCGCGGGTGGCGATGCGCGAATTCGCGCGGATCGAGGCCGACAAGATGGAGCATTTCATCGACGCGGGCGGCGATGCGAGCTGCATCCCAACTTTCCAGGCTGGGCACGAGACCGACATTCTCTGCAACGGTGAAATGAGGGAAAAGGCCAGCATCCTGAATCACGTAGCCGATGCCGCGACGGAGCCGGATGGGATCCCAAGAAGTGGTTGACCGGTCCTGGACCAGGATTTCTCCTTTCGTTGGCAATAACATCCCGTTCATCAATTTCAGGAGGGTAGTCTTGCCGCTGCCGCTGCGGCCTAGGAGCACGAGCGTTTCGCCATGAGGAATTTCCAAGGAGACCTGTGAAACGATTAAGCGTTTAAGAATATCGTTTATGTGGAACGACACGTCGCGAAATTCGATCCTATTCGTGGCCGCGGGCGATATTTTCGCATTCATTTCGGTTGACAGCACCAAATCACGGAGCGACTATCTTAATCTACCCTAGCTCGTGAGCGCTGAAATTCGGCGCATCCTTCGCGTGGAAGCTGCATCCAAGAGAAGGGGAAAACGCCATGGGAGCTCTCGCCTCTGCTGTCCGCATCCGTCACGACCTTCACAACAGACTGCTCGACGCTCGCGCACGCACCGATGAGATATTTCGCGTGGTGCGCGAAGAGGCGATATACGACCGGCCCATCCCCGAGAGACACCGCCTTATTTTTTACGTCGGGCACGTCGAGGCTTTTGATTGGAACTTGCTCGCGCAACGGGCGTTTGGATTGCGGTCTTTTCAGCGGACCTTCGACCGCCTGTTTGCGTTTGGCATTGACCCGGTGGACGGAGGATTGCCATCGGATGCAGCGGCGGATTGGCCGACACGCGAAGAAGTCGAGCGCTACAACCGGCGTCTGCGAGAAGAGCTGGATCGCGCGATCGAGCATGCGCTGGAGCGGCCGGAAGAAGGGCATCCGCAGCTGATCACCATGCTGGAAGTAGCGATTGAGCACCGGCTGATGCACGCGGAAACGCTGGCGTACATGCTGCACCGGTTGCCGAGCCACCGCAAGATTGGCGGAGCGGAACGTTCAGCGTGGAAGGCGCACCGCGTGAAGTCGCACCTCGTGGAAATTCCAGCCGGAATCGCGACGCTGGGACTGAGCAGCATTCACGATGACGAGTTCGGCTGGGATAACGAGTTTGGAGCGCATGAAGTCGCCGTGAACGAATTCGCCATCGACAATTACAACGTGACCAATCACGACTTTCTGCGGTTTGTCCAAGCAGGAGGCTACGAGAATCGTTCGCTCTGGAGCGAAGAAGCCTGGGCTTGGAAGACAAAGGAAGGCGTCCAGCACCCGATGTTTTGGGGCCGCGAAGGCAACCTCTGGGTGTACCGAACGATGTTTGGCGAGATTCGTTTGCCCCTAGAGTGGCCGGTTTACGTGAGTCACGCCGAGGCGACGGCGTACGCGAAATGGCTGGGGCGCAAACTGCCGACGGAAGCGCAATTTCATCGTGCAGCGTACGGAACGCCGGACGGCGCATCGGAGCGCAGCTATCCTTGGGGCGAAGAAGGGCCAAGCCCATCCAAAGGGAATTTCCATTTTAAATCGTGGGATCCTTCGCCGGTGGGCGCGCATCCTGCAGGGGCGAGCGCTTTTGGCGTGCAGGATCTTGTGGGGAACGGCTGGGAGTGGACGAGAACGGAGTTCGCGCCATTTCCGGGATTCACACCCATGGCTTTCTATCCGGGTTATTCCGCAAATTTCTTCGACGGCAAGCACTACGTGATGAAAGGCGGCTCGCCGCGCACCGCGGCCTGCATGCTGCGCCGGTCTTTCCGAAATTGGTTCCAACCACATTATCCGTACGTCTACGCAACATTCCGTTGCGTCGAGGACTAATCGAGCCCAAGCCTCTGGAGAATCCTATGGCGACGCCTGCACTATCGCTCCGGCATGTGTCTGCATTCGCTGCAGATGTCCGCGAGAGCCTCACCAAAGCTGGGCAGAGAGAACTTCCGTCAAAGTATTTGTACGACGAAGTGGGCTCGGCTCTGTTCGAGACCATTTGTGTTTTGCCGGAGTACGGGCTCACGCGCGCCGACGCGCGGCTCCTGGAAAAGCATGGGGAAGAGATTGTGAGCAGGCTGCCTTCGCCTGTTCAGGTGGCGGAGCTTGGCAGCGGCTCGGGAAAAAAAACACGCTGGATTCTGGAAGCGCTGTCGCAGCGGCAGAAAACGTATTACTACCCCATCGAAATTTCGCCGTTTGCGCTCGCGGCGTGCGAAAAAGAACTAGGGCACATCGATATGGTCAGCATCGTGGGGTACGAACAACCGTACCTGGAAGGATTGCGCACGGTGGCCGAAGGGCGAGCAGAGGAGGATCATCTGCTCGTTTTGTTTCTCGGGAGCACCATCGGCAATTTTGATCGCGATGCGGGCGAAACGTTTTTACGAGAAATGAGGGAAATTCTCCAGCCGGGAGATGCGTTGCTGCTTGGTACGGACCTGGAGAAAGACGTTGAGCTGCAAATGCTGGCTTACGACGACCCCGCGGGCGTGACAGCGGCGTTCAACCTGAATTTGCTGGCGCGCATCAACCGGGAGTTGGGCGCGGATTTTGATTTGAGATGCTTCCGGCACGAGGCGCTCTGGAATTTCGCGGAGCGGCGCATCGAAATGCATTTGCGCTCGACCCGTCGGCAAACGGTACACGTTCCGGCGGCGAGCCTTCGCGTCATGCTGGACGAAGACGAAACGATCTGGACAGAAAGCTCGCACAAGTACCAAGCCGAGGAAGTCCCAGAGATGGCGGCGCGAACAGGATTCCGCTGCGAGGGACAGTGGATCGACGCCGAGTGGCCATTCGCTCAAAACCTGCTGATTGCGGAATAAGCGGCTCATGACTTGTGATTCGTGACTGGCGACCTGGTGACTCGTGTTCTCTGACGCGTGACTAATGCCCCGCGTAAGCAAGAGCGTATCCCCCCACACCCCCATTCCATGGATGAATATCAAAACAAAGGGCTTACAAAATGCATCCCCCTTAAATTGTTGATTCTAAAGGATATGTTTTCAGTGGGCAAAGCATGCATAAGGCAAACAAGGCAGCCCCAAAAAAGAAAGGCGGCAGCTCGCTGCCGCACTCGAAATATAGTTTCCTATATGTTAGGTATACCATAGTCTTCTCGGATAGTCAAGGAAAAGTTTGGCGCTTCAGTTTCCGAGTAGCCGAGCGTCCGTCCAAGATATTGTCGGTTAAGGGCACCGTTCGCGGGACCGAATCCCCCCAAGCATCGCTGGCGGTGACCCGAGAAATAGCCGACAAATCCTACAACTAGTGTTTCCAGATGTCCACGCGAATCGTACCGGAAACAGGATTGCTGGCCGAGGCACCATGGGGATTGCAGACCCGAATGGTGACCGTGTTGGCTGTGCTTACCCAAGCAAAGTATTGGAGGAAGTCGCCGGTAGTCCCCGCAACCAATGCGTTCGGTACGCCCAAAGCGATGGTGTAGCCATCGCTTGCCCCCGTAAACGTGATTGGTGTAAGCGAGGCACAGTTGTTCGGCGAGACGCTTGGGACACTGACGGTAAACGCCTGCGATAGATGTTCGAGTATGGGAGTTCCGCCCCCGATCGTTACGGAGCCGCTGGCAGCGATGTCTCCTTTGCCATCCACGCTGAACTTGGTTACGCCGGCGCTCTGTCCGAGGAGAATGTTGCCGGCATTGCCGGCAGCGCCGTTGTTGAATATACCAGCGGCTGCCGTCGCGCTCGTGCTCGAAGTCCCCCCAGAAATGCCGACGAAGTTGGTGCTGATGCCGTAAATTCCATAACTATTGGTGCTCGACGCGAAAACTCCGTAGCTACTAGTGTTGTACGCTTGAACGGCAGGTCCGGGCCCGCTAGTGGTCGAATTTAACCCTCCCGTGGCTATATTTCCAGTAACTGTGAGATTGGGCATAGCCTGGTTACCCATAAATGTGTTTGCGCCAAGACCCGCAAATGGCGAGCAGGTGAAAGGGTGCGCCGTAACGGCGCTGCCAGCGGCGCAAGTATTTGTGGCAAGAGCCACCGTGGTGGATCCTCCGAGCGAAACGGAGCCCCCGCCAGTTAGCCCCGCGCCAGCATTCACGCTAAGCCCAGGATTGGCAAGCATGACATTGCTGACTCCCGCCGCCGGGATGCTAAGGCTCACGTTGCCGGTCGTTCCACCACCGAACAGACCCGCGCTGGCTGTCACACCAGTTATTGTGCCGGTGCCGGGAAAGGTCTGGGCCGAAGCAAAAGTAACTGCGTTATCGAATTGCGTGGTGCCGTTCACTTCCAATGTTGCCTGCGGGCTGGCCACAAGTATCAATTCCGATTCCGGGCGCATGACGGGGGTACTCGGAAACTGACCTGCCACCCAAAAGTTTGCGGTCGGATAACGGGATCGTGAGGAACCGTGTTGGCGCAACGAAAAATCAGAAGGCTTCAATGCGCCAGACTAGGCGTGTGGACCAGGTTTTTTGGGTGGTGAGGGGAGGGCGCCAGACGGCGAGAATCTGCGAGCCCTGGTAAACGCGCTCGAAACCTTCCTCGGACTCCGAAACTGTTTCAATCGGCGAGACCCAAAATTCTTCGACGAGCGGGGCGTGCAAAGAGACGCGGACGCGTTGCCAGCCGTCTTCCATGCGCAGGATGGGGCCGGGCATGGAGCCGCTGAAGCGAAGATTTTTTTTGCCGAGCGGCGTCTCGAAGAAACGATCGGGCTCCGTTGGTGCCAGGAGATTGATCACGGACTCGATACCGACGGCCAGGGGCTTTTCGAGAGTTTCCTTGAACTTCAGGGTGATCACGCACGTTGCTTCAAAGCCGTTCGGGGCAGGACTGAAAGTATATTGTTTGAGGAGCAGAAGTTTGGAGGACGCGGAGTCCGTCTTGCCTTGGAGCGTCAGGGAATCCGCGCGGAAAAGCTCGGCTTCGTTGGGCGTGGAGTTCTTCACGGTGAAAACGCCGCCGGCAAATCCGGCGTCTTCGCGCAATTCGAGGATTTCGTAGTCCGCGTGCGTGCGATCGGGGTCGAAAATCATGACGCGGAAGGCATGGCGCGGCCAGCGGTCGTAGCGAAGGAAGCGCTCCAGGCCGGGCTCCTTGACACGGGTCTGTTCGTGAATGGAAGCGACCGCGCCAGTGGCAGGCTTCCCCGCGGCTTCGCGCAAGCGCGTGTGATAAGCCTCTGGGCGGCGCAGGACGGAATTGACGAGTGTGGCAGCCGAGGGACGGAAATCGAGTGCGGCGATGGTGCCGCCGTCATTGGGCTTCACAAGCGCCTGAGCCTCCAGAGAGGTGAAGAGCAGTTCGTTGGCACCGTCGGCATCGTAGTCCAAGAGTTCGACACGTGGCGCGAGCGCACCGGGAGTTTCGCGGTCAGCGATGGCCTCGGCGCGAACGAGATTGCGCCAGGGATCGGTGCGCAGATGCGGGGCATAGATTCCGCCAAAAATGCCGTGCCAATAGGCGTCGTTGCACTGCGCCCGCAAGAGCAGGTCGCGGGCTTGCAATAATTCAGCAGAGGACTTCGCGCCGTCGCGGTGAGCGGGTGCGGCGGCGATGCGTGCGGAAACGCGCAGCATTTTTTTGTGAAGCAAGTTGGACTCGGGGTATTTGCGAAAAAAGCCGCGCCAAGAGCCTCCGCGAAGGAAGGAAAGGATTTCCGGGCGAGCGCCGAACTCCTTTAGCACTTCGTGATAGCGCTGCCGGACACGCGTGGGGAGCGCCCACTCCATCATCTCCGTATAAGAAGCGGTCGGGAGATCGGCGCGGCCGAGAGGCGCATGTGATTCCAGATAGTGGCCGGGAGTGGAAACTTCCAGCCAATCGGAATTCTCTTCCAGAGCCGTAAAGAAAGCGGAGAGCCAGCCGTCCTTGTAGCAATGTTCGTGCGTTCCAGGCCAGACGCCGAATTTTTCCATGTCATCACCCATGGCAGCAACGCCGCCCGGATGGACGGCGGCGGCATCGCGTAGATAAGCAATGACGTCCTCAACTTTGCCGAAGGGAATGAGATAGCGGAGAGCTTTTTGCCCGGGATAGAGCCACACGGTCTTGCCACGGTCCTCGGCGATGTAGGCGCCAAAGAGTTCCTCGGGCTCGAAGCCCGCGGCGAGGAAATGCATGTCGTCAACCAGGGTATAAGCAACATTGGCCGAGGCAAGCGCGGAGGGAAGCTGTGGCTCCCAAACGCGCTCGGCGAGCCACGCGCCGGAAGGTGGCTTGCCGAAGTGCTTCTCCAGGTAGGCGGCCAGGCGAGTAATCTGTTCGTGCTGATCTTCGGGAGGAATCGAGACCAGAATGGGCTCGTAGAAACCGCCACCGACGAGTTCCACCTGGCCGGACTGGACCAGATTTTTCAGCCGGGAAAAATACTCAGGCCGATGTTCCTCAATCCAGGTGAGGAGCGGCCCGGAATAGTGGAGGCCGAGATGAACCTTCCGATGCTTTTCAAGGTGCTCGATGAATGGAAGATAGGATGAAGCGTAGGCCTTCTCGAGGACATGCTCGAAATTGCCGCAGGGCTGATGCGCGTGAATGAGCAGGGCAAGGTGAAATTTCTCGGGCATGGGGACAGTTTTTTCTCACTACCATCATAACCTGTCACGCGAATTTATGAATTCCGCGGTCCGAGGATGCGCGATGTGCGCACTTAATCGGTTACGGGGCAGACTCACATAGTGCCGACTGGCCGCCTTGATCAGGCCGTGGTGTGTCTCAGTACCCAATCGGAAATAGCGTTCAGAGCGTCCGGGGCCATGGTCTCCAGAATCTCGCCATATTCATTGGGCAAACCCGCCGGGGCGTGCTGGAGGAGATGGTTCAGGCCCGGCAATTCGACGGTTTGAAAGTCTTTGTTGCCGCCGTCTTGCAAGGCTTTCTGGATTTTGGCGAGATTCTCCTTCGGCGAGACTTGAAGGTCCTTTTCACCATTCAAGGCGAGGACTGGGCACATCGTCTTCTGCAAGGCAGGGCGAGGGTCATAATCGAGAAAGAAGCGAAACCATGGCGTGGCCATCAGATGCACTTGCGATTCCAAGGCTTCTGGAGGAAGCGACGCGCTCATGGCGCTGGAGTGCACGAGATCATTTAACTTGACTTGTAAAGCTGCGGAATCTTTCTCCTGGCGAACCAGCGCGTACGCTTGTTTGTTGAATTCGCGAGCCACGGCGATCTGGCCGTCGTTGACATCCGCAGCCTTCAAGATAAGTTCCGACTGCAGCAAGAGGGTCTCTTCGCCAGTAAGGCCGGGCCCGGCAAGAAGCACGATCCAGGCAACATCACCGGAATGCGCGGCTATCAGTGGAGCGATCATGCCGCCTTCGCTGTGGCCGATGAGGCCAATTTTCTTGGCATCAAGTTCCTTGCGAGTTTTCAGATAGGCGAGGGCCGCCTCGGCATCCGCAGCAAAGTCCTCCATTGTCGCGTTCGCGTAATCGCCAGTGGACTTGCCGATTCCTCGTTTATCGAAGCGCAGAACGGCGATGCCTTTTCGCGTTAGGTGGTCGGCGAGGACTAGAAAAGGGCGATGTCCAGCAAGGGATTCATCGCGGTCGTTTGGCCCGGAACCAGCGAGCAGAATGGCGGCGGGAAATGGACCCTGGCCGGGCGGAAGAGTGAGTGTGCCTGCGAGCGAGATTTTCGCTGTTGCGTTCGCGAAGGTGATTTCTTCTTCCTTATAGGGATAAGGCTTTAGCGGATTTTGCGGCCGAATCAGTTCAAGAAGCTTGTCGGAGCGTTGAAAATTCAGTTTCTGCTCGCCACCGTTCTGCGTCCAGCTTCCGTTGATGGCCGTTTTGGCGGTGTTGAGCGTGCCGTCATAAACGCCTCGCACCACGGGGATTTCAAAGTGAAAACTGGCGTCGTTCTGGCTCACCTTGACGGCGGGAAGTCCACTTACGCCCATGTCTGGGCTATCGAGCGCAGCGACGAGCTGTTTGCGATAGTCATGCGAAACGTGCAATTGCAAGCGCATGCGCATGCCGTTGCCTTCGAGCGCGCCCTGCCATACTCCTTCGGCGCTGGCAACAGCGTCGGAAGGTTTCTTTGCGCCGGCTCCCGGAGATTGGCGATGAAAAATAAGCGGAAGGCTGACACTGCCCTGCATCCAGTCACCATCGATGCTGCGCTGATCCGCTGCCAGCTTTCCTTCGTAGGAAGCACTCACGGAAGCTACGCTGAAGCGGAGAATTGCACTTTTTTGGGCAAATGATGTCACTTCGATGCCGTAGACGCCTTGATCCAGGCTATCAATGGTGGCTTTGAGAGAACCGTCTTCGGCTTTTGTGACATGCAGGACGAGATGGAGCATCGCTTCGCCGGCTTGAAGCGAACCGCTCCATTGGCCTTCCAGTGTTGAGGAACTCCGTCGGGGCCGCGGTTTGTGTGCGGGTGGAGTCTGGGCCGAAGCCAACGAAAAAGCAGCAAAGCTGAATAGAGAAATGGCCAACGCCAGCCACCTGTTTCCGAGCTTCACTCAAGCCCCCCTCACGCCGCATTCAGGATGGTAGATGATTCCTGGCTCAAAATAGTTGGCGTGGAAACCAGAATCGGAGAAGGTGTGCATGAAAAAAGGGCGGCACGCTGCGGCGTGCCGCCCAAAATTGCAGAAGACCTGTTGGAACCTAGCAGAACAGGCTACTTCCCTTGTTTTGCGTACCAATCGGCGTTGATGGGAGTGAAGCTGTTCCACTTTTCCGGGAGATCTTCGAGAGCAAAAATAGCGGTCACGGGGCAAACAGGTACGCACGCGCCACAATCGATGCATTCGGTTGGGTGGATGTAGAGTTGAGTCTCAGACTCGAAAGCCGGCTCATCCTTGCGCGGATGGATGCAGTCCACCGGGCAGACATCCACGCACGCGGTGTCTTTTGTGCCGATGCACGGCTCGGCAATCACGTAAGCCATTACGGGTCTCCTTTATTCGGGCAGTGGACCGGTGGCTCATCCAGCTGAACAGCTCAACCGGCAAAAAATCCTTATATCACGCGTCTGCCCGGCGCGACAAGCAGCTAAGGGAATTGTACGCGGGGGGAAGGAGTTTCTCAACCTGCAGAGGTATGGATAGAATGAGAGGAGAAGGAAGGTACATGAAAATCCGGACTTGTCTTTTCTTACTGGTTTTGACGGCTGCCGCGACGGCACTGGCGGCTCCGCAGACTTCGAAGACGGTTGCTCCGCGCGATCCAGAGATCATTGACGCACAGGGCTATCAGAAACTGCTGGAACAAAATCGTGGGAAGCCGATGCTCGTCAATTTTTGGGCGACCTATTGCGAACCGTGCCGCGACGAGTACCCCATGCTGAACGAACTGGCGAAGAAATATGCGCCCCAGGGATTGAAAGTCGTCGGCGTGAGCATGGATGACGACGGCGATTTGATCCTGATGCGGCGTTTCCTGGCCCGCTATAAGCCAGTGTTTCCCAATTATCGGAAGAAAGCGGGCGAGGACGGAGACTTCCGACAATTCACACAAACGGTGCTTCCCAGTTGGAATGGGTCTCTGCCAGCCACGTTCTTCTACGGCAAAGACGGCAGGCAGGCCGGACATATGTTCGGCGAAGGCCCGCGGAACGCGTATGAGTCAGCGATTCGAACGCTGCTGGCCCCGGGTTCCAACTAACGCCGAACTGCGCAATCAAAACCCAATCACTTAGTTTTGTGCAAAATCTCTATCGGAGTTTCTCATGCTCAATACGAAGGGCAATCGCATCACGTATTTTGGCCACAGCGCGTTTTCGCTGACTACGCCTTCGGCCCAGGTTGCCTTGATCGATCCGTGGGTGACGACAAATCCCTGGTGCCCGGAGGCGCTGAAGAAACTATCGCGATTGGACGCCATTTTCCTGACTCACGCGCATACCGACCACATGGGCGATCTTCTGGCGCTGGCCAAGCAGTTCAGGCCGAAAATTGCGGCGATGTTTGAGACGTGTCTGTGGATCGAAAGCAAAGGTTTTGGAGAAGAAACTTGCCCGATGGGCAAGGGCGGCTCGCAAACAATCGGTGATTTTGAGATCACCATGACGCACGCGTTTCATTCGAATTCGATTGACGATAACGGCGTGCGGCATTATGGCGGCGAGCCCGCGGGGTATATCATTCGCATGCCCGGCGGGTTCAAGGTGTATCACGCTGGCGATACGGCGCTTTTCGGCGACATGAAATTGATCGGCGAACTCTACAAGCCGGACCTCGCCATGCTGCCGATCGGCAATCGCTTCACCCTGGGCCCGCGCGAAGCGGCGTATGCCATCCGCCTGCTTGGCGTGAAGCATGTCGTGCCGATGCACTACGCCACGTTCCCTTTCTTGACAGGAACTGCGGAAGCACTGCGAAAAGAGGCAAAGAAAATCAAAGGGCTAAAAATTTACGCGCTGAAGCCGGGAGAAAAACTATGATTCGCACCGAGAATCTACGCAGCGGCTACATTCAGGACGACGTCGAGGAGTATGTTTACGAGCTTCTGCCGGAACGTGATGCGGTGGTCACGGAGATCGAAGATTACGCCGCGCAGAACCGCGTTCCGATTATTGGCCCGGCCGTGGCGCGCATGCTGACGCTCTTCGTGCAGGTGTCTGGCGCAAAGCGGATTTTTGAGATGGGCTCGGCCATTGGGTATTCCACCATCTGGCTGGCGCGCGCAGCGGGGCCAAAGGGAAAAGTGACTTACACGGATGGCGATCCGGAAAAAGCGCGGCGCGCGAAGGATTATTTCCGCCGGGCAGGCGTCGGTAAACGCATTGACGTGCGCGTCGGCGACGCGGTTGAACTGCTGAAAAAATCGCCGGGCACATTTGACCTGATCTTCAACGACATCGACAAGCGCCAATACCCTGCCGCGCTGCAGGTGGCACTGCCCAAGCTTCGCCGAGGCGGATTGTTCATTACCGACAACACGCTGTGGTCGGGAAAAGCGGCAAGGCCGGCCGCGCCGGATGACCTCGACACGCAAGGCATTCAGGAATTTAACCGGCTCGTCTACGCAACGAAGCAGCTCTACCCAGTTTTGCTTCCGCTGCGCGACGGCGTCACCGTCTGCCAGAAGAATTAAACACAAGTTATGGCAACCGCCTCCGCATCCGCACCGAAAACTCTCCTGGGAAGTCCCCCTGGACCAAAAGGGCGATTCTTGCTCGGGAGTCTGATCGAAGTTTCGCGCGACTGGCTTGGTTTTTACAAAAACTGTGCGGACGAGTACGGCGACGTGGTTCGCGTGCTTCTCGCACATGTTCCGGTTTATCTCGTGGTGCATCCGCGTGACATCGAGACCGTGCTCGTCACCAACGCGGCAAAGTTCACGAAATCCGAGGACTATCGCGCGCTGGCGCGGGTCCTCGGACGGGGTTTGCTGACCAGCGAAGGAGATTTCTGGAAGCGTCAACGCGGCCTCATCCAGCCTGCCTTTCACCGCCAAAGCATTCTGTCTTACGCGGCTGTCATGACACGCGCGGCCGGCCGCATGCTCGATTCGTGGAAGGAAAAGAGTGAGCGCAACATCCATGAAGACATGATGCGGGTGACGTTGGAAATCGTCGGGCGGTGTCTGTACAGCGCGGAAGTCACCGATGCCGCAGAACGCGTGGGCCACGCCATGGAAGTCGTGACGGGGAGATTTATTATCAACGCGAGTCTGGCGATGCTGTTCCGTTTCGATATCCCCGTTCGATTCGCGCTCCGGGAATGGCGAGCCATCCGCGAATTGAACGGGATCATCGGCGGCATCATTCGAGAGCGGCGTTCTTCTGACCAGCGGCGCGAAGACCTTTTGGACATGCTGCTTCGAGCGCGCGACGCTGACGGAAATCCCATGAGCGACACGCAACTGCGCGACGAAGTGATGACGCTTTTCCTGGCCGGCCACGAGACCACGGCCATCGCGCTCTCCTGGGCTTGCTACTTGATTGCGCGGAATCCGGATATCGAGGCGAAACTCGCCGAGGAACTGCAAACTGTCCTCGGCGGCCGTTTCCCGACGCCGGAGGACCTTCCCCGATTGCGTTATACGGAGATGGTCCTCAAAGAAACGATGCGTCTCTACCCCGCTGTGTGGGGCATCGGCCGGAGAGCCCTGGAGGATTGCGAGCTTGGGGGATACCGTGTGCCAGCAGGCTCAAACGTTTTCATTTTGCAGTGGCGGACGCAGCGCGATGCGCGCTTCTTTCCGGACCCGGACCGATTCGACCCGGAACGCTGGAGGGACGATCCGGTTCGCTCGGGAAAAATTCCGCGTTTCGCGTATTTTCCATTCGGAGGGGGCCCGCGCGTTTGTGTTGGCGCATCCTTTGCGATGATGGAAGCTACGTTGTTGCTGGCTATGATTCAGCAGAAGTTTCATCTCGAAATTGTCCCGGGGCATCCCATCGAAATCTTCGCATCCGTTACGCTGCGTCCCAAATACGGCATCCGGGTGATTCCACATTGCCGAGCAGCAGTGAAAGATACCGATCGGCACCTCCACTAGAGACGTAACTCAGAAATCACCGGAAGCACGAGGAACGAGGGAACTTACTTGCGGAAGAGATTACGGACTAGGAAGCCGAGGTTTGCAGGACGTTCCGCGAGACGTCGCATAAAATAAGGAAACCAGTCTTTGCCATAGGGGATGTAGACGCGGACGCGATAGCCATCCTTGATCAGCTGGCGCTGCAAATCGGTGCGCACTCCGTACAACATCTGAAACTCAAAATCGTCCTTGGAGATTTGCTTCGCCGCGGCAAAGCGAATGGTTGCGGCAATCATGCGCGGGTCGTGCGTCGCAATGGCGTGGTAGAAGCCGCTGGACAACAGGACCTGCATCAGCCGGACGAAATTCGCGTCTACGTCCTCTTTCCGCGGGAAGGCAACTTCTTCCGATTCCTTGTACGCGCCCTTGCACAACCGAATCCGGCAGCCGCAGGACAATAAATCCGCGACATCGGTTTCACTGCGGTACAGATAGGATTGAATGACCGTGCCGACCGCGGGATTGCGAGTTCGAACGCGTTTGACGAGGTCGATGGTACGCTGCGTGTAGGCAGAGCCTTCCATGTCAACGCGCAAAAAATTTTCGAAGCTGGCGGCGCGCTCGACGATGGAGCGAAGCAAACCTTCGCAAAACTCAACGTTGATGTCCAGACCGAGCTGCGTGAGCTTGGCGGAAACGTTGGCGTGCAGCCGTTCCTCGGCGATGCGTTCAAAAATCTCGAGATAAGCATCGCGGGAGTGCTGTGCATCGGTAATCGTGGCAACATTTTCGCCGAGGTAATCGAGGCTGGCGTGCATTCCCGCGTTATTGCACTCGCGGGCGGCGGCAATGGCTTCATCCAGCGTCTCGCCGGCGACAAATCGGCGTGCCATTTGGCGCGTGGTGCCATTGGAAGTGACCCAATTGGCGAAGCCTTTGCTTTCGGAAAGCTTGAGCAGGGTCGACCGGAGCATGCAGGAACAATTATGGCAGCCTGGGAGCGGCGAAACTACTGTTTGTGCTCTTCGAGAAACTTCTCGGCATCGATCGCGGCCATGCAGCCAGAGCCCGCGGCCGTGACCGCCTGGCGGTAGCGATGATCCTGCACATCGCCGGCAACGAATACGCCGGGAATAGATGTCAGGCTGCCGTGCTTGGCGAGTAGGTAACCGTTCGCGTCCATTTCGAGTTTTCCCTTGAAGATAATGGTGTTCGGATCATGACCGATGGCCACGAATACACCGTCGAGCGGAATCTCGCGAGTTTCCCTGGTCTGTGGATTGCGCAAGTTCACGCCCTCGACGTGGCCCTGGGGAGCGAAAATCTCCTCCACCACGAAAGGAGTGACAAATTCGACTTTCTCGTTCGCCTTGGCGCGGTCAATCATGATCTTGGAAGCGCGGAAATCGTTTCGGCGGTGAACCAGGTGAACCTTGCTGGCGTAACGCGAAAGAAAGTTGGCCTCTTCCATGGCTGAATCGCCGCCGCCGATTACAGCGATGGGTTTGCCACGGAAGAAATAACCGTCGCAAGTGGCGCACGTGGAAACGCCGTGGCCGATCAATTCTCTTTCGCCCTTCAGGCCCAGCAGGCGCGCTGAAGCTCCCGCAGCAACGATCAGAGACCGTGCTTCGTAGGTATCTTTTCCGGCGATGATCTTGAACGGGCGCTTACTGACGTCCACTTCGGTTACAGCCCCTGCCTTGAACTCCGCGCCGAATTTCTTCGCCTGCTTGCGCATGTTTTCGATGAGCTCCGGCCCCATGATGCCGTCGGGGAACCCCGGATAATTCTCAACGTGCGTGGTGAGGGAGAGCTGTCCGCCAGGTTCATGTCCGTCCAGGACCAGCGGTTTCAGGTTTGCGCGCCCGGCGTAAATCGCAGCAGTTAGACCCGCGCAGCCGCTGCCAATGATGACCACGTTGTGCATTCGATCGTTCTCCAAACATTAGATTCAACACTGCGCCCGCCGGATACAAGCAGCGCGGTATTGTAGCATTGCCTTCGACGCGATTCGGAACGCCTGAGGCCAATTTGGAGAGGCTTTAAGCGCCGCCTGGCATTGACCAGCAAGAATGGCTGCCGTTATAGTCCATGCAAATATCAGGTTGTCCAAGGAGACAGTTACGATGGACCCGCGCTATCCCATTGGAAAATTTGAGATGCCCGCGCAAGTGACGCCGGCTCGCCGCCAGCAAGCGATCGAAGAGATTGCGGCCACTCCCGCCAAAATGCGCGCCGCAGCCAAGGGTCTGAGCGACTCGCAATTGGACACGCCCTACCGCGACGGCGGTTGGACAGTACGCCAGGTCGTCCACCACGTTCCGGACAGCCACTTGAATGCCTACGTGCGATTGAAGCTGGCACTCACGGAAGACAAACCGACGATTAAGCCGTACAACGAAGCGGCCTGGGCCGAACTCGCTGACTCCAAGTCCACGCCGATTGAAGTTTCGCAGACGCTGCTGGATTCGGTGCACGCTCGATTTGTCCAGTTGTGGCGCTCGTTGAAGTCCGAGCATTTTGCGAGGGTTCTCATTCATCCGGAACACGGCGAGCGCACGGTGGACTGGCTGTTGTTCCTTTACGAGTGGCATGGGAAGCATCACACTGCGCATATCACGGAACTTCGCAAACAAAAGGGCTGGTAGCAGAGTCGCGAAGACTCGGCTGCAGCTAAGTGGCGCGCGGCGCTCCGGCTCGTGTACGATGATGCGGTACACAAGGAGATCGCATGAGCCGGCCTGCAGGAACTTACGCTATCTTTGAAACTTCACAGGGAAACATTGTGGTGCGTTTGCTGGAAAGCGAAGCGCCCAAGACGGTAGCGAATTTCGTTGGGCTTGCCGAAGGCACAAAAGAATTCGCGAGTGAAAAGACCGGCCAGAAGGAAAAGAGGCCCTTCTACGACGGATTGATCTTCCATCGCGTGATTCCACAGTTCATGATTCAGGGCGGCTGCCCGCAGGGCAGCGGAATGGGCGGACCGGGCTACAAATTCGCGGACGAGTTTCATCCCTCGCTGAAGCACTCCAAAGCAGGCAAGCTATCGATGGCCAATTCCGGACCGGGAACAAACGGCAGCCAATTCTTCATCACCGTGGCGGCAACGCCGTGGCTGGATAACCGCCACACAATTTTTGGCGAGGTCGTCGAAGGCCAGGACGTGGCGGACAAGATCTCCAATGTGCCGAGCGATTCGAACGACCGCCCGAAAACGCCGGTGTCCATCAAGAAACTTCGCATCGAACACGTCGCCTAAGCGAACGCTATTACAATGCTCACGCCTGAGCGACTGCTCCGCCTCATGATCGAGTTGATTTTTGTGTCGCTCGGCGGACTGCTGATGTGGCTGGGCCTTGCCGGCCCAGCTCACGGCCGCACCGTCGATCGGCACGGCGTGCCCTGGCTGGTCCTCAGCGTGGCGCTGATCATTTGGGGCTTGCGCGCGCTGTACAGCCCGGGCCAGTGGTGGTTGCGCTGGCAAAACTGGACACGCGGGTTGTCTCTCGTACTGCTGGGCGTCCTCATGCTCGTGATTTCGCGCGTGCCATTTCCCTGGGTTGGTCCGATGCTCGCGGCCGGCGGCGCATTGCTCGCGCTGCGCGGAATAATTGCCTCGTATTTGATCCTCCGGCCGCGGTGAGTGAAACTGGATCGCTTCAACTTTTCGAAGCTTTCTTCTTCTGATTGGCTTCGAGATGCTGGCGCAGGCGGCTGACCACGATGTCTTCGTGTCCCTCTTCCATCTCTTTTTGCACTTCTTCCAAGGCAAAGTGCACGACGTCGTGATGGTGCATTTCCAGCGGCGCTACGGCGTCGCTGAAGCGCAGCCACAGCCGGTGCAGCAGATTGACCTCGTTGGCAGTCAGATTTGGCGCGTGCGGCCCGAGAACTTTGTAAAGCTTGTCTCCATTGGGCAGATGGATTTCCAAATTGAATTGCGGCTTCGCATCGCCAAGTTTTTCCCAGGCTTCACCGATCTGCCGCGCTTGCTCCTCGTTCGATTCCCTGTTTGAACGTCCCGCAACAATGGTGCTGGATTGCAGTGAAGTCGCGGCGCGCAGGATGCCGTCCCACAAATCGTTTGCGGCGACCACGGCGAGGCGGATCGACTTGCCTCGTTTTTCGGCCATGGAAAGCGCCTGGGAAAAGAGTTGCTGCTCGATGCTGCCGAAAAGCTGATCTGCCTCAAGCTCGTTTTCACCCGAAGCCGAACGGCGCAACAGGCGGACATGGAGCACGACAACGTCGCGGCGTCCGGGCTTAATGCGGTCCAGCACGTTTCCAAGATGATAGAGCGCGTAATGGTTGCTTATGGGAACGAGGATGTTGCCCGGGCGGGCGCCCACAGCTTCAGGCGTTAATTCCGATTCCGACTCGAGATTGAACTGGTCCATCTCTACGGGGGATGCGCCGCCGTGTCTGCCCCGTCGTTCCGAGATCGTGAACACGATGTAGAGCAGAACGGAAAAGGCTCCGCCGGCCATGGTGGCGATGGGCTTGGTGAACAAGTTCACGACAGCGATCAAAAACAACATTAACGTGATTAAGCCGAGTCCGACGGGAATCTGCACGCCACGAATCGTGAAATTTAGCGGAACCTGGAATTCGCGCTGGCCTGGACTGGTGTAACGCAGAACCAGGACCGCGAGGCCGTTCATCGCAAAGCTCCAGATCACGCCGAACGCGTAAAGGTTCGCAAGAAACGTCACGTCGCCGCGGCTGATGATGATGGTGATGACTTGCAGCGCTACGACGATGTTGATGATGCGATAGCTGGTACCAAACCGTTTGTGCGGCTGACGGAACCACGCGCTGAGCACGCCGTCTTCAGAAACGCGGTTCAGCACTCCGTTCGAGCCAACGATGGCCGTGTTGACCGCGCCCGCCAGAATCAAAGTGCCTACCACGACCACAAAGCCGTGGAATATGAGGCGGATAATAAATGGCCCTTCCAGATTCATCGCGAGACCGCCAATCAGGTTCTCGAGGAAATGCTGGCGGACGTCGTCCGGAATAATCATCACGGCAAAGAACGAGACCAAAGACGTAAAAACCAGGCTGTAGACAAAAATGACCGCTCCGGCTTTTTTCAGGTTGGGGAGCTTGGGGCTCTCGATTTCGCGATAGACCTGCGCAAGCGATTCCTCGCCGCTCATCGCCAGAACGGAATGGCCGAGGGCAATAAGGACGGCGAGAACGCCGAACATGTGAGGAAGGCTGCTGTGCGCCAGCCAGCCGAGGGCGCTGGTGGTCAGCCGGAGGTTGCGCGGGTAAGGCCACGGAGGAAGCGGGGAATGGCGCACGGCTATCGTGTAACCACACCAGACAATGAGCATCACCACCATGACGGTGACCAGCTTCATGATCTGCAAAGCTTTTTCGCTGGATTCGGCAACGCCCTTGGTGTTCTGCCACCAGAAATAGAGAGTGACAGCAATGGCAAAACTCGCGGCAATAAAGCTGATTGTTCCGGAAGCCAGCGGGCCGCTCAGGTGAAAATACTGCAGGAGTTCATCAGTCAATCCCGCGAGATACCGGCCGGCGGCGACGCCGCTGATCGGACCCGTAAGGATATAGTCAAACATCAGCGCGGAAACGCTGAATTTGGCTAGCGTCCCGCCAAGGGACATCTTCACGGCTCGATACACGCCGCCGCGCACGAACATACTGCAGCTTTCCACGTAAACCGCGCGCACGGCGTACGAAAACAGCATGATCGCCAGGATGAACCACGGCGCGGTCTTGCCGATGTAGCCTTCCGCTTCGCCGCCGGCGTAGTACGCCGAGGAGGCCAGGTCATTCAGCACGATGGCCGCCGCCCGCCAGAACGAAATGAATGTCAGGAGGGCTGTGGTGGCGACGATGACACGCGGAATACCGTTGCCGCGGCTGCCCGCGGCAGCAGGGCTATTGGGAGTGCTGCTCATGTATGGGTTGCGCTAACTTGCAGGTTGGAATGCTCGCATTTTTAGGGCACTAAGTCTAGCCGGACATCCCTGTAAATTGCCAGAAAGGTTCTAGTGCGCGACCGTGCGGAAGGCTTTGGCGCATTCGGCGCAGGGACAGATATTGCGGAGATGGTCGTAGCTGTAAATGCCGGTGGAGTGGCCGTCGGTGAAGCTAATCTGAATGGCGTAGTTGCCTACTTGCGTGGCAGCCTGGGCGCGCGGCTTGGGCTTGAACATTGGCAGAGCAGGTGATGGCTTGAGCGCTGAAGCCGGCTCGCCAAGGGAGGCCTTCTTTTCCCGTGCGTCGTTGCAGGTGGCGCAGGGACATTCTTCGCGCAAGTAAGCAAACTCGTAATGACTGGCGTGGCCGTCGGCCCAGGTGACGTCCACACCCGTGCCGTTCGAAACGTGAATCTTGACGCTCGTTGGTTTTTTCCGCGGGTCGAGGGGAGTCGGCATTGTTTGGGTGCGCGATCAGCTCTTGGACTTGCCGTCGCAACAGTCGCCCGGCGGAATGGGATTCCCGTGCGGGCAGGTCTTGGGGTGTCCAAGGAACGTGCAAATGCGCTGGTCCAGTTCCGGGCTGATGATGTGCTCGAACTTGCAGGCTTGCGTATGCGCTTCGGAATCGTCGACCGAAAAAGTGTCCTTGAAAAGGCGCTCGGCCAGGCGGTGACGCCGGACAACATCACGCGCACGCTGGCTGCCTACAGGCGTCAGTTGTACTTCCCCATTTTCCATTTGCACCAGGCGCAGGTCGGACATGCGGGAAAGGACCCGCGCGGCAGGCTCTTCTGTAGCGGCCGGCAACTTTCCCGCTGGTCCGGACGCGTGCAAGTGCTCCGGCTGAGCCCGCTTCCCTTCCTCGCCGCAAACCCAAATCTGCTCGAGGAGATGGTCGAAGCGGATTTCGTCGTCAGTGGAAATAGGTGTGCAACAGTCCGCAGTGTCGGCCAGCGGGCAATTCAGCGGATGGCTCGGCCCGTGCTGCGCAGTGTCAAAGTGCAAATGCCCGTGCGCCAGCTCGATGCGCCGGTCGGCCTGGCGCGCAATGTCCGGGTCGTGCGTCACCATTAGAATTGTGTGGCCGGCGTTGTGTAGTTCGCGGAAAATTTGGATGACGATGGCTTCGTTGGCTTCGTCGAGATTGCCGGTCGGTTCGTCGGCAAGAATGATTTTCGGCTGATTGATCAGCGCGCGCGCGATGGCCACGCGCTGTTGCTCTCCGCCGGAAAGTTGCGCTGGCAGATGCGTCAAGCGATCGCCGAGGCCAACGCGCTTCAGCGCTTCTTCGGCCTGCTTTTCGTCCGTGACGCTATGGAAATACTGCGCGAGCATCACGTTTTCCACCGCAGTAAGATACGGCACTAGATGAAATTGCTGGAAGACGAAGCCCACTTTTTCCGCGCGGTATCGGACCAGCTCGTTCTCGCGAAGTTTCGAAAGGTCGACGCCGTCGACCACAACGTATCCGGAAGTGAGCGTGTCCAACCCGCCAAGAATATTTATGAGCGTCGTTTTTCCGGAGCCGGAGGGGCCCATGAGCGCAACCCATTCGCCCGTGTTCACGTCGAAGTTCACTCCACCAAGCGCGCGGAGCGCGCCGTATTGCTTGACCAGGTCTTCGATGACCACTTGCTTCGTCGCCGTTCGCGGCGGCGCTGCCAAGAGCGTACTCACGCCTCACCTCTGAAAACCGATGCCGGGCGGATGCTGGCCAGTCGCCGCAACGGAAATGCGCTAAGAATCGCGACGAACACCGTCAACGCCACAGCTACAGGATACACAATCAACCGCGGCCGCGCCGCCACTCCAAACACCGCTTTGCCCAAACCGATCGAAAGAAAAATTCCCGCCGCTCCGCCAATGATGCCGCCTGCAAGCCCAAGCAACGCCGCCTCCGCAAGGAAAAGCCGCAGCACGCGGCGCATCGAGCCGCCGATCGCCTTCATCAACCCAACATCCATTTTCCGTTCCATCGCCACGTTGGTCATCGCCGCCATTACGCACAGCCCCGTAAGCAACAACACAATCGCCACCGTCGCCGTCAGCAACCCGCTGATCCGGTTGTAAATTTTTGCTTCGCCTTCCGTGAATTGCCGAACAGGCCGGACGTCAACATCGGGAAGCAGGCGTTGAAGATCCGCGATGTAGTTTTGGATTTCGCCGGGAGTGCCCGGAACGATCAGCTCGATCGTGCTGATGCGACCCGGAAGATCGGCCAGGCGCTGTGCCGCTCGCAAGTCGATCTCGATACGGTCGTCTTCCGGTCCGCCGGTCTCGGCAAGCCCTGCAGCAAGGCACGTCTCCTTTTGGTCTCCGCTGGTTAAATTGAGCCGAGAACCTTGCTCGGCGTGCACTTGTTTGCCGATTCGCCCTCCCACCATACAAATTGGCTCAGCGGGGATCATTGGGCGACCCTTTGGAAGCGAAAGAGCTGACTGGGAGCTGATCCAGCCGACGAGCCTGGGACTCGCTCCCACAACCACGGCGGATAGAGATCTGCCCGACTGCGCTGAAGAAACAGTTGCGATAACGAAGAGCGAGGATGCTGTCGCAACGTGAGCATTCCCGACATTTCGGGGCACGGAAAGAATTGTCGATTCGGGCAATGTCCCCGTTCCAGAAAACGATGAACCTTTCGGGAGAATTAGCACGTTCGGTCCAAAAGCCCGGAATTCGGTGGTGAGGCGGCGCTTGGCGTCCACTTGCAAATTGAGCAGCGCGGCGGTCACGGCGGCACCAGCTCCGAGCGCGAGCAGCATCACGAAAAGGCGTCCTCGGTTGGCTCCAAGCAATCGCCGGATGATGCGCCAGAACATCACTTTGTTCGTTGCGCGAGAGCTTGTCATCATTCGCCTCGCAGGATTGGCGCCGGCTCGTATTGCGAAGCGCGGCGCAGCGGAAGCGCGCTGCCCAGAACGGTGACACCGGCAGCAAGCGCAATAACCACAAGAAAGACAATCAAAGATGGTTCCGGTGCCGCGCCAAAGATTTTTTGTCCCAGGAGGCGCGCCAGAACAATCCCCAGCGAGTAACCGACTCCCCCGCCCACGAACGCGAGCAAGAGCTGTTCTGCCGCAAGCAGGAATCCCACCGTACCGGAGCCCGCGCCTAGTGCTTTCATCAAGCCAATCTCCGTGCGCCGCTCAATCACCGAAGCCGCCGATGACGCTCCCACGGCGAGCACTGCGGCGAGCAGTGCCGCTCCCGTGACCAGCCACAGCAGCATCCGCACGCGCGTAAGAATCTGCCCTTCGCCTTCCGCAACCTTGCGGATCACGCGCACATCCGTCCCCGGCAACTCCTGCTGAATCTGAAACGCAATCGAAGAAATGTAAGGCGTGCAAAACCACCGGTCATACTCGGTGGGCGTAAACGACTTAGGATCGCGCTTCGCAAACGCATCTTCCGGCTTCGTCAGCGCGCTGACATACAATTTGCGATACTGCCCTGGCCTTTCCGAAAGATGCTGAGCAACGTCGAGCGGAAGAATGATTGCGTCATCCTCTGCACCTCCAGTTGATAGAAGGCCAGTGACAAGAAACTGTGGAAGTGAAGACTGAAGAACTACGCGTGGTCCGGAGCCACCTAAGTAGATGTGGTCGCCAATGTGAAATCCCATCCGGCGAGCCAGAGCTTGCCCGACCAGGCATTCCCTAAGACCTTCACTGAACCATCGTCCTTGGACTTGCCACCAAGGATTTATCTTGTCGATCCCGGTTGCAAAACTGGAACCGTCGGACAGTGAAAACTTGTGTTGAGCCCACGTGCCTACAGTCGAGACGGTAGGGGGTTCAGCTGGGTGAAGAATGTCATATGATCGCAAAGAATTCAGATTCGCCGATGGAGGGTTGACGAACACGGTGGCTCGATCTTCCAGGATCGGCGCGAAGCCCACGATGTTGTTATGCCAGAAAATCGTTTTCAATTTTGGCAGGTCCGCTTCCGGCAGGTAAGCTCCCGCATTCACCGGCCGGAAGTCCACGCCGCCAATCTCCAATGGCAGCGAATCCGCTTGCGGCGTCACAACAAGATTTGCGCCCAAACTGCGGAATTCCTTCGCCAGCCTGTCGCCCACGTCCAGCGATACGCTCAGTACCGCCGTGACGACTCCCATGCCCAGCGCCAGCGCCGCCCCGGTAAGGAGCTTGTGGCGCGGACGGCGTCCAAACGAATCGGCAACAATTCTCAGAAACATGGAATCAGAGACGGCCTTAGAGGCGCAATCGTTGGTGCGCCTACTGCGGAATCTCCTTTGCGGCTTGCGTCAACGACGAAATTTCGATTACCAACTCTCCGCCATCCAAGTGTGATGGCACGCCGATGGGATTGCATCCGCCCTGATCGCCAATCGACGGAATGTAAATCGCTGAAGCGCAGTGCCTGCAAATCACATTCTGTCCATCCTGGCGGTAGCCTTCCGCGCCGCAGATGCGGCAGGCGTCCAGGGCCACTCCCCATCCGTTCGGCTTCTTGATGATCATGAATCGCAGCGATTGCCCGCCCGCATTCACCGTGAAAAGATGCATGCTCCCATCTTGAACTTCGCTGACCGGCACGCGCACGACGTCGCCAACGGCGTTGATCGGTCGCGCCGCCGGAGGCGCTGAGTTCGCCCGCGCATAGATGAAATCCGCTGTCAGCACCAGAATCACCGTGAGAGACGCGACTGCCGCGGCCATCATCCAATTCCGCTGCCGCCGGCTTTGCGATTCCAGCAGCCGCTTCTCTGCGTCGTTCATTGTCTCTTGAGCGCTCTTGTCACGCTTGGCCGACTGCCACTCGCGCAAAATTAGCAGCGCCGCCGCCCCGAAGATGAACACGAAAAAGAACAGCTCGTTCCGGACAATTGGTCCCAGAATCGCCATCTCCGCCTTGCTCGAAGGCAGCCAGCGCGCTTCGCTGAGCTCGTGCAGCCCGGTAAGCGCCAGTTGAAACGCCACGAGCATTAGAATGACGCTCGTCGCCGCAAAAAACCGGTGCAGCGGAATCCGCAACGTGCCCTTGAAAAAGAAAAGCCCCACCGCCACCGCCCCGGCGATTCCAGTAATCGTCCCAATCCACGTTTGCAAGCCTTCGCTCGAAAGCTCCACGGCTCGCAGAATCAGCGCCAGCTCCGCCCCTTCGCGCAGAACCATCAGGAAAACAAAAAGAAAAATCCCCCAGCCCGCCGCCCTGCCGGCCTTCCCCGCATAGGCCTCCACCTTGGCCTCAATTTCTTTTTTCAGGTGGCGCGCAACGCGGTTCATCCATACGATCATCGTAACAACGAAGACCGAAGCAACAAGGAGCATTAGCCCCTCGAAGCCGTCTTCGCTGATGCGCCAGCGTTCCAGCGCCACGGCCACTCCCAGGCTCAACGCCGCGGCGGCTGCAACGCCGTACCACACGAGCCGCGCAAGGTGCTCGCGGCCCGTACGCGAGAGATAGACAAGAATGATGCCCACGACGAGCGAAGCTTCGACGCCTTCACGGAGTGCGATAAGGAGAGCCGAAAGCACGAGAACTCCAGTTGTAAATGAATTGCAACTACGATTTAAGTCTACCGCAACCAGTGACTTCCGTCAACCGGACCAGCCTAGTCCTATATGCTCTGCGAAGTTAGGTTATCCTATCTGACGTTTATGCGCATCCTCCGCCTCAGCACGTTTCTGGTCTTGTCGCTATTCTTGTCTGCGCAGGTTCTCGCCCACAAGGCACAGATGCCCTCTCCCTTGCATGCTCAAGACAATATAGGGAGCCCTGACCCCAAGCGTGCTCAGAAAGCCGCCGAGCGAGGCGACAAGGCTGCAGCAGCGGGCCGTTTCGAGGAGGCGCTCGCAGCCTACGAGGAAGCCGCGCGTTACGCCCCCCAGGACGCCGCCATCATTGAGCGGAGTGCAGCGTTGCGCTCCAAGCTGGTTCGCGCCTACGTGGAAGCCGCAGAACGCGATGCTCTAGCAGGACTCCTGACGGAGGCCACCGAAGAACTGGGCGCCGCGCTCCGAATCGATCCCGGAAACACCATCGTCGAGGAGCGCCTCGGTCAGCTCACAGCCATGGAAGACTCGCCCCACGCGAAGTCTACGGCGAAAATTTCAGGCTTGCCGCGGCTGCAAGCGCAACCCGTGAAGCGCAAACTGGATCTGCGCGGCGATACCAAGACGGTTTACGAACAACTGGCCGCACTATTCGGCGTGAAGGCGGCTTTTGACCCGGACGTCGTTGCCAGGAACGTACAGTTGCGCGTGGATGATATGGATTTTTATACCGCCATTGCCCTTCTGTGCGGACAAACCGGAACGTTTTGGCGCCCCTTGAACCCCACCCTGTTCTTTGTCGCCCCCGACACGGCGGAGAAGCGGCGGCAGTACGGCTTGCAAGCCGAACAGACTTTTCCACTCTCCGCGGCCGTTGCGCCTGAAGACGCTACCGAGTTGCTGCGCATCCTGCGCGACATAACCGGCGGAACGCGCATCGACATTGACACTCGCAGCCGCACCATCACCATGCGCGACACGCCTGAGCGGCTCGCGCTTGCCGGTGAGCTCATCCAACAGCTCGAGCGCGCCCGCGGCGAAGTCATGCTCGAAATCGAGTTCCTGGAAGTCGATCGCAACAAGGCACGCGCTCTTGGAATCACGCCTCCGGCATCCAGTCAGCTCATTTCCCTGAATACCAACGACGTGAACAAGCTCAAATCATCGACGAACCTGACCAACCTGCTCACCAACATCCAGCAAGTCTTCGCAGGAAAAGGATTCTCCAGCATTCCCGCCGTCGTCGCCCTGGGCGGCGGCCTTTCCACTTTTCTACTTACGCTTCCAAGCGCCGCCGTGGATTTCTCTGACTCTCTTTCGCTGGTGCAGAGCGGGCGCCAGGTGCTGCTGCGCGCGCAAAGCGGCAAGCCTGCCAGCTTTTTCGTGGGCGATCGTTATCCGATCACACTCAGCCTGCTCTCCGGAAGCGTGGGGAACTCCGCCGCATTGACGGGACTTCCCGGCTCCACGGTTTTCCCGCAAACCAGTTTCACCGTTGGCGCCAATCCTTCCGCGCTGGTTGCCAATAACTTTACCGGCGGCGCTTTGCCCGATCTGGCGGTCGTTTTTGATGATCCCAAGGCCAACACCTTTGTCATTTTGCAGGATCAGGACAATGGACATTTCGTTCAGGTAACTCCATCGCCGATCACCTTGGGCGCCAACGAAACGGGCCAGGTCGCCATTGGCTCCGGGGTTTTCCGCAACGATCTCACAAAATTTCCCACTACGCAGCCGCCGGACGTGGTCCTGGTGAATTCCACTTCCAATAATGTTTCGGTTCTATTGGGAAGCGTCGACGCCAACGGCAAAGCCAATGGACTTTTTACGGAGGCGCCCGGCTCTCCTTTTGCTGTCGGAAATAATCCCAGATCGGTGGTCGTCGCGGACTTCAACGGCGACGGACTTCTGGACTTTGCAGTCGCCAATCAAGGTGACAATTCCATCTCCTTTTTCCGCGGACATGGAGATGGCACTTTTACGGAATCCCCCGGCTCGCCCTTCAAGCTGACGAATACCAGCACAATTTCGCAGGCCGCTCCCGTCGCCATGGTCAGCGGGAATTTTCGCAACCGCACCAACACCGTCAATAACGCCGCTGAACAGGACCTTGCCGTCGTCAATCAAAGCTCCAACAACATTTCCATTCTCCTCAGCTCCGTCGATCAGAATCTGAATGTCACTCTTGCCGAAGCCGCCGGTTCGCCAATCTCCGTGGGAATCACTCCTGTGGCCATCGCAACGGGGGACCTGAACGCCGACGGCGTGCTGGACCTCGCCGTCGTGAACCAGGGCAGCGCTACCGTTTCCATCTTGCTCGGAAGCAGCAATTTGGACGGCACGTTCAGCGAAGCGACCGGCTCTCCCCTGCCAACCTCTTCGACTCCTGCCGGAATCGTGATCGCCAATTTTGCCAACGGAATCGTCCCGGACCTCGCTGTAACCAACAAAGGCTCCAACACGATCGGAGTTTATCTCGGTCAAGGACAAGGCACGTTTGCCTCGCGCATCGAGCTCAACACCCCCACGGGGCCTTCCGCACTCATCGCCTCCGCGTTGACCACCAGCGGACTGCCCGACGTCGCCTTAGTTTCGCAGGATCCCGCCGCCACTCAAGGCGTTGTTACGATCATTCAGGATTCCACGAATTTCGCGAACAGCTCGACGGTTGGAGTAGCGCAGACGCCTTATCCGGCCTCGGAGTACGTCGATTTGGGTGTGAAAATAAAAGCTACCCCCACGCTGCATTCCAACAATGAAGTTACTTTGCTGCTCGAATTCGAAATCCGCTCCCTGTCGGGCTCCAGCGTGAACGGCATTCCCATCATTTCGAATCGCACGCTGACGCAAACTGTTCGCGTCAAACAGGACGAACCGACCGTGATTGGCGGGCTCACCGATACGGAAGAGACCCGCTCGATCACCGGCTTGCCGGGCTTCGCTAATCTCCCCATCGCGGGTTATGTGTTCGGCGGGCGGAAGAATTCGAATCAAGACACGGAACTTCTGATTCTTGTCACCCCGCGAAAACTGCGGCTGGCGGATCACCTCACGCGGACCATTTTCGCCGGCCGCGGCGATACCAGCGGCCGCGGAGCCGCGACTCCGGGAACTCTGCAATCCCCCGCGCCACCGCCTCAACAGTAGATCTGAAAGTGACCCGATTTTTACGCCTGTCGCCCTGACGATCTGGATTTTGGTAGGGAAAGATCCCGTGTTCTTGCGGGACAGGCTACGGCAGAGCTTCAAACACGACGATGGGCTGGTAAGTCCTCGGCACGACGGCTTCGGCAATGGCGATGAGTTTGTCCTGCTGGCTGAACACACGAAGCCGAGGCGGCTTTGGTTCGCCGCCATCGAGCTGCGTCGTCGCGCCGGGAGGAGGCTCGACCCGGCCAGGCTGAAGCTGCGCGATCATGATGTTGAACTTCGTGCCGTGGCGCACGCGCTTTTCGATCACCGGCAAAACATTCACTCGGGGAAAATTCGTCAACAAACCTTCCAGGGGGATCAGGCAATCGGCGAATTTTCCGGCCTGTTTCGCTTCGGCGAGTTCCTCGAGCGTGATGCCTTGCTCGAGTGAGAATTCTCCCACCGCCGTGCGCGTGATTTCCGCCAGGTGTGCGCCGCAGCCAAGTTTCTGCCCCATCTCGTGCGCGAGCGAGCGGATGTACGTGCCGGACGAGCACTCGATGACGAACCGCGCGATGCCGCCCTCTATCTCGTTGAGTTTGTACTCAAAAATCTCGACTTGGACAGGCCTCAGCTCGACAGCTTGTTTCTTGCGCGCCAGCTCATACGCAGGACGCCCTTTCACTTTTTTCGCGGAAAAGGACGGTGGTATCTGTTCAAAACGCCCGATACGCTCCGCTGCAAACTTTTCAATTATCGCGGCATCCAGCGCCGGCGCCGCGTCCGGACCCTGCGCCTCGCCATCGGAATCGTACGTATCCGTCGCGAAGCCGAAACGGAACCCCGCTTCATATCGCTTCCGGCGCCCGGCATAAAATTGCACGAGCCGCGTGGCCCTTCCTAGCAGCAGCACAAGAACGCCGGTCGCCAGAGGATCGAGCGTGCCCAGATGCCCGATTTGCCGGAAGCCCGCAAGGTGGCGCACCGCATCGACCACGTCGTGCGACGTTTTCCCTTTCGGTTTGTTGATGACGAGCGCGCCGTCGTTCGGCGCCGGCTGTGGTTGTCGTGACATTCTCGCGGTTAAGGCTTCTTAAATCCGACCAGGCACTAAAAACGGAAGACTCATGGCGCGGGCGGATTGTCCTTCTTCATTTCCTTCAAGAGCCGTTCGATGCGCTCCACATGCTCTTGCGAAAGATCCAGAATAAAATGCAGTTCCGGAACTCGCCGGAGTTGCAACCGCTCGACCAGCTCCCGCCGAATGTAACCTGAAGCGTGTTCGAGCGCCTTGATCGCATCGGTTTGCTCCTTGTTTGTCCCCTTCACGTTGATGAACACGCGCGCGTGCTTCATGTCCGGCTGGACGCGCACTTCGCTGGCCACCACGCTGACTTCCAGCCGCGGGTCTTTCAGTTCCCCCGCCAGCATGGCGTTGATTTCGTGCGCGATCTCCTCGCCCACGCGTTCGTGCCTGTGATTCGCTGGACTCATTGGCGTCTCTGAAATACCTTCTAAACAATCTCGATCGCTTGATTGATCAAGACTGAGCCGAGGATGCGGTCGGCCTCGTCCAAAACCTTTTGCAGCACTTCCCTCAAGTGTTTCTCTTCATTCGAAATCGTGACAATTCCAACAACCGACCTCTGCCACGTGTCATGATGCTCCAGCTCCGCCACCGCCACGTTGAAGTCACGCCGCAACTTGTCCTTCAAGCTCCGCAGCACCTGCCGCTTGTCCTTCAGCGATTGCGCATCCGGGATGTGCAGCTCGAGGGTAAGCAAACCAACCGGCATGAGCAGCTCCGGGGAACAGCTTGGCGGATTATTTCTTGCCGGCGGACGCGCTGGCCTGTCCGGCGGCTTCTGCGGCGCTCATCTTGGTAACGCTGAAGCATTCCAGTACATCGCCAACTTTGATGTCGTTGAAATTGGCGACGCCCGCGCCGCATTCAAAACCGGTGCGTACTTCGCTGGCGTCATCCTTGAATCGCTTCAAAGAGTTGAGCTTCGACGTGTAAATCACCGCCCCATCGCGTAGCACGCGGACCTGCGCGTCGCGCTTCAGGATGCCGTCGACCACGTAGCAGCCCGCAATCGTTCCTGCGCCCTTGACGCGGAACGTGTTGCGTACTTCCGCGCGGCCCAGGTATGTTTCCGTGACCACCGGCTCGAGCAGGCCCTCCATGGCCTTCTTAAGTTCGTCGGAAACCTCGTAAATGATGTTGTGCGTGCGGATGTCCACGTGTTCCTGCTGCGCCAGGTCCAGCGCCTTGCGGTCTGGCCGCACGCCGAATGCAATCACTATGGCACCAGATGCGGAGGCAAGGAGCACGTCATTTTCCGTGACCGCGCCGACGCCTGAGCCGATGATCTTCAGTTTCACCTGGTCAGTCGAAAGTTTCGGCAGCATTTCGCTGAGCACTTCGACGGAGCCTTGCACGTCACCCTTGATGACAATTCCCAATTCCTTGACGTCACCGGCCTTCAATTGCTCGTGCAGCTGGTCCAGCGTGATGCGCGAGCCGCTGATGCGTGCCATCGCCGCGTCGCGCTGTTTGTTCTGCCGGTACTCCACGATGTGCCGCGCCTTGGCTTCATCGGTAACCTGGAAAAGGTCGCCCGCATCCGGTACGCCCTGCAAACCAAGCACTTCGACAGGTGTCGACGGCGGCGCGTCATTCACCACCCGGCCGCGATCGTCAAACATCGCGCGCACTTTGCCAAATACCGACCCACAAATGAAAAAGTCGCCGGCTTTCAGCGTGCCGTTTTGCACCAGGATCGTTGCTACCGGGCCGCGTCCCTTGTCCACGCGCGATTCCAGTACTGTCCCCGTCGCTGGCGCGTCGGGATTCGCCCTGAGCTCTCGCAAATCCGCCACTAGCAAAATCGTTTCCAACAGCTTGTCGATGCCCTGCTTCTTTTTTGCCGAAACTTCCACGAACTCCGTGTCCCCGCCCCATTCCGCCGGCATCAGGCTGTTTTCCGTCAGTTGCCGCTTCACGCGCTCCAGTTGCACTTCCGGCTTGTCGATCTTGTTGATCGCTACGATGATGGGCACTTTCGCCGCCCGCGCGTGGTCGATCGCTTCCTTCGTTTGCGGCATGACGCCGTCATCAGCGGCCACGACCAGCACCACGATATCCGTAACCTTCGCGCCTCTCGCGCGCATGCGCGTGAACGCCTCGTGACCCGGCGTATCCACGAAAACCACGGCGCGGTCATTCACGACCACCTTGTAGGCGCCAATGTGTTGCGTGATGCCGCCCGCTTCGCCCGCCGCCACGTCCGCTTCGCGAATCGCGTCCAGCAGACTCGTTTTGCCGTGATCGACGTGGCCCATTACCGTCACCACCGGCGGACGCGGCTTCAAACTTTCCTTGGTCTCTTCCTTCGCAACTTCCAGCACCATCTCTTCTTCGAGGGAGACCACGTTCACCACTCCGCTGAACGCCTCAGCAAGTGTCGTAGCTGTCGGCACGTCCAGCGCCTGGTTGATGCTCGCGAAGACGCCGCGGTCGAGCAGGTTTTTCAACAAGTCTTTCGCGCGCACATCCAGCTTTTCGGCAAGTTCGCGAATCGTGATGCCTTCGGTAATCGTCACGTCGCGTGGCGGACGGGGCTCCGGCGGCGCGATAACCGCCGCGGCTGCGCTGCGGCCCGCGCCTGGGCGCTGCCGTGTCGGATGCAGTTTGCGCTCGCCCTCTTGCTCGCGCTTGTCCAAAACAGGGCGCTGGCGCTGCGGCGGCTTACGCGTATACAGCGGCTTGCCCGGCTCCGCCTTTGGGGGCAATTTCTCTGGAAACGGCGGCGGCAGCATCCCCGGACGCCCGGGCGCTCGCGGGCCGGGCCGCGTGCCTGTCGGCATCGGGCCGCGGCGTTGCTCAAATGGGCGCGACTGCGGTCCACCTGGACCGCCCGGGCCTCCTGATCTCGGCGTGAACGACCGCCCCTGCCCCGGTTGCTGCGGACGCATAGGCTGCCCGGGACGCGGTCCGCTGGGGCGCGACTCTCGACTTGCGTCTGGAAGTGGTCCGCGGTTGCCTGTCGGTCCTGATGGCATTGGCCCGCGATTTCCCGTCGGCAATGGCCGTGCGGGCGCGCCTGCTCTCGCTGGCGCACCGGTACGTCCGGGAGCGCCGCCAGGCGCAGCAGCCGCAGGACGGTTGGCTGAAGGCTGCGTTCCGGACGGAGCTGCTGGCCGCGCGGGCGCAGAAGGCCGTGCCGCAGCAGGCGTTGCCGGCGCTCCGACCGGTGCCGGATGACGAATGGGAGTTGCGGCGGGCGCAGTCGTTGCTGGTGCAGCAGGCTTCGCAGCCGGAGGCACCACTGTTGGCGCCGGTGCCTTGGGTGCAGCCGGAGCAGCCGCTGTAGGTGCTGCAGGTGCACTCGGCTTTGCCACGGGCGCAGCGGGCTGGGCAGGCGCGCTCGGTTTCACGGCACTCGGCGCAACACTTGCTTGCGCAGGCGCCGGAGCTGCGGCAGGTTTCATCCGTGCAGCCTTCGCAGCCGCTTCCTTCGCTTCTTTTTCTGTTTTGGCCGCTGCTTCCGCTTGCGCTTCTTCTTCGGCGGCGCCCAGAATCTTTTTGCGCACCTTCTCAGCGACGTCCTCCGGAATCGAGCTCGAGTGCGTCTTCTTCTCCGTGACGCCATACCCGGGCAGCAGGTCAATAATAGCTTTGGCTTTGACCTCGAGTTCGCGGGCCAGCTCGTTGATTCGGACTTGATTTGCGTCGGTCATGCGCTCCGTTCTCGACTACGATTTCGCCTCTTCCGCCTTCGCCGCATCGCCTACATCGTTGGCGGGCGTTGCCTCTACCGCTGCCTCTGCTGTTTCCCCCGCCGCAGGAGCTTCCTCGACTGCCTCTGCCGCCTCCGAGTTTTCCGCAGTCTCCGCCGTCTCACCTTCGGCCGCAGCTTCAGCCACTGCTTCCGCACCTTCTGCCGGAGCTTCGCCGCTCGTAGCCGCTTCGCCTGTCGCAGCCGCCGCCTCAGTGCCGCTTTCATAAAACCGGTTCACCGCCTGATAAATCTTGTCCACCATCTTTTCGCCGATGCCCGGAATTTCCATCAACTGCTCCGGCGTCATGCCCGCGAGCTTCTCGACGGAGTTAATCCCCGCCGCTTCAATCTTCTCGATGGTCTTCGCGCCCACGCCCGCCAATGAAGTCAATGGCGTCGCTGGCGCAGTCAGCGCGGTCATCTGCTCTTCAATTTCCTGCCGCTTCTCTTCTTCGCTCTTTATGTCGATGTCCCAGCCAATCAGCTTGCTTGCCAGCCGGACGTTTTGCCCCTTCTTGCCGATAGCCAGCGAAAGCTGCGAATCCTCCACGATCACTTCCAGCTTCTTCGTTTCCGGATCGACAATCTGCACGCGCGTCACTTTTGCCGGGCTCAACGCCTTTTGCGCGAACGCCACCGTCTCTTCGTTATAAGGGATAATGTCGATCTTTTCGCCGCGCAGTTCGCGAATAATCGACTGCACGCGCATGCCTTTCATCCCCACGCACGCGCCCACGGGATCGACGTCTTTGTCGCGGCTCGCCACCGCCACTTTCGTCCGCTCGCCCGCTTCCCGCGCTGCGAATCGAATCTGCACCGTGCCGTCATAAATTTCCGGCACTTCCATTTCGAACAACCGCTGCACCAGGCTCGCGTCCGCGCGCGAAACAATCACCTGCGGCCCTTTCGCCGCGCGATCCACCATCTTGATCACCACGCGCAGCCGCTCGCCAATGTTGTACGTTTCCAATTTCGATTGTTCGCGCTTCGGCAGCCGCGCTTCTGTGCGCCCCATGTCTACGATTAAGTCAGGACCCTCGGCGCGCTTCACGATTACCGTCACCAGCTCTCCCACGCGCGTGTGATACTCGTTGTAAATTGTGTCGCGTTCGGCTTCGCGAACTTTCTGCAAAATCACCTGCTTGGCCGTCTGCGCCGCGATCCGGCCCAGCACGTCCGTCGGTTTCGCCGCCACGATTTCTGTTCCGACTTCCGCCTCCGGATTCTTTTTCTTCGCTTCCGCCACGGTGATCTCTTTTTTCGGGTCGGTCACTTCCTCGACCACCGTATACACCGAGTACACGTCCACCTGCCCGGTTTCCGGGTTGAACTTCGCGCGCAGATCCTCTTCCGACTTGTAAAACTTGCGCGCCGCCACCACCATCGCGTCTTCAATCGCCGACACCACCACTTCCGGCTCGATGTGCTTCTCGCGGCTCAGCATTTCAATCTGTTGGTAGAGCAAATTCGCCATGTCTCGTCCCTAAAATCCCCTTTGAGCCACATCCAGCAATTTTCAACTCACGATTTCGCTGCGGTTTTTCTTCTCTGTGGTCTCTGTGATCTCCGTGTCCTCTGTGTTAAATCCTTTTCTTCTTTCTTTACTTCAACTTTTAACTTTCAACTTTCAACTTTGAACTGCTTCTAAAACTCCACCACCAAATTCGCCTTCCGAATCGCCTCCAGCGGCACTTCCACCGTTCGCGCTTCCTTCCCTTTCAACTCCATGCGGACTTTCCCGTCCGCAAACCCCGCCAGCCGCCCTTCAAAAAACTTCGCTTCCCCCACCGGCTCGCTGGTGGAAATCTTCGCCAGCCGCCCTTTGAAGCGCTCAAAATCCGCCGCCTTCTTCAGCGCGCGGTCCATCCCCGGCGAACTGACCTCCAGCGTGTACCCTGGCGGGCCAGGAATCAGATCCTCCACGTCGAGGATCACGCTCAATTGCTGGCTGACGCGTTCGCAATCGGAGTGGCTGATCTTCGGAAAGGGGTCGTGTACAACTTCCGTCGCCCCGATCATCCCCGCCGCATCGCTCATTACCGCCGTCGGCTGCGGGATCCGATCGATGTACACCCGCAAGAACCGCTGCTTGCCGATTTTCCATTCGACATCAACGACTTCCAGGCCTGCCGAACGCGCCACTCGCTCGGCCGCGCCGCGGATTTTTTCCAAATCCACGCAGAGACTCCCCGACCATAGCCGGTCCGCGATGCACTCCCACCGGCCCAACAAAAAAGTGGGCTCGCGCCCACTCATCCGTTCGACCCGCTTCAGAGCGAAACAAGAGTATATTCCCGCTGCACGGTAAATGCAAGATACGGGCTTTCTCGGTGCTGCGTCAGTTCGAATTTTCTGAATCGTGATACCAGGGGTCAAATTTCAAACTGACTGCGCCTTTCGTAGCGCGGGGCTTCAGCCCGGCATCTTGATTAGTTGTGGCAGCGTGTCTTTCGCGCCTCTTGCGGTTCGGCTCCCGCTGGACGACCCGTGTTGGATAGGGGCGGGGCTTGCCGCCCCGTCTGCGCTGAGTAAGCGCCGTAGGCGCGCCAGAAGTTAGCCCAGCCCGTAAGGGCTGGGAAACATAGCAAAAGGAATCCCCAGCGCCGTAGGCGCGGCACCTAACCAAAGACGAAATACGCCTCCCGACCGAGGTTGCCGCATCGTCTACTCCCGCGACCAGCCTGCGTCGCCGCCCGAATGGCGCAGCTCATCTTCCAAGTCTGACTGTTCCTGCCGCAGTTGCCGGATTTCTGCTTTCTTCTCCTCTATTTTCTTGCGGTGTTCGTTGATCTGTTTTCTGGTAATCGATTGCTTCATAGCCTTCGCCGGGTTGGGATCGTACTGAAGTAGCAGAACATTCCATTCCCGCTGCAGGAGGTCAAGCTCCGTTTGAGCGATGCGCATCTTGTAGTGGACTTCAGAAAACCGCTTCCGCCAATAAGCTTCGTTCTTCTCCTCATTGTCTTTCTTGGCGCCGCTTTCTTCGCTCGAATCGCGCTTTGCTTCCGATGCTTCTTTAGGAGGACGGTTGAGTTTCAGGTCTGCAAGATGCTCTTCCAGGTCTGCCATCTTTTGTTGTTCTGCTTGGACTTCCTCTTCCTTTTCCCTGATTTCCTTCTCGGCCGACAAGAGCTTTGACCTCCCGACATGCCGCGTTAGGTATTCGGGATTAGCAACGACTTGCCGTCGCTGAAGGTCAAGAGTTCGTTGGAGCAACTCCTTCTCCTTCTGAGCGCGTTCCAACTGCTGTTTTTCCTGTTCGATTGAGCTTTCCGTCTCCGCTATCTCCGGATCTTCTTCGTCAGTGGCAGTCTTATCGGAGAGCAAGGCCGATCCTGGCGCTTCGGTTGGTTCAGCGGGAGCCTCAGGAATATCCGCACGCACGGAGCCGGGATCAAGCCCATTATGGCGGGCTTGCTCTTCTAGTTCGTCTATCTGCAAAAGGAGCTGCTTCCGACGCACTTCGAGCACTTGAATCTGCGCATCCGTCGTAACACCTTCGGCATCTTGGTCGAGTGCAACGGCCCCCCTTGAGCCCCTTCCGTCTTTGGTGGCTCGGCGAAGCGTTCGCAACTCTCGATCAATTTGTTCGACTTGTGCTTGCAGGGGCTTCAGTTGCGAGGCGTACCACTTGGGGTCTTTTGCCCTGACGTAGTGTTTTTCAACGGAAGCCGTCTGAGCGGATTCCTCGGAGGCCGGTGACGAAGCTGCATTCGCCAGCGGACGGGCGGCAAGGTGTTGCAGGTCGTCGTTGGTCCAAACCCTTTTGGACTCTTTCTTCTCCGGCCGATCCTGGGGAAGTGCCGGGACCGCCAAGACGCACAAAGCAAGACCGAGGACTGTGGTGGGAAACGGGAACGTGTGGATGCGCATAGATGTCGCCCTTGCAAAAGCCCTGTATGCACAAGTATACCGCCTCCTGGCTGGTAGGGGAGGCATGCTCCGCAGGAAAGGGGCACCCGGCTACTTGTCAACGGGGCGCCCAAAACACAGCAAATATCCGCTGTTATCCGTGATCTCGAAGGCCCTGAGTCCATCGCTTGTATTGGCCAGTTCCCTCTGCATGGGAACCCCTTTGCCTACGAACTCTTTGTACAGTGAGTCGGGATCATCCGTATAGATGTAGGCGTCCCAGCGAGCCCATTCGTGACGCGAACGATTCGGCTGCGGATGGACTTCGGGCGTGATGGCCTTGAACATGAGCATGACCCGGTCACGTCCAAGGATAGCCCAGAAGTCGTCTGTGTTTCCGTCGCCTCCTCCCTTATAACGAACGTCGAATCCCAGCTTGGACTGATAGAACGCAAGCGTAGCGCCCAGGTCGTCGACAATAAAAAAGGGAGTAACACTCTTCAACATGGCGAAAGCGCCGTGGATGCCAAGTCGCACCAAGCAAGACTGAGGACTATCGTGGGAAACGGGAACGTGTGGAAGCGCATAGATGTCACCGTCGCAAAACCCCTATGTGCAAAAGTATACATCCTCCTGGCTTGTACGGCCGACCTTCCAAGCCATGGAAGATTCGGATAATTTGAGTGGGGCCCCAGGTTTTTTGTAAGTGTTGCATCTAAAGGGTTTAGCTTGGCTGTAAGTCTCTTGTTTGCAACACATTTGCGGGGCGACGCATAGATGTTGCAGCCAGAGGAGTTAGAGAATGACCTGCTTGACATTGGCAGCCCCTCTCCTGCCATGTTTTTGTAAAAGATTGCAGCGTATAGGTTTAGGATGCGGGGGTCGGCAAAAAGATTGAGAAGAAAGGACTTAGGGGATGGGGGCAGAGGAACGGGGGTTAGGCTAAGAAAAAAGACGGGCAGTCGGCGAGGGTGGGATGCGAGATACACAAAACAATGTAATACAAAAGTCATGGATTGTCAAGTTATTTGTTATATATCATTCGAATGGAGCGGGAAAGTATTGAAAAGGCTAGGGGTTAGAGATTTGAGGAGCGAAATCTGAGAAATGGGTCTGTGCGGATATACGAGATTCTCAATATAAAGACGGTGGGGCGAGAAGGTGCCGGGAACCTCAAATCCTCGCGCTTTCAAGCACCGAAAGCATGACGCACATGAACTAGCTAGTTCAATCTAAGCTGCCCAGGCCATCTACTTTCCCTTGGGAACTAGCGTAAGTTGCGCATGGGGGGCGCCCGAGGCGGCCTTTCCTCCGCCGTCGATACTTGCCATGGCGAGTCCGAACATCAATTCTGACAATTCAGAACTAGAAATAGCTAACTCTCTGGCGACCTGTGACCTACCAATCCCTTTCTTATGGAGTTCCTCAAAAACCTTCGACAATACTTGCGATACTTCGCGAGGGGCCTCTTCGGGCTCCTTGGTTCGATCATTCTTCGCAATCTGAATGCACAAAGATCGATACTCCCAGTCACTTAACATAGCAACCGCGTGAAGTCGGCGAGCGAGAGCCGCCACAGAAACCGTCCAGGACTTTTTCAGTTGTATTAGATCGGAATAGCTTGGGTATCTTCTAGCTAGCGCTAGGACACTAGCCCGTGGCATGAGGAAGGCTGACGCGAACAAATCCGCTTCGCGTTCTGCTTCCCTACCATGTGGTGTCGCGTGTCGATGGAGTACGAGGTGACCAAGTTCGTGAGCGGCGTCGTAACGGCTGTGCTCAGAGGACTTCTTGCAGTTTAGGAAAATCAATGGCGTCGTATCCTTCCACGTCGAGAATGCATCAACCTCCCTAGAGTCGATTGACAGCGAAAAAATACGAACCCCCTTTGCCTCTAAAAGGTGAATCATATTGCGAATCGATAGTTCACCAATGCCCCAATAGCGCCTCAACGAATCCGCAGCTGCTTCTGGTGATCGTTCGTGGCTAAGGTCGGGTACATCGGATTTTGGAAGCTCAAATCGCGATTCAATCCACTTATTGAAATGCAAAGCGATAGCTCCTTGGCTAAGCGCCGTATGACGTTGAGAAGCCGTCATCTTTGACATTGCACGAAAGCTCGCACCGTCAGCCAATATTTCTTCTAGGTTTGGGCCGTAAAAAAACTCAACAGGAAATTCCAAAACGTTCGCGAGCTTGCTAAGTGTGTCTGTCCACGGAGGATATTCATCCGACTCGTACGCAGACAACGAGCGAACATCGACTCCTACGAGCTCGGATAGTTGGCTTTTCGTTCGACCCCGTCGCTTTCGAGCAAGCGTCAGACGAGCGGGATTAAACGTGCGCTGTTGCTCAGGCGGTCCGGAGCTTGACGTTAACATCGATGTTTGGTGTTTGCGGAGCATCCGTGGGAACCTTAAGCGTGTCAGTATCAAAAGGACTAGGGCCCAGAATGATCCTCTCGGCCCAATCAGCAACTTGGCCTTCCTCATTTATATTGATCGGACGAGAAAGCTCGCATTGCACCTGCCGGGTTTCTAGATCACGGTAGAACAACAACATCCAAGTTTCCCGACCACTGACTTCGCACAGTTTCTCCACATCAACAATTTCTATCTTCATAGGAAATAGAGATGCCTGTCGCTCATTCTCCTCAACCGCCTTGATGGTCTGCGGGCCTTTGGCGGATTTGGTGCATGGACTAATGGCCTTGTTTCCAGTGTTGTGGTCCCCGGTCGCAACGATGATGGCTAAAGTTCCGTCCCTGTTGATAGTGAACGGCAAGTTTTCTTCATCGGAGCGAACCCATCCCAGTGGCGACAAACTTTCCCGCCACGCACAGGTTGCTTCACCCCATGGGGTAAGTCCGCGATACATCGGCGGATGATTATCTGTGCGGCTTCTAGCTTCCGCTAGACCGCGCAGTACCGGTTGTGGTAAGAGATCTTCAGTTAGGCCGAGCTCTGCGAGTCGGCTGTGAGCATCGATCGGATCTGAATGAACCGCAATATTCTTCATGGCACCTTTTCTTCCTATTTCTTTACCTCACAAGAGGGAGGAAATCAAGAAGTTTTTTGGGAAATCGACGGCCTGCTTTTCCGGGTCTTCCGTACCTCACATCCTACCGTGCCCTAGGCGAAGCACGCTACCAACACTAAATACTGTAGAATGAGCACTGTCCAGAGACTGCGGACAACTAATCTGGCTGGATGTGGGGGGTAAAGAACGCCGCTCCATGCAGACGCGCGGGGCATGGGTCACGGAACACGGATCACGGCGGGTTGCTTCTCGGAGAGGCGCGCCTTGCTGACTGACCGTCTACTGGCGCGTGGCGGGAGCTTGCATGGCTTGGTTCATGTCGGTGTTGGCTTGTTTGCAGGAGTCGCGCTGGCCTTGGTAGCAGTGCTGGAGGTCTTCAAGATAATTCTGGAGGATTTTCTCGCGTGTCTTGCTCACGCCTTTTCGGGAAGCTTCGTCCAACGCGGCTTTGGCCTTCTGTTCAGACGCGCTATCCGGATGCCGCGCGAACTGCACGATCGCAGTGTAGGCGCTCCAATAGCTCTCATCCTGCGGGTCGCGGCGCCGATTCACTTGCTGGTTCAGCGTGTAAACGAGCAGGTAGTTGGCCCCCAGGACAAAGACAATCCCCGCGATTCCCAGAATCGTCAGCCGCTTAAACAAGATGCGGAGCCCGCCCCATCTCCAACGTTCATAGTATCGGATTATTCGGCCGCGCAACCGCCGCAGCAACGCAGGGGTGTTCATGAGTACCTACACTGCGCTGGCATGCGCGCGCCGCAACCGGGCCGATGGGCCGCGGGGGCAGATAACGGCCTGACCATTTACTGGACCTCCTGCCAGTTTCCTGGGACAGAGCCCGGTTGTAACTTGAGGCTGTCCCAGTCCAAGGTGAGGCCATGAACGAATTTACCGCATGGATGCAAAGCAATTGGTACGAGCTAGGAAACCTCTCTGTCGAGGTCGTCTTCCTGAGCACGGGTATCTGGTTCGCTCGAAAGATCCTGAGGTCCATCAGGGCGTCCCAGGAGCAGGTTGGAGCGCTGATAAGGCTGTCAGTTGGAGGTGCGGTTCCCGAGCGGCAGGTTCCGAACGCCGTCGCCGAGCGGCCGGCCGCAACGGCTGGTTCGTACTGGCTTACGCCATCGGAATCGGCTCCCGCTGACCAGGCGGCGCCCGTCGAAAACGGCCCGAGCCCCATATTGAGTGCGGGGCACGGCCTGGTGGGCTGGTTGAACACTCCGATGATGAAGAGCAGCGGTACCGCTCCGTGGCGTAAAGCCATTAATTGGCTGCGGTCCCCCGCGGGAAGCTAGCGGCAGCCTAGCCGGAAGCTAGCCAGAAGCGGCAAGCTAGCTTAGAAGCTGTTCGGGAAGCTTGGCCGCAAGCTGATCCGAGCGAGCGGCAAGCAGTCGCCTGCTGAGAATGTTTGGCCCGTCGAGAAGCTCTGCGCCTCTCGGCGGGCCTCGCTGTCTTTGAATTTCGTGGTGGTGGAGGCTAGTGCGGCGTCAGCGTGGCGGAGAAGCTTTCCTTGGCGGCATCCTCGTAAAGGTGTAAAAGCTGCGCCGCGCGCTTCAGCAAATCGGCGGGCAGATCGCCCGGTTGATAGTCGACAAAGCCGGTTGTATAGGCCAGGTTGACCCGGTGGCCGGAACAGACCACTTCGATGGCGCCGAGCCGGTTCAAGACGGTCTTGACTTCGCCGAGGTTGCATTCCGGCAGCACCAGCAGGAAATCGTCGCTGGCCAGCCGCGCTGCAAAGTCGGAGCCGCGGCACGCTTTCTTCAAACGCCGCGCCAGCTCTTTCAGGGCTTCGTCCACGGCGGATTGGCCGTAGCGTTTGGTGAGCTCGGCAAATTCATCCAAATGGACGGTGGCCAGGCTTAGCGCCGTATTTTGCCGCCGCGCGCGCGCAATTTCTTTGCCCAGTTGCTGCTCGATGAAGACTCGCGTGTGCAGTCCGGTGACGGAATCGACGCTCGACGAAGAAGTGGAAATTTTATCGGGCACCGCCGCGTCGTCCGCGCTGCCGGCGTTGTATCCGCTCAAATGTTTCCGTTCACGGCGGAAGAACCATTGCCGATAGAGCATCCAGCCGTTGAAAAGAAGCAGCAGGGACAGGATTCCCCAGCGCGCTTGATCGGAGCGGATTTCGTAAAAATGTTCGTGGTGGCGGAACAAAGAAGGGAATGAGGTAAGAACAAAAGCAACAGCGGAGAGCGTGGCGACAAAAAATGCGGAGAACCACAGCCACCACTCGCGCCGCGCGAGTTTCCTCAGGCTGGAATCCGCTTGCTGCGCGCGGAAAGAATCCGATCCCTCCAGCGGTGAGGAACTTTGTATGGTGTGGCGAGTGCCGAGTATTGAGCGCATATTCCCGGGAGAGGAGCGATACACCACAACAGTAAGACGCTGCTGCAAAAGAAGGCAACGGAGAAATGGTACAGGGCCGTTGCATTCAAGAACCTGACCGAACGGTCAGAGGGGATTCCGCTCAGCGATTGGCAGCGGAACACACGAGTATTGCAGCATTCTGATGAGTGCGTGCGCAGTGGCGCGCGAAAAAACAAAACGCTCCCGACGAAGTTGGGAGCGTTTTGCCGAAGTTCAAACTGCCGTGAAAAACTGCGTTCGTTACGGCTTGGAAGCGGGCGGCTGAGACGTTGTTGGAGCGGGTTTTGGCGCAGCCGGCTTCGCTGGTGCGGATGTTCCCGCCTTGACCGGGTAAGCCTGATCGTAGAGGCGGACAATGTCCTGCGTGACGTCGATCTGCGTGGAAGCAAAGAGAATCGGAGTGTTCTGCGCGGAGGAATCGAGAACGACGACATAGCCGTTTTCGCGGGAATAGCGGTCCAGCACGTCGACCATTTTGCGGCCGATGCGGTCAATGACGTCGGCCTGCGCGGCGTTTACGTCTTCCTGGTATTCCGTGTTCATGCGATCGAGGCGCTGCGTCAGCCGCTGCCCTTGCTGCCGGAGGCGGGCTTCTTCTTCCTGGCTGAGCTTGTTCTGGCCGGCTTGAAGACGCTGCTGCAAATCACTGATCTGCTTGTTCAGAGCCTCGATCTCGTTCTGGCGTGAAGCGAACTGCGACTGCAACTCCGCGGAAGCGACCTTGCCCTCCGCAGTGGTAACGATGGCCTGGCGAATGCTGATGACGCCGACTTTGCCCGATGCGGCCGAACCCGCGGCGGCGGGCGACTGTGCCCAGGTAGCTCCGGTGCTCAATATGCACGCGGCGGCCAGGGCGGCTCTGCGAACTATAAATCTAGAATTCACTTTTCTCTCCTTGTTGTGGCCCGCCACGGAAAAACCGGGGCGAACCCGTGCCAAGTCAGCTTGGCTTAAAACTGATTCCACACCCTGCGGACTTTACGAGCCTGTCGTAAACCTGAAAGTATAGCCGACGCCGTTTGCTTCCCGCAATCAGAAAGCACCTTTGCCCGACAGCCCAGAACGGTAAGACGGCTCGCGCATCAAGAGTTCTCCCGGCTCCCAGCTATTTCGGCAGCGGGAACAGAATGACCCGATTGTTGGCCTGATCGGCGATAACCGCCAGGTTCGTAAAGGTCTGGATGGCTGCTGCAAATTTCGATGTGGCGCCAATACCGAGAGTTGCCTTGGTCGCGAAGGTCTGGGAGTCCACGATCGAGATGGTATTGCTCAACGAATTCACGGTGAGGATGGTGCTCGTCTGGAAATTATGGGCAATGGCGTTGGGATTAATGCCGACTTTAATTGTTGAAGTCTGGCCGCTGTCCGGATTGAATGCGGTGATGACGTTACCCTGTGTGGAGACGGCATAAAAGAGGCCAGGGTTCGCAGTGCCAGTGACCACGCTTGGATCGAAGACGATGCCCGTCGGCGTAGAAGAGAGGAAAGAGGCAGTTGCAGATGCCGATCTAACAGGGGTGGCCGCGCCGATGTCCACGCCATCCAGAGCGCCTTGCGGACTGGAGGCCCCACTAACCTGGAGGCAAGTCACGACGGCGAGGCCGCGGCCGTTGGTGCCGCGATCAGGATCAATGGCGACGGCAATGGGGTTTTGGTCGACGGCAACAGTGCCAGGTGTGAGAGTCCCGATGGGACTGGCGGTGAGCGGCGTGAGATCAATGGTGGAAACGGTGTTCGAACTGGTGTTGGCGATGACCGCGAGGTTGGTTTCCTGGTCAATGGCCACGCCGCTGGGACCAGTGCCGACAGTCACAGTAATGGCTTTTCCGGAGGCGTCCACCACGGGAACGCCGTTTACGAGGTCAAGAATAGAGGCGGAGTTTGAGCCACTGTTGGTAACCACAGCGACGCCCGAGGTTCCGGCAGCCTGGCCGGTATAAGTGAGTCTGGGAAGAACGGCGACGCCAGTGGGGGTGTCCCCGGTAGCGATGGTCTTGATGGTCTGACTGAAAATGTTGGCGGGGTTCAGGCTGAAGACGGAAACCTGATTGCAACCCGAGCCGGTGTTGGTGACGACCGCGAGATTGTTTACTTCGTCGATGGCGACGCCACCCGGCGCGGCGGGCGTGCCGGCCGAGGTGGAGGTCACGTTGCAGGGCGCCAAAGGAATTTCTTCGAGGACGGTAAAATCGATGACGTTCGAAGCGACACCTGAGCTGCTGGCGACGGTGAGGGCGTAGTGGCGGGGTCCTGCATTGAGCACGGACACGGGAACAGTTACGTCAATTTCGTGCCCGCTTACGAACGAAAAATTGCCCAAACCACTGGAGGCAAAGGCAACACCGTCCAGAAGGACTTGTGAGCCGGAATCGAAACCGGTGCCAAGAATCTTCACGCCGCTGACGGCGGTCGGCGCCGTGCCCAGAGTGATTTTCACGGCAGGACTGAGGCTGGCGGGAGTTGTGACATTCGCGCTGCCGACGTCAATTCCAGGGGTTTGCACGCTTTCGATGTGCACCGCCTTGATGTTCTTACTGAGTTGGAAAAAAGAAATGCTGTCGCTGCCAGAATTAAGGACCAGAGCCAGATTGTCGACGGAATCCACAGCGAGGGCACCGGAAATGGACACATTCGCCGGAGTGGTGGAAGTGCAATTCGCCGCGCAGACTGTAGCCAAGCCAATCTGATTCGTGTTCACAATCGCAGCTCGCTGCAAAAGCGAGGGATCCAGGAGAGAAACCTGGCCCGTGGCGTTCTGGCCTAACGGGGGGCCCGCTTTCGGATTGAAAGAAAGAGCCGTGTTGGAGAAGGGCTGAAAAGCAACAGCGGTTGCGCCAAGCTCCGGGGAACCAGTGCCCACTTGGCCCGTGGCGCCAGCAAAAAGCGTCATCGAGGCAACAGACTGGCTCTGCGGATCGATGAAATTAATCTGGCTGGAAGTAACGTTGGGGTCGGCAAGAACGGCCTGCCGCGTGACGGGATTGAACCCAATGCCCGTGATTGACGGAGATATCGTGTACGTGAGGAACGGAGTTCCGGAGCTGGCAAGACAGGAGCCGGAGCAAGTGGTGGTGTCATCTTTGTCCGCCTGGAAATATTGAAAGTGCGTGGCATCAAGGACATTGCCAACGGAAAAGGAACCGTCGAAATTCGTGCCGCTGGTGGTTCCCTTCGGCAGCCCGCTGACGAGCACAGTGCCGGGGTTACTGGGATTGAGATTGTGAGAAGAGGACGTCGTAACGGTGACAACGTTGGAAGCACGGGTGGCACTGGAGATGGGTACACCGAGTGAACCCTTAGAAGCATTGGAGAGGTCCACCGCCGAGAGAAGCCCCGCCCCACCAGGAGTGACGTAAGCCATGCGCGCACCGGCCTCGAAAGCGACCTGGGGATTTGGTCCGCTGTTCAGCGTGACGTAGCCGATGGGGCAATAGTTTGGAGCTGAAGCCGGTCCCGGAAGTATGCACTGCGGAGGAACCTTGGGATCGGGATTGAAGGTGAAATTGGGATCCAGATTGATGATGAGCCCTACGTTTGTGGAAGCGAAGGCCACCAGGGCGCGATCCGTAAATGGATCAACACCCACGGAGTATGGAAACGGCTCCACGAACGATGGGTTAGCCGGGACAGGCTGCGGAATCACGGCGCTCAGGTCCACGGTAGCCAGCAACGTACCTGCTGGAATGGAGAGAACCGAGAGGGACCGACTCGCATAGTTCACGACCGCCGCAACATGCAAGTGCTCATCCACGGCGACGCCCGTCGCGACGTTGCCCCCGGAAGGAGCTGCTGCGGCCAAGACGGGAGTCCCAGTGGCAAGATTGAGGAATTGCACGTTGTTTTGGGAATTGGCGTTGCTGCTGGGAGTATTCAGGCCCGCGAGGGTCACAACTGCGTACCCGAGTACGGGGTCCAAGGCAATCGCACTGGGAACAGAAGACGCAGGAAGCGCGAGCGGTGGAGGAGGAGTGCCAGGTTTGTTCGAATTTCCGTAGTCCGGGATTACGGCGACGTTGGTGAAGGCAGTTGCCGGCGTGGGAGCAGCGAACGGCCCCGGAGACGTGGTGGTGTACCGCACTCCGAACGAGTACAAACCTCCGGTGGTACCGCTAGGAGCGGTGAGGGAACCCGCCACGCGACGCGCAGTCGAATTGGTCGAGGTGTTGTTAGTAAGCACTGCCTGGCCGTTGAAAGTGGTGGCCACAGTAGGAGAGTCCGAGGGGCCAAAGAAGCCGCCGTCGATGGTGAACGGCACGCCGCCCGTCTGGCCTAGCGTGGCTTCCTGGAAATTGCCGGGTGAGGAGCCGACGATGGTGGGACGTACGGGGACAATGTCCAGCGGGAACGGTCCGCCTGTCACATTGACGGAGGAATTGCTGCTGGTCACTTGCACGGTGTAATGGCCGGCGGTCTTCAAGTCCTCTGAGTTCAGGCGAACACGCGCCCCTATAGAGGAAGAGGTCGAGCCCGCGGCGAAGACCACTTTGATTTGCGTTTGCGGATCAATGGTCACGCACGCTTGGTTTGGGCAGGTAACCCCCGAGGGGGCAAGGCTAACGCCCATCTGGGAGTCGGCGTTGGCGGCCGCGAGAAAGATGTCCTGCTGGAGAGCGCCCTGGGGCGCAACAGAGGGAGAGATGCCGCTGAAGGTGATGTCGCCCGCCTTGACAAGGGTGACGGCAGCCTGCGCGATGCGGGCGTTGTCAACCTTGGAGAAAGCGAAGACGGTGACGATGCCGGCGGCGTTAACGGGAGTTGTAGTGGAAGATGGCGCCGCGGCAGGCACAGCCGCGGGAGCCTTGTAAAGCCCGGTGGCATCGACGGAGCCGCAAGCGTTGCTGCCGGTGCTGCAGTCCGCACTGTCGACCTTCGCCGTAACTTCAAATGTCACGCCCCAGGTAAGCTGGGCGGGATCAATGACCGTGTTATTCAAATCCTCGGCGAGAAACAACTGCGTCGCATTGGTCGCAAGGGTCGCGGTTGCCGGGATGATGTGAATGCGAATGCCGGAATCAAAGGTGATGTTGAATTTGCCGGTCTTCTTCTTGTCGGCGTTGGAAGTAGCCGTGATGGTGACGATCACATTGGGGAGCTTGGTCTGATCCGGAAAAACCTTCGGAGCGGTGAAAGTAGCCGTGGAAGCGACAGTGGTACTGGTGTTCTGAATGTTGGAGAGAGCGCCGACGGCGGGATCGCCGCTGGCGGTCTTGGCACTATCGCAGGACGCGGAGGCAGACGGCTTAGGGCTCGGCACGGCCGTCGTGGGATTCGACGTGGTGGTGTAGGAGCAATCGAAGGTGGAAGACACGTCAGTGGCACCAGTGACAGTGGATGTAATTGTCTGCGTTTGCGTGGGGACCATGATGGACGCGGTGCCCGTGACGGTAACAACGATCTGATTAGCCGTGCCGCTACTGCCACAGCCGCTGATCCAAAGGCCGGCAAGGGCCATCGCCGACAAGCTATTTCGCACACTCTTATGCCACTTCATACTCACTGTCTCCCCCACATTGGCGCTCTTGGCGATAGTTTCGTTGCTGCTGCGCTGGTGAATTCCCGGGTTTTATCAAAGACCATAAAAGTCATCACACCCTAAAAGGTCCGGCTGACCGTGAAACGGAATGTCCGCGCCGGCTCGAAATAGTTGAGGCTCCCCGGATTCTTTAGCAGTTGCTCGATCGTGGGCCGGACCTGGAACCTCCAGACGTCCGGCGGGAGCGTGGCGGGGAGGCGGCCCAGAGTGCCGCACTTGTCTCCCAGGCTTGGATCGCAAATCTCACTAGGCTCAATGAAATCGGGTGGCGCCAAGAGCTGCGAATGCAAACGATGAATGTTGTACGCGTAGTAGACACGGAAGGGCGCCTGAATGATCGGCAACTGTACGACAAATTCGATACCCGTAGAACCGCGCAAGCGAAAATTAGTATTCGGAGCGATGCCCAGCTGCCGGTTGGCGTCGAGCGCGCCGGAGCTAACGGCGTTAGGAAAGCTCGTCTGTAGATTGTTGAACCCGGTAGGGTCAAGCCGCAACGCGCCCTTGCGGAGAATGCCGTTGGTGCCGCCGTCAAAAAACAGCACGGTCTGGAAGGTGTTGCCGATGATGGGAATGCGGTACTCGACGTTTCCGTAGCCCTGAGTGTCACCGCCTGGAAACGTGATGGTATACCCGAGGACCGGAACACTGACGGTCCGCTGAGTGGGTTGGCCGAAGCCATTCAGACAAGTTCCGCAGGTGAAAGTGAACTGCTGCGACGTGGCGACGGGGATAAAGGTGACCGGCGTGATGGAGCGAATGTCAAAACCGCGAATGTCGGACTCTCCGCCCATATAGAAGCGGCTATACGGAGGCGGTTCCCCACCGCCGTACCCAGTGATGAACGCGCCAGAAGCATGGAATCCCAAAACATTGCGGTGTTTGTTGATCGGATGGTAGTACTTCCAATCGACAACATTGGTGATGCTCTTGACGTTGCCGCCGAGCCCGGAAAATCCAAGCGAATAAAAGTAGCTCTTGCCGCCGGTGGGATTGATGGGATTGTTGACGGTGTTATAGGTGATCGTAGGAGTGATGGTGCTGGAGACGATTCCGTTCAGCGCGCTGGGACCGGCGATGCTGCGGAACTGCACCTGGGTGAACAACAGCTTGGAGGCATCGTTAAACGCGGTAATGTTGGTGCGCGTCAATCCGTACTGCAAGCCAATGCGGGTGAAAGAGAGCTTGCGGACGGGATAGCTGGCGAAAAGAGTGAAGCCGGTGCTGTCCTGATTGTAATTCTGAATGAATTGCGGGTTGATGCTGACGGACTGGCCGGTCAGGAGAGCGGCCTGGCGGGCCTGGTCAAACTTGTAGCGGCTGGAAAAAATCGTGAAACCGGAGGAGATGGGCCGGTCAAAAAGATAAGGCTCGGTAAATCCGAAGAGGAAACTGCGCGAAAGATCGCCGAACTGCGCGGAAAAAGTAAGAGTCTCGCCCAGTCCCAGAAAGTTGTTGGTCTGATAGGTAAGGCCGATAAAGCTGCCGGCCAGGCCGCTGACGCCACCCTGCAAGCCGATGGACTGCTTGCCTTTTTCCTTGAGCTTGAGGTTGATGTCGACAGTGCCTTCTTTGGAGTTGCGCTTGATCTCCGCAGCCTTGTCGGCCTCGATCTTGTCGAAATAGTCGAGCTGATTGAGGCGGAGAATACTGAGCTCCCAAAGGCGCTTGTTGAAGAGCTGGCCTTCATCGATCATCAGCTCGCGGCGAATGACCTTATCACGCGTGGTGGTGTTGCCGCTGAAGTCGATGCGCCGGACGAAATACTGCTTCTGCTCGTCAAACTTCATGGTGAGGTTGATGATTTTCTTTTCTTCGTCGATTTCGGTGTCCGGCTCGGGAGTGAAGTCGATGAATCCGTATTCGCCGTAAATTTTGCCGTAGGTCTCGAGGGCCTTGCGAACTTTTTCGGTGGAGAAGATGTCGCCCTGTTTAAGAGGGAAAGCGGCCTTGAGGGCATCGACCTTGAGGGACAGGGCCTTGTCCGGATCGGCACTGACGATCTTCAGCGTGCCCATCCGGTAGCGTTCACCCTCTTCGATGGGGATGGTGATGTTGACGGCCTTGCCGTGGCCTTTTCCGGTGACGAGGGGAACGCCGAGGCGGGAATGCGTGGTGTCAATGTTCTCCAGAATGGGTTCGCCGACGGAAACCTTGAAGTAACCGTTGTCACGATAGAGGCCGCGAACGCCGACTTCCAGGTCCTCGCTCAACTTTTCGCGGTCGTAGGTCTTGGTGAGCACCGGAATGTACCAGAAATAAAGCGGGATCGCGTAGGGACGATCGTGGCGCATGGCGCGAATCAGCTTGCGGTCGCTGAAAGCGTGGTTACCCTTGAATTTGATTTTGCCGACCTTGACTTTCGGGCCTTCCTCGATTTTGAAAACAAGAATGACGGCGTTGCTGGAAGCAATGCGCTCGTACTGTGGGGTGACTTTCGCGAACTGCCGGCCGTGCTCGGCCAGCAATTCCTTCAATACGACTTCCGCTTTCTTGATTTTGGTGGGATCAAACTGGCTTTCGACGCTCAGACCGACTTTGCGTTCCTTGAAGCGGTCGAGGATGTCGGATTCGGAAATGGAGTGGATGCCGTCGTAACGGATACGGCGAATCTGCGGGCGCTCTTTGACCTCAAAGATGATAATTTTAGCGTTCGCGCGATTGGGGGAATCCTCCACGCGAAGCTTGACGTCCTCGAAGAACTGCGTGTTCCACAGCGCCTGAAAATCGCGGCGCAACGTTTCTTCATTGAAGACATCGCCGGGACGGCTGAAGATTCGCGCAGTCAGGGTGTCGCTGCGCACGCGGCGGTTGCCGATGAACTCGATACGGTCAATGACAAACTGCTGCTGTTGAGCGGCCTGCGGAAGCTCCGCGGAATGATCTTCTGTAACCTCTTTGCCAGTTGCGTAATCAAAGGTAGCAGAGAAAAGATAGGAATGGGCCGATGGAGAGGCGGCCGCGTGGGAATTTTCGCTCGGCGCCGCGGGTGACGGGATCGCGAAAAGATATACAAGGGCGACCAACCACGTCACTCGAGCCGCAAAAAATCCGAACGGCAAACAGACTCTTCTTTGAGCGGCCGGTGAGGTCGTCAAGGCCGCGCCCCCAAACTCAAGTTGTCATTCTCCCGCCGGACCCGGTGTGGGCCGGCCGTGCGCTGGTTCAGATTCGCTAATGGACGACCGGGGTTGCCTCACCGACGGGACGGAACAAGAGGCCTTCGCCTGCAACGTAAATCTGCAATGTCGCCGGCCTCTGGATTCCACCCTGGATGAGGGCCTCGGAGAGCGGGTCCTCTACATACTTCTGCAAAGCCCGGCGAAGCGGACGCGCGCCATAACTGCGGTCCGCGCACGTTTTCTCGAGTATCCACTGACGTGCTTCCGGCGAAACGACAATCTGCACCTGGCGGTGAATCAGCGTGTCGTTCAGCTGGCCTACCAGCAAATCGATGATACGGAGCAGATCTTCGTCGCCGAGCGGATTGAAAATAATGACTTCGTCCAGCCGGTTCAAGAACTCCGGATTGAACGCCCGCTTTACTTCGTTCATCACCATGTCTTCCATGCTCTTTTGCCCGACTTCATCGGCGCCGGACTGGAAACCCAACGCGGTGCGCTTTTGCAAATGACGCGCGCCGAGATTGGAAGTCATGATGATGATGGTATTACGGAAATCCACGGTGTTGCCGAGCCCGTCCGTCAACTGACCGTCTTCAAAGACCTGCAATAATATATTGAAGACGTCCGGGTGGGCCTTCTCGATTTCATCGAGGAGGATGACCGAGTAAGGCGTCCGGCGGACACGCTCCGTTAATTGCCCGCCTTCTTCGTAGCCCACGTACCCTGGAGGGGCGCCAATCAGCTTCGAGACGGAATGCTTTTCCATGAACTCCGACATGTCGAAGCGAACCAACGACTTCTCCGAACCGAACAAAAATTCCGCCAGCCGCCGGGCAACTTCCGTCTTGCCGACGCCGGTAGGACCGAGGAAAAAGAAGCAGCCTACCGGGCGCAATGGCGACTTCAGACCTGCGCGGCTGCGGCGAATGGCGCGGGCCAGGGCGGTAATGGCTTTGTCCTGACTGATAACGCGCTTGTGGAGCTCCGGTTCGATGCGCAACAGTTTTTGTTGTTCGTCTTCCTTGATGGAAGTGACGCCGATGCCGGTCCAGCGCGAAACGACTTCTTCAATGTCTTCGCGGGTGACGATGCCGGTCGAGGCGTCGTCCAGTTTGAAACGTTCGCGCAGGCCACGCAGATTTTCCTTTTCCTTGCGCTCCTCCTCGGAATAAAAACGCGCCTTTTCAAATTCGTGATTGGCGATGGCCGTTTCCATCCGGTGAGTGATGAACTTTACGCGCTTCTGCACTTCGCCGACTTCTTCGGGGACGGTGGCCTGACGCAGCTTGACGCGGGCGCCAGCTTCGTCAATCAGGTCGATGGCTTTGTCTGGAAGGAAACGATCGGGAATGTAGCGGTTGGAAAGATAGACGGAGTAGCGCAGCGCTTCATCCGTGTAGCTGACGGCGTGGAATTTCTCGTAGCGCTCGCGAACACCCTGAATCACTTGCACGGCCTGGTCTTCATCCGGCGCGGGAACCTTGACGGATTGGAAGCGGCGCTCGAGCGAGCGGTCTTTCTCGACGGATTTGCGGTATTCGCCGGGCGTCGTGGCGCCAATGCACTGAATCTCTCCCCGAGAGAGCGCGGGCTTCAAAATGTTGGCGGCGTCGAGCGAACCTTCTGCGGAACCAGCGCCGACGAGCGTGTGGAGCTCGTCGATGAAAACGATGGAATTCTGGCTCTCCATCAATTCCTTCATGATGGTCTTCAGGCGCTCCTCAAACTGACCGCGGTACTTGGTGCCCGCAACGATCAAGGAAAGGTCGAGAGAAAGGATGCGCTTGTCTGCTAGGAAGGGGGGGACGTCGCCATCGGAGATACGCTGCGCAAGACCTTCGACGATGGCGGTCTTGCCCACCCCGGGCTCGCCAATCAAAACGGGATTGTTTTTGGTGCGGCGGCAAAGAATTTGAATGACGCGCTCGACTTCGTTTTCACGCCCTACGAGAGGATCGAGCGAGCCTTCGGAAGCCGCTTGCGTAAGGTCGCGACTGAATTCCGCGAGTAAGGATGTTTCCTTGGGCCGCGCCGCGGCTGTTTTTTCGCCGGAGGTGCGCGCCAGCTCTTCGCGCAACGTGGAGAGACGCAAGCCGCGCTCCATTAGAATTTCCGCGCCAAAACACTTTTCTTCGCGCAGGATGCCGAGAAGCAGATGCTCGGTGCCAACGTGCTTGTGGCCGAGGCGCTCCGCTTCTTCCGCCGCCATATTCAAAATGCGCTTGCACTCCGCGCTGAGCGGCACTTCGACGGAAGTCGATATGCGCTCGCGGATAGTGATGCGGGCTTCGATCTCCTTGCGTATCGATTCGATCGAGCCTTGCTGGCGCAGGAAACGGTTGGCCAGGGCCTTGTCCTCGCGCATCAAGCCGAGCAGCAGATGCTCGGTCTCGATGTACGGGCTGCCATACTGACTGGCTTCGTATCTTGCAAAAAATATGACGCGTCGCGCTTTCTCTGTATAACGTTCGAACACGTTAGCTCGCTTCTCCCCCTGGGACCCCGCCCGCTGAAGCCGCAGCCTCGCGAGTTTGCAGAACGCCATGTTCCAGCGCCAGTATCCGATCGCATCGCGCGGCGAGCGCCAAGTTGTGCGTCGCGATCAGCGACGTCAACTTGTGCGTGCGATGCAGCCGTTGCAGCAACTCGAACACAGCCCAAGCATTCTGCTCGTCCAGATCCCCGGTAGGTTCATCTGCCAGCAGCACCGACGGCCCAGTGACGAGCGCCCGGGCAATCGCGACGCGCTGCTGTTCCCCCCCGGAGAGTTCCCCTGTGCGGTGATCGGCCCGGTTTTCCAAGCCAACCTCCGCGAGCCACTTCCGCGCCGTTTCCAGTGCAGTCGTGAAATCGTTGCCGCGCACCAACAGCGGCATGGCTACGTTTTCCGCAGCCGTAAAGTCCGGCAGCAATTGGTGGCGCTGCCACAAAAACCCGATAGCACGATTCCGAAATTCCGCCAGCGCTGCGTCATGAATCGATTCAATGGCTTTCGTTGCGAAGTATACTGTACCGCTCGTTGGCGTGTCTAGCGCAGCCAGCAGGTGCAGCAGAGTACTCTTGCCGGCGCCCGACGGCGCGACGATCGCAACCATCTCTCCCTGCCGCAAGAGCAAATTTGCATCCGTCAATACGGAGATGATTTTCTCGCCGCTGCCGTAAGTTTTCTTCAGGCCTCTCGATTCCAGAACAACTGCCGCGTTACGCGGATCCTCTGCCCCCACCCCGTCCGCGAATTGTGCACCCTGGCTCATCCCTTTGCAGCGCCTTTCGTCTACTAGGCCCGTTCCTGCTACTTACTTAGATGCGTTTTCAGCAACCTTCGTGCCGTGCGACCCGCGGAGCCCCTCGAACTTCCAAAGTCCCACAGAGTTTCCTTTTTCCGCCAGTCCATTGCCTGCCGAAAAGAGGGCACTTCTGGGTCAAAACTAATGCACTTATAATCTTTCTGTTTTCAACACCTTGCGGTGGGCCCTTTGGTGCGACCGAGGGTTGAGGACATACCCAGGTCTTACCCTCCGGCTACTCCGCCTGATAGGAGCAAATCTCACGCCAAATGGGCCGAAGAATATGGTTATTGCCCACCCACGCCTGCGAGTCATTCGTACCTCAAGATTTCCACGGGCAGGAGGCGTACCGCAGCGCGCGCGGGCAAGATTGTGGCGGCGATCGAGATTCCCATGGCCACGGAAGTGATCCACACACCGTCGAAAACACTCAGATGGAAAGGCACATAAGGAACGGCGTACACCTTGGGATCAAGAGGAATCAGATGGTAATTCCCGGCCACGAACGAAAACAGGTAACCGGTGAACAGGCCAATCAGCGTGCCCGTCGCTCCGATGCTGATTCCCTGCCACAGGAAAATCGTGCGAATCTGCTCACGGCGCGCGCCCAAGGAGCGGAGCACGGCGATATCGCGCGCTTTATCGGTGACCGTCATGGAAAGAACCACCAGAATGTTAAGACCGGCGACAAAGGTAATCAATCCGATGAAGATCGCCGTAACGAGTTTTTCCAGCCGCAGAGCGCGGAACAACGCGCGATTTTCTTCCATCCAGGTGGTGGTTGAAAACCCCTGCCCGGCGGCCGGACGGATCTGTTCCGAAATTTCGCCCGCGCGCTCAGGTTGGTACAAACGAAATTCCAGAACGTTAACAACATCGCCCACGCCAGAAAGACCTTGGGCGGCGGCCAGTGTCATGAAGCACCAGTTCTCGTCGTAATCATAAAAGCCGGAATCGAAAACTCCCGTAACACGAAACCGCCGCGTCCGCGGCAGCAATCCAAAAGGGGTCAGACGTCCCTGCGGACTTGTAAGCGTCGCGTAATCGCCGGGCGAGACTTTCCACTCTTCGGCAAGCTGTTTTCCAATCAACACCGCGTCGATGCCATCCGCATCGGGAGAAAAATCAAGCTTGCCCGCGACAATCCGCTGGAGCGCGTCGTCGCTCTTTCGCTCGCGCTCAGGATCAACGCCCTTCGCGACCACACCACGCGCTTGCCCAGCGAACGAAAGCAGTAGCGTCTGATAGACCGCCGGCGTGACCGAGCGCACGCCGGTTATCCGCGCTAGTTTCGTGGCCAATTCCTCGTAATCCTTGATTCCGGAAGTTCCCGGTCGCGTTAAAGAAACGTGGGCAGTCACGCCCAGCAACCGGTCTTGAAGCGTCTCACGGAATCCGGTGTTCATGGAGAGCGCGATCACCAACGTGGCCACGCCCGCAGCTACGCCCACCGTGGAAAACAATGTGACCAGCCGCAGGACCGCCGGCCGGTACGGCGACCGCAGGTACCGCTGGGCCACAAACCATTCAAATCGCATGGTGGTTGGAAGAATACGTTATGCGCCGTGCGCTTCGGAAGCGGAAGATGGTTCTCCCCCTTCCGGGCGCAGCAAAGGAAAGAGGATGACGTCGCGGATCGAGGGGGAATCCGTAAGCACCATCGTCAGGCGATCGATGCCGATGCCTTCGCCGGCAGTCGGCGGCATTCCGTGGCAAAGGGCGCGGATGTAATCGACATCGAGCTGCTTCGGCACTTCCTCTCCGCCCTGCGCGATTTGCGCAAGGAAGCGGCGTTCCTGCTCGACAGGGTCGTTCAATTCGGAGAAACCATTGGCCACTTCCATTCCGGCAACGTAGATCTCGAATCGCTCCGTAAGGGATGGGTCTTCGGGCTTCTGTTTCGAAAGTGGAGAAATATCCGTCGGAAAATCGTAGAGGATGGTCGGCTGAACCAATTTGTCTTCGGCCATCGTTTCAAAAAGAAGGCCAGTCCATTCGCCGTCCGTGAGGGTGCCTTTGGCCACGGCATAAGGCGCGCTGGTGCGCTTAGCCCATTCGTTATAGCGCGCCGTAATTTCACGCGCCCCGCCGGGAGAAGCCAGCTTCTCCAGCGCAGGAGCTTTGCCTGCCGCCGTTGGCCAATACTTTATGATGGCTTCGCGCATCGAAAGCCGCTGCGCTTTCGAGAAATCAAGCTCGACGCCGCCATACTTCACCGTCGTCGAGCCGGTGATGTTCTTGGCCAGGAGGGCGAAAAGCTGCTCGTTCAGGTCCATCAAGTCGCGATAATTACTGTAGGCCTCGTAGAACTCCAGCATCGTGAATTCGGGATTATGCTGCGTAGAAATCCCTTCATTGCGGAAATTGCGGTTGATCTCGTATACGCGGTCGAGCCCTCCGACAGTCAGCCTTTTCAGGTAAAGCTCCGGCGCAATCCGCAGATAGAGATCAATGTCCAGGGTGTTGTGGTGGGTGACAAAAGGCCGCGCGGCCGCGCCTCCGGGGATGGGATGCATCATTGGCGTTTCGACTTCGATGTAACCGCGCGCGTCGAAAAACCGGCGCATTTCCTGGATGATGCGCGCGCGCGTTACGAAGACCTGACGCGACTTTTCATTGGCGATCAAGTCGAGATATCTCTGTCTGTAGCGCAGCTCAACATCCGTAAGGCCATGCCATTTCTCAGGCAACGGCAACAGGGCTTTCGAAAGGAAAAAGATCTCCTCGACCCAAATGGATAGCTCATTGGTCTTGGTTCGAAACAGATGCCCACGCACTCCGATCGAATCACCCAAATCCAGCAGATGAAATAGTTGAAATCCTTTTTCGCCGACAACATCTTTCTTTACATAGATCTGGATGCGCTTCCCAGCGCCCTGCAGGTGGGCAAAACCCGCCTTACCCATAAGCCGGGAAGATACAATCCGGCCTGCTACCCGCACTTCGCGCTTGGCCGACTCTAATTCCGCAGTGGTAGACTGGCCGTAGTTCTCCACCAACGCAGCCGGAGTATCCGTCCAGCGAAATTCGCGAGGGTAAGGATCGTGCCCCAGCGCCTGGATTTGCTCGAGTTTCTTCTGGCGCTGCTCAAACTGGTCGCGCGGCTCGAAACGCAAAGGGGAAATCCTTTCGGAAGCGACGGAGTCCGAGTATAACGGCGCGCGTTATCCTTGAGCAAGGAATACGGCCCTACTTCACTTCGGTCGCGCGCCACCTTTCCCAAAGGCTTGGTCCCCATTAACCTTTTGACAAAATCCGCCCAATTAGCGCCTCGTTTGAAGAATACTATGGCTTGAGCACAGCTTTTTGCTATACTCCCGACCCTGTCCCATACGGAGAATCCCGTGAACGACTGTGTCCGCCCCCTCTCAGCCCGCGGCAAGTCTGTCAAAGATGACTGGCGCGCCTGGCTTCCAGAAGCAAAAACAGTGGTGTTCAATAAACAGGTCCACCGACTCGAGTCGAACTACGTGATGTTAAGCGTGTCCCTCAACGAGGCAATCGAACTGCGGCAATTGGGACAGCCCGGCAAGTCCATGCAGGCCGTGGGTATTACTTCAGGGCTTTGCAGGCTGCTGACCCAGACACTGGCGGGGCTGCTGCGTGCGTTGTCGGAGCATGCCAAGCACTACGGAACCATTCCCAACGCCGCGCCTTTCGATCCCGCGAATTTTCAAGGGCAAAAGGGGCAACGTTCTGCCCGCATGAGCAACCTACTCAATCACGTACTGCTCTCCCATCGGCTCCAGTTCCTCCATAAAGTCGGTACGCTGGTGGAGATGGTGGAGGATCTTGGCAAGGATTTTCGCCATGCCGCGGAGGACCTCGCCGAAGGACTCACTGTGAATCCCAAGGAAATGTGGGACGAGGTGGACACGGGCCACTATGACCTGAATACCTGCCTGAGAGAGGCTATTGTGGTGCTCAAATCTTTCTTGATTGCCCTGCCCGAGAGTCAGCTCGGGACGTTTCAAGACACCGTTCGCGAGCAATCCGAGCCCCAGGAAAGCGGCTTAGCGTCCCGCCAGGGCCTGATCCACCATAGACGAGCGACCACAATCGCGGGAGAATGATCCAACCTGCTTGCCCGTAGGCGTCCGGCGCAATTGGACCGGAACTAGCGCCCCGCAGGGGTGTTTGCTAGTAAAAGCGGGCTTCTGACAGGACAACTCTTGGAGGCATGAGGCGCATCCGAACTGGAGGATGCGCCGCTAATGGACCGTTGGCCCGAAACAGACCAAGCGATCCCGATGCGTCGACCTCTCGGCAGTCCACCAAACAGGTGACTGAAGCGGAGGCCATACGTTTGGCCCAGGCTGGAGATGCAGCGGCTTTTGAGTTTCTGTACCGCTTACATAGCCGCCGCGTCTACGCTTTGTGCCTGCGGATGGTGAATAACCCGTCCGATGCGGAAGACCTGATGCAGGAAGCCTTTCTGCAGCTCTTCCGCAAGATTGGGACCTTCCGGGGAGAGTCGGCCTTTTCAACTTGGTTGCACCGGATGACGGTCAATGTGGTGCTGATGCGGCTGCGCAAGAAGTCGCTCCCTGTGGCTTCGCTCGAAGAAACGATGGATCCCGACGATGAGACGAGCGGCCCCAGGAAAGACATCGGCGCGCCGGATTTGCGTTTGAGCGGCGCCGTAGACCGGGTCAATCTGGAACGTTCGGTTGAAAAGCTGCCACCGGGTTACCGGACTGTGTTCGTGTTGCACGACGTCCAGGGATACGAGCACAACGAGATCGCGGCCATTATGGGATGTTCGGTGGGGAATTCGAAGTCGCAATTGCACAAAGCGCGCACTCGTCTGCGGGACCTGCTACAGGAAGAGGTACGCCAGCAGGCGCGGCAAGAACGGCATGCGGCAAAAACGCAGACGGCGCATGATGATTGAGCTACAATGAGTGCAATTCAAGGGTGTGTGCGACTTCACGGCGAAACATCGAGGAATTGCGCCGAAGCGAATTGAGAGAAGTCGAACGGGGCAGGCATCCAGCGTCAGCCTCGCGGAGTGAAGGGTCATGCAGTGCAGGGACGTGGAATTCGTAGTAGAGCAGGAAGGTCTGGCGCCGCTGCCGGAAGCAGCACGAGCGCACGTGGCTACCTGCAGCCAATGCCAGGGATTTGTCGCTGATCTCGAGACCATTGTTTCTGCCGCGAATGAATTGCCGGCCGAAGTCGAACCTCCTACCCGTGTGTGGGTTTCCCTCCGGGCTCGACTGGAACTCGAAGGGATTATCAAGACGCCCGTCGTTGCTGCTCGTAGTGAACGCGCTACGTGGTGGCACGAATTCAACGATCTATTCCGAAGCCGCGCTTTGGCCACTGCGACAGTGGGCTTGCTGATCGTCTTTGCTGGCGTGCTGCAATTGCGGCAACCGGATGACTCCGCGGAAATTCCTCTGAGGGTTGCTGGGCCTGCTTGGCAAATTCCTTTCGCAAAAACCGCCAAGGTCCTGAACGAGCAGGAAATCGATCTCACCAACATGCAGCTTGCCAGCACCACGACGGTGGACGCCTCTTTCCGGCAGAACTTGAAGCAAGTGGATGATTTTATTGCTGACTGCGAGCGCCGTGTGAGCGCTGAACCGCAGGATGATCTGGCGCGTGAATACCTGTCCAACGCCTATCAGCAAAAAGCCGAATTGCTGTCCGCGATGATGGATCGCGGAGGGAGTGTCAACTAACATGGGAATTGGAATGATGAGTCTGTCCGCTCTACTTTCAGATATGAAACGCGGCATGCTGCCGGTACTTGGCGCGGCGGCTTTTTTCTGCTCGGGTATTTCGCCTGCGCATGCGGCGGCAAGCCAGCACGTCGAAAGGCATTTTGCGGTCAACACCCGCCCAGTCGTTGTGATCCACAACGTTGCCAACGGGCGCATCGAAGTGAAGTCCTGGAAAAACAAGGAAGTCGACGTTGTCGCCAGCCAGACGTCCGACAAGATTGGCTTTGACATGGAGCAAGCCGGAGACCGCATCGACGTCACCGCTAATGTTCTGGACGCTTCGGCGCAAGCCACGGAGTTGGCAGCCAGTCTGCAGCTCACCGTGCCTGAAGAAACCGAATTGCAGCTCAAGACGGAAACGGGACTTATTTATGTCGAGCAGGTCATGGGCGATATGACGCTGGAGAGCGTGGCCGGTGATATACACTTAAAAGAGGTTTCCGGGTACATCATTGTTAAGACCACGGAAGGTTCGCTGGTCTGCACGCAATGCGCGGGGAAACTGGATTTCAAGTCCATTAGCGGCGGCGCGCAAGTTCTCCAGCCAGCGCTAACCAATGTCAGTCTCTTCACCACTTCAGGAAATATTCTTTTTGACGGCGACTTTGTCCGCACTGGCCTTTACACCATGAAGAGCGGCCGAGGCCTTGTTGAGGTTCGCTTCTCGGGCAACGATTCCTTTGACCTGAAGGCGCAAACTGCCACGGGCACGGTTGACAATCAGGCGGCGGCGTACCTCAAGCCCGATTCTCACGGCATGATGCGCCGAGCATCAAAGTTCACCAAGGGACTCTTCGGCACCGTCGGGCAAGGCCTGGCTAAAGTCGAGCTCTCCTCCTACAGTGGTACAATACGCATTCTGAAGCGCGACTAGTTTTTTTTTCGCGCTGCGTTCGCGTGACAACAACACTTCCTTTTCGCGGCCCGCAGGCCCGCGTCTCGATTCTGTGCCTCGCCGGTTTTATGGGTTCCGGGAAAACCACCATTGGCACGCTCCTGGCGCGGCAACTCGCTTGGCGCTTTGTCGATCTCGATGACCGCATTGAGGAATCCGCGGGCCTCACAATCCCACAAATTTTCGAGCGCCTCGGTGAGCCGGCTTTCCGCCAGCTTGAGGCAGACCAACTGCGCGCCGCTCTTGGCCGTGCCACCGAGATGAAAGAAAGCACCGTTCTGGCTCTGGGCGGCGGCACCTACGCGCAGCCGGGCTGCCCTGAATTCCTGCGCGCGACGGGCGGCCCGGTATTATGGCTGGATTCGCCCATCGAAGTTCTCCTCTCACGGTGCATGACAATGACCGGCCGCCCGCTTTTCCGCGATGAAGCGAGCTTCCGCGCGCTTTACGCTCAGCGCCTCCCCTCCTATCAACTTGCCGACTATCGCGTGGATAGCTCCGGCCAACCAACACAAGTGGTCGCGGAAATTCTGCGCCGGGGCATTGTTGCATCCGGTGGAAACGCGCCGCATCTGGTGGTTGAGAAACCCCTTCCCTGAGAGAGAATGGACGCGGGGGTAAGAGGCACCGTGAAATTCAGAATCATTTCGATTGCACTGACATTTGGAATTGTGGCGTGCGCCGTTTCCATTGCGGCCCAGAAGAAGTCCGCGGCCACATCCGGCCCCGTTGTTTTCGTTCAGGATAAGGGCAAGCTGACTATCAAGCTCGGCGGACAAACCGTCGGCCACGAGGACTTTGAAATCGCGCCATCCGGCGGCGGCTGGCTCGCCAAGGGCCTCGCGGAGATCAAGCCGCCCGAGGGTGCCGGCAGCAAGGTCTCCGGTTCGCTAACGCTGCAGGGCAACGGGGCACCGATCAGCTACGAGTGGAGCTCTCAGGCGGAAAAGACAAACGGAGCGCACATCCTCTTCGCTAATGGCGTGGCCAGTATCACCCTAGAGATGCAGGGCGCGCGCCCGTTTCAACAAGACCTCACATTCAATACGCCGCTCATCGCTGTTCTGGACAATAATCTCTACCATCAATACGCGGTTTTGGCGCGGATTTACGATTGGTCCAAGCGCGGCGTGCAGACTTTTCCCGTACTCATTCCGCAGGAACTGACACCTGGCACGATCACCGTGCAATCCATGGGATCGGCTAGCGCCGACGGTAAGACCTACGAAGGCCTCAAGGTCAACACCTCTGACCTCGAGATTCTACTCTTGCTCGACGGGAATCATCGGTTAATGCGGCTGGAAGTGCCAGATGCGAAGGTTTCAGTCGTCCGCGAGTAGTCATCCTTATCTCCAACGCTAAAAAAAGTGGGACAGACACATCAGCCTGTCCCACGATTGCTTGCAGCTTAAGAAACTAGCGCGCGAGCGGCCGTTGAAAAACGGGTTTGCCCTGCGCCCCAAAGGGCGCGCCCGGACGCCGCAGCGGATAGCCCTGCGGATTACCATGGGCGTGCGAATGCGCAAGCCCATTCGAATGGCCAATGCCGATGTGACCGTTGCCATTCGCCGACGCGGGCTGCGGCAGCCGCGCCGGATTACCGATAGGGCGGAGATTGCTCGGCGCTGTATGAACGTGGTCGCTGATGGCTTGCAGCCTCTTCAGTATGGACTGCCACTGTTCCCAATCCAGTTGGCGTAGGAACGGGCGCAATCCTTGGATAAAGGGATCTTCCAGCAGCGCTTCGCCGTCGGATTCCGGGATGAAGAACCTGTTCAGGCCGACGTTCAGCGCCTCAGAGATCTTCTCCAGCGTGCCGAGGCTCGGCGTCATCTGGCCGCTCTCTATGCGGGAGAGGTAGGAGCGCGAGACCTTCGAGCGCGACTGAAGCTGGCTCTGGGTCATGCTGCGCGACTCGCGCAACTGGCGAATGCGCTGCCCGATATTCTCGACGGTCTCCTGATTGACAAACTTTTCTGCGGTTGGCTCAGCGGCTGCTTCCTCCGGTGGAGCCGGTGGAGGAATCAGGAACTCCAGACGCTGGGGTAAGGCGCGCACGCAACGGCGGCAGTTCCCAGTGCGCGTCCGGTACTGGACGAGACCACAAGTCTTACAGCGAATGACTTCCCGATCCAATTCTAGCGAGGTCATCTCTTTTTCTAATTGTGCGGACACCGGCACTCCTTGCTGACTGTTTTTCCGGCGTGCGGATAGGGGAGGAACGCTGGAACGTTCACTGGAAGGCAGTGACTGGCGCAGTGCGAGTATCGTGCGAATCGCCAAATTCTGTCAAGAGTATTTTTGAACTATTTTTACGTTTGCTGTATGCGTTTCGCCGTTCTACGCCCGGCTTTCGCCTGTCCGTCCGGCCAGCCGAGCCTCTACTCTCCGCGATTTCCGCGAGTCCTTGTGTACTCGTTCTACGCCCGCCACACCAATTGTGGTGCACTCCCGCTTCAGCCAAGCTCGAATCGTTTCCCCCAACAGGCGCTGACGGCGGCGCCGACGCTCGACTCGCGCCTCCTGCGCTACACTATCTGTTCTTTATTGGGGAGAACCGCATGCCGACGCGCGAGGACGCTTGGAAACTGCTGTGCGAGTACACCGCTTCGGAAAGCCTGCGCAAGCACATGCTGGCTGTGGAGGCATGTGTGCGCGCCTACGCGCGCAAAGCCGGTGCCAACGAAGAAACCTGGGGGCTCGCCGCGCTGTTGCACGATTTCGATTACGAGCGCTGGCCCAATCACGAGCACTCGCCGGATCAGGGCCATCCTTCCGAGGGGGCAACGATTCTGCGGGCGCAGGGCTATCCCGAAGAGGTCGTGCGTGCCATCATCACGCATGCGGACTACTGCGGTGTGCCAAGGCAAACGGCGTTGGAGCACACACTCTTCGCTTGCGACGAAATCGCCGGATTCCTCACTGCTTGCGCTTACGTGCGTCCGTCGAAGAGTATTTTGGATCTGGAAGTGGATTCGGTGAAGCGTCGCATGAAAGACAAGCTCTTCGCCAAGGGCGTCTCGCGCGAGGACGTGCGCAAGGGTGCCGAAGAACTTGGCGTGCCACTGGAAGAGCACATCGCCTTCTGCATCGCCGCTCTGCGCGACCATGCGGACGCGCTGGGGCTGCGCGGCTCGCTTTAGGGTGAAAGTTGACCAGATTGAATCAAGCGTGAGCCGAACTCGATCAACGATGCGCGTACAACACGAGAGCCGCGCCGAACAACATGCTGGCGATTAGTAGAGCAAGCGCCCCAGCGGTAAGCCATTTGGAAAGGAAAGCCGTTCGAAACAACGACGCCGCTCGATCCTGGAACGCCGCCACCGCTGAGAGCTTCGAAGGCTGCGGCGCTTGGGCCGCGACCGGGCGGTCAACGAATTCTACTTTGGCGATAAAGCTGTAGCCTTGGCGCGGGACGGTATCCACGAACGCGGACTGATCCGCCGAATCGCCAAGAACCTGTCGAAGCTTGTTTACGGTCGTGTTCACATTAGCATCGTAGTTGACGTGGGTATCCAAAGGCCAGAGCTGCATGCGCAGATCTTCACGCTTCACGACTTCGCCGGCCTTTTGGAGAAGTGCGACCAGCGCCTGGTAGACTTTGCCTTGCAGCTTTACGCGCGCGCCATCCTTGTATAATTCTTCTTTTTTCAGGTCCAGATGAAACGCGCCAAAGCGAACGAAACGTTTGGAACCGAAGGTAGTGTTACTTGAACTCGCGCCCTCCGGAGAATGCATGGGAACCATTTGCGTGCTCATGGAAATCACCCTTGGCAGCAGCTTTCCGCTGATGCAACATTTTTCTTATTCCACTCACAAAATGGCGCACGGGCGATGCGCCGTCACTTGACATCACGTTGAGGTCAGTTATATCTTGAGATGCATATACATGTCAAGGCTGAGATGCAAAAAATGAAAAAAAATCCCTCCCTGGACCTGAGCGGAACGGGATACTGCGCTTCGTTCAATTTTAGAAAAACGGCGCGCGCGGTCACAAGCTTGTTCGACACCGCGTTACAGAAGTCCGGTATACGCTCGACACAGTTCGCCATTCTAGTGGGCATTGCCAAGAGTCAGCCGGTTTCCATCGGGGCCCTCGCGAACCTGCTGGTCATTGACGACACCACGCTGACGAGGAGTCTACGGCTCTTGCAGACGGAAGGATTCATCGCCATCTCAAATCGCGCAGCCATGCGACAGCGTTTTTTGACCATTACGGCCAAAGGGGAGCGCGTGCTGGCACGCAGCCTGCCCGCCTGGCGAAATGCACAGGAGCGATTCGTTGCCACCATCGGCTCAAAATATTGGCTGGACCTTCGCAAAGAGCTAGAGAAGCTTGCTCATGTAGCCGTCGACCTGGAAAAACCGCAGAGAGAAGTTCCCGATCGAGAAGCTATCGGCTCTTAAGGCTGGGTTGACAGTCTGCCCGAACTTGGTCTTGAGAGACAAAGACTCGACAAATTCCTCAGCTTGAGTGCCTGCGACCTGCTTTGGCATTCGTCGATAATCCTACATGAGATCGCAGATCCCGGCATAAGCCAACGGCGAGGATACTCGATTTCCTGGAAGGGCCAAATCACGCTAGAATTGTAGGGAATGCTTACACAGATTGAAGGATTTGACGCTGCCGCGAGCCGCCACCCGCGCCGGAAAACCTATGGCGTGAAGGTGGGACATGTGCGCGTGGGCGGAGGCGCGCCCATCGTCGTGCAGTCCATGACGAACACAGACACAGCCGATGTCGCGACGACATTGAAGCAGACTTTGGAGCTGGCCGAGGCGGGCTCAGAGACTGTGCGCTGGACGGTAAACGTGCCGGAGGCAGCCGCCGCAGTTCCTGGGATCAAGAAAAGGATGCTGGACGCAGGATGCACCGCGCCGATCATTGGCGACTTCCACTACAACGGGCATGTGCTGCTGACCAAGTTTCCCGAATGTGCAAGGGCCCTGGATAAATACCGCATCAATCCGGGCAACGTTGGCGCGGGACAGCGCCGCGACGAGCAGTTCTCCACGATCTGCAAAATCGCACGCGACAATGGCAAACCAGTTCGAATCGGCGTGAATGGCGGCTCGCTCAATCAAGAGCTGGTGATGCGCAAGATGCAGGAGAACACGGACAAGAATCTCGGCAAAGAGTCCGAAGAAATCATCAACGATTGCATGGTGCTTTCGGCGTTGGAGTCCACAGAGCTGGCGCTGGAGTCCGGGCTGCGGCACGACCAGATCATTATTTCGTGCAAAACTTCGCGGCCGCGCGACCTGATCACCGTGTACCGCGATCTTTCCGCGAAAACAGAACAGCCTTTGCACCTGGGCCTCACCGAAGCGGGCATGGGCATGAAGGGACAAATCTGGTCGGCGGCTTCGCTCGGCATTCTGTTGTACGAAGGCATTGGCGATACGATTCGCATTTCACTGACCCCCAAACCAGGCGGCGATCGCAGGGAAGAAGTTTACGCTGCATGCGAATTGCTGCAAGCGCTGGGATTGCGTTCGTTTGCGCCCAGCGTAACAGCCTGCCCCGGCTGCGGACGAACGACAAGCACCACATTCCAGGAATTGGCCGAAGCTATCCAAGGCTACATTCGCGACAGCATGCCCATCTGGAAGACCCAATACGAAGGCGTTGAGAGCATGACGCTGGCCGTCATGGGCTGCATCGTGAACGGACCTGGAGAATCGAAGGCCGCGAACATCGGCATTAGCCTTCCGGGAACAGGCGAAGCGCCGCGCTGCCCCGTTTACATCGATGGGCACAAAGACGTAACGCTCGAAGGTACTTACGATGAGCTGGCCGCCGCGTTCCAGGCTCTGGTCGATGACTACATCGCGAAGAAGTACCCGCGCAAGACGGCCGAAGTCGCGCCGACGGCCCGGTGAGGAATCCACGGTGAAAATCAGCCGGGAAGACGTGTTGCGCGTGGCAGAGCTGGCTTACCTCGAACTGAGCGAGGCCGAGCTGGAGATGTACCGTTTGCAAATTGACGAGATTCTGGAATACATCGGAAAGCTGAACGAGCTGGACACCGCCAAGGTCGAACCGATGGCGCAAGTTTTGAGCGACGACCAGACGGCCGACGCCACGCTGCGAGAGGATCTGATTGTGCCGTGCGCGGTAGCCGAGGACGTCCTGAAACACGCTCCCGACCCAGAGCCGCCTTATTTCCGCGTCCCGAAGGTGATTGAAAGACAGTAGGACAGACATTCCTGTCTGTCCTCTTGTTGAATTTTGCGAACGGCGGACAGGCAGGAATGCTTTCCAACATAAGATGACAACAAACTGGACGATCGACGGAGTCAAAGAAGCCCTGGCGGCGAAGAAGACTTCTGCGCGCGAATTGGCCGCGGACTTTTACAAGCGGATTGAGTCGCGGAATCCGGAGCTGAACGCCTACCTAACGCTGTCGCCGGAGCGTGCCCGCAGGCAAACAGACAAAGTCGACAGTTTGGTGGCGCAAGGAAAGCCATTGCCACCGTTGGCAGGAGTACCGGTGGCCGTCAAGGACGTCATCAGCACGCGCGGGATCAAGACCACGTGCGGCTCGAAGATTTTGGAGAATTATTTTCCGCCGTACGATGCGACGGCAGTGGAACGGCTGGAGGCGGCTGGCGCGGTCATTCTGGGAAAAACCAATTGCGATGAGTTCGCGATGGGCAGCTCGAATGAGAACTCCGCCTATGGTCCGGTCAAGAATCCTCTGGCGCCGGATCGGGTGCCGGGCGGCTCCAGCGGCGGTTCAGCGACCGTGGTAGCGGCGCGGCTGGCAGTAGCATCCTTGGGAACGGACACGGGCGGTTCCATCCGGCAGCCGGGCTCGTTCTGCGGGGTTCCCGCCATGATGGGGAGCTACGGCCGCGTTTCGCGGTACGGATTAATCGCGTTCGCCTCCTCTCTGGACCGCATCGGCCCTCTTGCCAGCAACGTGAAAGACGTCGCTGCCATCCTGCAAGTCATCGCGGGTCGAGACCCCCACGATTCGACTTCCACAACGGCACCAGTCCCCGACTACAAAGCGGAACTCGAGAAGCCGGTCAAGGGCCTTCGCTTGGGCATCCCCAAGGAGTATTTCGGTGAAGGCATGGATGCCGGAGTACGAAAAAAGATCGAGACCGGAATCGGCCTCTTCAAGAAGCTGGGGTGTCAACTGGTTGACATTCGCATGCCGCATACGGACTATGCCATCGCGACTTATTACATTATCGCGACGGCGGAGGCCAGTTCCAACCTGGCGCGGTACGACGGCGTGCGTTACGGATTGCGCGTGGATGACGATTCCCTGCTTGCGATGTACCGAAAGACGCGCGGCGCGGGATTCGGCGCGGAGGTAAAACGCCGCATCGTGCTCGGTACGTACGTGCTTTCGGCGGGTTACTACGATGCTTACTATTTGAAGGGGCAGAAGGTTCGTTCGCTGATTGCTCAGGATTTCCGGGACGCGTTTACCAAGGTGGACGCGATCCTGACGCCGACTTCACCGGTTCCCCCGTTCAAATTGGGCGAGCGTACGGCTGACCCGCTACAGATGTATCTTGCTGATATATATACAGTTACAGGATCGCTGGCGGGCGTCCCAGGCATCTCGGTCCCGTGCGGAAAGATCGATGGGAAGTTGCCTGTAGGCCTGCAGATTTTTGGAGCGCCTTTCGGAGAGGCGCGTGTCCTGCAACTGGCTCACGCTTTCGAGCAAGCGGAAGGAGCCGCTGTCTGAACTGTCACGTTTGCCTCGATGAATCCGTGCCAGCTCTGGCGATCATCATCCAAAATCTGACTCGCGCGCAAAGCAACCTCTTGCGCGCCGCCGATGCCGTTCCCGCCAGGCAATGGAAATCAGAACCTGCTGAAGGCCGCCGGTCGGCTGGTGAACTGGTGGGCCACTTGAGCGCGATCGAGCGAGCCATCCTGAGCCGTAATGACAGGCTGCTCCAGGAACCTGCGAAGTCGGTCCTTTTTTTTAAAACGATTTCACGTTCCAATGAAGATTGTTGAGACGCGCGTAATCCGTCGCAAGGCGCCCATTCCCATCGAGCCACTGCTGGTTGGTGAAAAAGAAGAGATGTTGGCGGAACTGCAGCGAGTTCGGGAAAGAACCTTAGCGTTCATCGAGGAAACCACGGAGCGCGATCTCAGTAAATACCGGATGTCACATGCGTTTCTGGGGACACTAAACGCCTATGAATGGCTACAGTTTATTGCCTCCCATGAAATACGGTATACGAAACAGGTGCAAGAGATTTCGGAAACCTCTACCGAAAACCGTAACAAGTTTGGAAAAGTAGAATATTTTTTCCACTCTGCTTGCCACCATTAGCCCTCGTACCACAACCGCGACAATGTGAAAATGTGTGGAAAAAGGGCCTTATTGCTGGCTTTAGTGAGAAAGTACTAGACGGTTCGTTTTTGGTTGGCAGAACGGAACGACTATTGCTCAGAAATAGTGCAGCACATACGATGCCTTCAGCATCTAAGTACGTGTGGGCTATTAGGTGGCGGAGCAGAGGAGCCGGGCCATGGTTACGGTAAAGTCGAGCCAAAAGATCTTCACCGATTCAGAGGTTGCCAGCTTGACGGGGATTTGCGTCGAGCACGTGCACAATTTTGCCAAGAGCCGTCATCTTGGCTTCATCGCGCGGGCGGCGGAAGCCGCCGGCCTGAGCGCCGATCAATGGCTGTTTACGCTTTCAGACCTGATGGTGCTGGTGACCCTGTTTCCGAAGTGCACGCACTAAGATAGCGATACATCAAAACGGACTTTTCAATCGGCTCCCTGGCTTGCCCGGGGAGCCAGTTTTCTTTGAATGCGCCCCATGCGCGGGTTGCAGGTCGGGAATGCCCGGGCGTATGCTCGCCCTAGAGGCAAACCGGACCAGTTCGGATACATCGCACAAGATAGGTAAAGCCAATGGGATCACGCAGGATGTTCGTCGTGCTAATTGGGAGCTCACTCGCACTCGTGGCGGGTTGGGCTGGCTCGACCCACGGCGCCCGATCGACAAGCGGTGGCGCTGCCGGGCAAGCGCAGGCTCCCGCAGAGAGGCAGGCGAGCAGCAAAGACGCACAGTCTGGAGTGCCTGCCTTGCCGCGGGGCAAGAAGCTCGTCCTGAAGGACGGAACCTTTCAGCTAGTGCGGGATTACCGCCGGAACGGGGAGCGGGTCCGCTATTTGAGCGCCGAACGAGGCGACTGGGAGGAAATCCCCGCCGCGGTAGTGGATTGGGACGCGACCGCCAAAGCCGCCGCGGCTGAACAGGCTGAAGAAGACGCTCTAGCTAAGAAGATCCACGCGCAGGAGCAAGCCCAGAAAATTGAGACGATGATGGACGTGGATGCGAGCCTGCAAGTGGCACCGGGTGTCTTCCTGCCACCGGGGGAAGGGATGTTCCTGATTGACGGAAAATCCGTAAGGCCACTCGAGCAGGTCGGCTCCCAGGTCAAAACGGACAAGAAACAATTTCTGAAAAAGGTGCTTTCACCCATTCCGATAGTTCCCAGCAAGCGAAACGTGGAAATCCTGGGAAACAGGGCAAGTATCCGCGTGACAAACGGGCAGGCGGAGTTTTATTTGCGAGAGGCGCCACCGGATCCGGACCGCACAACGCCAATCGTGAAAAGCAGCCGGCCGGGCGAATCCGGGCCTGAACTGGAGCTTGTGCGAGCGACTGTCAAAGGCAACAAACGGCAATTAGAATCAATCAAGAACCTGTTCGGAGAACAGCTGGAGGAAAAGCGCAATTCGATTTCGATCCAGCGATGGGAGATCGCGCCTACTGTTTTTCGCTTCACGATAAGCGAGCCGCTGCCACCGGGCGAATATGCTCTGGCGGAGATTCTGCCGGACGGAATGAACCTGTACGTTTGGGATTTTGGCGTGGACAACGCGGCGGGCGCGAAGCCTGCGCCCGCAAGCAAGAAAAATTGACCGCGCCAGCCGACCCAGCAGCGCATCGCCCGCGTTTCGGATCCCCGTCGGTAACAAACCGCCGCAGGGCAATGGGATGGAAAACTTCGTCGCCTCGTTCATTTCATCCATCGCCAGCAGCGTGGTCGCGCTTGACCAGCTAAGGGTGCAAACTGTCCCGGATCAATTTTTTCAGTTCCGGGTCGGTTTCGTGTTCTAAATGATGTCGCAACGCCTTGCGAGAGGCCGGCGTGCCCATGTTTCTTAGGATCAAGACCGCTCGACCCCGGGTTCCCTTATCCGGGCTCTTTAGGAAATCTACGACAGAAGGGATTGCTGGATCCCCCATTTGGGAAAGCGTCTTTGCGACGATGTCATGGTCGAGCCTCATCATCCCTCCACCTGTGATGTATGGCTCGGCGGGGAACGGACGGCGCGACATCGCCCGCACTAATGACGGAACTGCTTCCGTCGCCTTCATTTGCCCCGCCAGATGAACCACATTAAGCCACACGTCATCTTCAGGCTTGTCAATCATCGCAGGGAGCTTATGGACAACGTATTCGCGTGCTACGGAGTCCTTGGCCGCTATCTTTAGGATTTGATCTGATGCACGGTATGTCGCGGTAGGCTGCGCCAGTTCATCCACCAAGACACGGATATCAGGGGCCGCATTCCTCTGACCACGCGTTGCGTCTAGAGCCACGAAGGAAAGGCAAATTAAGATCCAACAGTATCGCCTCATATGAACTCCGTCTGTAGGGTCCATAAGAGGTGTTGACGTGTGCTCCTTACGATAGCAAGCTGTTCCGAATTAATTTCTTAACTTCCGGGTCGGTTTCGTGTGGCAGACGATTCTCCAGCGCCTTCCGCGCTGCGGGCGATCCTATGTTTCTCAGGATCAGGACCGCTCGTCCTCGCCTTCCCGCATTCGCGCTCTTTAGCAGATCTACAACGGAGGGAATCGCCGGATCTCCAATTTGGGCGAGCGTCTTGGCGACGATATCATTGTCTAGCCGCGTGATCCCCGCAAATGTGATGTTCGGCTCCGCAGGGATCGGAGGGCGCGACATCGCCTTTTGCAACGCGGGAATGGCCTCCTTTGCTTTTAATCTGCCCGCGATCCGGATTGCATCCAGCCAAACGTCGGACTGCGGTCTGCGAATCAGCTCGGGCAATTTCTGCACGACATATTCCCGCGCGCGGGGATCATTTCTCGCGAGCTTCAGGATTTGTTATCGCGACGTATTGTCCTGACGTCGCTCAGTTCGGTCATTAAGCTAGGAATATCGCGGGAAGGAGCCGTTTGGGCGTCCGTCGCGCCCTGAGCCGCGAAGGCAACGCAAATTACGATCCAACAATATCGTCTCATAAATATACCTCGAAGCGCCTCATGGCAAACGTCCACTGTTGGCTCTGGAACCTTAATTGAGGCGTGTTTCCGCCGGAGCATCTGCCAGAACTTCTCTCAAGAGAGACAGCACGTCGGAGACTCGGAAAGGTTTTTGGAGACAAACGGGCTCACTTTGGCCTTCAGCTTCCTGACTGCCTTCAATTAAGTCGCCGGTCATATAAATGAGAGTTGGTTTCTGCGCTCCCGCAGCTTGGAGGATGCGACCGGCGGCATCGCGGCCGTTTACGAAGAAGCCGCCGGAAGAAAGGTGCAAGTCACAGAGAAACGCGTCATAGCTGGAACGCGTGACGAGGGCGAGAGCCTCCTCAGTCGTCGCCGCGCAACCCACCCGCAAACCATGAGCCGACAGGCCTTCCTGAAGCAGCATGCGGAGGCTTTCCTCATCGTCGAGAACGAGCACCGCGCGGCCTGTGAGAAGATCCGCAGCCGACCGAACTTCGCCGGGGGGCGCAGATGCCGGTTCCGGAGGAGCAGAAGGCGTCCCAGGGCTCTCAACGGGTGCAATGGGCAAGTAGATCGTGAAGGCCGATCCGCCAGCCGGAAGAGTTTCCGCTTCGATGTTCCCGCCATGTTCGCGAATGATGGACATGCAGATGCTGAGTCCCAGGCCGGTGCCTCCGCCGGGACGTTTGGTGGTGTAAAAAGGATCGAAAATGCGTGGGAGCGATTCGGGGCGGATGCCCACGCCGTCATCCTGGACCGTGATCGCGAGCTGGTTGCCGTTCCTGCCGGCGCGAATCTGGATGCGGCCAGTATCGCGGACTTCGCGGATCGCTTGTTCGGCATTGGTGATAAGGTTCAGAAAAACCTGAATCAGCTGGTTGGCGTCCCCAATAACGCCGGGAAGATCTGGTTGTAGACGGAAATCCACCTCAACATTGTTGCGGCGGAGAGAATGTTCGTGAAGTTGGAGTGTGCGATCGAGAAGATTGCTGAGATCAAGAGGCTTTTTCTGGGGGGAAGCGGGGCGCGAGAATTCGAGAAGATTCTGGACGATACGCGCCGCGCGGCGGGCCTGACGGTGCGTAAGTTCCAATTGGCGTTTGGTGGAGTCGTCCTCTCCCTGGCGCTCGCGAAGAAGCTCGGTGACGCCAAGGATGGCGGTCAAGGGATTGTTCAACTCGTGGGCGACGCCGGCGAGCATCTGCCCCATTGCGGCGAGTTTTTCCGCCTGGATAAGTTGCTCCTCCAAACGCTTGAGATCCGTAACATCGCGACCGGAGAGAACTACGCCCTCGATGTTCCCTTTTTCGTCCGCTAGGGGACTGAAATTGAAACGAATCCGTCGCCACTCTCCCAGTTTGTGACGCACGCGGATTTCCAGCGAGGCAAAGCTCTGCCTGCCGGCGATGATGTCCTGGTAAAGCAAATTGGCGGCTGGCAAATCCTCGGGATGTGTGCGGCCTCCAAATGCCATGTTCTGCGCCTCCTCGATGTCGTACCCCAGCACGTCTTTGCAACGGGGACTGACAAATGTGTAGTGGGCGTTGGCGTCGAGCACCAAGATGAGGTCGGGAAAACTGTCGACAAGGCGGCGGGCAAATTCCTGCTGCTGATGAAGACGGCGCTCCATCTCGCGGCGCTCGGTTATGTCCATGAGCGCGCCTTGATAGCGGAGCACGCGGCCAGCATTGTCGCGAACGGCCGCAGCGGTGTTCAAACATACGATCGAGGTACCGTCCTTGCGAATCAGCGTGATCTCCCGGCCCTGAATCATTGGCTGACGCTCGACCTCTTCCTTGATGAGCTTCCGCTCCTCGCGGTCGACAAAAATTTCTGGAACCCGTCTTTTCAGAACTTCTTCCTTGGAATCGTAGCCCAGCATGCGCACCAGGGCTGGATTGACGTCCACAATGGTTCCGTCTGGCGTGGTGATATAGATGCCTTCCTGGAGCGATTCAAAAAGTTCAGTGAAGCGCGCTTCGTTCTTGCGAAGCGCGGAAATGTCGCGGGCAAGAACGGTAATGCCGCCAATCTTGTCGCCGCGCATCATTGCGTGGGCTACGCAATCAAAAAAGAAAGGCGATGACTGGCTTTTTAGCCGGGCCTGAATAACACCGGCCCACTGCCGCCGCTCCATGAAACGCGGCATGGCACGCTCCACCAGCCTTGCACCCTCTCCGCTGCTTTCCTGGACGAAGTCTGCCAACGGCTTGCCGATAATTTGCTGAAAGGGGGTATCCACAAGATCGGAAAAGCTGCGATTAACAGCGCGAATCTGGCCGTCGAGAGAGACGGCAAGAAGGATGTCGTCGAAAGAATCGATTAGATCGCGATAACCCTGCTGGGAGCGGGAGATAATCTCGAAGAGCTGGTCGAGCTGCTTTTCGCTGGGAGGGTTCTCATCGCGGTGCTCCATGCCGTGCATGAGACCGCGCAGTTCGGAGATTTCCTGCGTCTTGTTCCACATGTAAACGCCGAATAGGAGAATGAGAACGACGAACCCGATAGGGAGCGCTTCGTAATGGTGTGCGAGTGAACGAATGGAATCCCAAGATGTCCAGGCATAGGCCACCCCAAGTAGAAAAATGACAAGGATGGCCATCAGCCAGAGTTCCCTCTGACGCTTCTCAAACTGTTCGAAACGGTCAGAGATCACCGCATGCTTGTCAGTATGCGGCGTCGAGCGGTTGGCGGACTGCTTGGCGCGTTGGTGGTCTTCGTGCATTCAAGTGGACGGACTCCGCAGAATCAGGAGTCTTTCGTCAGAAAGAGCTATAACACTTATTGTAAGAACCGACGCTGGATTTCGGCAATCGCAGCAGAGATAACAGGTTCCTGAACGATACCTGTACGCGAGGCATGGAACAAAAACGGCGTCCCGGCTACACCGGGACGCCGTTTAGATTTGAGCTCTAACCAGCTTTGAAGACCGGCCAAAAAGGAGGTTATCCCTCGGTAGCCGCGTCCGCCTCTGTATCTTTCTGCAGGAAGTCCAGCGCGGCTGCTTCCTCAGCGGTGAGTTCAGCGGCCTCCGGAATTTCCTCGACTGGGGCCGGGGCGGGCATTTCGGTCAGCAACTGAATGCTGCGGTAGTGCTCGAGGCCCGTACCAGCGGGGATGAGGCGGCCCATGATGACGTTTTCCTTGAGGCCGCGCAGGTAGTCCACTTTGCCGGCGACAGCCGCTTCTGTAAGGACGCGGGTAGTCTCCTGGAAGCTTGCGGCTGAGATGAACGAGTCGGTCGAAAGCGACGCCTTGGTGATGCCAAGGAGCAGCGGACGGCCCGTTGCGGGGCGGCCACCATCGGCGATGACACGATCGTTTTCCTCGCGGAAGCGGAACTTATCCACCTGCTCTTCGAGGAGGAACGTGGTATCGCCCACGTCCTCAACCTTCACCCAACGCATCATCTGGCGCGAGATCGTCTCGATGTGCTTGTCGTTGATGTTCACGCCCTGGAGGCGGTAAACCTCCTGAATGGCGTTGACCAAGTACGATTGCGTGAACTTTTCGCCGAGGACCGCGAGCAAGTCGTGCAAGTTGAGCGGGCCATCGATGAGGGCCTCGCCGGCTTTGACGTGGTCGCCTTCCTGAACGTTGATGTGCACGCCGCGGGGGATGGAGTATTCCTTGGTGGTCTTGCCATCCTCGCTTTCGACGTAGACCTTGCGCATGCCCTTGGCAATGTCGCCGTAACGGACGCTGCCATCAATTTCGCTGATGACGGCAGGATCCTTGGGTTTGCGGGTCTCGAAGAGTTCGACAACGCGCGGCAAACCGCCGGTGATGTCTTTCGTCTTGGTAGTTTCACGCGGGATCTTCGCGAGCACGTCACCGGCTTGCACCTCATCGCCGTCCTTGACCATCAAGTGGGCGCGCGAAGGCATGAGGTATTTCTTGCGGACCTTGCCCGAAGAATCGCGGACCAGGATCGCGGGCTGGTGCTTCTCATCACCCGGAGGCAATGTGACCACGTCCTGGGAGAGGCCAGTGACTTCGTCGACTTGCTCTTCAATTGTCAAGCCGGGGCGCAGGTCGTCGAATTTCACGTCGCCAGCAGTTTCCGTGAGGATCGAGAAGGTGAAGGGATCCCATTCGGCAAGGGTCTGGCCGTGAGTCACGTGTTCGCCGTCCTGAACGCGGAGGCGCGCGCCGTAAACGACGTGATAGCGCTCCTTTTCGCGGCCCTTTTCATCCACGATGGCAATCAAACCGGAGCGGTTCATGGCGATGGCCGTACCGCCGCGACCTTCGACGTGCTTGAGATCCACGAACTTGATGACGCCGTTGTTGCGCGCTTCGAGAGTGGAGCGCTCGGAGACGCGCGTAGCGGTTCCACCAATGTGGAACGTGCGCATGGTGAGCTGCGTGCCCGGTTCGCCGATGGACTGCGCGGCGATGACGCCCACGGCTTCGCCGAGTTCAACCATGCGGCCGGTGGCAAGGTTGCGCCCGTAGCAAAGCGCGCAAACGCCACGGCGGGATTCGCACGTAAGCACAGAACGAATGCGCACGCGCTCGATGCCCGCTGCCTGCACCTGGTTGGCAAGTTCCTCGGTGATTTCCTGGTTCACGTCAACGATGACCGTGCCCTCGAAGTCCTTGATCTTGTCGAGCGAAACGCGGCCCACGATTCGGTCGCGCAGCGGCTCGACTTCAACGCCGGCTTCGATGATGGGTTCGACGTAGATGCCGTCGTTCGTGCCGCAATCGCGTTCGTTGATGATCACGTCTTGCGCCACGTCCACGAGGCGGCGGGTCAAGTAGCCGGAATCGGCGGTCTTGAGCGCTGTGTCTGCCAAGCCCTTGCGCGCGCCGTGCGTCGAGATGAAGTACTCGAGCACCGTGAGGCCTTCGCGGAAGTTGGAGGTGATTGGCGTTTCCATGACCTCGCCCGAAGGCTTGGCCATCAGCCCGCGCATGCCGGAAAGCTGGCGAATCTGCTGCTTCGATCCGCGAGCGCCGGAGTCTGCCATTACGTAAACGGGGTTGATGCTGCCCTCTTTGTCCTGGCTTTCAAGCGCCTTGAACATTTCGTCGGCGACTTTTTCAGTGATGTCGCCCCAGATGGAAACGATCTTGTTGTAGCGTTCGCCATGCGTGATGGCGCCGTCCAGATACTGCTGCTGGACGCGCACGACTTCCTTTTCGCCGCCTTCGACCAGCTTGCTCTTGTCGCCGGGAATGAGCATGTCGTCAATGCCGATCGAAATGCCGGACTTGGTGGCGTAGGTGAAGCCCAGCTCTTTCAAGTGATCGAGCAGGACGACGGTGTCTTCGAGGCCAAAGCGCAAATAGGCGTAATAAACGAGCTGCTGGACGCCCTTCTTCTTGAGCAGGCCGTTCACGTAAGGGAATTTTTCCGGCAAGTGCGAATTAAAGATGACGCGCCCTACGGTCGTCTGAATGAACTGGCGCTCCATCTTCACTGGCACGGTATGCGGCACGTCCTGGTTGTCGTACGCAGTGGTCAGGTCGATGACTTCGCCGGTGTAGCGCAGGCGAATGGGCGTGAGCAGTTCAACTTCGCCGGCTTCCAGCGCAAGGACGACTTCTTCGGTAGCACCGAACACGCGGCCTTCCCCCTTGGCACCCGGCTTGTTCTTGGTCAAATAGTAGATGCCTAGGACCATGTCCTGCGACGGCACGGCAAGAGGCAAGCCGTGAGCTGGCGACAGGATATTGCGCGAGCTAAGCATTAGCACGGATGCTTCAACCTGCGATTCCGGCGAAAGCGGGATGTGCACGGCCATCTGGTCACCGTCGAAGTCCGCGTTGAACGCGGTACAGACGAGCGGGTGGATGCGGATGGCTTTGCCTTCGACGAGAACCGGCTCGAACGCCTGAATGCCGAGGCGGTGCAGCGTCGGAGCGCGGTTCAGCATCACGGGATGCTCGCGGATGACGTCTTCCAGAATGTCCCAAACGACGGCTTCCTGCTGCTCAACCATTTCCTTGGCTTGCTTGATGGTCGTGCAGTGGCCCTGCGCTTCGAGCTTGTGATAGATGAACGGCTTAAACAGCTCAAGCGCCATCTTCTTGGGCAGGCCGCACTGATGGAGCTTCAGCTCTGGCCCGACCACGATGACCGAGCGGCCGGAGTAGTCCACACGCTTGCCGAGAAGGTTCTGGCGGAATCGCCCCTGCTTGCCCTTGAGCGTGTCACTCAGGGACTTGAGTGGGCGGTTGTTGGTTCCGCGCAGCACGCGGCCACGGCGTCCGTTGTCAAACAGGGCGTCCACGGCCTCCTGCAGCATGCGCTTTTCGTTGCGCACGATAACGTCCGGCGCGCGCAGCTCCATGAGCTTCTTCAACCGGTTATTGCGGTTGATGACGCGGCGATAAAGGTCGTTCAAGTCGGAAGTGGCGAAGCGGCCGCCGTCCAAAGGCACCAGAGGGCGCAGCTCCGGCGGAAGTACTGGAATCACGTCCAGAATCATCCACTCCGGTTTGTTGCCGCTCTTGCGGAAAGCTTCGAGAACTTTCAGGCGCTTGGCGAACTTGATGCGCTTCTGTAGCGAGGGATCGGCCTTCATCTTCTCGCGCAGCTCATCGGCGAGCTTGTCCACTTCAACGCGGCGCAGAAGCTCCTTGATAGCCTCGGCGCCCATCTTGGCGGTGAACTGGCCTGGATATTCCTTCTGCAGCTCGCGATACTTGTCTTCGAGCAGGACTTCGCGTTCGCGGAGAATGGCGACTTCGCCGGGATCCACAACGACGAAAGCCTCGAAGTAAAGAATGCGCTCGAGGTCGCGCATCGAAATGTCCAGCAAGTAGCCGATGCGGCTGGGCAGGCCCTTGAAAAACCACACGTGCGAACAGGGGGATGCCAACTCGATATGGCCGAGGCGCTCGCGGCGGACCTTGCTCAGGGTGACTTCGACACCGCACTTATCGCAGATAACGCCGCGGTGTTTCATCCGCTTGTACTTGCCGCACAGGCATTCCCAGTCCGTGACGGGGCCAAAAATCTTGGCGCAGAAGAGGCCGTCGCGCTCGGGCTTGAACGTGCGGTAGTTAATGGTCTCCGGCTTGGTTACTTCGCCATGAGACCATGAGCGAATCTTTTCAGGGCTTGCCAGGCTGATACGGATCGAATCGAAATCAGCGATCAAACTGGCGCGATCATAAGGGCTGCTGCGATACAAGGTTGTTTCCTCCCTCCCCAGCTTTCGCCGGGGCCGCGTCCTCGGTCAGCGATTGAAATCGCTGACCGGGACGGCTGAGAACCCAATTACCGAATACTGCAAATTGCTCTTGGCCGCTACAACGCTGGGCTAAAGCCCCCGTGTCACAATTAATCGGCCGCTTTTTCCGCTTGCGGCTTCTGCCGCTTCATCAATTCGACATCCAAACAGAGCGACTGCAACTCGCGGACGAGCACGTTGAACGATTCCGGTACGCCAGGCTCGATGCCCGGTTCACCCTTGACGATGGCCTCGTAAATCTTGGCGCGGCCATAGACGTCGTCCGACTTCGCCGTGAGTAGCTCCTGCAGGATGTGCGCTGCGCCATAAGCTTCGAGTGCCCAAACTTCCATTTCGCCGAAGCGCTGGCCGCCGAACTGCGCCTTGCCGCCGAGCGGCTGCTGCGTGATGAGCGAGTATGGACCGATGGAACGCGCGTGAATCTTGTCGTCGACGAGATGCGACAGCTTGAGCATGTAGATGTAGCCAACGGTGACCGGCTGGTCGAACTGGTCGCCGCTCATGCCATCGAAGAGGTTGATCTTGCCAGCGTGCGGCAGGCCCGCGACTTCCAGCAGGTGGCGGATTTCCGGTTCGCGAGCGCCGTCGAATACTGGCGTGGCGAAGGGAATGCCTTCGCGGAAGCCTTCCGCATATTCGAGCAACTCGTCGTCGCTGAGCTTCGCGAGCGTTTTCCACACCGCAGTGTCCGTAAATACTTCGCGGAACCAGCGGCGCAGTGCTTCGGCTTTCACTTCCTTGCTGAGCAGGCGCTTGAGGCTGTTGCCAAGCTCCTTGGCGGCCCAGCCGAGGTGCGTCTCCAGAATCTGGCCGACATTCATACGTGAAGGAACGCCTAGTGGATTCAGAACGATCTCGACCGGAGTGCCATCCGGCATGTACGGCATATCTTCTTGCGGCACGATGCGGGCAATGACGCCTTTGTTGCCATGGCGGCCGGCCATCTTGTCGCCGATGGAAAGCTTGCGCTTCATGGCGATGTACACCTTGACCAGCTTGATGACGCCAGGGGGCAGCTCGTCGCCCTTCTTGAGCTTGTCCTTGCGCTCTTCGGTGATCTTGCGCAACACGTCGATCTGGCGCGAGGTCATTTCCTCGACTTCCTCGATCTTCTCGATGAGAAGCGGATCCTTTTCGTTGAGTTTCAGGCGCTTGAGGTTGCGAGTGGAGATTCTTTCGATGATCTCGCGCGTCAGCTCGACGCCCTTGGTCAGCAGGCGCTTGTTGGTCTTTTCGTCGTGAAGGTCCGCCTGGAGCATCTTGCCACCAAGTAGATCGGTGAGGCGCTTCAGGCGCTCATCCGTGAGGATTCGGATTTCGTCGGCGAGGTTCTTTTCCAGCTTGAAAACCTGCGTGGCTTCGATGGCCTTGTGGCGCTCGTCTTTTTCTCCGCCCTTGCGGGTAAAGATCTTGACGTCCACAATCGTGCCTTCAATGCCCGGCGGGCAGTACAGAGAAGCGTCGCGAACATCGCCGGCTTTTTCGCCGAAGATAGCGCGCAGCAGTTTTTCTTCCGGCGTCAAGGTAGTCTCACCTTTGGGAGTCACCTTGCCAACAAGAATGTCTCCCGGTTTCACAACCGCGCCGATGCGGATGACTCCGCTCTCGTCGAGGTTGCGGAGGAACGATTCGCTGATGTTGGGAATATCGCGAGTGACTTCCTCAGGGCCAAGCTTGGTATCGCGCGCTTCGATTTCATATTCCTCGATGTGGATCGAAGTGTAGTAGTCGTCCTTAACCAGCTTTTCGCTGACCAGGATGGCGTCTTCGAAGTTGTAACCGCGCCAGGGCACGAAAGCCACGAGCACGTTGCGGCCAAGGGCAAGTTCGCCGCGTTCCGTGCAAGGACCATCGGCAAGAACCTGACCCTTCTTTACGCGGTCGCCGACTCGAACAAGCGGCTTCTGGCTGATGCAAGTGTTCTGGTTCGAACGCTTGAATTTGATGAGCTGATAAATGTCCGCGCCCACTTCGCGGCTGAGCACGCCGGAGTGGTCGGACTCCACGCGCACGATGATGCGCTCGGAGTCGACCTGGTCCACGATTCCTTCGCGCTTGCACAGCACGACCGCGCCAGAATCGCGCGCGGTGACGCGCTCCATACCTGTGCCGACGAGCGGCGCTTCGCCCTTGATGAGCGGCACCGCCTGCCGCTGCATGTTGGAACCCATCAGCGCGCGGTTGGCGTCGTCGTTTTCTAGGAACGGAATCAAGCTCGCAGCCACGGAAACGAGCTGCTTCGGCGAAACGTCCACGTAGTCGACTTCTTCGCGGCTCTTCAGCACAAAGTTGCCGGCCTGGCGGCAATTAACCAGTTCGGTTGTGATCTTCATGCGATCGTCAAGCGAAACGTTGGCCTGCGCGACGACGTACTTGTCCTCTTCCCAGGCGGACAGATAGAAGCAGTACGGCTCGTAAACAACCTTGCGGCGCTTCAGCTCTTCGTTGAGGTCTTCGACTTTATCCTTTTCGACGATTTCGCCGGCCTTGAATTCGCTGTCGCCGGCATTGACGATCTGAACGTAGTCGATGATGCGCCCGCCCTTGACCTTGCGGTAGGGCGACTCGATGAAGCCATAGTCGTTGATGCGCGCGAAGCAGCTCAGCGAGCTGATCAGGCCGATGTTCGGGCCTTCCGGCGTTTCAATCGGGCAAATGCGGCCGTAGTGCGTTGGGTGTACGTCGCGCACTTCAAATCCCGCGCGCTCGCGCGAGAGGCCGCCCGGCCCAAGGGCCGAAAGACGCCGCTTGTGCGTGATTTCGCTGAGCGGGTTGGTCTGGTCCATGAACTGGCTGAGCTGCGACGAGCCGAAGAACTCGCGAATCGCGGCCATAACCGGCTTGGCGTTCACCAAATCGTGCGGCATGGCCGTCGACATTTCCTGGTACACGCTCATCTTTTCCTTGATGGCGCGCTCCATGCGGACCAGGCCGATGCGGAACTGGTTTTCGAGCAATTCGCCCACCGCGCGAACGCGGCGGTTGCCGAGGTGGTCGATGTCGTCGACGACGCCGATGTTCTTGCGAAGTTTGAACAGATACTTGATCGCCGAAACAAAGTCCGGCGCATCCAGCGTGCGGTTATCCAGAGGCGTGTCTAAGCCCATCTTGATGTTGAACTTCAATCGGCCAACGCGGCTGAAATCGTACTTGCGCGGATCGAAAAACATGCCGCGGAAAAGGTTCGTGGCCGTTTCCAGCGTCGGGGGATCGCCGGGGCGCAGCTTGCGGTAGATTTCGATGAGCGCTTCCTTCGAAGAGCGGATAGCATCCTTGTCCAGCGTGCGTGAGAGCACCAAGCCGATGTCGTCGCGCTCGGGGAAGAACACGTCAACTTCCGTGATGCCGCCTTCGGCAAATGCCTGCCACAGTTCCGCCGTCAGCGGCTTGTTGGCTTCGAGCAGCACTTCACCGGTTTGGCGGTTGACGACGTCGGCGACGCTGTAAGCACCCTCGAGGTCAGCCAGCGCGGCGCGAATCTGACTAATCTTCGCCTTGATCAGTTCCTTGAAGAGATTCTCAGTGATGCGTTTATGCGCGCCGACAATCACTTCATCTGATTTCGGATTGCGGATTTCGTGGGCCAGCTTGCGGTCCACGATTCCGGGCGAAACGTTCCAGTAAAGATCCTTGTCGCGCAGCGAGATTCGCTCGACCTGATAGAACGTGCGCAGGATGTCTTCGTTGGACTTCATCCCCAGCGCGCGCAAAAAGATCGAACCGAGGAACTTGCGCTTGCGGTCGATTCGAACGTAAAGAATATTCTTGGTGTCGTATTCGAATTCCACCCACGATCCACGGTAGGGAATAATCTTTCCGAGGAAATACGTCCGGTTGTTGGCGCTTTCGAAGAACACGCCTGGCGAGCGGTGCAACTGCGAAACGATAACGCGCTCCGTGCCGTTAATGACGAAAGTGCCGTTCTCGGTCATCAGCGGAATGTCGCCGTAGAAAACTTCCTGTTCCTTGATGTCTCTAATGGTCTTCGCGCCGCTATCGGGATCCTTGTCGTAAATGGTCAGACGGATGGTGACCTTGAGAGGCGCGGAATACGTCATGCCGCGCTCCTGGCACTCGTTCACGTCATACTTCAACTGCATGGCCACCGGATCGCCGCACTTGTTGCAGAAGGTCGGCGTGTTCTTGTTGAACGTGCCGCACTTGTGGCAAATGACGTCGCCGGTCTGATACGGATTGGTGACTACCGACGCGCCGCAATTGCGGCACGTCGCGCGAAGGTGGTGCAGGCCCTTCAGGTTGCCGCACTTGCACTCCCAGTTGCCGATCGAGTAGTCCACGAATTCCAGTTGCGACATCTCGCGAAAGTCCCGGATGGGAAATACGGACGTGAACACCGACTGAAGCCCGCCGTCATCGCGCTCACTCGGCAGAAGGTCCATCTGCAGGAAGCGTTGATACGACTTCATTTGGACTTCAATCAGGTTCGGAATCTGGATCGAGCCCTGGATTTTCGCGAAATCCAAACGCTGACGTTCCCGGACGTGCTGATTGCTATTCGGCATGCTTGATCCTCTTTATCTGCGGCTCCGACCAGGTCGGAGCCGACATCCCTCGTGGGCAAAATCGGAGAAACAAAGAAAGGACAAATCACCGCTATGCGAGACGACCTGCCCAGGATCGCTGTTCACACGGCTGCGGGGGGCCCCAAAGGGCCAAGGATTTTGTAATAAGTACCAGCCTCGAATTGCGTAAGCGAATTCCTTTGGCGCGGTTCGCCCCGCTCTTGCGCCGCGCCGCCGCTCAAAAAAGCCGTTCCGCAAAAATCGTTCTCGACGGCGCCGGACGAGCCGGCGCCGGCAACTACTTGATTTCCACCTTGGCGCCGGCCTCTTCGAACTTCTTCTTGATCGCCGCCGCCTCGTCCTTGTTGACACCTTCCTTGACGGTCTTCGGGGCGCCATCCACCAGGTCCTTGGCTTCTTTCAGGCCCAGGCTCGTGACTTCCCGCACGGCTTTAATGACGTTGATCTTGTTGCCGCCAACGTCCGTAAGCACGACGGAGAATTCTGTCTTCTCTTCCGCCGGTGCCGCGCCGCCCGCTGCCGCCCCGCCCCCGCCTGCCGCTACCACTGTTGCGGCCGCCGCGGAGACGCCGAAGGCTTCTTCCATCTTCTTCACGAGGTCTGACGCTTCCAGCAGCGTCAGCCCCTTGATTTCGTCCAGGATCGTATCGACTTTCGACATGACTCTTTCTTCTCCTCTCAATTCTTGAAATTGAACTTACTGGGCCGCTTCGGGAGCCGGTGCTGCGCTGCCCCCGCCGGACCCAAACTTGTTTGCCTTGATAGCCTCGCTTACCGTTACCGCCACGTTGCGCGGCAAAGCGTTCAGGGCTGTGGCAATGCGTTGCGCCGGAGCGTTCAGCAGGAACATGATCTTGCTGATCAACTCGTCCTTCGACGGAAGACTCGCCAACTGCTGAATCTCCGCGATGGAAATGACGCGGCCTTCGACCACGCCGGACTTGAACTGAAACGCCGGAACGTCCTTGGCAACCTTCGTGAGCGCCTTGGCCAGCGCGACCGGGTCAGCCGCGGTGTAGGCGATCGAATTCGTTCCACTCAGGTTCTTGAGCAGGTTCTCGGCCGGCGTTCCCGCGCCGGCTCGCTCTGCAAGCGTGTTTTTCACAACCTTGTATTTGCCGCCCGCAGCCTGCACAGCGCGGCGAAGTTTGGTGTCGTCCTCGACCGTGATGCCCTGAAACGTCGAGAGAATGACCGTCGATACTTTGGCAAGCTCGGTCTTGAGCTTGTCCAGATCCTGCTGTTTTTCGTTGCGATTCTTCATAATTTCGCTCCGCTGGCGTCTTCCGCTCCACTACGCGGCGGCGGCCATCGCTTCCACTTCGGCCAGGTCGATAGTGATGCCCGGACCCATGGTTGAGGTCAGTGTGATTTTCTTCACGTACTTGCCCTTAGCTGCGGCGGGCTTGGCCTTTACTACCGCTTCGATTACCGCGTGGGCGTTCTCGGCGAGCTTCGCGCCGTCAAACTGAATCTTGCCGATCGGGCAATGAACGATGCCGGCCTTGTCGACACGGAATTCCACTTTGCCGGCCTTTACTTCCTTGATCGCCCTGGCAACCTCGAAAGTCACCGTGCCGGTCTTCGGGTTGGGCATCAGGCCGCGCGGGCCGAGCACTTTGCCCAGCTTTCCGGCGGAGCGCATCATGTCCGGGGTCGCGATCACGGCGTCGTAATCCGTCCACCCTTCCATGATTTTCTGCACGATTTCATCGCCGCCGACGAAATCCGCTCCAGCTTCCTGCGCTTCACGAACTTTTTCGCCACCCGCAATCACCAAAACGCGCACGGTTTTGCCGAGTCCGTTGGGCAAGCCCACCGTGCCACGGACGACCTGGTCGGAATGCTTGGGGTCGACGCCCAAATTGATCGCTAGTTCAACCGTCTCGTTGAACTTTGTGTGATGCGCCTTCTTCAGCACTTCGGTCGCTTCGCTGAGCTTGTACGGACGCGCTTCCACCAGCTTGCGCGCCTTCTCCACATTCTTTCCTGACTTCTTCATCGCTTCTACCTCTGTGACCTCGTAGCGCCTGAACTTCTAGGCTTCCACGACTTCCAGACCCATGTTTCGCGCCGTACCCATCACGGTGCGCATCGCGGACTCCAGATTGGTGGTGTTGAGGTCGACAAGCTTGATCCTCGCAATCTCTTCCACTTGCTTCTTCGTGACCTTCCCGACTTTATTGCGGTTCGGCTCTGCGGAGCCCTTGGCGATGTTCGCGGCGCGCTTCAGCAGAACCGAGGCCGGCGGTGTCTTAAGGATGAAAGTAAACGTTCGGTCGGTGTAGACCGTCACGAGCACCGGGAAAATCATCCCATCCGGCTCTTTCGCCGTCTTGGCATTGAACTGCTTGCAAAAATCCATGATGTTCAAGCCGTGCGGACCGAGCGCCGTGCCTACCGGCGGCGCCGGTGTGGCCTTACCCGCGGGCAATTGCAGCTTAATGGTTGTCTGAATCTTCTTTGCCATGTTCCTGCCTCAATCTCGTTTGTTCGTGCAATGCGCGGTCTATCCCAGCTTCTCGACGCTTGCGAAATCCAGTTCCACCGGCGTCGACCGTCCAAAAATTGTCACTGAAACCTTCAAACGGCTGTGATCGTTGTCAATCTCTTCGACGTTACCGTTGAAATTCGCGAAAGGACCGTCAACGATGCGCACCTGCTCGTTGCGCTCGAAAACCACTCTCGGCTTAGGCCGATCCTGGGGCGTGTGCACACGGTTGATAATCCCGTCAACTTCCGCCTCTGTTAACGGCGAAGGAGACGTTGCCGACCCCACGAATCCCGTCACTCGCGGCGTCGACCGCACGATGTGCCAGGTGTTTTCGTCCAGGTCCATTTCCACCAGCACGTAGCCGGGATAGGACATACGGTTCGAAACCACTTTCTTGCCGCTGCGTACTTCGACCACTTCCTCCGTAGGGATCAGCACTCGGCCGATCTTGTCCTGCAGGCTGAACGCGGCCACGCGGCTCTCCAAGCTTTCTTTGACTTTCTTCTCAAAGCCCGAGTACGTGTGAATGATGTACCACTGCATGCCCATCAATTTGCAAGTCCCCTCTAAACACCAAATCTCTTGAAAACGTATGCCACGCCGAGCTGTACGAGCTTGTCCACCACGGCCAGAAACGCGCCAAAGAACGCCACCGTCGCGATCACCACCCAGGTCGTCGAAACCACGTCTTCGCGGCTCGGCCAGGTGACCTGCTTCATCTCCACGCGAACGTCATGCAGAAATTCACGCGTGTTGGCTACCGTTCCGGCAACCCTTTTCGTCAGCTCAGAGCCTGTTCCGCCCTGAGATTCATCGCTGCTCATTTTCACCGCCCGCGTGGCCATAAATCCTCATTCCAGTGCGCTCTCTGCGCGCTTCTCAAACTCTGGCAGGGGAGGAGGGATTCGAACCCCCATACCCGGTTTTGGAGACCGGAGTCCTAGCCGTTGGACGACTCCCCTGAATTCAATTCCGGCCTGTTCCCTCGCCCTGCAAGAATACGTTCCTGTCGAAACGAACCTACTTCACTTCCTTGTGCGCCGTGTGCTTGCGGCACGAATTACAGAATTTCTTCGTTTCCAGCCGTTCGGTATGCTTCTTCTTGTTTTTCGTCGTTGTGTAGTTGCGGTTTTTGCAATCGCCGCACTGCAACGTAATGATTTCGCGCATCGCTCAATCCTTTCGCGCTCTGCGCGCTATTCGATAATTTCCGTGACGGCGCCCGCGCCGACGGTGTGCCCGCCTTCGCGAATCGCGAATCGCAAGCCCTTTTCCAGCGCGACTGGAGTGATCAGCGACACTTCACAGCTCACATTGTCGCCCGGCATCACCATCTCCACGCCCTGCGCGAGTTTCACATCACCCGTCACGTCCGTCGTGCGGAAGTAAAACTGCGGCCGGTATCCTGTGAAAAACGGCGTGTGCCGTCCGCCTTCTTCCTTCGTCAATACGTAAGCTTCCGCCTTGAACTTCGTATGCGGCGTAATCGAACCCGGCTTGCAAACCACTTGCCCACGCTCCACGTCTTCCTTTTCCGTGCCGCGCAACAGAAGTCCGACGTTGTCGCCCGCGAGCCCTTCATCCAGCAATTTGCGGAACATTTCCACGCCCGTCACAACTTTCTTCTGTGTCGGACGGAAGCCCACGATTTCGATTTCTTCGCCAACCTTCACCTTGCCGCGCTCCACACGCCCCGTAACCACCGTACCGCGGCCGGAAATTGAGAAAATGTCCTCGATCGGCATCGCGAACGCCTTGTCAATGTCACGCACTGGCAGCGGCACGTTCTTGTCCACCGCCTCCATCAACTCATCAATCGTCTTTTCCCACTTTGCGTCACCGTTCAGCGCCTGCAGAGCGGAACCCTTCACGACGGCAATCGAATCGCCCGGAAACTGATAGCTCTTCAGCAGTTCACGAACTTCCAGTTCCACCAGTTCGAGCAACTCTGCGTCTTCCACCATGTCGCACTTGTTCAGGAACACCACGATCGCCGGAACGCCAACCTGCCGCGCCAGCAAAATGTGCTCGCGTGTCTGCGGCATCGGCCCATCCGTCGCCGCTACCACCAGGATCGCGCCGTCCATTTGCGCGGCTCCGGTAATCATGTTCTTGATGTAGTCCGCATGCCCCGGGCAATCCATATGCGCGTAGTGCCGGTTCGCGGTTTCATACTCCACGTGCGACACGGCAATTGTGATTCCGCGCTCGCGCTCTTCCGGCGCGTTGTCAATCGAATCGAACGCCCTGAACTGCACTTTCGGATTGTGCTTGCTCAGCACTTTTGTAATCGCCGCGGTCAACGTCGTTTTGCCATGGTCAATGTGCCCGATAGTCCCGATGTTCACGTGCGGTTTGCTGCGCTCGAATTTCTCCTTCGCCATGTTCCTTTAACCTCTCATCTTAGCGGCCGCTTACTCCCTAACTGCGGCCATCGGTAACGAACTTACCGCGCTGCACTGCAAAATCTGGAGCGGGGGACGGGATTTGAACCCGCAACCATCACCTTGGAAGAGTGAGACTCTACCGTTGAGTTACCCCCGCCCGGTGTTGCTCCAAATTTTTCTAACGATGTCTTCGTCTCAGCCCACATGCGGCTCTTCCCACGTTCGAGCCGAATTCCTGGAGCCTGGGACCGGGATTGAACCGGTGACCTCGTCCTTACCAAGGACGCGCTCTACCAACTGAGCTACCCAGGCTCAACCCGTTTTCCGCTCAAAAATCGTCCCTCTCGGCGCACTTTTCCTGAGCGGCGCTTGCGCCCCGAATTGGACCGCGTTCGAACATCGCTCATGCGATTGCCCTGCGGTTTTTTTGCAACCCCACAACGAGAGCCTGGTGGACGGGGAAGGATTCGAACCTTCGTAGCCCGCAAGGAGCGGCAGATTTACAGTCTGCTGGTTTTAGCCACTCACCCACCCGTCCCGTGAAAACACTTTGGGACGCGAACTACGAGTCCCGAACTTGTCCTTCAACAACTTGCGGACATCCCGCACAAAAACGCAAAAAGGACTCGTGTCAAAAGACACCAGCCCGTTCGTTTTTCCTGTCAGGATTCGCTCCGCTCTCGCTCCCCTGAAAACTCCTGGTGGAGCTGGCGGAGGGAATTGAACCCCCGACCCTCTGATTACAAATCAGATGCTCTACCAGCTGAGCTACGCCAGCGCCGCACAAACCGTGTAAGAATAGCAGAAGAGGTATGAGAATTGCAAGGGGCGGTCAACCATTATCTTGCACTTCCATGCCCATCTCTGTGGAAAACGGAACCGAGCTTGACTACCTCGATACCCTGTATCTCCCGTATCTTCTACAGTTTAGCACAAGCCCAACAAGACCGAACAAGGTCTGAATTCAAGGGGGGGGAAATAGCCCATTTCGTCGCACATTTTGATGTCCTATTTTGCTGCCACAAAGCCCTCTCCGATGGGACAATCGTACCTAACTACATCTTAGCTTGTTCAATTGGCGGCCAGGCCATGAAGAAATCGATATGGATCGCACTCATCTCAGTCGCTCTCGTTCTGAGTGCGTCGACATTCTTCGGATACCGGAAATGGAGCGTGCGGAGCGGCACCGCGCGCGATGAAGCTCTTGCGCTGATGCCCTCGGACGCGAGCGCAATTCTCTTCGTAAATTTCTCCGAACTCCGCCGAACTCTTTTCATAACACAACTCTACGCGTGGGCACCCAAACCGCAAGCAGACGCGGATTACGCACAGTTTGTCAAAGATAGCGGGTTCGACTATGAGCGTGACCTCGATCGCATGGCGATTGCCGTTGTGAAACACGGACAAGACTCCAGTCTCTTTGCCATCCTGGATGGAAAACTCGATCGACAAAAAATTTCCGCCTACGCCCTGAAAGACGGCTCTTCGGCAAGAGTCGGCGGTCACGAAACTTTTTCTGTCCCCATAAGCGGCAATTCAAGGAAAGTTTCTTTTGCGTTCTTGACGAATGACCGGATCGCAGTGACCAACGATTCGGATCTCACCGCTCTGCTTGGCGCCAAAAGCCGGCCGGGGGACGTCTCGGAATGGCGCGCGCGGTTCGAACGTCTGACGGGATCCCCGGTTTTTGCCGTGTTCCGCCAGGACGCCGCCGTGGGCACCGCCTTGGCCGCGCAGGCTCCCGGCGGACTACGCTCTCCGCAACTCTCAACGCTCCTCGATCAACTACAGTGGATTACGCTCGCCGGAAAACCGGAAAGCAATCTGCTGCGGGTGGTCGCTGAAGGGGAATGCACTGCGGAAGCGAGCGCGAGGCAACTCGTGGACGTGGTGAATGGTGTCGTCATTCTGGCGGAGGGAGGTCTGAATGACCCCAAGGTGAGGAAGCAGTTGGATCCCGCGATGCGTGACGCTTACCTGGCACTATTGAAAAGCGCGGATGTTTCCAAAATCGACCGCGGGGAAACCAAGTCCGTCCGACTCGTATTCGAAATCACGCCCGGATTCCTTGAGGCGGCGGGCAAAGCTCCGTCCGTGATTCCGGACTCCACGCCCAACAAAAGGCTCCCAGAAAAGGTTACAACACCGAGAAAAGGCCACACCTAAGAAAAACAGTTGGGGGTATCCTGCGCGCCTCCCGAGGTTTCTCCCAGAGAATCAAAACAACGCCCCAAAAAAACTGGGGGGCCAAAGCCCGCCACTTCGAAACCCGCAGGATTCAATCAAGAATTAGTCGCCAGCAGGAGTGGACTTCATGTAGCGCCAGGGATTAATGGGCGCGTTGTTCATCCGGACTTCGTAGTGCACGTGCGGACCCGTTGAGCGGCCGCTGATGCCCGTATAGCCAACCACTTCTCCGCGCTTCACACGCGCTCCCGTCACGGCCGAGAACGATGAGAGGTGCGCGTACCAAGTGGTGATTCCAAAACCGTGATCGATAACCACCAGCCGGCCGTAGCCGGCATGATTTTCCGCGATCGTGATGATTCCGTCCGCAGTCGCGTGAACGGGAGCGCCATAATCAGAAGCCACATCCACGCCGGTGTGGAACGCACCTTCACCGCTGAATGGATCCAAACGCTCGCCAAAGCTGTCCGTAATGTGGCCCATGACCGGCCAGATCGATGGCGTGTACGCGGAGTTCGCAAAACTCATCGGGGAGAGCAAATGAAGCCCGCTGCTGGAGATGGCAATCACTGCGGCATTGCGTTTCAGGAAGGTGTACTGCTCGATCGAGCGGTCAAAAGCATCTTGAGAATCCACGGGACTATCGGTCTGGTCGAATGCCGCCGGATGATACCGCAGCACTCCGTAGGTCATGGCCACTTCCGTCGCAAGGGACTGCAAAGAATCGAGGCGCTGGTTGGTGTCGTTGACGGTGCTCTGCAGTTGCTGGTATTGCTTCTTGAGGGTTTCCTGATCGTGGCGGAGAGCGTTGTAGTTGCCGACTTTCCAGAGCATCCGTGAATAAGAGCCAACCGCGACGGTCACCGTAATGCTCCCGATGAGCGCCAATACCGCGACTCCATGCAGTACATAGGCCGGTACGATGACTTTCCGGAGCTTCCCCGGAGTCGACGCGATATAGAACGTATAGCTCTTACCCCTCATGAACAAAGGGCCCCCTCAGGCCATTCATCGTGTATTTGCGGACAAAACACCCTTGGGCCCGCCGGAACCTGCGTTTGAACCAAAATCTGAACCGTGAGCCATGGTTCGCGACCATCGACATACTAAATACTGTAGAGTTTCGCGTCAACCCTGTTTTTAGTACTTTGAAGGACAGGCCGTGCCAACCTGTCCCCTGTCCAACAGTACAGGTTTTAGGGGTTAGCCGACGGTGGCGGCACCGCATTTGGCAGTTGGGCCGTCAGGGACGAATGGGCGATCCGCCAGCTATACTGTGGCCCTCCCGTAGATTGGAGTTCTCTCAGATCTCAGTGCCGCGAAAACTTCAAGACGAAGGCTCGATCCTCCGAAAGATTGCGGACAGCTCCCGCTCCCTGCGGAGCAGGGGAGTTAAGAAATCGGTCGTCCTGGGAATCGGAGACGATGCGGCGCTTTTCCGGCCAAAGCTGGGTCACGAGCTAATTCTCACCTGCGACTGGTTCCTCGAAGGGATGCACTTCTTGCGGGACAAGCACCCGCCGGATTCCGTGGGATGGAAGTGTCTTGCCAGAGCGCTCAGCGACGTCGCCGCCATGGGAGGTATTCCGCGCTGCTTCCTGCTTAGCTTGGCCCTGCCGGAAACCCACACAGGCGGGTGGCTGAATCTGTTCCTCGGCGGCTTGCGGCGCGCCTCTCGCAAGTTTCGGTGTTTTCTTGCCGGCGGAGACACAACTCGCCGGAACGATATCTTAATAAATGTAACTGTCGTCGGCGAGGCGCGAACCGGGAGTGCCATCCTGCGTTCAGGAGCGCGACCAGGCGATATCCTTTATGTCAGCGGCCGGTTAGGAGAAGCAGAATTGGGTTTCCAGATGGTGCAAGAAGGCAGAGGAACGGCGGCCACGAAGAACCTGCTGACAAGGAGGCATCTTTATCCTGAGCCAAGGCTCGCGCTAGGCCAATGGTTGGCCCAAAAAGGATTCTCGACCGCGATGGTCGACCTCTCGGACGGACTCTCAACCGACTTGTCGCGGCTCTGCGCCGCAAGCGCGGTTGGCGCAGTTCTAGACCGGTCAAAGATCCCGCGAGCCAAAATCCGGGACTTTGCCATCAGGCGCGGCTACGACCGTTTGCAGCTCGCACTCCACGGTGGCGATGATTACGAATTGCTATTCACGGTTCCTCCGCGTAAGACGAAATCCCTGCCGCGAACATTTCAAGGTGTGAATCTCACTGCAATCGGAAGAATCGTCAGCGGACGGAAGTTGCTCTTGTTGGTCGAGAATGGCCGCGCGATGCAACTCGTGCCCAGCGGCTGGGATCCCTTTCGAAAAAAATTTGTAGGCACGGGCAGTTCAACCCAGTGCAATCCTGCTACAAGAATCTACTCTAGAAATTGACGCGGACAGCCCACTGTACTATGCGGGAGTTCACGCCACCGCCGCGAACCGTATCCACTACGCTTGTCAACTGCCCGAACGATGTACTAAGCAAGCTGGTGTTCCCGGCCGCCGGCGTCTGGAAACTGGGGTGGTTGAACGCGTTAAATGCTTCCAAACGGATCTCGAAGTTGAAGTGCTCGCTGATCTTAGGGATACTGGTCCGTTTGATGACGCTCAGGTCCTGGTTGAAGATGTTCGGCCCATTCCATCCGTTGAATGGCGTGTTGCCGAACTGTCCGGCAGCAGGGAAGTCAAAGCAAGGCGTTGTCTGTCCCGCAGTGCAGAGCACGGGTCTACTCGCCGCTCCGTTAATGGTGATCAATCCGGAATTCGGATTGATGAAAAAGACGCCCTTGGGAGTCTTAAAGACACCGAGCTGGCTCTGGAACTGGCTCATCGACATATTCCTCAGCATGGCGCTCTCCGGCACATTGGTTGCACCGAGGCCGCCGCCGTTCGGGAAGCGCCCTGACGATATCGTGTACGGCGCACCCGTGCTCCACCGCGTCAAGCCCTGCAAGTTCCAGCCGCCGATGATTAAGTTCTCAAAACCGTTGACATGGCCCAGCAGCCTGTGACCCTTGCCGAACGGGAGTGGAAAGAGGACGGTAGCTGAGACATTGTGGGTTACATCGAAAGCCGCACGGCTCTTGTCCAAAGCACGGTCTGCAATGGAACGGTAGACTTGGCCTTCTGTCTGGCTGCTGAGGGAGCGAAAGTCTCCTAATGTCTTACTGAACGTATAATTGGCTATGAAATATACACCGCTCGAAAAGCGCCGCCGCGTTTCCAGTTCCAAACCGTGGTAGCTGGAATAGCTGCTGTTGTCCACGAAATTCGCGGTGCTGGCCCATGGCATTGGCACGAAAAAGTTCAGCGGGAAAAGGGCACGATTAGCAGCATAAGTGGGAGATGTTCGTAGGGTGTTAAACATCATGCCAAGGTTTAAGCCTTGGGATGGCGTCAGCGCGGTTACGAACGCCGGGCTGGCAAACCCGGAGGCCGAGCCGGGGCTGAAGCCCTGAAATAGAGAGTTGAGAATTGGCAACTGTGTCTGACCGGGCAGACCCCAGTCAGCAAAATTATTAGCGGTTTGACGGTTGGCCGGAACTGCCGCAGCGGCCTGCGCCGCTATGCAAGCAGCGGATTGCCTTTGGCAGATCGAGAGGTTGGTGGCCGCATTGTTGAATTCGGCTAATACATTGGCCACCTTATTGCCACTCGCATCGGTCCACGGGTTATTTAGGATATTCAGCTCGTTAATATTAGACGTCCGGTACAGCTTGACGCCATGATTGCCTACGTACCGCGCTTCGACCGTAATTCTGGCTCCAATTTCACGCTGTACTGCTAGGTGCCACTCGAGTACGTACGGCACCGCCAGGTTTTGCTTGAATACATTGATCGTATTGCTGCCGCTGTTATTGGCGAATACGGTCTTCTCCGATACCGGAAACTGATCCGCGGGAGCTGTCAGCGCTGGAAAGCCGGCCGGATTGAAGACACCTGTTGGGACGCTGTTCGTGACGACGGTGAACAATCCATTGTTGCCGGTTGACGAGGGCGCAAAGAGCGTAAATCCATCCTGGGTGTAGTAGGTTGCAAAGCCGCCTCGGATGGCTGTCTTGCCGTTCTTGAACGGAGACCACGCAAAACTCACCGTCGGCGCGAAGTTGGTCCACTGTTTGTTGTACAGCGACTTGCCGTTGTTGCCTCCCGCAAAGTTAAACAAAACATCGGAAACAGCGGGAGTGCTCAACACATTAAAGTAGTTGCCCGGACCAGCCGGCCCAAATACCCCACCCAGCCGATCATCGGGCTGCAAGATCAGTCTGTTGCGCAGGTCGAACGGTCCCTGGAACTCCCAGCGCAGACCATACTGCAGCGTCAGACCAGGTCGAAACTTCCAGTTATCCTGGAAGGAACCAGCAAAGTTTTGTTGAGACGGCGTGGTAAGGCGAGGTGTGCCCGGGATGAATCCGGAAGTCGGCGAAGTATGGTTGAAGCCTTCCGACGTTGAACCAAGCAGACCGGTAACCAGATCCAGGACCCTGGAAGCGTTGGCAAAATCTCCGGAGCCGATGCCGCCGGGAAACTGTTGTGCGTTCGTGGCAACGAGTCCATCTTGGTTTTGGGGGTTGTTTCCTAGTTGGATTAATTGAGGAATCGTGTTGAAGAAGAAGTTGTTGGACAGAATCCAGCGCCACTCCCCCGTGAACTGCATATTGTGGTGGCCCTTTACCCAGCTGAAATTATCGGTAATCTGACGCACCGGGGTGTTGCGTCCCTGTGGGAGGTTTGTCGAGACGATGCTAGGCTCGAAGAGCGTCCCGCCGGTCGTGATCGAAAACGAGTTCGGCACAGCCACTTGTAGACCTTTGGTTCCCGCGAAATTGTCCCCGATGGTGAAGGTCACCGGAGCGCGTTGAAGGCCAAAGCGCGCGGTGTTAGCTTTGTTGCTGCCAAAGGCAGAGTGAAACGCCCACGTGAACACCTGCCGCTTCGATGCCTGACCTCCGCCCGGCGAATTCGGGAAGTACTGCTCGATAGTGTTCAGGAAGTCATTGGTCGTGCGAAAGTTGGCCTGGTTGTAAACGAATTCGATCGAATGCGATTTGGTCAACTGATGGTCGAGGCGAGCGGTGTATCGATTCTGGTAATTAAACCCTGGCACGTTCCACGTAAAGCAACGCAGATTGTTGCCGTCACCACCGGTGCAGCCCGCGTCGCCGTTGGGAGATGGCACGAGCGCGTTGTAGTAGCCCATATACGCCGAGTTGATCACCGCTGGTTGTGGCGGGTTGCCGATCGTACCTACGGCGGTCAAGAGATTGACCGTATTCAATTGTCCGTTGTCGGTCCGTTTATAGGTGAAGTTGCCGAGACGCGCGGGATCAGAAAGAACCAGGCGCGGACGCGCACGGCTCACCGGCTCCCGAAAGGCTTCAAAGGCGTTGAAAAACCAAGTCTTGTGCTTCCCATTGTAAATCTTTGGAACATAGATCGGCCCCCCGACGTTGTAACCGATGCGGTTCTGCAGCTGGAAGGGCCTCGGAATGCCCGTTGCGTTGTTGAAGTACGTGTTCGCGTTTAAGAAGCTGGTGCGCTGGAACCAGAACACGGATCCATGCAGAGCGTCCTGGCCGCGCTGGGTCACTATGGTGATTTGAGCAGCGCCGAAGCCCGCGTCTGTTCCCTGACCGGCGACGGACACGTTGAATTCACCGACGGTATCTACTGTGGGGGCGCTAATGGCAAAAAACGCGCTCGATTTGACGGTATTGTCCGCGACGTTGACCCCATCTTGGGTGATGTTGGTCGCGTTTCCACGCATGCCGTGCACGAACGAATCGCTCGTGTTACCGGGCTTTACAATCCCCGCCATCCCGTTGATTAGATCCAAGGGGTTGCGAGTGGGCAGCGGAAGATCCAGAATTTGCGTGCGGTCAATGCTGTTCTTGATTTCGGCGCTATCGGTCTGCACGACCGCCTGCTCCGCGGTAACCATGACTTCCGAGCCAACCGCAGCCACGGTCAGATTGACGTTCACGTGCGAGGTCTGCGATACGTTCACCTGCACGCGATCTACAACTGCGGTGGAGAACCCGCTGGCCTGCACCGTGACGTGATAGAAACCAAAAGGAAGTTGGTCCATCACAAACTCGCCGTTGTCCGCCGTAATGGCCGTGTACACATGGCTGGTCGCAAGGTCCACTGCCTTCGCCTGCGCGCCAGGGATAGCCGCCCCAGTCTGATCGACGACCAGACCGGTGATCTTACCGGTCAGAATCTGCCCCTGGGCTACCGGCACTGCCAGTAGCAGCACAACCAACAAAGAAATTACACCCGAAATCGTCGTGCGAGTTCGTTCCACGGCCACACCTCCAAACAGAATTCTTGGTCTTGCTCAAACCGAACTCAGGACTAGTCGGTGACCACCACAGTCACGATTTCAAAGCGAGCGCCAGGCACCGTGCCTGGAGTTCCTCAAGGGGAGATCCTCTGATTCCCCATTAAGAAGTTGCGAGGATCGAAGCAAAGCTCTTGCCAAACGTCTTTCTTCGGCCAACGTCGGAAGCCGGTCCTTCCCCATCAAGCACTTATAGGTTTATCTGAGCTTTATCTAAATTGAACGTTCTCAAAAACCGTAGAAAATGCCTATGAGAAACAGGATTCTGTTAATCTGGTTCCAGAACTACTGAAACTGAGGAAACGGTGCTTGGCAAAACGCTTTAGTTTGAACTTTGGGAGGGGGGAAGAGTCGTTCTGACCATATTGGTCCGGGCCGGAGGCTTTTCTTTAGGCGCGGCGGGTTCGTCTTCGGTGGGCGCGGTATCCGGGGTATCCACGTTGACGTGGTGCTCGCCGACCTGCTGCTCGAGCGGAACGACGTGCGCAAAATCCATGGCGGGCATCCCGGCTGTGGCCCCCTGCATGAATTCCAGCCAGATTGGGAGCGCCGCGCGCGCGCCGCTTTCTTTTTTGCCGAGTGAAATCTGCTTGTCGTCGAACCCTACCCACGCCCCGGCGGTAAGCTGCGGCGTGTACCCCACAAACCAGGCATCGGTGTAGTCCTGCGTAGTTCCCGTCTTGCCAGCGGCGGGGCGGCCCAATGCCTTGGCCTGGATACCGGTGCCGAATTGTATGACTTCCTCGAGCATGGCGGTCATGGTGCGCGCCACCTCGGGAGAAAGCACGTCGTGCACTTCGGGATGCGCTTCTTCGAGCAGCGCTCCGTCATAACTCGTAACGCGGCGAATCATGTGCGCGTCGATACGGATGCCGTCGTTGGGGAACACGGTAAAAGCAGAAACGTGTTCGAGCAGCTTCATGTCTGCAGCCCCAAGCGCCAGCGGCAGATAGGGCGGCAGCGGCGTGGTGATGCCGAAACGCTTGGCCATATCCACGACGGTGTTGATGCCGACTTTTTCAGCGAGTTTTACGGCCGGGACGTTTCGTGAGCCGGCCAGCGCGCGTCGTAGCGTGATGGTCCCTTCGAATCTTTCGTCGTAATTGTGTGGAGAATACGGCTGGCCGCCGCTGATCGTCGTGAATGGCAAATCGACAATGGTATCGAAAGGCGTCGCGCCTCGTTCCAGCGCATCGGCGTAGACGTAAACCTTGAAAGAACTTCCGACCTGTCGGACGGCCTGCGTGGCACGATTGAATTTGGAATCCTCAAAACTGTAGCCGCCGACCATGGTTTTGATTTCCCCGGTGGAATTATCGATGGCGAGAAGCGCCCCCTGAGGGCCGGGCTGTTGTTCAAGCTGGACGCGCACCGTGTTGTCGCGCAGCTCTTGAATCGAGAATTGCGCTAAGTCACCGACTTTCAGCAGATCGCCGGGTTTCTTGCGGCCAGTCCAGGCGAAATCGTTGGCGGAAAGGATTCCGCGGAACGGACCGATCTTGATGACTGCATCTTTGCCCGCCACCGAGAGAACGAGCCCGGTGACGTAGCTCCCCTTCTCAATCGCGTGGTGCCAATCGTCGTCCTCGTACGTATCCAGTTTGCCGAGGTTGTCGCGCAGCACATTCGGCAAATTCCCTTTCCAGCCGTGGCGCCGTTCGTAACTGTGCAAGCCGTCGCGCAAAGCTTGGTTGGCGACCCTTTGCATGTTGATGTTCAGTGTGGTGTACACGCGCAGTCCGCGCTCGTGCACAGCCGATGTTCCGTACGTCGCTTCAAGATACTTGCGAATCTCTTCGAAGAAATAAGGTGCGAGGTCGTTGCGCGGATACTGAATGTGCAGCCCGAGCGGAGATTTTCTGGCGTTGCTTTCCTCCGTCGGCGTGATCTTCCCTTCCTCTTCCATGCGATGGATCACCAAATTGCGGCGGCTAAGAGCGGCTTCCGGATTCGAAAGCGGCGAAAACTTCGGGCCGTTGACCATGCCGGCGAGCAGCGCGGCTTCCTGAAGTTTCAGGTCCGTGACCGGTTTGCCGAAATAGAATTGAGCGGCGGCGGCAAAACCGTAATTCCCGTGCGCCAAATAAACCTGATTCGCGTACATCGTGAAGATTTGCGGTTTCGTGTAGCGCCGTTCGATCTGCAGCGCCAGAAGAACCTCCTGCATCTTGCGGCGAAAGCTGCGGTCGCTGCGGTCGAGGAAAAGATTGCCCGCGAGTTGCATGCTGATGGTGCTGGCCCCGCCAGTGATCTTGCGCTTGACGAGATTTCGGACTGCGGCGCTGAACATACGCGGAAAGTCGATACCCCAGTGCTCTTCGAAATGCCGGTCTTCGATGGCGGTGACAGCAGTGTACAGCACCCGGGGACACTGCTCGTAGGTCATCAGGATGCGGCGCTGCAGCGCGAAACTGCCGGCGAGCTGGCCGTCATCCGCGTAGACTTCCGTGACCACGTCCGGTCTGTAAGTTTCCAGCGCGCGGATTTCCGGCAGGTCGCTGGCGTAAACAAACAGCAAGCCGCAGCCGGCGCCCAGCGCGATCGCGCAAAGTACGAGAAAAGCTAGCGCCACGCGGTCAATTAGTTTCCAGCCGCGCAGACGCAGCGTAATCGGTGGCAGGCTCAGCATCAAATAAATACTTTATCGCAGAAATCCAACATTCGGATGGGAAGTGTCACGCCAGCGCTTCGTAATATTTCTCTCCAGCGCAGGAGCGGCAAAAGGTGCGGCCATCTTTCACTACTTCACGCTTGAAATTGATTCCTTCGCCGCATTGCGCGCAGACAACGCGGGGGCCTTTGAAACCGGGCAAATCTTCCGGCTGTACTTCCACTCTCACCCATTGCTTGTCGAAAAGGGTTTCATCGGAAAGTTGTGCATAGGCTTTTTGCTGGCCGGCGTCCTTGCCGAGTTCCGGGAACATCTCCCGCGCGGCTTGCTTGGATGATTCCTTGGCGGCGATGCGCACGGCTCGCCCGGTCTGCAGATCGACGAACGTTGCGGCGACTTTGCCCCAGTCGCGGAATTTCAGGGCGCGCTTGCCGAGGCGGCAGTTGGCGACAAGCGCAACAGCATCGGTCACGCAGCGGTCGATTTCGACATACGTGACGACCCGCTTGCGCTCCGCAATGGGATCGTCGATGCCGAGTTCGCGCAGACCAAGCATTGCCAGGCGCACACCGAGGACCTGGCCGGCGCAAAGGTGGCCGTGGGCAACGGTGGCTAGTTCGAGGTATTCAACGAGAGTTTTCATTGGAGCCAGCGCAACTCAAACTTTCTCCGGGGCGGACCAGGGATGCGGCTGGCGCGCTTCGACGAACGCCAGGATGGTCATCAAGACTGCGAGAGCCGTGAGAGCACCATCGCGGGCGATGGTCATTCCGGTGAGCGGTTCGGGAGTAGCAAAGCAGCCGCAATTAATGTTCATGTGCAAAAGGTAAGCTCGTGAAACGACACCGAGAAACCCAAGCATGATCAGCGTGATCAGCGAAGCCCAGATACGCAGTTGCCAGCCGATGAGCAAAAGCAACCCGAGGATAAGCTCGGTGAAAGGCAACGTGTGCGCGACAAAATCCACCGCCGCGGGCGAGAGCATCTTGTACGATTCCACCTGCTGCGCAAATGTGGAAAGATTTGTGGAGATAGAAAATCTCAGGATGAACATCGGCCACAAGTGCGTGTTAGGAAGGAAAATCTTGGAGATGCCCGCATACGCAAAGATTCCGCCAAGGACCAGGCGGCCGATCCAGAGGATCGCTCTCCGTAGATTGAATGGGTTGGACTGCATCATGGGTTTTCGAAAGGTTTCACTAGAAAATCAAAGTGATTTTTGCGACAGAAGCTGATCGAGAAACGTCTTAAGAGTGTCGTAAGTCATGACTCCGGAGTACGGATAGGTCTGGCCCTTGCAATGAAAGACGGTGGTGGGCGTCTGGTTGACGCGGTAAGTCTGGCCAAGGGCGTAATCCTTGTCAATCATGGGGTCAAGTGTGCCACCCTTGACCAGCGCACGCACTTTGGCCATTTCCGCAGGGGAGAGCACGGCAGCAACTGTGCCATCCACATCACCGTTTTGCTCCCACTTTTCTTGGTTCTGAAAGAGCGCCTGTTCCGCAGCCTCCACCTTGCCAATCTGCGCGGCGGCGCGAGCATAGCGGGCGGCGACCTTTGAGTGCGCGTGCATGGGAAGCGGGAAATCGCGGTGGATCAGGTAGACCCTGCCGTTGCTGACGTAGTCGTCCATCAACCGGCGATTTGTAGTAGTGAAAAGCGTTTTGCAGGCCGGGCACTGATAATCGCTGAAGACCTCCATCGTCACGGGAGCGTTCCTTGAGCCGAACGCTTTGTGCGGGTCGACGTCGGGGAGAGCGGCGGACTGTGGCGCTGGGGGAAGAGCGGCCACTTTCGCCTCGACCACAGGCGCGGGGATCGACGGCGGTTCAGACTCCGCCCGCGTGGCAGCGGTTTCCGTCGGCGGTTGCGCCACCGGTTGCATCGTTGGCGCGGCGGGTTCAGCGGTCTTGTGCAGAGACGGCAAAAACAGAGCAACCAAGCCAAGGAAGACTACGCTAACAATCCCTGCCAAAATCCGCCGACGGTTCACACGATCCTCCAACTTAATCGAAGTGATTCGCTCTTGTGTGAGACGAAATTTAATTCTACCTCGAAACTGGGGGAATGTGAGGTAGTCGAGTCTTGGATGGCCAAGTGCGCTCCGAACAACATACCTCCCACCACCGCCTGGAGGTTTGTTGCGGCCATACGCGGAAGCGTCGTTCGATGTCGTTTGCTGGTTAAGCAAGAGACCTTCGCCATGCATGGAGAAGATGCGCTGCGATCCTGCTAACGCACAGAAAATGAAAGAGATATAGATGTTGTAAGAAAACTTGACAAAGACACACTCAACATGTATACTCCCCTCCGAGCGAGTCTCGGACCGCGAGGACTGCGCTGGATTCGCATTGATTTCAGCGATATGCGGGCGAATGGAATTATCAAAGGATTTTAGGAGGAACGGCAGCAATGAGTAAGATTATAGGAATTGACCTGGGAACCACGAACTCGGTCGTGGCGGTGATGCAGGGTGGCGAACCGGTGGTAATCCCCAACCAGGAAGGGGCACGGACGACGCCATCTGTCGTAGCGATTACCAAGACGGGCGAGCGCCTGGTCGGCCAAGTCGCAAAGCGGCAGGCGGTGACGAATCCCGAGAATACCGTCTATTCCATCAAGCGGTTTATGGGTCGGCGCTTTGATGAAGTTGGAGAAGAGATGCGGCGTGTGCCCTACAAAGCAGTCCCGGGACCGCATCAAGACGCGCGCGTGGAGATTTTAGGGAAAACGTATAGCCCGCCAGAGATTTCCGCGATGATCCTTGGCAAGCTGAAAGCTGCCGCCGAAGATTTTCTTGGCGAGAAGGTCTCGAAGGCCGTAATCACCGTCCCGGCGTACTTCAACGACGCGCAACGTCAGGCCACGAAACAAGCAGGCGAAATTGCCGGCCTCGAAGTGGTTCGCATCATCAACGAGCCGACCGCGGCGGCGCTGGCCTACGGGTTGGACAAAAAGAGCGACGAGACGATCGCGGTGTACGACCTGGGCGGCGGCACGTTCGACATTTCCGTGCTGGAAGTCGGCGCGGGCGTCGTGGAAGTGAAGTCCACCAACGGCGATACACACTTGGGCGGCGATGACGTCGACCAACGAATCGTGGACTGGCTGATCGACGAGTTCAAGAAAAAGAACGGCATTGATCTGAGCAAGGACAAGATGGCGCTGCAGCGGCTGAAGGACGCAGCCGAAAAAGCCAAGATCGAGCTCTCGCAAATGATGGAGACGGAGATCAACCTGCCGTTCATCACCGCGGGCGCCAGCGGGCCGATTCACATGGAGGAGAAGCTCACCCGCACGCGGCTCGAGCAAATGATGAACGATTTGCTGGAACGCTCGATGAAGCCGGTGAAGCAAGCGCTGGAAGACGCGAAGATGTCGCCCAATGACATCCAGGAAGTGGTTCTGGTGGGCGGCTCGACGCGCATCCCCAAGGTGCAATCGCTGGTGCGCAACTTCTTCGGCGGGAAAGAACCCCACAAGGGCGTAAACCCCGACGAAGTCGTGGCCGTGGGCGCGGCGATTCAGGGCGCGGTTCTCGCGGGCGACGTAAAGGACATCCTGCTGCTGGATGTGACGCCGCTCTCGCTGGGCGTCGAGACGCTCGGCGGCGTGATGACCGTGCAGATTCCGCGCAACACCACGATCCCGACGCGCAAAGTCGAAACGTATTCGACCGCAGCGGACAACCAGCCGGGCGTGGAAATCCACGTTCTGCAGGGCGAGCGCAAATTTGCCACCGACAACCGTTCGCTTGGCAAATTCAAACTGGACGGGATTCCGCCGGCTCCGCGCGGGACTCCGCAGATCGAAGTCACTTTTGACATCGATGCGAACGGCATCCTGAACGTGAGCGCGAAGGACAAAGCCACCAACAAGGAGCAGAAAATCACCATCACGGCTTCGAGCGGCCTGACCAAGGAAGAGGCCGAGAAGATGCGGGCAGAGGCCGAATCGCACTCGGAAGATGATCGCCGCCGTATGGAAGAGGTCGAAGCGCGCAACAGCCTGGATGGTGTTGTGTATCAAGCCGAGAAGATGATCCGCGAGAACCGCGAGAAGATCGCGGAAGCAGACGTGAAGAAGGCCGAAGAGGCTATCGAAGACGCGAAGAAAGCCGTCAATGAAGGCGGCGTTCCGCGGCTGCGGGCGGCCAAGGAGAACGTCGAGCGTGCGCTGCACAAGATCGCCGAAGATTTGTACAAGACGGCGCAAGCGGCGGGGCAAGCCGGCGCTGCGGCAGGCGCTGGAGCGGGCGGAAATTCGTCGAGCTCGGGCGCGCAGGAGAAGAAGCCCGGCGACGTGATTGACGCCGAGTACGTTGACGTGGACGAATCAAAGCGTCCTAACTAAGTTGAAGTAGTGATGGCAGGGGCGCAGCCCACGGTGGCGGGCGCCCCTGCAATTGTGTTCCCGGTACAAGATGCCTACCACAGCCAAACAGGATTACTACGAACTATTGGGAGTGCCACGAAAAGCGAGCGCTAAGGATATTCGCTCGGCATTTCGCAAGCTGGCACGGAAATATCACCCGGACTTGAACCCGGGCGACAAGTCCGCAGAAGAAAAGTTTAAGCAGTTGCAGGAAGCCTACGATGTCCTCTCCGATTCCAAGAAGCGGCAGATGTACGACCAGTACGGTTTCTACAGCGAAAGCCTTCCGCCGGGCGGACCAGGCGGTGCCGGCGGCCACGGAGGGGAGCAGGACGTCAACTTTGATTTTGACGGATTTGATTTTGGCGGCGGATCCGGCGCGGCGGGCGGCGGAGCCAGCTTCCGTGATCTCTTCAGTCAGTTTTTCAGCGGCGGTCGCGGTGGCGCCGCGATGGAACCGGAGCACGAACCCGGCGGCGACCTGGAATACCAGATCGAGATTGATTTCTGGGACGCCGTGCGCGGAGCGGTAAAGAAGCTTTCCATCACGCGGCTGGACACTTGCGAGACGTGCCATGGCACGGGCGCCGTGGGCACGCCGCAAACCTGCAACGTATGCGGAGGCACCGGCACAGTCCAGCAGGCCGCGGGCAAAATGAAATTCAATGTGCCGTGCACGCGTTGCGGCGGGACAGGCAAACTGCGAACCATCTGCAAGACCTGCGGGGGCGAAGGGCGTGTGCGGCGGTCAGAAACGATTGACGTGCGCATCCCCGCAGGAGTTGCCAATGGCGGGCGCGTACGGGTTCCGGGCAAAGGCAATTCGGGGACGATGGGCGCGCCGCCGGGTGATTTGTATTTGCGCGTAGTCGTAAAGCCGCATGAATTTTTTGAACGGCGCGGCGACGATTTGTACACCAAGATTCCGGTGACGGTAAGCGAGGCCACGCTGGGCGCCAAGATAGAAGTGCCCACAATCGACGGGCGGGCCCTGGTGAGGATTCCGCCAGGTACGAACAGCGGAAAGACGCTGCGCCTGAAAGAAAAAGGTGTGCCGAGCGCGAGGAATGGCGCAAGGGGCGACCAGTACGTGGAGATTCAAGTGGTAGTGCCTCCTCCGACGGATGAACGCGTGCGAAATCTGATGAAAGAGCTGGAGAGCGTCGCGCCGGGTGATCCGCGGAAGGATTTGTTCAGCAAGGCCGGAGTGTAGGGAATCAACGATGCCGCCTCGAGCAAAAAAACGGGCCAAGGCTGGCTACATGATTAGCGCGGTGGCGGAGCTGTACAAGCTGCATCCGCAGACGCTGCGGCTGTACGAACGCGTGGGTCTGCTGAAGCCGTCGCGTTCGCAGGGAAACACGCGCCTGTACACGGATTCGGATCTCGAGCGTCTGGACGTAATCCTCACCCTGGCGCGGGACATGGGCGTGAACCTGGCCGGAATCGAAATTATTCTGAACATGCGTGAGAAAATGATCGAAATGGAGCGGCAGATGGGAGAATTCGCGGAAGTCGTCCAGCAGGAATTGTCGCGCGTAGCGGCGTCGTACACACGGGAGAAAGTGCCGCGGACTGCGATTGTTCGCGCTACGCCGCGGATCCTGCGGTAGTACTCTGCGATCAGAAATCAGCTATCGGCAATCAGATCTCACCAAAGAGATTGAGTAGTTCCTTCCACAGTTTTCCCAAGCTAGACAGCTTGCCGTCCAAGGAACACGCCCGTATGCTGTTTGGCGCAGGGAAGTACCGGTCTGATTATGGCGCTGGAAAATTGCACTCTTTGCAGGGGAACGGGATGGAAGCTGCTGCCGCGCGCGGATGGGGCCGGCAAAGTCGCACTGGTGTGCGATTGCGGCATGGAGGCGCGCGCATCCCTGGTCATGGAACGCGCGCACATTCCCAAACGTTACGAGCATTGCGACTTTGAGAGTTACGTCACGGACCTGACCGATGGGAAGACCTGGTCGGCACAGCACGCGCAGTCGCTGAAGCAAGCGAAGCTTTTTACGCAAGGGTTTGTGCGTGAGTATCCCGGTTCGTCCGAAAAGGGCTTGCTGTTCATGGGACCGTCTGGGGTGGGAAAAACGCATCTGGCGGTTGCGGCATTGAAAGAACTCATTCATCGGGGACACGCCGGATTATTTTGCGATTACCGCGAACTGTTGAAGGAAATTCAAGCAAGTTACAACCCGGCGAGCGAATCGACGGAGATGAAGATTCTCGAGCCGATTCGCACGGTGGAAATCCTGGTGCTCGATGATCTCGGCGCGAGTAAACCGTCCGACTGGGTGCGCGACATCGTGGGGATTGTCCTGAACGCGCGGTATAACGAGAACCGCACAACTATTATCACCACGAATTACCTCGACAATCCCGCCTCGGGAGGTGAACCGGCGCGCCTTCCGGGAGGGAAGCTGATTTCGCCTACACGCGAGGATTCGCTGGAGCAGCGCATCGGATCGCGCATGCGTTCACGATTGTATGAGATGTGCCGCACCGTGGAAGTATCTGCTCCGGATTTCCGGCGGGAAAAGACGCAGGCGGGTCGTGCGCCCGCGTAAGACAAAAGACGGACGGCCAATTCCCAGTAACCCAGAGATGCGCAGCCACGCGATTGCCGCCATGCTCAAAGGAGCAGACCGGCGATCGATTGGCCGTTCCGGCGACGTCAAGAAACTTGTCTTGCGCCAGCCAAGACGCTTCGCCGAACTCTTTAAATGCCTTTGGGACGAAGATCCGGTTGTCCGGATGCGGGCAGCGGATGCGGCCGAAAAAATCACAGTGTCGCGCCCGGAATTGTTGAAATCCTGCAAGCAGGAATTACTCGGCCTGCTGGATGAAGCGGAGCAGATCGAATTGAGATGGCACTTGGCGCTCATGGTGCCGAGACTTACGCTAAGCGGGCCAGAGAGATATTGCGCCGCGGCAGCCCTGCGGCGTTACCTGGAAGATCGCAGCTCCATTGTGAAGACTTTCGCCTTGCAGGGGCTGGCTGATCTCGCTAAGCAGGATGCATGTCTGCGAGAGCCGGTGCGGCGAACCCTCGAAGAGAGTTTGCGAACCGGTACAGCGGCCATGAAAGCGCGAGCACGGAAACTATTGAAAGAGCTGCAAAATTGAAGGTCTTTTCGAGACCGTAGATTGATTGACACAAGGTTCGCGCGGCGAGTATCCTTTTGAAGTTGCAGCGTTTTCGACGCCCGCAGCATCTGTGTCCCAAGTAACCGATTTGCAGTTAACCTCCTTGCACTAAACCCAGACAGGGAATCAGCAAGGAATACATTCGACTGAACGCGGGGCCGCTCTGCGGCTACCCAAGGCGAAGCAAACTTCCGGAGGCCAACAACCATGTTTACTGACCACGATAACCACTCCAATGCGGCTGCTGCCGCGCCTGCACCCGAAGCTGAAACCGCTCCGAACAGCACGCACACAGAAACAAATTCGGCCGTAGAGAATGCCTCTGAGCAAACGGCTCCTGCCGCTGCTACGGAATCTTCCGAAGCAGCAAGCTCTGAGCGAGAGACGGCTACGGCCGGAACGCCGCAGCAGACGGGCGCGTCCACAGATGTTGCCGCTGCGCATGCCACCTCTGAAGCGAACCGGGCGGCGAACGCTGCGGATGCCGAATCTGCCGCCGCGGACGAAGAAGCGGCCGGCTCGGAAGAGATGAGCAAGCTGCTGCAAGAGTACGACGAAAAGCAGGAAGCGGCTGCGTCGCACGAGGTGATTGAGGTCAAGGTTGTCGCGTACACGGAACATGGCGTAGTAGTGGATCTGGGCGGTAAGACGGAGGGACTGATTCCAGCTGCCGAGTTCGCGGACACGGAGATTCCGCGGCCGGAGCCGAACAGCATCATCGAGGTGCAGCGCACGGGAGAGCACAAGGACGGCTTCACGATCCTGTCCTACCTGAAAGTGCTGCGCCGCCGCACTTGGGAAAAAATCGAAGCAGCGTTCAAGGCCAAAGAAACGATTACCGGCAAAGTGGTGGACCGCATCAAGGGCGGCGTCGTGGTCGACATCGGCGTGCGCGCCTTCCTGCCGGGCTCACAGTACGATTTGCGGCCGGCGCAGAACCTGGACAACTTGACCGGCACGGAAATCCAGGTGCGCATCACCAAGCTAAACCGCCGTCGCGGCAACGTGGTGGTCAGCCGCCGCGCGCTACTGGAGGAAGAACTGCACGCCAAGCGCGCCGCGTTGATGGAAACGCTGAGCGAGGGCCAGATCGTGCACGGCCACGTCAAAAACGTGACTGAGTACGGCGCGTTCGTGGACCTCGGCGGAATCGACGGCTTGCTGCACTTGACCGACATGAGTTGGGGCCGCGTGAAGCATCCTTCCGACGTGATGAAGCCGGACCAGGAACTCGACGTCATTATCCTGAAGTTTGACAAGGAAAAGCAGCGCGTATCGCTCGGACTGAAGCAACTGATGGCCGATCCCTGGGTGGGAGCGGCCGAGAAATATCCCGCCGGCGGAAAGGTCAAGGGCAAAGTCGTCGGGATCGTGGACTACGGCGTATTTGTGGAATTGGAGCAAGGAATCGAAGGCCTGGTGCACGTATCCGAAATGAGCTGGAACAAGAAAATCCAGCACCCGTCGAAAGTGGCCAAGGTTGGCGATGAAGTCGACGTCGTAGTGCTCGACATCAAGCCAAGTGACCGGCGCGTTTCGCTTGGAATCAAGCAGGCGCAACCCGATCCCTGGCTGCTCATTGCGGAAAAATATCCCGTGGGCACGGTAGTGACCGGTAAGGTGCGCAACATTGCGGAGTTCGGCGCGTTCATCGAAATCGAAGACGGATTCGACGGGCTCGTTCACGTTAGCGATGTGAGCTGGACCGAGCGCATCAAGAATCCCCACGAGGTGTTCAAGAAGGGCGAAGACGTCACCGCCAAGGTGCTGAAGATCGATCCGGAGAACCGCCGCGTGTCGCTGGGCATCAAGCAGGTCAACGACATCTGGGGCGAGTGGTTCAAGCAGCACAGGGTCGGGCAAATCGTGAAGGGTAAAGTTTCGCGTATCGCCACCTTCGGCGCGTTCGTCGAACTGGGCGAAAACATCGAAGCCCTTTGCCATAACACCGAGATTGAGGAGCGCAAGCGCCGCGACGAAGGCATGTCCAGCTTCCGTCCGACAACCGGGCCACTCAAGAGTGCCGGCCCTCTCGAGCCGGGTAAGGAATACGACTTCAAAATCATCAAGATCAGCCCGGAGACGCGGCGCATCGGTTTGAGCTACCGCGCGGCCGTGAAGCAGATCGAACGCAAAGAGATTGAACAGTATCGTTCTACGTCGAAGTCCTCGTCGACGGCGACGATTGGGGACGCGCTGAAGTCCAAACTGTCGGCGCGTTAGCTGGTTCAATACCGGTCCGGAGGGGGCCGGCCTTCATAATTTCATTTACCTGCGGGTCATTTTAATGATAGGAAGGGGGCACTCCGGCACGGGGCCAGCCCCCGTAAGCCGTTTGGTTCCACCGTTTAGGGAAAGCGCAAAAGCGGCGAATGCTCCTGACGACCCGGGACGGCCGGCGCTCCCGGCGCCCGTAAGAGGGTGGACCAAGCGAAGCGGTTTTTAATCTAGAGTTGCGCGACGAGGCATAGCGACGATGACCAAGCAACCCACACTTACGAAAGCCGACCTCATCGAAGAGGTCCTGCGCATCACCGAGCTTCCGCGGAAGGAGTCGGAAACCATCGTCGAGACTATTTTCGATAGCATTATCCAATCCCTGCAGCAGGGACAAAAGATCGAGATCCGGGGATTCGGCAGCTTCCGTACTCGGGAGCGCCGCGGACGAGTTGGCCGCAATCCCAAGACCGGAGCGAAAGTAGAAGTGCCCGCCAAGAAGATTCCCTTCTTCAAGCCCAGCAAAGAGTTGAAAGACTTCGTGAACAGCGCCGAGGCCCAGGCAGCGCCCGCGGGCGCTGAGTAGAGGGACACTCGCCAAGCAGAAGAATTCCCGTCCGGGCAGTTCACCGCACAAAACATGAAGTAGACTCCGGCCACGCTTAGGCTGGATAGGAGCTTGTCCGTAACTCGTAAGCCGCTTTTGCGCTATGCTGTGCGCGCGGTATTTGAGAAAAAGGAAGCGATCCGATGGACTATATCTGGACTCCTTGGCGCTACCAGTACATGAAGGAGGCGGCAAGCGGAAACCAGCCGGAATGCATTTTTTGCGAGGCAGTGGCGCGTAACAAGGACGCGGAGACTCTTATCGTCCATCGCGGCAAAAAAGCGTTTGTCATCCTGAATCGCTTCCCCTATACCTCCGGACACGTGATGATCGTGCCGTATGCGCACGTTGCGGAATTGAATTTGTGCGAACCGGGAGCCTTGGACGAAATGATGCAGTTGGCTCAGTGTGTGGAAACGGCTTTGCGCACGAATTACAAACCCGACGGGATGAATCTCGGAATGAACTTGGGCCGCGCTGCGGGCGCTGGCGTGGTTGGGCATTTGCATCTGCACGCGTTACCGCGCTGGATCGGCGATTCGAATTTCATGACCGTCACCGGCGAAACCCGCGTGCACCCGGAGGATTTGAAAACCACCTACGAACGCTTGTCCAAAGCGCTTGCCTGATTCGCGAAGCCCACTGCGCCACGATACAATACGCCATTCAACAAATACTTGGCCGAACAGGGGCAAATGCGGTGGATCTGGAGTTGACAGAAGAGCAGAAGCTGCTGCAGAAAAGCGTGCGCGAGTTCGCGGAATCGGAAGTCCGGCCGCTGGCAAAGGAACTCGACGAAACCGGGCGCTTCCCGCGCGAGCTTTTCGAGAAAGCAGCGGAACTCGGCCTCACTGGTGTTCCCTTCCCTGAGTCGGAAGGCGGCGCCGGTTTCGACCACATTGCCTACACCATCGTCATAGAAGAAATTTCGCGCTGCTGCGCCTCGACGGGCGTGATTCTCTCCGTGCAGAATTCGCTCTACTGCGATCCGATTCACCGCTACGGGACTGACGAACAGAAGAAAAAGTTCCTTCTGCCCTACGCGCGTGGCGAAAAGATCGGCTGCTACGCACTCACTGAGCCCCAAGCCGGCTCGAACGCCGCCGCATTGCAAACGAAAGCCATCAAGAACGGCGACGTTTACGTCCTTAACGGCACGAAAGCCTGGATCACCAATGGCGGCGCCGCGGACGCGGCCATCGTTTACGTAAATACTGACCCAGCCAAAGGCGAAAAAGGAATCACCGCCTTGATCGTCGAAAAGGGCACTCCGGGATTCAAAGTCGGCAAGGAAGAAAAAAAACTCGGCATCAACGCGACGGCCTGCAGCGAGCTGGTCTTCACCGATTGCGCCGTGCCGGTTGCAAACCGCATCGGCAACGAAGGAGAAGGCTACAAAGTGGCGCTCTCGACTCTCGACGGCGGGCGCATCGGCATAGCCGCGCAGGCCACGGGTATTGCGCAGGGCGCGTTCGAAGCGGCGCTGAAATATTCCCAGGAGCGCATGGCCTTTGGCCACCCCATTTCGCAATTTCAAGCCATCCAATTCATGCTCGCGGACATGTCTACGGAAATTGACGCCGCGCGTCTGCTCATTCGCAAGGCTGCGTGGAAGCAGGATACCGGCGCTCGTTTCAGCATGGATGCCGCCATCGCCAAACTCTTCGCCAGCGAAATGTCCACGCGCGTCACCCACAAAGCAATCCAGATTCACGGCGGCAACGGCTACAGCCGCGAGTATCCTGTTGAGCGCAACTACCGCGACGCCCGCATCACCGAAATTTACGAAGGCACCAGCGAAATCCAGCGCCTCGTCATCTCCTCCTGGGTTCTGAAGTCTTAGCCGCACCGTAGTATTCTGACGGCGTGCTGGAACTTGACTGCGGACTCCAATTTGACGCAACGCGCGCGGAACAAACCTTCTTCCCTGCCCTGCCGCCCCACGCCGCGGTTTGCCTAATCGAGGCGCGCGAAGAAAACGCCGAGCCGTTCCTGATTCGTACGCAGAATCTGCGGCGGCGTCTCCAGCGACTCCTTGGGCCGGTCGATCCCGCCAGCAAACGGCTGAATCTGAGTGATTTCGCGCGCGGCATTCGCTATCGCTTGACGGCCTCGCCTTTTGAACAGACGCTCACCTACTACCAGCACGCCAAGCAACTCTTTCCCAAACGCTATCGTGACTTGATGCGCCTGCGCCCCGCCGCGGTCCTCAAAGTGAATTTGCGTAATGCCTATCCGCGCTGCTATGTGACTCGCCGCATTCCCGTCGACGAGGGCGGCGCGCCCACGGGCGGCGCGTATTACGGCCCATTCGCATCGCGCCGCTCCGCGCAAGCATTCGCCGAGCGCATTCTCGATTTATTCAAAGTGCGCCGCTGCCAAATTAAAATCCGCCGCGATCCCACTTTTCCCGGCTGCCTCTACTCCGAAATGAAAATGTGCCTCGGACCCTGCTTTGCCGGCTGCACGAAAGAGGAATACGACGTCGAGGTGCAGCGGCTCGTGCAGTTCCTCGAAACAAGCGGCGGCTCACTCCGGTCCACAATGGAGGAAGAGCGCGAGAAAGCCAGCGAGCAATTGGACTTCGAACGCGCCGCCGCCTTGCACAAAAAGGTCGAGAAACTCGACGAAGTCTTGCGCGGAAGGCCGGAACTCACGCGCCGCATTCAGGATCTCGACGCCGTGATTCTGCAACGCGCCGCGGAGGAACAAACGATTGGCGTTTTTCGCGTGCAAAGTGGAAGGCTGGCGGAACCGTTTTTTCTGCGCTTCGCGGAGATCGCCAGCCGGCCGCGTTCCGCGGAACATATCTTTCGCGAGCAATTCGAGTCAAACTCTAAGCCAACCGACGGCGATCTGGGTGAGCATCTCTGGCTGGTGGCGCGCTGGTTTTACAGCAATCCACGCGAAGGCGAGATTTTCTTCCGCGAGAAAGACTGGCCCTATCGTAGGATTCTTCGAGCGTGCTCGCGCCTCCTCGCGCCGAAGGCCAACGAAGCAGAAACGAATCCAGCGTCCGGACCGTCGCAATCGCCTGAAGGAGCATCATGACCAAATCCGCCACCAAAGAAGGAACCACGCGTTACGCGCAGAAGCTTGCAGGCCGCGCCGCGGCAGGCCATTTTCGGGAAACGCAGAGGATGGTGCTTTCTTCCCTCGGGATTGGCACCTACCTCGGACAGCCGGACGCAAAAACGGATGAGGGCTATGCCGCGGCGGCCGTCACGGCGGTCGAGAACGGCATTAACGTGATTGACGCCGCCATCAACTACCGGTTTCAGCGCAGCGAGCGAAGCATCGGTGCGGCCATCCGGCAGCTTGCCGCGAAAGGCTTCGATCGTGGCGAAATCGTCGTGTGCACCAAGGGCGGCTACCTGACACCGGACGGTTCGATGCCCGCCGATCCTAACGAATATTTTTTCCGCGAATACATTCAGCCTGGAGTTTTCAGCGCCAAGGATATCGCCGCCGGGAGTCATTGCATGACGCCGAACTTTCTGAAAAATCAGCTTGGCCGCAGTCTGAAAAATCTGGGCGTCGAGTGCGTGGATGTCTATTACCTCCACAACCCGGAGACGCAGCTCTCGGAAGTGTCGAAAGAAGAATTTCTGAATCGTATCCGCGAAGCATTTACATTTCTCGAATCTGCCGTGGAGGCCGGAGAGATTCAGTATTACGGCATGGCTACGTGGAATGGGTTCCGGCAGGATGCCCGAGCGCGCGATGCCATGCAGCTTGCCGAAATTACGCAAATCGCGCAGGAAATTGCCGGTGGCAGACATCATTTCCGTTTCGTGCAACTGCCGTTCAACCTGGGCATGACGGAAGCCCTGACGCTTGGCAATCAAACGCTGCGCGGGCATCATCGCACGGTGATGGAGGCGGCGAGCGAGCTCGACATTACGCTCATTGCCAGCGCTTCCCTGCTACAAGGTCAAGTGGCCAAAAATCTTCCCGAGTTTGTTTCCCAAGCGATGGGATTGGAGAACGATGCGGAACGGGCGCTGCAATTCGTGCGTTCCTCGCCGGGGATCACCACAGCGCTGGTGGGAATGTCCCGCGTGGAACACGCGAAAGCCAACGCGCGGCTGGTAGGCGTGGCTCCCGCAACCGTGGACGAATTCAGCAAACTTTTTTCACGCGGCGAAGGCGCTTGAAGCAGAGGGCCGGAACAGAAACCCAGGAGAGCGGGAGTCAATGGCGAAGCTGAAAAACGCTGTCGGCAAGCCAGTTGGTGATCGCAGCATGGAGCTCATCAAGTTTGCCGGCAAAGAAATGATCGACGCCTTCGACGACAACCAGGTGATTTTCGCCGGCGAGGGTGGGGATGAGCGCTTTCACTTTGTCGATAGCGCCGTGTTCGTCGTTGCTCGCATGCACAAATAACTTGGGCTTGTTGCACTGGCGCAGAAATGAAAAATCCGTGCTGTTGACGGGGAGACCCAAACCGATCAGGTGAGAAACGCGCGGGTGTTCGCAGCCGACGCGCAAACCTACCCAGGCTCCAAAACTGAATCCCGCCAGCAAAATTGGAACTCCCGGAAACTCCCCGGCAAGAAAATCGAGCGCGGCGCGAACGTCGTCCTTCTCCCCCTGGCCGCGGTCGTGAACGCCCGCGCTGAGTCCTGCGCCGCGAAAATTGAATCGCAGAACCGGAATCCCTCTGCCATCCAGCGATTTTGCGGTCTGATAGACCACTTTGTTGTGCATCGTCCCGCCAAACAGCGGATGCGGATGGCATACAACAGCCGCGAGCGGCGGACGCGCAGAAGACGACGGCGTCCAAAGAATCGCTTCGAGGCGTCCGGCAGGTCCTTCCAGGAAAAAGTTGCGTGAGTCGTGCGTCGTGGTCATCGTTGGGCCAGGGACAAATTTGCAGTTTAGCGCATTGTAGAGAAAAAGACCGAATCGGGACGAAGTTCGGTGTGGGTCAGTTTGAATTTTCTTAATCGTGACAATAGGGGTCAAGATTCAAACTGACGCATTACTCCAAATTTTCGAATTGTTTATTCCGCACGGCAAACGCTGACATCGAGGGCAATACTGTCAGGCACGGGAGCGACCCGCACAACTTTGGAAAGGAATTCGCCGGCACCGTGCCAGGGCGCAGAAGCAGTGTTTTGAAACGAAATTCTCAAGTTATCCCCAAGCGCATACTCGCGGTGACTGCGAAACCGCATGCCATTTTCTGAAACGTCCATGGCCATGGCCTCTTCAAACCAGGGAATCCGTTCGGGTTGCACGCGCACGGGAACAGCCAGCGTCCTCCGAGCGCTGCGGCGGCGTTCCGGTTCGTGCCGGTGGGCATGTCCGTTGGCTGAAGAGTGTGGCTGCTCTTCGAATTGAAAAGCGACTGCGAACGTCGCCGGCGTGTCGAAGAATCCGATAGTGCGGGTAAGCTGATTCAGCTTCGCAGAGCGTTCCTGTTGCACGGCGCTTGCTGTTTGGACTTTCTCGCGCGCGTTGGTGGCGCGAATGACCTCAAGCGCTTCCGCACACCTGACCACACGCGCCAGGATCTCCGGCTGGCCATCGGAGAGCGACGCGTCATAGGGAAAGGTGAGCCACACCATTACGCCCTTACTATGGGGTTCCTTGGTCGAAGCAAGAGCTCCGCTGCGGGAGACGTCGATCGTGTCCGCTAATTCGATTTTCTGGCCGAAGGGTGTGGTCCAGCGCAGGCGTACCGGAAGGCGCAAGCGTACCCGGCGGTGCTGGCGGCTGTCCATAGGCGTAACAGTACTGCCCGCGGGGATAGGTCTCCTGAGAGTATATTGTGGCGGTACTGAAATGAGCAAGACCTCGTACTAGGACAAAAAACCCTGAATTTCGCGTTGCAGTTTGCACTGGCCGATGTTAGCTTTGCGCCAGTCTCACAATCCCCAGGGGGTTTCGATGGCTGATGGAGAAGAGCGCCGCGAAGCGCGGCGGTTCACAATGAGCCTGCCCATGCGGGTTTTGCCGCGAGAGGCCAAGGGATACGAACTGGACGCGCACACTCGGGACCTCAGTTACCGCGGCCTTTACTTTCTTACTGACGCCAAATTCGAAATTGGCAACGAGATTGAATTCGTTATCACGCTTCCACAGCAAATGACGCAGGCGGGCGATGTGTATATCCGCTGCCTGGGTGAGGTCGTGCGCATCGAGCCCACCGAAAATGGCAGAGTGGGAATCGCCGCGAAAATCGCGCGCTACGAATTCGTGCCTGTTGCGGCAACTGCCGCGTAGAACTTCTTCCTCCGCTATTCCGGGGACTCACCTCTCGCTGCGCTAACTGGGTACAATACTGTGGAACCGTTTTTCTGCCGGGGGAAGCCATGTATCACTACGACGCCAAGATTGCGCTCGAGGAATTGCAGGAAGACGCGCTGCTTCCGCATCCCGTAAAACTGCGTGACATGATTCTGCGGACGAAGCTAGGCCCGCAGGACGCGCAGCTTCTGAACCACGATTTTCAGGACTACCTGACGCGTTTCGGCGAACTGCAAAAAATCGGGCGCGGCATTCTGGAAAAAATCGCCGCCGGCCAGCGAAAAACTTCCTGATGCGGCTCGCATTCGCAGGAACTCCCGGAAAATGAAATCAAAGCCGCGCGTACTGTTGCTGTCTGCAACCTCCGGCGCCGGACACGTTCGCGCTGCCCAAGCGCTTGAAAAAGCATTTCTGGCGCGCGGCGACTGCGCCGTCGAGCACATCGACGCCCTGCAATATGTCAGCAGACTTTTCCAGCGCGTTTACGACAAAGCGTATATTTCGATGGTGCGGCACGCACCGGAGCTGATGGGCGTGCTTTATGAACGCACGGACCAGCCGTGGCATCATCCGCGGCGGCGTCTGGCGCTGGACCGGCTGAACACCGGTCCCATGATCCGCCTGTTGAAGCGCATCCAGCCGGATCTATGCGTGGCGACGCATTTTCTGCCCGCAGAGATCATCGCTTGGCTGATCGCCAAGCGAAAGTTGCGTGCGCACAATGCCATCGTTGTCACCGACTACGACGTGCATGCCATGTGGCTCTGCCGCACGGTCGACCGTTATTACGTGGCCATCGAGGAAGCCGCGGAATACTTGGCGCGCATCGGCGTTCCGCGGGAAAAACTACGCGTTACCGGCATTCCAATTGATCCGCTGTTTGCGGCGCCAGTCGTTCGAGCGGATGCGCGGAAGCAATTGCGGCTAGACGCCGATGCAACGATGATACTCATTTCCGCCGGCGGCTACGGCGTCGGGCCGGTCGAGCAGTTGGTCAAAGATTTACTGGCGCTGCAACGGCCGTGGCAAATTGCCGCGATTGCCGGCAAATCCGAAAAAACGCGGAAGCGTTTGGAGGAATTGGCGAAAGAAGCAGGAAATTTGCCCTCAGGCTCGCCACGCCTTTGCCCCGTTGGATTCACCACCGAGATGGACAACTATATGGCGGCGGCAAACTTGATGGTCGGCAAAGCCGGCGGGCTGACGACTTCGGAAGCCCTCGCGCGGGCCTTGCCCATGGCGCTGATCGAACCGATTCCCGGCCAGGAAGCACGCAACGCCGATCATTTGCTGGAGGCCGGAGCAGCGATTCGCTGCAACAATTTGCCGGCGGCGGCATGGAAGATTGCCGCTTTGCTTGATGATGCTGCAAGATTGAAGAGAATGCGTGATGCTGCCAGAAGCCTGGGCCGGCCGGGAGCCGCCGCGGCCATCGCCGAAGATGCCCTGCGGCTGTTAGACTGAGGACGCGGGGGAAAGAGGCGGGGGGAGCGGTCTGCGGCGCTCGCGCCGCCTGCCGCAGGATCAATGCGACGCCATACACTTCTGATTGATGCGGACGACACGCTCTGGGAAAACAACGTATTCTTCGAGAAGCTGATCGAGGATTTCATCAGCATCGTCGAACCGTACGGTTACACCCGCGCCTACATTCGCCACATCCTCAATGAAACGGAACGCAAAAATATCCGCCAGTTCGGTTATGGCGTGCGCAGCTTTGGGCGTTCGCTCGAAGAAACTTATATCAAGCTTGCCGACCAGATGGCGAAACGCGAAACACTGGCCCTGATTCACAGCCGCGTCGTTGAGTTGGAGCGAACGCCGCCGAAAATCCTGGACGGCGTTCCGGAAACGCTTGCGTACCTCACGGAGCGGCACCGGCTGATTTTGTTTACGAAGGGCGAGCCTGCCGAACAGGCCGCGAAGGTGGAGCGGTCCGGCTTGCAGGGATTTTTTGAATTCATCGAAATCGTTACGGAAAAAGATCCTGAAACTTACGGCGGGCTGGTCCACAAACACAAAATCGTGAAAACCCACGGCTGGATGATCGGCAACAGTCCGCGCAGCGACATTAATCCAGCGATGAAGATCGGCCTCAACGCGGTGTACATCCCGCACCAGCACACCTGGACTCTAGAACATGAACCTGTCGTGGCAGGCTCTGGAAAACTCGTGATTCTGCCAGCGTTTCGCGAGCTCCGCGCGCATTTCTAGACTAGTCTTAATTAGACTAGTTCAAGCTAATCTGAATTAGACTAGCCCGGACGCTGCCCAAATTGGACGTTGCACCCCCGATTGCCTGCGCGACTCTAAGCCCTTGTAGTTTCCATAAGGAGTGACCCGTGGCCTCTACCGTAGCTTCAACGCAAACCGACTGGCGGCAAGAGTGGTTCGAAATTGAAGACGCGACCTATTTGAATTTGGCGAGCGAGTCGCCGATGCCGAAGGTTTCCATTCGCGCCGTGCAGGCGGCGCTCGAAGCGAAGAAAAATCCTCATCACAAACCGGATGCCACTTTTTTTGAAGTGCCGAACCGCACTCGCGCGTCCATCGCAAAGCTGATCGGCGGCAAACCGGAAGAGGTTGCGCTGACGAGCGGAGCAAGCGCGGGCGTAGCGGCAGTCGCGTACGCGCTGACGTGGAAACCGGGCGACGAAGTCATCACGGCAAAGGGCGAGTTCCCGCTGCAGCTCGCGACATGGAAACCGATGGAGGAACGCGAGGGGCTGAAGCTGAAAATTGTTTCGCCTCGCGACCGGCTCATCACCGCGGATGATTTGATCGCCGCGATGACTCCACGGACGCGATTGATCTCCGTGAGCATGGTGCGCTACGACGACGGATCGCTGCTCGATGCCGCGCGAGTTGCGGACGCGTGCCACAAACAAGGCGCGCTGCTTTTGTTGGACGCCAGCCAGTCCTGCGGCGCGATGCCCATGGATGTGAAGCACCTGGGGGCCGACTTTATTGTGTCCGCCGGATACAAGTGGCTGTTGGGACCATTCGGCACCGGATTTTTCTGGGCCAAGAGCGAACACCTTGCGATGGTGCGGCCGGGACCGTTCTATTGGATGGCGATGATGGGGTCGCACAATTTCGACGCGATGAACTTCGAAGATCCGAAACCGGGGCCCAGCGCGAAACGTTGGGATGCGCCGGAGTCGGCCAGCTACTTCAATTTCAATCTGGTGGCGATGGACGCCTCGGTGGATTTTGTGGTGCGCATGGGACCGGAGTTGGTCAGCGCGCACAACCGGAAATTGATCGAGTTGATGTTCGCGCGTTTGCCGAAGGACCGCTTCGTGCCGACGAGTCCCCTGGATCCCGCACGGCGCGGACCGTACGGGTGTTTCTCCGCACGAAGCGCGGAGAAAACAGCGGAATATTATCAACGGTTGCGGAAAGAGAATGTAATCGTGAGCCTGCGCGAAGGGAACATTCGCGTTTCACCGCATTTGTACAACACCGAGCGCGACATCGACCGGCTGATCAGCGTGGTTACTCCGTGACCGCCCAGGAAAACTGGCCAAAAATTGCCGTCGTTGGTGCAGGCGCCGTAGGAGGATATTTCGGCGGACTGCTGGCGCGCGCAGGCGCGCCAGTAGTGATGATAGGGCGTCCCGCCTTTGTCGAGGCGGTCAAGAAGAACGGACTTTTCCTCGATACTTTGCAGTTTCAAGAGAGCGTGCGCGTCGAGGTTTCGACCGAACTCAGCGCGGTGCGCGCCGCGGAAATTGTTTTGTTTTGCGTGAAGACCACGGACAATGCGACAACCGCACGCGTGCTAGGTTCGCTGCTTGCGCCCAGCGCTCTCGTTCTCAGCATGCAAAACGGCGTGGACAACGTCGAGCAGATTCGCGCCTCGGCGGCAATTGATGCGCTTCCCGCCGTCGTTTACGTTGCGGCTTCCGTGCCTGAGCCCGGGCGCGTGAAGCATGTCGGCCGCGGCGATTTGGTTGTTGGCCCGAAAAGCGAGAAGACCAAGCGAACCGCGGAAATATTTTCTCGCGCCAGTGTGCCTTGCCGGATTTCCGAAAATATTGAAGGCGAGCTCTGGACCAAACTCGTATGGAACTGCGCGCTGAACGCCGTCTCCGCGCTGGGACGCGCGAAGTACGGCCTAATCGCATCCAGCCCCGATGCCTGGAAAGTGGTCGAGACGGCCGTGTATGAAGTGCTGGCTGTGGCAAAGGCCGCGGGAATTCATCCGCCCGGCCTGGAAGATCCCAAGGCGGCGCTGGCAGGCGCGCTCAAGATCGCCACGCAGATGGCGGAGGCGCTTTCCTCTACCGGCCAAGACCTGAATCGCGGCAAGCGCACGGAGGTCGATTCTCTGAATGGCTACATATCCCGCCGCGGAGCGGAATTGGGCGTCCCGACGCCTGTAAACCATGCCCTCTTCGCCCTAGTAAAGCTGGCGGAAGGACGTTTGTAGTTTCAGCCGCTTGAGGGCGCCAAAATTATCGTAGCGGGTCGGTTTGAATTTTATTAATCGTGACAGTAGGGGTCAAAATTCAAACTAAACCGCTACCAAAATTATTCTTGACTTTCTAGTATTTCCTGCTATACTAAATGCCGTATAAAATTGCGTTTGGCGTGCGGGAGCCTGCTCCCGTTTTTCTTTTAGGCCAGGCCGTTTCGCCCTTGCTGGCACCAAACAACCAAAATTCCGCCCTTTAGAATCAATCATTTACGAATTGCTTTTTTTGTAAGTCCTTTCTTTTGACATGCATGCATTTTCATGGGGGGGTGGGCCTCTCCGACATCACAAATCGTGCGCTGTGGAGATTCACAGTCAGGCTAATGTTCGGGCGGGGCGTGGAAGGGGATGTGGACGATGGCTTCGAGCTCGATGGGGACGCCCTGTTTGGTGGCGGGGCGGAACTTCCACTGACTGAGAGCGTTCATGGCGTTGGCGTCCAGCTGTTCGTCGATGCCTCGGACGAGTTGGACGCTGTCGACCGAGCCGTCACGGCGGATTACGGCGTAGAGGACGACTTCCCCTTCGACATGCTCATTGATCAGTGTGGGCGGATACTTCGGGTCGATCTTTCTCAGTGGGCCGGGAGCGGAAACTTCGGAGGAAGATGAGCCAGGGATTTCGGAGCCGGTGCGCAATTCGGAGAAATTGAGAATCCAGCTTCCTGTGGCGCTGTTCAAGTTGGGCATGTTGACGAGCATCTTGTAGATTTTTTTCGAGGCAAAGATTTGCTCGGGCTGCGCGCCAGCGGGAAGCGACGCGAAATTGGGCGGGCCAGTTCGCTCGGGAGCGTCATCGGGCTTGGTGTGAGGATCGGGCTTGGTGATTAGCACGCGCGGAGGGGGCGTACTGATTTTCGCGGGTCCGCCGAGACCGGAATTTGCGCTACTGGCCGGCGGACGGCCTCCACTGATGCTCACGTCGATGCCATTTTTCGCGCCGCCATTCCCTGTTCCATTTCCGCCGCTGCCCGCTGGTCCGCCGACTGCTCCTCCGTTTGCGCCGGGTGTTCCGTTTGGCAAACCTCCGGGAACGCCGGGTTGCTTGCCTTCGGGTGAAATGGAAACGCGTGCAGCGAGATTCCCTTGCGGCGGGACGACAGGCGCAGGCGGAGCGGGTGACGCGGACAGTGCGATAAACGTTGTGGCATTTCCATTCGCCACGCCGGATTGCGCAGAGACGACTTCCGGCGCAGGCTCGACTTCTCCCGTTTGCGCGCGTTGCGCGACGCGCGGGGCACCGCCAGCGTTCAATTCCAATTTAGGCCGCGCGGGCGTGGCGTGCGGCAACATCGCCGGCGCGATATCCGCGAGTTTCTGGTCCAGCGTGGGAAGGTCGGGAGCGGGCTCGGCGGTCAGCTTGACTTTGCGAAGCCCACGAGGGCGAAGCTTGGAGAGCGTTTCCTGGCTGATTTGCAGGCGCGGACGCGCCGGTGCCGTCATTTGCTGGAATTGCACGACGTTGGGAAGGTTCGGAAGAATTTTCGGCGGCTCGAGAGGCGCGGCTGAATCGATCAACGTCTGACGCGGATGGTTTGGGTGAACGGGATCGGTAATGATGCGCTGGCGCGGATGGAAAGCGTCGGCGCCTTCGGGAGCAAGAGGCTTTTCCGGTTCGCCGCGCGGCGTGGGTTTGGCTTTAGGAGCTTTCATTTCCACCAAGGGAAAATCGGTGATGGGACCGGACCAGGTGAGCTCGGTGTTATCGAATTCGTGAAAATGAGTCGGTGCGCTGGGGAGCCGCGGGAACGGCATGACGAGAAAAACGAAATGCCACAACGCGGCAGCAAGGATTGCGCGGCGGGGGATGCTGCGCTCGACCCAGCACTCCTTGAAGAAGCTGCCATCCAGAAAGTTTTTGGGGACGCGGGTCCAGGTCAGAACGGCAGCGATGCTGCTGAAGATGCCTTGATGGAAAGAGCCCCAGGCGACTTCGAGTTTGGGGCCTTCGCCTGTTTCGAGACGAACCGAAGTGGCAACAGGTTTGGTGGCCTGTCCCAGGAGATTGAGCGCGTTGCTGACGTGGTTCAGAGACATTTTCGTTTTGTCGATCGTACGCTGCGCGGCCGGGTTCGCACGGGCAAAACCACGGGTCTAAGGACCCGCCACTACAAAGAAAGACGCGTGAACACCCTATGATAGATGAAACTCGGCGTGCGGGGGGTTTACTCGGCCAAGTTATTTTTGCCGCCTCTACAAAGGCTGGCGGCGGTAAAAGCTCAGGGCGGCGTCGCCCTGTTTCAGAACGCGCAACCTCCGCAGAGCGCCCACTGCTTCGGACAAATCGAAGTTGCGGCGATGTTCGGCGATTACCATTCCGCCGGGAGCAAGAAGTTCCGTGGAACCAAGAAATTCTAACACGCGGGAGTAGTCTTCGGCAGCTGCGTAAGGTGGATCGAGGAAAATAAAGTTGTAACCGGGGGCGGACCGCCGCTTCTGGGAGGTCAGCGTGGCGAGGCCGCGAAGAGCATCAACGGGGAGTACGGTCGCGCCGGAGTTGATGCCCAACGACTCGAGATTACGGCGTATCAGCGTGACGGCTGGTCCCTGATTTTCAATGAAAACGACTTCGGAGGCGCCGCGGCTGAGGGCTTCAATGCCGATGGCGCCGGTTCCGGCAAAGAGATCTACGAATCGAGAGCCGGAGATATTTGGGGCCAGCACATTGAAGAGAGTTTCGCGCAGGCGGTCGCTGGTAGGACGCAGCGCAAGGCCTTTGAGACTCTTTAGGATGCGGCTCTTGTAAGTTCCAGCAATGACGCGCATGAGTGCAGTTATTAGTCGTCAGTTTTTAGTTTTTAGTCAAGGAACAAAGAATTGCGACGGCTCACCGCTTCGATTACGATTTACTCGCGGTTCGCGAAGACCTCGGGGAGAAAAAAAGGCATGTTTGAACGTTGTTCGGAGACGGCAAGGCGTGCAATCCATTCCTCGCGCTACATGGCCGGCCGTGTCGGAAGCCCGGAAATTGAAACAGAGCATCTTCTCTTGGGATTGCTGAGGGAGGACAAAGTCCTAGCACGCCGATGCCTCGGCTCACCCTGGGCAGCGAATGCCTTGTGGAGAAAGATCGAGCAAAGCAAGCCCGTTCGTGAGAAGATTCCGGGCTCCCGGGAAATTCCACTCAGCAGTGCATCCAAACATGTCCTAGCTCTTGCCGAAGAGGAAGCGGACCTGCTTTCCAATAAGCATGTTTGCACTGAGCACTTGTTACTTGGCCTCCTTCGGGAAGAGAAGTGCTTTGCCGCAGAGATACTGCACGAGCTTGGCGTTCGTCTCGCGGCTACTCGCGAGGATTTGTTGCGAATCCCACATGACGATTCGGCAAGCGAGGAATTTGTCAGAGAATCCGGTCCGATGCCGGAGGATATCGTTGAATTGCGAACCCGCATTAGGTCAATCGTGAGCCGCATGGAGGGCGCTATTGCCAACCACGACTTTGTGAAGGCTCGTGCGTATTCAGACGAAGAGTCCACGGAACGTGACAAGTTATATTTGCTGTATCGAAAACATGGACTCTCCGACTGGATCTACGATTAGAATCCCAACTCGTCGCAATCCGAATTATTCGTCTCCACGTAGTTGCAGATTCTCACACACGACATCGGCCGTTCGTATTTGTGGAAAGTGGCCGACCGACGCTAATAAGTGCTGACGTATCAGCCGATCCGGGCGAGGTGGTAGCGGCGTTGCCATTCGGAGGGGAGCAAGCGCAGGAGGCGCTGCATGGCGTCCTGCTGGGCGGAGTCGGCGGCAAGGGCGAAGGCTTCGCGGCGGGCGAGTTCGAGGAGTTCTTTGTCGCGCAACGGGTTGGCAATGTGGAAGCCGAGGTTGCCGGCTTGGCGGGTGCCGAAAAATTCGCCGGGGCCGCGGAGGAGGAGATCGGTTTCGGCGATTTCGAAGCCGTTAGAGGTGCGCACCATGGTTTCGAGGCGGGCGCGGGCTTCGTCCGTCATTCGAAAGGGAGCGACGAGGATGCAATGGGATTTCCGGGCGCCGCGGCCAATGCGTCCCCGAAGCTGGTGAAGCTGGGAGAGGCCGAAGCGCTCGGCATGCTCGATGACCATGACGGTGGCGTTAGGGACGTCCACGCCGACTTCCACGACGGTGGTGGCGACGAGGATTTGTGCTTCGTTTTTGCGGAAGCGCTGCATGACTTCTTCTTTTTCGTCACTGGAGAGCCGGCCGTGCAAGAGGCCGAGCTTTAACTTTGGAAAGACTTCGCGCGAGAGGCGCTCGAACTCTTCCATAGCGGCTTTCAGCTCGAGCTTCGATTCCTCAATGACCGGATAAACGACGTAGGCCTGATGGCCGGCGGCAACTTCGCGGCGGAGAAATTCCCAGACGCCGGGGAGATGCTGCTGGGTGGTCATGCGCGTGACGATGGGCGTGCGGCCGGGCGGGAGCTCATCGAGGACGGAAACATCGAGGTCGCCATAGAGAGTGAGCGAAAGCGTGCGCGGGATGGGCGTGGCGGTGAGCACGAGGACGTGCGGGGCGTGGCCGAGGGCGGCGGCTTTGTCCATCAGACGCTTGCGCTGGAGAACGCCGAAGCGGTGCTGCTCGTCAATGGCGACGAAGCCGAGGCGCGCGAATGCAACGTTGTCTTCGATGAGCGCGTGAGTGCCGATGACGAGCTGGGCTTCACCGGAACGGATGCGATCGAGCGCGGCGGATTTTTCCGCGGATTTCAGGCCGCTGATGAGCATCTCGACGCGATAGCCGGCTTTGGCGAGGATGCGGCGCGCGGAAAGAAAGTGCTGGACGGCAAGAATTTCCGTGGGCGCCATGAGGGCGGCTTGCGCGCCGTTTTCGATGGCGATGACGGCGGCTTGCAGCGCGATGATTGTTTTGCCGCTGCCGACGTCGCCCTGAAGGAGACGGTTCATCGGAGCGGGCTTTTCGAGGTCAGCGGCGATTTCAGCGAGCACGCGTTTTTGCGCAGCGGTAGGCTTGAAAGGCAGGATACGCTTGAGCGCTTCGCGGATTGCATCTTCGCGCAGGCGGAAGGCGATGGCGTTTTCCTTGCGAGAGGCTTTGCGGTCGAGCGCGAGGCTAAGCTGGTAAAGGAAAAACTCCTCGAAGATGAGGCGCTGTTGCGCGGGTGAGCGAAAGGTATTCAGGGCGTCGAGGGACTCGCCGGGTTCGGGAAAGTGCGTGTGAATCAGAGCTTCGCCGCGCGTGGGAAAGCCGAGCCGCGCGCGCAAGGCTTCCGGCAAAACGTCGGGCATGCGCTGATCGATGAGCTGCACGGCGGCGTACATGGCGCGGCGAATTTGACGCGAGCCAAAAGTGCCGATGGCTTCGTAGATGGGAACGATGCGGCCGACTTCGGTGGAATCGAGTTCTTCGTTGCTGAGAACTTCGATTTGCGGATTAATCATTTCGAGGCGCGCGGGGCGGAGCTTATCGATTTCCGCTTTGCCGTGAAGGATGAGGAGTTGGCCGGGCTTTAAACGCCCCTCGAGGTAGCCGCCGTGAAAAAATTTGACGGGAAGCAAGCCACCGGCTTCGTCCTGGACGAGCAGATGATAGATGGCATCGCGGCCGCGCATGGTGCGGACGGCCTGGCCACTCATCACGCGAGCGCGAATGGTGTAAACGCCGTTCGGCTGGATGTCTTTCACCCTGGAAAAATGGATGCGGTCTTCGTAACGAAACGGCAAGTAGCCGAGGAGATCCTCAAGCGTGTGGATGCCGCGCTGCGCGAGGAGTTCGGCGCGCTGCGGGCCAACGCCTTTGATCATGCGTACTTCGGTGCTGAGGTTCATCGTCATTGGATATGTACGCCCGCAAAGCGGGCAATCGGCAAGTGCGACCGCAAAGCCGGGACGCCTTCTTCTTATATCATCCCCTCTGCGAACAAACAGAAGCACGCCCGCAAAACGGCCGCGAAACTTGCGTCCCTGGCACGCGTACCGATAGAGTGAGTGTTCCTTGTTCCAAGCGGGGAGGTTCGTGTGACGGGAGAGCGCCTGACGGGTACCGACAAGCGCGCGCTGATTCTGTGGGTGATGGCGGGAGTTGCCGGCGCGTTGTTCGCCTACAAATATTTTTTCCGGGCGTTCCCGGAGGCGTCCGTTAATTTTCAGATTTCCCGCGAAGAAGCCCTCGCGAGAGCGCAAAAATTCGTCACCGGCCTCGGTGAGAACGTCAGCGGCTACCAATCCACCATTGTTTTCGACGTGGATGACAACGGCAAAGTCTACCTGGAGCGCGAACTGGGTTTGCAGCAGGCGAACAGGCTGATGTCCGCGGATGTGAATATCTGGTTCTGGGACATGCGCTTCTTCAAGCCGCAACAGGAAGAAGAGTTTCGCGTGCGCGTGAGCCCGGCAGGGCAAATCGCCGGCTACAATCACAAAATCGAAGAATCGCGCGCTGGAGCGTCGCTCGACCGCGCGACTGCGCAGTCTGCCGCGCAATCGTATCTCGGCGCAAAGCTCGGACTCAATTTGAGCGGATGGGACTTTCTTCCCGAGGAAGCCAATTCGAGCAAGCGGCCGAATCGTCTGGATTGGGCTTTTACCTGGGAGAAGCACGGCTTTCGCGCGAAAGACGCGCCGTACCGTCTGCAAGTCACGTTGCAAGGAGAGAAAGTCGGCGGCAGCGAAGAGTTCTTGAAAGTTCCCGAAGCGTGGGAACGCAGCTACTTGCGGCTGCGCTCTAGCAACGACGCGATGGCACTTGCTTTTTCTGTCCTTTACATCGCGTTGCTTGTCGTGGCGGTCTGGTTTGGAATCAAGCTCACCTTGCAAGGACAGACGCGATGGCGCGGGGCCATTTTGCTCGGCTTGCTGGTGGCCGGGCTCCTCTTTTTGCAGAGCCTGAACGACTGGCCCTTGTGGGGCGCAAGCTACGATACAAAAGCTTCTTACGGGAGTTTTCTCGCAGGAAAGTTGGGCGGTGCACTCCTGTTCGCGGTTTTATCCGCGCTGACCGTCGCCTTGGTGCTTCCTGCAGCCGAGCCGCTGTACCGCTTTTCATGGCCGCAGCGATTGCAGCTCTCCAAGACCTTCACGCTGCGCGGATTGCGTTCGAAAGAGTTTTTTTCCGCGGCAGTCGTGGGTCTGTCGCTGGCCGCGGTGCACATCGGCTACGTGGTTGGATTCTACGTGGTGGCAACCTGGTTGGGCGCGTGGGCCCCGCAAGAAGTGAACTACCAGGAGTCCGTAAACACACTCTTCCCGTGGATCTCGGGAGCGGCGATCGGGCTGCTGGCGTCCACGAATGAGGAATTCACGTTCCGTCTCTTTGCCATTCCATTTTTCACCAAATTTACAAAGTCGCGATGGCTGGCCGTGATTGTTCCGGCCTTTCTGTGGAGCTTTCTGCACAGCAACTATCCGCAGGAACCGCCGTACATCCGTGGCATCGAGATCGGATTGATCGGGATCGTCGCGGGAATCGTGATGCTGCGGTGGGGCATCCTGGCGACGCTGATCTGGCACTACACCGTGGATGCTTCGCTGGTGGGCCTGTTTCTCTTGCGTTCGAACAACCTTTATTTCAAAGCGTCCGGGGTGATCGTGGCGGCCGCGGCATTCGCGCCGCTTCTGTTTGCGGGTTTTTCCTACCTGACCCGCGGGGGATTCGAAGCGGATGAAGACCTCCGGAACGGCGCGACGCCTCCCCCCCACCTGGACCTTGCTATGGCTCCGCCGTCGGACGCCACCGCCGCCAAGACACGGCGCTACACCGCCCTCGCGCCGGGAATGCTTGCACTCCTCGCTGCATGCCTGCTTGCGGGAGGGCTCATCGTTTGGCGGCTGAAACCCGAATCTATCGGCGATTACTTGAAATTATCCGTGGACGCCAAGACCGCACGCGCCCGAGCGGACGAAATCCTGCGCAGCCGGGGCGTGGACCCGAATTCTTACAAGTGCGCGGTGGTGTTTGCAGATATCGTGGATTCGGTCACAAACGAATTCCTCCGCGAGCGCGTGGGCATCGCCCGCGTGAACGGAATTTACGACAAGCAAGTGCCGGGAGCGGTGTGGCAGGCGCGCTATTTCCGCGATAGCCAGACGGAAGAGTACGCCGTCAAACTCAAGCCGGATGGCTCGCTCTTCGCCGTGCAACACAAGATCGCGGAAGACGCCGCGGTCGCGTCGTTGAAGAAGGAAGAGGCGGCGGAACGGGCGAAAGAGTTCCTGCGTGAAGAAAAAAAGATGGACCTGAGCCAATGGACGCTCGTCGAAAGCGATTCCGAAACGCGCCCTCATCGGGTCGATCATCTGCTTACTTGGCAGCAGAATAGCCCGCTTGATTCGACGGCTTCTCTCTCGGCAAGCGGCCATGCGTACGTACGCGTCAGGGTAGCGGTGCTTGGCGATGAAGTGACAGACTACCGGCGCGCCTACTTCCGGCGGTCCGGTTCCGCCGATGAAGACGAACCGGCCAGCGAAGGCTTCAGCACGTTCATCAAAATTCCCGATGACTGGCGGCGCAAACAGGAAGAGACGACACTTCCGCGCGATGCCATCACCTTTGGACCCATCGTCCTTCTCGTCGGCTTGGGTCTCACGGCGTTTATTCTTTTCCTAAAAAATCTGCGCTCGGAGGCGGCGCGCGCAGTGCCATGGAGAAGGCTTTCGCTTTGGGCGGCTTGGGGATTCGTTTCTTTTTACGTGGTTTTAGGGCTCGGCAACAGCATCCCGAGAGCGATGAACACGTACAATACGGCAATCCCTTTTAGAACAGCGATCGGGCTTGGAAGCATTGGTGCCTTGCTGGGGGGCCCATTCAGTTTTGGTGTCCTGGTACTACTCTTTGGCGCTGCCTGGTATTACGCGAAGCTAGCCTTTGCAGAGGAGAACCTCCCCGGCTGGGCAGGAATGCCGGGACACTACTACCGCGACGCGTTGTGGATTGGTCTGGGCGGCAGCGGCGGGCTCCTTGGTTTGGAGCGGCTTGTTGCGGTGGCTTCGACATATTGGCCGACCGTCCATCGCTATCTCGATGTCTCCTTCGGGCAGGATTTCGATGCGGTTTTTCCAGCCGCCTCCATCCTAGGAGGGACTCTGCTCGGGAGTCTGAGGATGACAGCTTATGTTGTGGTCATCGCTTCCTCCGTTGCCGCAAAAGTACGGCAGACGTGGCTTCGCGTTCTGTTGTTTTTTGTCGGTGTGCTTGCGACTGTGGGCGGAAGCTGGGGCAGCCCGGCGGATTTTGCCAAACAATTCCTTGCGCGGCTGATCCTGCTGAGCGTTCTCGTTTTTGGCGTGCGCTGGGTGATGCGTTTCAACATTCTCGGCTGTTTCCTGATGGTCGCGGCCACTTTCCTGCTCAGCGGCGCCAACGAACTGCTTTCCCAGCCGGATTCGTTTTACAGGGCTAACGGCTACGCAGTTCTGCTGGCGCTGATTCTACTATTTGGCTGGCCATTTGCTGCCTGGCGGATGGGTAATTCAGCGCAGGTCGCTGGACAAGCCGATATGGCTCATTAAGCGATAAGACGAGGACGGAGACCACGGCTTGGCGGGTCTAAACTCGGGATTATTCTTGAAACAAAATCCACAGATTGGGCGTTGTTATAGCGGGAGGCGGTGCTCACCCAAGGGTGGAGGAGTGCGTCCAAATTGGGTGGTCGTGTGGCGCGCAGCGTTCAGCCGAGTGCCTGAAATTGCGCTAAGGTGTTGCTTTACAAGCGACAACGCCGATTCACGCGAATAGAAAGCGAAAAATGCCGCTCCCCAGATGGGCTTTGGCTTTGGCCGATGATAACGGTCGCTCGGGCAGCACAGACGCCGTCCTGGCCTCGGTGATCTCCTTGTCCCACCTCGACGAGCGGGCCCTAGTCGCGGAAGCGCAAGCGGGCAGCCGCGCGGCTTTCGAGGAACTGGTGCGCCGCTTCGACCGGGACGTGCTGCGGCTGGCGCTGAACCTGATGAAGCGGCCCGAGGACGCCCGGGACGTATATCAGGAAGCCTTCCTCAAGGTATACCGCAATCTCCACCGATTCCGCTTTGAGTGCAGCTTTTATACCTGGCTCTACCGCATCGTCACCAACGTTTGCCTGGACCACTTGCGCCGCCGCCAAGCCCGCCCCGAAGACCAGTCTCCGGAGCTGAATTCTGGAGTTCACGAAGAAGGCATCACTGATTTCTTCGAGCGCCAGCGTGAGCACCGCCCGACGCTGGATCCCGAACGTACATTTATCGGCAAGGAGATCAAAGCACGGATCGCCACGGCGATGGAGCGGCTCTCGCCGCGCGAACGGATTGTTTTTGAGATGAAGCACTATCAGGGGCTGAAGCTCCGGGCCATCGGGGACGCCCTCGGCACCACCGAGGAAACCGTGAAGAATTCGCTTTTCCGCGCCACGCGCAAACTCCGCCATGAACTGGGAGGCCTGCGATGAGCGTTTTTGAAAAAAGTTTGGGTTGCAAGGACATTGCGCCGCTTTTGGTGTTCTACGCGTGCGACGAAGTCAGCGACAAAGAACGCAAACAGATTGAGGCCCACGTCGCGAAATGCGAAGCTTGCGCCGCTCAGCTCGCCGAAGAGAACCATCTTCAGAAAGCCATGACCGCTGCTTTGCAGCCTGCCGATGAACTTGATGCCACCGGAATTCTCCTCGCGCAGTGCCGCAGCGAACTTGCCGAAGCCCTCGACGATCTTTCCGCGCCTCCGATCCAGGAACATTGGCGTCCCTTCGGGTGGCTGCGCCGCTGGATGGCGTTGCGGCCGGCCTGGAGCGGCGCGCTTTTGGTGCTCGTCGGGATCGTGGTTGGAACTCAGATTGTTCCATGGCTGCAGAACCGCCGTAACGGCGACGCGAACAGTCAGGCCATGAACGTCACGGCCAAGCCCCCACTTACACCTGACCAGCTGTCGAAGATTACATTCTCCGGCGTTAATTTTTCGCCTTCCTCGGAAGCGGGAGCCCCGAACGTACAAGTGCATCTCAACGCGGAACAGCCGATGGTTTTGAGCGGCAACGTGGAGGACAACAGCGACATCCGCGGCGTGCTCACGTACGTGGTTGAAAATGGCGAGCGCTTCGACGCGGGCGTACGCCTCGATTGCCTGGAAGCGCTGAAGGCGGCCGCGCGGGATCAGCAGGTGCGGCGGGCGTTGATCGCCGCGGCACGCAAGGATCAGAATCCCGCGGTGCGCATGAAGGCATTGGAATCGCTCCGGGTTGCAGCTTCAGATGACGATGTCCGGCAAACACTGCTGGATGCGCTGGAGAAGGACACCAATCCTGGCGTGCGCGTTGAAGCTGTGAATGTGCTTGTTGGATCTTTGCAGCATGGCGATACCGAAGAGATGGCGCCGGAACCACCGGCTCCGACAACGCCAGCGATCGCAGGTCGTCCCGATGACGACCCGTCGCTGGAGCGCGTGGTGCGCGCGCTGGAGCAGTTGCAACACCGTGATCCCAGCCGGTACGTGCGGTTGCGCAGCGCCGCCGCCTTGCGGCAGATTGGCCCGCGTGAAGTGCAGTAACTGCTTTGACGGCAAGAAATCTCGTTCGACGATGAACACGCAATTCAATCAAAGACTTTTGTACTGCGTGGCATTATTCCGCACGGTGGCGCTCCTTGTTTCTGCAGCATGTTTCGTGTCGGTTTTTGCGGCCAAGGCTGATCCTGGAGAGCCAACAGCCCTCGCCCTGCCTGCTGATCCGGGTTCGCAACACGCGTCGGCTGTTCGCACTGGCGTGCTGAGCACCAGGGACGGCCTGACGCTTCGGCTGACGACGGATTTTGGGCCAGTCAACATCACGCAACTCGAGCCCGGCGCTGCGCCGGTCGTGCGGTACACCGTGCGGATCGAAACCGATGCCCGAGGCGCGGCCGCGCAACCGCTTCTCGATGCTTATTCTCTCAAGGCAAGGGCAACACCGTCGGGAGTAGAAATCACGGGCGCACTTCCGTCGCAAGCGGCGCGCTCCGCCAATGCGCAGTTCTGGGTGCAGTTCGAGATCGCCGTGCCGCGCAGTTACAACGTGGAAGTGAACACTGAAGCGGGCGACATTACGACAGGCGATATTGGCGGCACAGCTTCTCTTCACACTTTAGGTGGAAACATTAAGACCGGGCGAATCGGCGCTTCGGGAATCCGCGATACCGCATGGGGGCGCAGCGCCGCAAAACTGGAAACAGAAGGCGGGCACATTCAAGTGCTGGACGTCGCAGGCGACCTTACAGCCTTCACCGGGGGCGGCCACATCAACGTCGGAAACATTGCGGGAGATGCTTCGCTGCGCACCGGAGGCGGTCATATTCGCGCCGGCCAAATCGGGGGGCGCGCGGAACTGGACACCGTCGGCGGCAACATCACTGTCGCTCATGCCGGAAGCTACGTCAGCGTACGCACCGGCGGCGGACAAATCGATTTCGGCGAGGTGCGCGGCTCGGTACACGCGCAGACCGGCGGAGGCGGCATCCGCGTCATGTACGTCTCCGGCCCGATGGAGTTGGAATCGAGCAGCGGGAGCATTTGCCTGACTCGCGTGGCTGGCGCCTTGCAGGCGGCTACTTCCGGCGGCACGATTACCGCGTGGATTAATCCCGATCCGCCTGCCGGAGGCGGAAACGTGCGGCTTGCGGGCGCATCGCAGCTCGCTTCGGGCAACGGCGACATCATCGTATTTCTGCCGCGAAATCTGGCGGCAAACATTGACGCCGTCGTCGCAAATGGGGACGAGCGCCACATCGAAGCGGATCCCGAGCTGCACTTCATAGTTCAGGCTTCAAACAATCTGACTGGCCCGGTGCATGCAACGGTCGTCTTGAACGGCGGCGGTCCTCCGCTTAAGTTGCGCAGCACAGCGGGGAAAATTCGGCTCCAATACTTAGACTCGGAAGTCGCTCTGCGCGATTCGCTGATCCGCGAACAGATTGAGCGTATCAGTCAGCGTATTCCGGACTTCAAGCCGCACTATATGGACAGGAAGGTCGATACAAATCCTGTCGTTGGACCTGGCGAGATCAAAACGGACTGGCTGGAAAGCTGGCTCACCAGTCTGGAAATCAAATTCAGGGGCGGCATGACTGAGGATGCCGATGATTTCCAGAAGCGCCTCGTCAATTTCCCCAAGCCATCGTATCCGGCGCTTGCGCAACGGGCGGGCTTGCAAGGTTTCGTGAAGCTCCAGGTGCGGGTGAAGAAGGACGGCAGCGTCGAGGTGCAGAAACTTCTGGAAGGCGAGCCGGCGCTTGCCGATGCCGCTATCGCCGCCGTCAAGCAGTGGCGGGCAAAACCCGCTTGGATCAACGGCAAGCCGGTCGAAGTGATTTCGACGGTAACATTTAATTTTCAGCTGCACTGAGCGGCAGCCGCCTCAGTACGCGCGAGATTCGTTGGGGTCCTCGGTTCTGATTGGTAGCAAGTACTCGAAGGGGGTAGAACGTTATGCTTCGTCCAGCTCTTCGCGCCATTGCTTTATCTACGTTGCTCGCAGCCGTTGTTTGGGCCGTTCCCAGCTTCGCCATCAGCAAGGAGTTCAATCAATCCTACACTTTGCAAGCCGGCGGTTCCCTGGAGCTGCAAAACGTCAACGGAACCGTGGACGTGCAGGGCTGGGACCGCAACGAGGTCGAAGTCCACGCTGTAAAGACCGCGAAGCACAAGGAATCCGATCTTGAGCGCGTCTCTATCGAGGTGGACGCCAAGACGGACGCGGTCTCTATCACCACGCGCTACCCGCAAAACGAAGGCGTGGAAGTGGCGGTCGACTACACCATCCACGTTCCGCACGGAGCGCGCGTGGAGCATATCGGCACCGTGAATGGCACGCTGCGCATCGCCGGCGTAGACTCGGTAGAAGACCTGCACACCGTAAACGGCAATATCGAAGTCTTCGAGGCCGGCGGGAGCATCCACGCGCACACCATCAACGGCAATGTGCGGCTGGAACTGGCGCGTCTTACCGATAAGACCGGCGCGACGGGCGAAACTACCAATGGCTCCCTCGTCCTCGCTGTCCCTTCCGACATGCAGGCGGACGTCGAAGCGCGCTGCCTAAATGGAAACTTCTCTTCCGAACTCCCCATCACGATGGAGAGCAGCCAGCGTCCCCGGGAGATGCACGGCAAGCTGGGCCGCGGCGGGGCGCCGATTCATTTACGCACCGTGAATGGCGGGATTCGCCTGATCGTTCTACGGTCGACCGTCTGACGCTTTTCCGTTTGCTGCGTCTAATCGCTGAGGAGGATGGGACGGTAATGAACAAACAAACTTTTCTTACGATGGCCGGAACTGCGGCCCTGGGGCTCGCGCTAATCGCGCTGCCGGTTAGTTCCGCAGGACCGCAAAAGCCCGACGCTTCCGCATTTGCCCGCTTGCAACAGAGAATCGATGAACTAGAAGCAAAATTACAGACTCAAATGGAGCGCCAGCAGGATCAACAGGCGGTACTTGCTGATGCAGACGCGCTTGAGGAAGCCGTCGGAGATGTTGCGCTGGAGGATCAGGAACCCGCGCAAATTGAAGTCCAGCCGAGAATTGCAACCGATGACTTGAATATCGTCATCGGTGACGATGGTTCGAGCTGGCTCGGCGTGGAAACACATGAAGTGACCGCGGACAAAGCCAAGGCACTGAAGCTGTCCGCCGAACGCGGCGTGGTGCTCGGAAAGATCGTTCCTGACAGCCCGGCGGCCAAAGCCGGCCTAAAGGAAAATGACGTAGTCACGGAAATCAACGGGCAGCGCATCGAAGGCGCGGCGCAATTTCGCCGCATGATCCATGAGATTCCCGCGGGCCGCACGATTCAGCTCACGGTGTGGCGCGATGGACGCACGCAAACCGTCAGCGCGACTCTTGCCAAGTCCGAAGAGCGTCGTCACGTCATGACGAGAGTAGCGCCAATGCCGGGAGCATTTGCATTCCGGATGCCGGAGATGCCGGAAATCCCGCCGATGGAGTGGAGTGGCAACATGGTATTCGGCGGCCAGCCGCGGCTCGGCATTGACGCCGAAGATCTTAACGGACAGCTAGGGGCGTTTTTCGGCGCTCCTGATGGCGAGGGAATCCTCGTTCGGGAAGTCAACTCCGGTTCGCCTGCGGAAAAGGCGGGCGTGAAAGCGGGCGACGTCATTACCTCAATCAATGGCGAGCGCATTCGGACCGTCGGAGAGCTTCGCGAGAAACTTTCGGCAAAGCGCGATGAAAAGGACCGGACGGTGAAGCTGGGCGTTCTGCGCAACAAGAGCGAGGTTTCACTCACCGTCGAGTTGCCTGCTCCCGCCGCCGCGCGCACCAAGCACGTCTTCTCTCGCCGCACGAGCATTTAGCTGACACAGTCGAGGTCAGGCCCTCTGTGCCGCCGAGGGCCTTTTTTATTTTCCTCTCGCAAATACGCAGTCATCGTTCTTCGGGCGGCGGCGAAGAAAACGCTGTATCGAAAGCCGCATAGTGATAGTGATGTTCGTCCGGTTCGTTCAGCGCAATTCCATCGCGTTCCACCCAGGCATGCGCTTCAAACTTTTCTTCTTTCTTACGAATGCCGATGCGCAGATGCGAAGAAATCCCCTGTCGCGCGAGCAGCCACCAGAGTGTCAACGACTTTGCCAGACAGGAAGGATGAACCAGCCCGTGCCGGTCCGCGGCGTTGACCATGTGCGCGATCATCGCCGCAGATTTGCTTACAAGAGCGGCTTCACGTTCCTGGTTGTCGTTTAAGAGGGAGCGCTGCAGAGTCGCTTGCGTGGCTCGGAAGCCACGCCATCGCAGACTCAGGGCGACCAGGGGCAGCAGGACGGTCGCGCGCAGAAAAAGACTCCGCGCCGGGCGCTCTAGCGCGCTAAATCGCCGAAGCCGTTCCCACATCAGCAGGGGTTACCTGGAGCAACCCGCCCTCCATGAGCCTGGTCAGAAGTTCCATCAGGTGGGAGCGGAGCAATTCAGGCTCGACATCAAATTCCGCGATCAGCTCCTGGTAGGCTGCCTCGATGTTCGGCGAGGCCGTCACAAGCTGCCACATGCGCGTGCCGGTCTCGTCCAATCCGAAGTATTGTTCCGTCTCGAGATTCAGCAGGACGGATTCCCGATCGAGAATGCGGACCAATACGTGAGCCGGCGTTACGGCCCGGTTGGTAAAAGAAACCATCGGCGCGGTTCCAGGGAACCTTCGATCTTCCATTTGTTTACACCGAAACGGGAGAAATGCCCCTTTGCGGGTATTCTACCGAGTATTTCGGCTGTTCGCTAACCCCCATCCAAGAAAAAAGGCCGGATCTGTGTCGCCGAACCGGCCCGAAAGAGCTGACTCGATTTTGATTAAGACTTCTTTTTCTTCACGTTGATCTTGGTGTCGATGCCAGGAGCCATCAACTGAAGCTGTTCCAGGCCCTGCTTGGCCTGCTGGCCCCAAGTACCATTGGGGTCTAGCTCGACCGCCTTTTGGTAGGCTTCGATCGTTCCCGGCGCGAACTGCACGACTTCCTTATCGCCCACCTTCTTGGTTGTCATCTTATAGACCAGCGAAGCTCCCAGCAGATACCAGGTTTGCGGATTCTTGGGTTCGAGGTCCGCGGATTTTTGCAAGGGTTCGACGGCGTCGCCAAGCCGATTCGCGTTGTACAGGCTGATGCCAAAGTTGCGCCACGCGGTTGCAGCATTCGGCGGGTCAAGCTCCGCGCTCTTTGTATATGCAGCCTTGGCTTCCTCGATCTTCCCTGCGCGCGCCAGCACATTGCCCAAGTTGTTGTAATACCCTGGCACGTCGGGCTTGGCGCTGATGGCCTGCTGGTATGCCTGGACAGCATCGTCATTGCGGCCTGCGGTATCGTAGGCTTCTCCTAGTTTGAACCACACCAGGTGCGCATTGGGATCCTTCTCCACAAGGCTCTTCGACGCGTCCTGGAATTCCTTGACGGCCTGATCGGAAAGCTCCGCCAGCTTCTGCTTCAGCGCGTCGCGCTGGTCCGCGGGGGCCTTCTGCAGATCGGCCTTTACCTGTTTCTCCTGATCGATGAGGGCGTTGCCCGCGTTGAAGTGCGCTTTGAGTCCTTCGAGCTTAGCCTTGGCCTCCTCAGCTTTTTTTACCTGTTCCTGGGCAGCGCTCCCCTGTTTGGCGACGATGTCCTTGAAGTTGAGATCCACCTTGGCTTCCTCACCGCTTTGCACCCTGCACTTGACCTCGTAGGGCGCTTGTTTGTCATTCGGCGGAGGAAATACAACAAAGACGGTGTAAATGCCCGCGCGCAAGTTCGGCAAATTATATTTGCCTGCGCTATCCGTCTTGGTTTCCTGCTTCGCGCCCTGATCGCTTACGCTTCGAATGACAACCTCCGGCCAGGGATTCCCATTCACATCCAGAATCGTGCCGGCAATCGAGCCGGTCTGGGCCGCAGCGCGCGGTGCCAGCGCGCCCATCAGGATGGCGGCAAGGGCCCACGACTTAAGAAAACTCTTCATGCTGCATTCTCCTTTTTCACGGGGGGAGCCCTGCCCGGAGTATCCGGGCTAGGTGCGCCCCATTATCTCTCTCAAGCGGGCCTATTCCAAGCTCAGCGCCCGGCGGTAACGGTTCTTCGGTAAGGGATAGGATCGGCCGTGCCGGCTTCGGAAAAGGCGCGCAACCGCAGCAGGCAACTATCGCAAGCGCCGCAGGCGGTATCTTCGTTCTGGTAGCACGACCAAGTGAGATGCAGCGGGGCACCCAGTTCGATGCCTCGCCGGATAATCTCGCTTTTCTTCAACGTGATGACCGGCGTAACGATTTCGATCTGCGTTTCCGGCCGCGTGCCTAAGCGGATCAGCTCCTGGAACGCACGGTAATACTGCGGGCGACAGTCCGGATAGCCGGAGCTGTCTTCCGCCACCGCTCCTATATAAATCGCTCCTGCGCCAATCGCCTCCGCCCAGCTCACCGCCACGGAAAGAAAATGCGCATTCCTGAAAGGGACGTAGGTTACAGGAATCGCGTTGCCGCCCGGGCCGGGCGCGCTCAACTCATTCTCAGGTACAGAAATGCTCTTGTCCGTGAGCGCAGAACCGCCAATCGCGCGAAAGTGTTCGAGGTGCGCGACAAGCCGATCGCCCACGCCGTAGAAATCCGCAATTTCGTCGAACGCGCGCCGTTCGCGTTGCTCTGTGCGCTGGCCATAACTGGCGTGGAGCAAGGCGATGTTAGATGCACCGTGGCGTTCGCGCGCCATTGCCGCGCTCACGCAGGAGTCCATTCCTCCGCTCAAGAGCACTACTGCTTTCCTCTGCTTCACGCCTTTCACCACCGTATCAACTCCCGCCGAGTCTCTTCCTTTTTCTTCCTTTACCTCAAACGCCCTTCGTCGCCGGATCCCAAATAAATTTGTGAAGTTGCAGCCCTAAGCGCACCGGCAGACCATCCGCCAAAATCCATTCCACGAGCATGCGCGGCTCGAGCCCCGGCCACTTCCCTTGCGGATCTTCGAACACTGGCGAAAACAAAACCTGTTTCACGCGTTGTGCCAGGCCGTGCCGCAAGGTAAAAACGCGCGCAAATTCATAGTCGCGCCGTGTGGAAAGTACGAACTTCACTTCATCATTCTCGGACAGCTCCTCGAGATTGCGCATGTCGAACGTATCCGGCTCGCCGGAATCGGGGCACTTTACGTCGATAATCTTGACGACTTCCCGCGGCAGCCGCCCTATGAAACGTTCCCCACTGGTCTCGATCATGACGGAATACTTTCCCACGAGCAGCTTTTCGGCGAGAGGATAAATCTCCTCCTGCAACAGCGGTTCCCCGCCGGTTAATTCGACCAACGGAACAGAGGCTTGCGCGTCGGGTATCCCCTCGCACCGTCCCGCCAGCTCATCGACACGCGCCAAAACCTCCTCGACGCTCATCTTCTTGCCGCCATGAAAAGCGTACGCGGTGTCGCACCAAGTGCACCGCAGATTGCAGCCCGTCAGGCGCACGAAAATGCATGGCAGGCCAGCGCGGGTGCCTTCGCCCTGAATCGATTTGAAAATTTCCGTGATGACCATACTTTGGAGTTCCGCAGATCGGCTGTTGCTCTTTTGTCGCGGCTTTAAGAGGCTTTCGCGATCTATATCCGCTTGGAATTCGTCTTGCGTCCGCTCCCCTGCGACAACCGGTAAATCATACTGAAGAAAAGTATCACTGCGACAATCAGGGGTGCATAGCCTGGTGCCACGCCCGTGTATCGCAACACGATAATGTAGCCCGCGGCCGCGAGCAGCGTCGGAGTCAGGATAATGAAAAACGCTCGATTCACCGGCTCACCAACTTCCCGATCAACTAGGCTCCGGGCCGGTATTGTGCCCGGCTGGTATCCGTCTCCCACAAAATCACGTCTGTAACCCGCGCCCCCGGCGGCAGATCTTTCAATTGCCGCGTGACCTCATCGTAAAAATATTTCGCCACGTTTTCCGCTGATGGGTTCACGGTCTTGAAATGCTCGAGATCGTTCATGAACTGGTGGTCGAGCTTGCCCATGATCTCGCGGATCACCGCCTTGAGCTGCGTGAAGTCAACCAGGAGTCCGGTGGAATCAAGTTTCGGGCCTTCCAGCGTCACGCGCACGCGATAATTGTGGCCGTGCACGTTCTCGCACTTCCCCCGGTAACCGCGCAGGGCATGCCCTGCCGAAAAAGTCTCTTCTACGCTAACTTGAAACATGTCTCTCCAGAACTGCGCTACACCATTGCCCCGGATCTCCCTGGATCGTTGCCCATCAGGAAGGACTTGCCGATTTGGCCCCCAGCCGCCCGGAGGTGCCGTTCGCATCCAGAAAGTGCGCGACATCTGTCAATTCGTGCGTCATCCCGTATCGTGGCAGCGACTCTAAGAAAATTTTACCATAGGGCATGCGCTGAAGTCGGGTGTCCAGCAGCGCAAGCACGCCGCGGTCTGTCTTCGCCCGGATCAAGCGCCCAAATCCCTGCTTCAACGACAGCACGGCCTGCGGCACCTGGAATTCCGCAAACGGGTTGCGCCCGTCTTCTTGAAGAGCGCGCACTCGCGCCGCCACAATGGGGTCACTCGGTACCGCAAATGGCAGTCGGTCAACGATGACGCACGATAGCTGCTCGCCTGGGACATCCACTCCCTGCCAGAAGCTTGCCGTCGCGAACAGCACCGCCGCCTCCGTATTCTTGAATCGCTCCAGAAGCACAGAGCGTGGCGCGGTGCCCTGCAACATCACTGGAAAGGACACACGCGAGCGCACCCGTTCGAACAAATCATTCATCTGCGAATAGCTGGTGAACAGGCAAAACGCCCGTCCGCGGGTCAGCTCCAGCAACTGCACAATCTCGTCCGCGGCCTTCGCAGGGAAGCCTGCGTCGCGCACGTCCGGCATCTTTCGCGGCAGGTAGAGCAGCGCCTGCTTGGGATAATCGAATTCCGGGGGCAGCGCGCGATCCTTGGCGTGATCGATCCCCAATCGCTGGCGGATGTAATCGAAGCGTCCTCCCACCGTGAGCGTTGCGGAAGTCAGGATGACGGTGTCAAATTGCTCGAACAGGCGCTCGCGCAAAATCTGGCTAACGTCGATTGGCGTGGCCGTCAGGAAGACGCCTTTATTTCTGCGCTCGTACCAATACACGAAATTTCTTTCGTTTGATTCGAGCAGAAAGGAAAGCTCCTGGCGCAGCTCGAAGCTCCGTCGCGCGATGCGTGTCAGCTCCTCCGGCTTTGCCGTGAGCGCGGCAAATTCCGTCTCCATGCTTTTTAGCGACGTTACCAACGCATCGTATGCTTCGCGGTTCTGCTCCAGAAACGCTTCGCGCTCATTCCGCAGGAACGAGAATCGCCCGTCGCGCGGCGGGAACAATTCAAAAAAGCCGCGGCTACGCTCCCGGATTCGCTGCGTCTTTCGCAATAAGGATGGCGTGCCAAGATGCAATAAGCGCAGCGTTTGGTCCGCATCGCGCGCCAGCTCTTCGAACCGGAAATTGGAAATTTGCCGCCCGAAATAATCGCTGGCCACGTCTTCCATCTCGTGGGCTTCATCGAAAACTACCGCCGAATATTCCGGCAGGATGCTGCCGAAATCGTCCTGCTTCAGCGCCAGGTCCGCAAAGAACAAATGGTGATTGACGATGATCAGGTCAGCTTCCTGTGCGCGCTGGTGCATGCCGGTCACAAAACATGGATTGAACGACGGGCAGTTCTTGCCCGTGCAGGTGTCCCTTCGCGCGTCCAGCTTTCCCCAAAGCTCGGAATCATCCGGCAGGAAGGTGAGTTCCGCGCGGTCACCGGTCTCCGTCAATCTCGACCAGTCCTTGATCTGGCGGAAGGCGTCTAGTTCCTCCATCCCCTTCAGCAGTCCCTGGTCGGACATCTGATTCAGCTTTGAAATGCACAGGAAATTCGCGCGTCCCTTCATCACTGCGACTTTGAGGTTGGGCGCGAAATGCTTTTGCAAAAAAGGAATGTCCTTCTGATAGAGCTGTTCCTGCAGCGATTTCGTCGCCGTGGAAATTACCACGCGCCGTCCGCTGCAAATCGCCGGCAGAAGGTACGCCAGCGTCTTTCCCGTGCCCGTCCCGGCCTCCACGATGGCGTGATGATGCGATTCGAATGCATCGTGCACCAGCTCCGCCATCTCCAATTGCGCTGGGCGGTATTCGTAGTCGGAGCTGACCGTCGAGCGGTCAAACCCAGCGACCATGCACTTTTCGAGGAATCCTCCGGGACCAAACACCTCGCGCATCGAAGGTTTTGCCGATTCGTTGGCAGGCGCATCGGCGGCGTCTTCCGGCGCGTTTCCGGCTGCGGTTGGATCATCCTCGAGGGGCACATACTCGCGCTGAGCTGTCTTTGCCGCGCGGTTTATCCTCGCCACTGGCGATTCCCCTGCCGAATTAGATATGCGCTTGGCCAGAAACCCGCCTTTGCTCTCGCCCGCCGAAATAAAGAGTCCAGTTACGATAGCATACCCTTCCTCGGCTCTCGCCGCGTCCTCGCGCCGCCACGAAACACCGTGGCGCAACTCTCTTCTTACAAGTCACTTAGCACTCGAACGCGCTAAACGATTTTTGCAGTGCCTTCCCCTTCTCGCCAGTGTAGAATTCAACCTGAATTTTTGAGCCTTCTCCCTGGTAGAGATAGAGAAGGTAATCGCAGACAGACCTACCGTGGGGTGTTGGATGGCTCGCAACAAGCCTTTGTTCTTCCTCGTTGTACTCTCTTGTTTTGCTCTTTCGTCCTGCAACCTTCATAGAAAGACCGGTGGGGGCGGAGGGGGTGGAGGCGGCAACGCTACGGTGAGCTTTACTCTGGTAGCAGACACCCTGCCGACAAATCCCTCAATCCTTTCGTTCAATGTCACGATTTCCGGCATTACGCTGACTCCAGCCACCGGAACAGCACAAACTCTGCAGCCCTCGCCTTCGGTCGTCGATTTGATGCGGCTCCAATCCGATACCGCCTTCCTCGGCACTCTCACTAGTGTGGTCGCGGGATCCTACACCGTACAGGTCGCGTTCTCTAATCCAGAAATCACGTTCCTCAACGACACCGCTTCCGCGATCACCATCGGCACTGCGAGCTGTCCGAGCGGCGCCGTCTGCGCAGCGAATCTTACGGCGGCCGGCACTCCGACCATCGGCTCCTTTACCTTCACTGTTAATTCCATGGGCCAACGGGGCATCGGCATCGACTTCAACTTGAAAAACGCCATCTCTCTTTCAGGGACAACCCTATCCGTAAACTTTAATCCTTCCTCGCCTAACCCCGGCGTATTGAGCGCCGTTGCTCTGCCGAAAACAAACGCCAATCTCGGCGCCAATCAACTCGATCTGATCGAGGATTTCTCCGGTGTGGTTGCAATTAACGGCAGCTCCGTCACCATTACTTCTCCAACTCGCGGAACTCTGACCGCCACATCTACGTCCAGTACCAACCTAGACCATGATCCTTCCGGGACGCTTTGCCCCAGCGGAACTACGACGTTGTCCACCTGCGTCAAAGCCAGCCAGGTAGCCAGCATTGACGCCATCCTCGATGCCGACGGCACTCTCTCAATCCGGGAAATCGAGCCGCTACTCTCGGCGCAACAGGATTTTGTCGAAGGCATAGTCGCTGCGATCAATCCGAGCAGCCAGGCGCAGTTTGGTATTGTCGTTACTGACAAACCTTCCGTCGCCACAACCAACTCATTAATTAGCGCCCTCAAGGTCGGCGATCTCCTGACCGTCAATCTCTCTTCTTCCGTGAACCCGTTTCTGGTGGATACCAAGGGCCTCGCGGTGGATACCTCATTCACCGCCAGTTTCAACTTCTTTAACGGGCAAACCACCACTTCCGCGATGCATCTGGGGCAAACCGTTGGTGTCCACGTGATTGCCCCATTTACCGCGGCAACCGGCACTACACCTGCCTCGGCTACGGCAGACACCGTCATTCTGCGCTGGTCGCGCTTCCGGGCTAATGTTGTATCAACCACCGCTAACACCATCAATATCGACACCCTTCCCTCTTATTTCGGAATTTCTACCTCCTCTCAGGGAGTCGTCCAGGCCTTTCTCACGGGTGCTCTCGGTACCGACGGCATTACCAATCTAGATGGCGTGGCCAATAACACGTCGGGCTTAACCACGGGTAAGCCCGTGGGACTCCGCGCCCTCTATCTGCAAAACACAACCAACACCGCGACGACACCTTTCTTTGCGGCCAAGATTCGTCAGCCGTAATGCGTTCCTTCTCCGCCTCCGCAAAAGGCAACGGGCCGGTCTGAGGTTTCTCGGACCGGCCCGTAATCTTTCTGCATTACGAAACTATAAATCTCCGCAAGCTTGCAGTCTCAGCCTCTCTAACAACTAAAAAGAATTCTAAAATTGGTTTCATGCCGGCAGAGGCCCGCCCACTGTCGTATTCGGAGGAATCGGCGGCGTGTAGGGCGCGGACGGCATGTTTGGGGCAATCACCGGTTGGAAACGCCGGTATACCGCCAGTGAAATCGCTCCAATGCCCCAGAGAATGGCCGCGAATTTCACCCAGCCCCCCACGTGCGGAATCGTCGTGCACAGCCGTACGATCACTACCCCCACGGTCATTCGCCCGATCAGCGGCCAAAGTTCGCTGGTCCGCCCCATCAGCCACTGTCCAATCAGTGCGCCCACGATGATCTGCGCGAAATACAGCGACGCATACCACAGGAATAGCGTTGAGATTCCGATGAATATCCCCACCACGGTGATGCACGCAATGCACGCCGCGATCGGAACGCCAAACAGCACCAGCACGCCCAAGCCCGCCGCCGCGCCGTAGTGCTCCGCTGATTTCACAGCGTCTTGCGAGAAATTCGGCATCGCCGCGAACAGCACCAGCCCAAACAAAATAAACGCCGCCGCCCAAATCACCTGCCAGACGTAATAATGCACCGTCCGGTAGTCATCACCGTGCTTCATCTTTTTAAAATGAACGGGTGAAGCCAGTTTGGCTCCGGAGGAAACTTGCGGCTCTTTGTCTCCCGTGAAATCAATCGGGCCGCCGACTTCCGCCGACGAATCGATAATCAACTCCCCGCTCCTGATCTTCGCTGAACCTTTGATCGCCCCGGTGATGGTGATCTGCCCGCCCATGGCCAGAACGTCGCGGCCCACATGTCCATCGATGGATTCATGTCCCGTAAATGAAGTGATGCTCCCGCCGATCTTGGCGTCGCGGTCGATGTTCACGTCGCCGCCGAATATCATGAGGTTGCGGCCGACCGTCCCCTTCAACGTCAGGTTTCCCGCGTAGCTTCGGATATTCCCGTCCACGTGGCCCGGTACCCGCAACGTTCCCGACGAGGAAATCACGTCGCCCAGAACATGACCGGATATTTCGACGTCCCCGCCCGCTACCACCAAGTCACCTTCGATCGTGCCTTCTACCCGGATTCGCCCTCCGGCGGCGAACAAGTCGCCGTGGATAGCCTCGTCTTTCGCGATCGTCAATCGTTCCTCGTGGCGAAGCTCCGTTGCCGACGCTCCGGTGGGCATCGCCAGCACGGTGCACAACCCCGCGAAGACCAGCGCCAGCGCCGAACCGCGCCGTATTCGCCGGCGGAAGAACATGGCTCCCAGTCCCGCCAGCGTCACCATCGCCAGCACTTCGAGGAGTGTGATCATGGATTGCCATCCTTTCCACATTGCGCCCTGAAAGATCAGCAAGCTCAGCAGGTTCGACCCCCCGAATCCCGCTTGCTCCAGTTGCTGTTCCCAAGGCAGGACATATCCCGTATAAAGTGCGTAGGCCCCCGTTGCCGCCAGACCGAAAACTAATCCCCAAATCCATTGCATGGACTTGCGCGCCCGCTCCTGGAATTGCGCCAGCCGCGAAGGCATTGGCTCGTCTTCTTCCAGCATCGCGCGAGTCAGCAGCCGCGATTCGCGCTCCAGCGCCCGTAGCAACGTGCGGCAGGTGTCGCATTCCTGCGTGTGCGCGGAAACTTCCAGCCCACGGGCGCGATCCAGTTGCCGCTCGATATAAAGCAAGAGCGTCATTTCGTCCAGATGCTTCACTTTTTCTCCCGGTTTTTCGCTCATGAAGCCCCTCCCGCTGCCAGCGCTGCATTGCCTTCCAGCGCTTGCCGCAGTTCGTGCCGCGCACGCAGCAGCACCACACCTACAAAGGCGCGCCGCACTCCCAGCGCATCCGCAATCTCGTCGTAGCTCATGTCTGAGTAATAGCGCATCACCAGGGCCATGCGCGCGCGTCCGCCCAGTTTTTCCAGCGCCTTGCGCACTTCCTCGCTGCTGCGTTGTTCGATCAGTTGATCCAGTTGGCTGGGGTCCGGATGCTCTAGTGGGACGTTATCGAGATCGTCCGTTTCCTTGTCCTGGCGAATCTTCCGCCGCCGCAAAATATCCCAACAGTGGTTCGCCGCCACTTTGTAAAGCCAGGCGGAGAACGACCGCGTCGTGTCGTACTGCACCAGCTTGCCTTTCAATTTCATGAAAATTTCCATCGTGGCGTCTTCGGCATCTTCCCGCGTCGGCAAGGCACGCCTGCAGAACCGGAACATCGCGGGTGCGTAATCCCGGTAAAGCTCGCCCCAAGCCTCGGCGTCACCCGTCCTGGCACGGGCAATCGCCTCCGTCGGTTCCTTGATTCCCGGCGCGCTCATCCGGCCTGGTCTCAGCGTTTCCATAGACTAGTACGCACAGGGACTTGCAAATATTACACATTGCAAATCCCGCCCGGCAGCCACCCTTGCCTCTAACCCACTCGTATCTCAGCCACTTAGCCCTGTAGCTCAGGCCTTTAGGCCTGAGGCCCTAGCTTTATTTATGCCGCCCCAGCAATATTGCTAGAAGGTTCTGCCCAAAGGGCCGCCTTCCCCGCGGGCCGCTCTTTTGGCCCAAGTTATTCATAACTGCGGAACAGGCGCCAGCGACAAATCGAGCCTAAGTGCCAGCACTCTATCAGACTAGCCACCCAAGCTAAAGTCGAGCCTGCCATCTCAACGGAGTCACAGGAAAGTCTGTCGTGGCGTGCGTGGTGAAGGGCGAGTGATTTGGCTTACTGATTGCCGATCCGGCTAATTTCTTTTTGGATTGCCAATTTGTCGAGACTCGAAAGAGGCAGGCTTAGGAACAGGCTGATTCGTCGTTCGAGAATCAAATACGCTTCGCGAAACGCCCGTTCGATTTGTTCAGGAGCGCCCTTAGCGACCGCAGGGTCCGGTACGCCCCAATGCGCCGTCATTGGCTGTCCCGGCCAGACCGGGCATGTTTCCCGCGCCGCGCTGTCGCAAACGGTGAAGACGAAGTTCATCTTTGGCGCGCCGGGTTTTGCGAATTCCTCCCAACTCTTGCTTCGCAAGCCATCTGTCGGCAAATGCGCCCGGCTGATCTGCTGCAGCGCTTCCGGACTTACAACTCCCCGTGGGTGGCTCCCCGCGCTGTAAGCCGTGAAAAACGGCTTGCCCTTGCCGTTGAGAATCGCTTCGGCCATGATCGAACGCGCCGAATTCCCCGTGCACAGGAACAGAACGTTGTATCGACCTTGCATTGCCGTCATTTTTCAGCAGAAAACGCGGAGTGGGGCCCTTAGTCGCAGCACGTCGGCGCGCAACAAGCTTCTGTCGCCTTTGCGGACTTCGCCTTCGTCGCCCGCACAAACGCGCTCATGAACTTGCCATCGACTTGTGGCGCAAGCATGTCCACATCGAGCCCTTTTTCAGTGAGGAACTCGCGCGCATCTTCCACGCGGTAAATACGGGTCGGCTCGATTTCCACCTGTTCGAATCCCGCAGACGTGAGCTTTTCGCGATACTCGTTTTCTTCCAGCGCTCCTGCCACGCACCCTACCCACAGCAATACGTTTTGCCGGATTTGCTCATCCACTTCCCCGCGCGTCACCACATCGGAAACGGCCAGTCTCCCGCCCGGCTTGAGCACGCGAAAGGCCTCTCTCAACACTTGGTCCTTGTCGGCGGAAAGATTGATCACGCAGTTCGAGATGATCACGTCCACCGAATTGTCCGGCAGAGGAATGTGCTCGATTTCCCCCCGCAAGAACTCCACGTTTTCCGCCCCGGCCTTGCGCTTGTTCTCGTTCGCCAGCGCCAGCATTTCATCCGTCATATCCAAGCCGTACGCCTTGCCTGTCGGTCCAACGCGCTTCGCGGAAAGCAAAACATCGATCCCTCCGCCGGAGCCGAGGTCAAGAACGACTTCACCCGGGTTTAATTTCGCGAGCGCGGTTGGGTTTCCGCAGCCAAGCGAAGCTTGCAGCGCTTCCCCCGGAACTTGCTGCATTTGCGTCGCGTCATAGAGATTCGAGGTGATCGGATCGCAGCCTGACCCGCTTGCGTCTGCCGTTCCGCAGCAACTCCCGCTCTTCCCTCTTAGCGCCGCCTGCCCGTATTTTTCCTTAACTATTTCCTTGATGTCCGCTCCGTCCATGCCATCCTCCGAGTGTCTTCCGAATTTCGCATCGCGATTTCCGAATTTCCATTTTCGAATTTCGATTTTCCGCCACTCCCTACCCACACGCTTGCGCAATGTCTTCCGGCTTCAATGCTTTGTTCCGCGTGCAGCACTCCGAATAAAGAAACTGCAGCAATTCCTGTAGCGCTTCCGTATTCGCCGTATAGCGCAAAAACGTGCTCTCGCGTTGCACGCGCACCAGATCTTCATTCTTCAGTTTGTCCAGATGATGCGAAAGCGTCGAATTGGGAATTTCCAGCTCTCCCTGGATGTCCCCCACCCCCAGCCCCTCGGGATGCGCCGACAAGAGCAACTGCATGATCCGCAGCCGCGGTTCCGTCCCCATCGCGGAGAACATATCGGCGTATTTCGCCACCCGCTCCGCCCGCTTCTTGTTTGACCCGTTTTCCATATTTCGATATTTGCAGAAATATGGTTGAGTGTCAACGTTTCTTTCTTTGGCCCCCAGCCGGACGAGGTTTGGTTCTCGGTTGAGGGAGATTTCCAAGCTCACTCCCATTCTTTCCCTTGACAGATTGCCATTTCTCAGATACACTGCAGGTTAGGTATGGTTGTCGTTAATCCTTACGTCTGTTCAACGTCCACCGCCCAAATTCAAATTGACCAGCCAGTTGCACAATTTTGGTGCAACGTAAGTCTCTTTAGAATGAACACTTACAAAAGTGTGTCAAGGCAAAGGACTTTAACCCCCTTTGGAATCAACACTTGTGAAAAAAGGCCGGGTGGGGGGAGGGGGTGCTCGGCGGACGGACCAGGCGCATCCCTGGCAGATCGGCTCCCCTATCTGCACGACCGGGAATGCGCTACATTGAAAGATTGCTCGACGCTCTGCAGCACCCGTAGAGTGCACTGCTCAGGAACCTATGCCCGATCTGCTCCCATCGCTCGTTATCGTCGGTCGCCCCAACGTGGGCAAGTCCACGCTCTTCAACCGTTTGACCGGCACGCGCCGCGCTATCGTCACCAATGAGCCGGGCATCACCCGCGACCGCATCTACGGCAAGGCTGAATGGCGCGGCCGGGCGCTGGAAGTCGTCGACACCGGCGGCATCGTGCCGGACGACAAAGCCTTTATTCCTCAGGAAATCCTGCGCCAGGCGCATGTAGCCATCAAGAAAGCGGCGCTCCTCGTTCTGGTGGTTGACAGTCAGGCCGGCCTTACGCCCCTCGACGAAGAGCTGGCCCGGCTCCTGCGCACCACCGCCAAACCGTTTTTTATCGCCGTGAACAAAGTGGATTCCCTGTCGCAAGAATCCAACGCCGCCGTCTTCCATCGCATCGGCGTCCCCATCTTCCCCATCGCCGCCGAGCACGGTACCGGCGTGGATGATCTGCTGGATGCCGCGCTCGAGCAGGTCAGCGTCGTCGCATCCGGCGAGGAAGAAAAACAACCGGATAGCATCGAGGTCGCCATCATTGGCCGGCCCAACGTCGGCAAATCCACGCTGCTGAATCGCATGGTCGGCGAGGAACGCTCCATCGTCTCTCCCATTCCCGGAACCACCATGGACAATGTGGATACGGAAATCGCGCGCGATGGCCGTGCGTATCGCTTTGTGGACACGGCGGGAATTCGTCGCAAGGGCAAGACAACGCTCGTCGCGGAAAAACTCAGCGTGGTCATGGCTCGCCGCGGCCTGGAGCGGTGCGATGTGGCGCTGCTCGTCGTCGACGGGGAACAGGGCGTGACCCAAGGCGACGCGCAAATCGCCAGCTACGCGGAAGAGTCCAGCCGCTCCGTCGTCATCGTTATCAACAAGTGGGATCTCGCCGTCGTCGCCGCGCGCGAGGCTGCGTCACGCGATGCCGCCACCGCCAAAGGAAAATCCAAGCGCGCTCCCGGCGAACGCCACAAACCGGAAAACTTTGACGCCGGCCGCTTGATGTTCGACTACGAAAAAATGATCCGCGCCAAATTGAAATTCCTGAGCTACGCGCCGATTGTTTTTCTCTCCGCAAAAACGGGAGAACGCGCCGACAAACTTTTTCCGCTCATCAATCAATGCTGGGAAGCGCGCCGCCGCCGTATCGCCACGCCGGCCCTCAACAATTGGCTCAAGGAAGAAGTCGATCTGCAGCGCGGCACCACGCCAAAAGCGCGCCCGGTACGCATCTACTACATCACCCAGGCGAAAATCGCACCGCCCACGTTCCTTCTTTTCACCAATCAAAAAGCTCCGCTGCACTTCAGCTATCAGCGTTTCCTGGAAAACCAGCTTCGCGCCAAATTTGATTTTGTCGGCACGCCGGTCCGCTTCATCCAGCGCCTCCGCAAACGCGACCGCGACTCCCGTGGAGGTGACTCAGACGGTGCCGAATGAATGCTCCCTCTGTTATAGCAACGTGAAAATGTCACCTTAACGGCCCGATGAAAATGTCACCCCCTTGTTAGTCCGCATGATGAAGCTTGCTGTCTCCGTAGTAGATCTCGATGCTTCCTCGAAGGGATTCGCAGA
>Ga0209239_1000006_pt1 | contig 147006 bp, 145 predicted proteins | sample GraSoi013_2_20cm_FD_185824 | JGI IMG/M metagenome (GOLD analysis project Ga0209239, IMG submission 185824) | Grasslands soil microbial communities from the Angelo Coastal Reserve, California, USA - Sample 10_02_2013_2_20cm (SPAdes) (version 2) | ecosystem: Environmental > Terrestrial > Soil >...
GAAAAGCTGCCAAAGGACTCCTCTCTGCGAAACCGGCGAACATAGAATCCGTGAGCAACTTGTTGCTTGAGGAAGTGTCTGGTCTAGATAGGCAGACGGCTGCGAGGAAGATAAGAGACTGGATGTTTCAGGTTCACTCGACGAACAAGTCCAACCTTCCGACCAGAATTGCGGTAGAGGATTATTCCTGGCTTCTTCGGAATGGTTCGGCCAAAGGACTCTTGGAGGTGGAGCAAAACATCGGGCTGAGGGTTAGAGAGAATATGACGATACTTTGTGGGTATGATGTCTCGAATGTGATTGACCCCAAGCAGTTAGACAAGGTAATGGGGTTCCATGGTTATGCGATCATTGACCATCCGTTCAGAGTGTACAGGAGAGCAGGGGATTGATCTTGCCCGGCGAGGCTTGCACAGGCTCAGACGCTGGCTGGCACGCGTAAATTCTCTCACGACTTCTGAAGTTTTCTTGTTGAAGTGAGAAGGTTTTGGTTATCTTTTGGTGGTGTATAAAATGTTATATACGTGTCGTATGGAATGAGACCGAGCTGACTCATCGGGAAGTGCTTTGGTGGTGCCCAAGTTCATGCTTAGCATGAGGGAGAAGGCGTTCGCAGTAATATCTTCTGAAGCAAGGAATAGAGGCGTGACTGTCCAAGAACTGTTGAGAGCCGTAATTGTGCCAGAATGGGCCAAGGAAAACCTGCAGCCTTCCACTATCCCGAATTCTACCATGCGAGTTACGCCCGACCAGACCAAACCCTCGGTGTCCGCCAAACAGCGAGATTCGAAGCTCGCAATCACCGTAGGCCAGCTGAGGACCTAGTCAGGAGATGCTCCCCCGGAAACATGAGCTTACGCGAAATTCAGTGCAAAGCACGTGCAGCCTTCTACGAGGGAGGTGAGTAGATGAAGAAAGTCAAACCTGGTGATAGAGTGTGGGTCAAAATCCCGCAGGCAATAGTAGAACGTAAGGTTGGAACCATAGTCGCCACTAAGCGAACGCCCAAAGGCGTTCGATACGTCGTAGAATGGGAAGTCGACTTGTTGGAGCGCCCGAACGGACACCACCCCGGATACCTAGCCCACGAGATCGTTCCCATAAACTGAACGTTCGCTTGATGAGGATCGTTGATGCGGTATCGAAATACTCTATGGTTGAGTTGCGAAAGCAGCAGCGCTTCGGTCTCTGGAAGTCTACTCACAGCGTCGCGCATAAGTAAGAAGTAATTTGTAAACTCAAGAAGTTCAGCAAGGCTATCTTTGACCGCTTTTCCCCGTGTTGTCGGAGCGTTTGGCCGTACCATTCTCGTGATACTTTCAACTGTTCACTTCGGTGATATGAATATCAAGCCAAGGCGGTGGTGGCGTCCGTTGGTGATGGGCATCTCTTCCAGGCAGGGTGTCCCAGTCGTCGTCTCGACCCTGGGATCCCAACTGCGTCGAACGTCGACCTTACGACTGCTCCCTTCCGGGCCTCGCCGGATTCGACCGTGAGAAGATAGCAACCCTCTCTTCAGAGAGCGCTCCTCCGCCGCCGACCTGTTAGGGCAGAGTTTCACGGTTGACAGCTGAGTCTTCTGCCTGGTCGAGGCTACCGCTCACCAGCGTTAGCGGACTCCCGCATAGGTCGATTTCGGGTAACAGGAAACGACCAGCTTCCCAGTCCCCCACCACCGCCCAAGCAGAGCGAGCCGAATCAGTCGATATAAGAATATCAGGCAAGAACCGGCCGGATCATCTTTCAGATCCATTGCAAAATGAATAGGAGTGCTTTTACATGGACGCTTTTCTGAACCAAGAGCCATGGACGATGAAGAATCGGAGTCAGCAGAAGAAGAATCAGAGATTGGAGAGACTGCAACAGATACGCCGGAACGAGTTGCGTCAAGTCGGACCCTCGTAGACATACCAGTTATTCCCTTCGAGCCCCCCACCACAGGGAGTGGCCACGATATTGGAGAAAAACAGGGGAGACTTCGGGGCGCGATTCTTGAACGCGTCTCACAGAATGAGATTGCGAAGTTTAAGGAGGCGTTGAAGGGGCATCTTGTAACAATCACCTTAGGATTCTTTCTCTGGAAAGGCTCGACAAAGACAACGAACACTCGGGCTGTGAAAGACTTGGACAATCTGATGAAGATAATTTTCGACGTCCTCGGGAAGGGGCAACAGGGATTGGGCCTTCTCGAAGAGGACAGTTACATCTGCGAAGTCTATGCGAAAAAAGAGCTGGTCGAGGATCAGGCCGAAGAAGGGCTCAGGATCATTATAGAAGAATACGAAGACGAAGTAATGCAAAAGGTGCTACAGGAGTTCTATTCGAAGAAGAGCAAGGTTTCTGCCTAGAGGGGAGGAGCCGTTTCGCTCAATTTCTCTTTAGGTAGTTTGGCCCATTTGAGAAACTGCACACTGGGCTTCTCCTCTTCGTAGAGTTCTTTTCGACGACACTCCAGAGGATTCGGCTCCTTTCGGACGAGTTCTGCCGCTGTGATGACTCGATGCCCCATCTTTTCGGCGGACAGTCTCACTGGCTCTAGGAACTTGTACCAGGCCTCGTCCCTCAGCAGGTGATGGTCTATTACCAGAGTTTCGACTTCTTTTGCGATCATTTCCATGTGAAGCAATGCTTTTCGGAAGAATTCTTCGCTTATTCGGAATCCTTGCAGATAAGTGGGTGGTCCTCCCAAGATTACCAAACTGGGTTTCTCGTCAAGTATGACTTTGACAGTATCTTTCGAGACTGGTCCCTGAACGTCGGGTGCGTAGACAATTTTTTCGCCTGATTTTTCGATAATGCAAGGCAAGACCCATCCAAGGCCCGACTCATCCTCGCCATGTGGTACTGGGGGAGGGAATCTAATAGTTGTCTTTCCAAACTCGAACGTTCGGTTATCTGCGGTCTCGAATTTCTCAGCCCACTTTTCGGCGGCCTGCTTGAACATCCAACCCCGACGGCGCTGTGCGGTGTTGATGTGGCTTCGAAAGTCCTTGGCGAGGACAATCTTTCCGGTGTACGTTTTCTGTGACAACTCGGGAGTGCTTCCAAGCCATACCGGGTCGAGGTAGTTTGGGGTGTGATGATCGTTGTGATAATGAGAAATCGTTACGACTTTAGCCTTGGCCGCGGCCTCGTTGATTCTCTCGCGTGCATGATCCCTCTCTTTGAACTCTCGAGGATGAGGCATCAATCGGAACCTTGGACCCAACGCTACCCCAGCATCTAGCAATACAGTCACGTCCCGAGTTCGCACCAGTGTGCACATTGAACGCACGCCTAGGCTTTCAAACGCCAAGGGAGTGACAGTTATTGGAGCCGAGAGTGAAGTCCCCTAGCTTCTTCCAGTTCGGTGGTGTGTAGATTAATCGCACTATCGACGATCATCGATCAACGGTGAGCTGTCACCGAGTTTCGTGTGGTTCGGTTGAACTCGACTATTATCCCACAATGATCAGATGCTCTCGAGAGTTAGCTCTCAAATTGTCGCAGCGCCCTTCAGACCCCAATCGCCCTTACTGCCATTATTGTGAGGAGTCGACTTATCATGAGTACGACCCCTACTTCCACGCTTGGATGTGTCAGACTTGTTTCGGAGGAATGATTCGCGTAGACAAGAAGGACCCGCTCTCAACTATTCGAGCCGAGCTAAACAGTCTGGCACTGCACGTCGCCAAGAGCGGTTATAATGCAGAGGTAAAGGGAAAACTTAGAGAAGTTGCCGGGCAGCTTCAAAAGCTCGCAGAAGGGTCGTAGTCCGCTTCTTAGTTCACTCAGGTTCTAGACTGCTCCAGACCCATTGCATAGGCTCTCCTATCAAATGAGCTCTCAAGCTTTCGCTTTCGTTCTAATTCTCGCAATCCTACTTGTCGCCGCTTTTCTCAACTTAGCTTACAACGTCGTTCCGAACATAAGAGCTATACTAAACGGAGTCCTTGGTTTGGACAAGGAACATTGCGTCGAAGGTCCGAAGGCGAGTCCGACTAATATTCAAGAATCCGACAAGAATCAGGCGAAGTTCGACAAGGACGTTGAGCTACTGAAAGCTTCGATCATCTCGGAAGAACTTAGAGGAAGGTACTATACGGCAATCGGCGCGCTCTTCTCCCTATTGACCGCAATTCTCGCGGCAATAATTGCTCTGAGTGTAACCGTATCGGATGCGGCTACAAAGCTGGAATGGTTAAGGACTTCTCGGAATCATCGGTTCCGCGGTTGGCGGGACAGCTTTCCGAACCATTACCAGGTATAGACGACAAGTCCCTCAAGCGGACTCTTTGATAGAGACAATCGTGAACGGACAGAAGATCCACAGCATTGAACATGAAATTGACCGAATTGGGGGACGAAAATATTGAAGCTACGGTTTGTGAGGCGCGGATCGTCTCAGCCTATCCTTGGTCGCCTTGTTAGCATACTGCAATATTCGCCCGCATTGAGGGCAGACGTACAGGTCGATCATAATCGGTTCTTCGCCAAGCTCGGACACCCAGCCAAGCAATATTCGCGCGGCTGGATTCGCTTCTGCCAACCTTGAACGGCACGCCGCGGTACATGTCCATAGTTGTTCTACAGTCAGGGCATTCCCTTTTTAGCTCCGATGACGGTTCGGCGGGTTCGTCCGCATGTTGGTTCAGGTGTTCATCTAACTGGTCGTCCTCGAACCATTGCCCGCAAGTCTCGCATCGTGACTTAGCCAAGGTCTGCCTCACGCTGAACCGGACGAAACAACCGTATTAGTTTGTCTTTTTTCTGGGTTTGGGTGGTCGTACCGTTGTCACGAGGTCATTTTGTTCTTTTGTTATTCTTCAGTTTGTGTTTTTTTCTGGGGGTCTAAGACCGACTCAGACAGTCAATATGACGAGTCTAACAACAGCCAAGCACAGTCGTAATGTTTACAAAAGCAAAGCGTTAAGACAAAACACGACAACAACAATGGAGCCCTCTCTCATTCTCCCTCGGAAAACGGGCAAGAATGCCGACACATGTCCAGTCATCTTTGGATATCGTGGATGAAATCTCTGGCCCAGCGGATGAGTCCTCTAGGACTGGATGAAGTGGATCTTGAGACCCGTAACCATGGGCAAGAGTGAGCCAGGACCCATTCAAAATCAGAACCAGTAAAACTGTGACGACGTGACCGTGAGACCAGCGTAACGATGAAGCAGAAAACCGAGACTCTGGATGCAGCATCGGGCAAGCGATGGTTGGTCCTCGGTTCAGTCCTGACCTCCCGTGTCATCTACACCATCAACTGGTTCAACATAGCCCCGCTACTCGGTGCCACGGGTCTCATCGCTCTCGGACTGAGTATTGATCTGCCATCGCAAGGGCTTCTCACGTCTTCGTTTCTACTGGGCGCTGGAATATTCCAGATTCCTGCAGGAATCGTCTCGGCAAGATGGGGGCCCAGGAACACTTCTCAACTGGGAATGTTGATTCTTTCACTCTCCGGAATTGGCGAGGGGCTCTCTCCAAACTTCCCGATACTTCTAGTGTCAAGATTTCTCCTAGGACTTGGAGCTGCGTTATTCTTCGCGCCTGCGATCGGGATTCTTACACCCTTGTTCCGCCAAGAAGAGGAGGGGCTGGTCTTGGGTCTTTACAATAGCTGTTTTAACATTGGGGGAGCGATCGGGCTGTTTGGCTGGGTCCTTGTCACAGACTTTCTCGGATGGCGAGGCGGCCTGGTGCTGGGAGGGGTGATTGGTGTGATCTCGGTCTTGATCGGACAGGTTGTTATTCCCCGTGACAAGGTGATTCCGCGAACTCAAAGGCGATCAATGAGGCCCGTTTTCAGGAATCGAAACATCTGGCTCATTGCTTTCGGGGTCCTAGGTTTTTGGGGAGCGATCTTTTCATCGTCCACATTTCTTGAAGCGTACACGAAGGATGTCTACGGGATTACTCCGTACATTTCGGGGTTGATGGCTTCAACGATCATGTTCGCAAGCATATTTGGCGGACCATCTGGAGGCTATTTGTCCGATCGTCTCAGAAGGCGAAAGATCTTCATCCTGGTCCCGGGAATGCTGGGATCGCTGGGAATAATCCTGTTCGGGGTCTCTCAACCACTTGAACTCTGGTTCCTAATACCACTCGTCGGGTTCCTAGATGCCATCGTCTTCTCCACTATGTACGCCAGCCCAAGCCAGTACCCGGACGTTGGCCCCGAGTACGCCCCCCTCGGAATAAGCATCATCAACTCAGTCCAGATACTTGGCAGCTTTCCAATCCCGATAATCTTCACATTTCTCGTAAACGTCTACGGTCAGAACTACACCCCAGGTTGGTTTTTCATGGGTGGCTTTGCCTTGGCAATGATGTTGTTGATCCTAGGAATTAGAGAGCCGTTCAAAGCAAACTCGAAGGAATCAAGCTAGCTTGTACAATTCGTCTTGAGGAACTGCAACGAGTTCCATTTTCGTGCCTCCCTTCGAGAGGAAGCGTCCCTTGGATGAAGGTCTGACTCGGCCAACATCCGAGACCATCACGCTCTGATCTCTCAGAGTTTTCATAACCCGCCTTACACTGTTTGACGCAACCGCCACAAGCAGGCATCCTGAACTCATCAGTTTCAACGGATCCAAATGTAGCTCCGAGCAAATCTCCAGGGTTTCCATTGCCACAGGAATTCTATCAGCCCATACCTCGATGCCCAGACCTGAAGCTTCAGCCATTTCCCATAAGCCGTTCAAGACGCCGCCCTCGGTCGGGTCGTGCAAGGCATGGACCCCTAATGTCTTCGAAATGCTCATCGCTTCTTCGACTATGCTAATCTGTTTCACGAAACTCTGAGCTTTCCGGATCGTTTCAGCTTTCACTCTCTTTAGCCGTCCAGAATGCTCGGACGCAAGGATCGCGCTCCCTTCAATCCCTGCAGTCTTCGTCATCAGTATCCAATCACCGATACGCATGTTGGATGAGCTGAGGGTCCTGCTTCCTAGCTCGCCTATCATGAATCCCGCGATGAGAGGGTTTTCAAGCCTACGGGTCACCTCAGTATGTCCCCCAGCAACTGTGATTCCGAGGCTTCGTGACGCTCGGTCTATTCCGCCCATTATTCTGGCAAGTGTCTTCTCACTAGTTCCGGGCGGAAGCAGCAGTGTGCATACGTACCATACCGGTCTAGCTCCCGTCGCAGCGATATCGTTGGCGTTGATATGAACGGAATGTTCGCCGATATGTCTGGTCGTTCCAGTGACCGGGTCAGCAGTCAAAACAACGAGCTTCTTCGCAAGTCTCACAACAGCGGTGTCTCTTCCAATTCCTGGTCCAAGGACCAGCCTGGGATTCGATTTGCCACCGTGAGAATAAACGGCCCTCACCATAGAGTCAGGCGGAATCTTTCCGATCCGAAATGAACGCGAGCCGCTTGTTTTTCGCATCAAATAGTTATCGAGCACACTCACTTTAGAGGTATTGCTCAGCCAGAAATCCGACCCAGTAATCTATTAGTGCGTGAGACGCAAAGCCTGAAGACCGTGCAGCAAGAACAATACTCCCTTCAAGAGTTCATCAATGATGTAGATGGCGTTGTAAGAGGATATTCGTCTGAATCAGAAATACTTCTGCATCTCAAACCTGCCCTGGAGAAGCTGGTAAGTTCTCCCGCCTCTGTCCCGGCTAAAGCCTTCACTCCCCGCAAGGACAGGTTCGCGATGACTCTTATCCAGATGCCACAGGACGAAGCATACTCAATCATCGGCGGAGTTTGGCATCCCGGCCAAACTACCCCAATTCACGATCACCTCACCTGGGCCATAATCGGAGTCTATGAAGGCGAAGAAAGAGAGGCGCTCTTCCGTAGAACAGACGACGGGTCCAATCCGGAACTGGCCAAGGTTCAGCAGGTGAGCGAACGAGTGAACAAGAAGGGACACGTGACGGTCCTAGGTCACAGCGGCATACATCGCGTCGACAATATCTCTCTGAAACCCGCCTTGAGCGTACACATTTATGGCCGGGATATAGGGAACACTGAGCGCCACAGCTACGATCCGGTTACCGGCGAAATTGGCCGGTTCGTCTCTGGATACTGCAATGTCTTACGTGATACAGAGAGATTCTAGCCCAATTAACCGTCAGCTTGACACAGTCAACTAGCACCGAATGCCATGTCCTGGAACTAGGCTGGCGTATGGTTTATCTCGGAATGAATTAGCCCTCTTGCCACTCGGAATTTGATCTAACATGTCGGAAATACCCATCATTATCCTGAAGGAAGGAACTCAGAGATCCAGAGGAAGAGACGCTCAAAGGAGCAACATAATGGCCGCCAAGGTCTTGGCCGAAACCGTCCGTTCTACCATTGGGCCCCGCGGCATGGACAAGATGATGGTTGGCAGCATCGGCGACATCGTCATAACAAATGACGGCGCAACCATCATGAAGGAGATGGATGTTCAGAATCCCGCGGCCAAGATGCTCGTTGAGGTCGCCAAGACTCAGGACAGCGAAGTAGGAGACGGGACCACAACAGCGGTCGTACTCGCCGGCGAGCTACTGTCCGGAGCTGAGGGACTATTGGATCGAGATGTTCATCCTAACGTAATTATCGACGGATATAGAGCGGCTGCGGAAAAGGCGCAAGAAATCCTAGACGACCTCGGTGTCAACATCAAGCCCGACGATGATGAGGAATTGAAACGGATCGCCCTTACATCTCTAAACACGAAGGGGATTTTCGGATCGCAAGAGCATTTCGCGGACTTGGCAGTTGAGGCTGTGAAGGATGTGATGGAGAAGAGTGGGACCAAGATTACTGCGGACATCGACTTCATCAAAGTGATGAAGAAACATGGAAAGAGTCTCTCGGACACCGAACTCGTCAGTGGTATCGTCATCGACAAGGAAATCTCCCATTCTCAAATGCCCAGAAGCGTAAGCAACGCCAAGATCGCGCTGCTGAATGCCAAGCTTGAAATTGAGAAGACAGAGATGGACGCAAAGATCAATATCAACAGACCTGAAGAAATGGAACTCTTCCTACAAGAGGAAGAGAACCTCCTCAAAGCTATGGCCGATCAAGTGGTTCAGTCCGGCGCGAATGTTGTATTCTCGGAAAAGGGAGCTGACGATGAGGCTCTGGCGATTCTAGCAAAGAAAGGAATTCTGACCGTGAAGAATGTCAGTAGCGGAGATATGGAGAAGCTGGCAAAGGCAACCGGCGGAAGCATCGTAGGCACTCTAAAGGATCTATCAAAAACAAACCTCGGCCAAGCAAAGATCGTCGAGGAAGTGAAGATAGGCGACGACAAGCTAGTCTATGTCCGAGAAGCAAAAAACCCGAAAGCCGTAACAATTGTCATTCGCGGAGGATCAGAGCACGTAGTCGACGAGGCGGAAAGATCTTTACACGACGCTCTATGCGTGGTCAGGAACGCCTTGGAAGATGGTAAGATAGTCGCGGGCGGCGGTGCCCCAGAAGCTGAGCTCTCTAAACGACTGAAAGACTACGCCATTAAAGCCGGAGGCAGAGAACAGCTCGCCATAACCGCCTTCGCGGACGCGCTTGAAGCGATCCCGGTTGCTATTGCACAAAACGCGGGAATCGATCCCATCGACATCATGGTGGACCTGAGAGCCAAACACAACACTCCAGCAAACAAGTGGTTCGGAGTCAACGTGTACACTGGCAAGGCAGCTGATATGTGGAAGCTAAACGTAGTTGAACCGCTGCGAGTCAAGAAGCAAGTTGTCAGGTCGGCTGTTGAAGCCGTAACGATGCTCCTCAGAGTTGACGACGTTATCGCGTCAAAGGGAGGCGGCTCGGGTGGTGGCGGTCCTCCTGGCGGCATGCCCCCTGGCATGGGCGGCGGCATGCCACCCAGCATGATGGGCGGAATGTAGCCGACACAAAGCTAGCCTAGAATTCTGGCCTGGACAGTATTCAAACCCAAGACGCGATTGTGCAGAGCACTTCGTGGGATTTGGACCCAGGTTTACCAGTAAATAAGAGCGCACCGGCTAAGCCGTTTTGATAACCTCTTCTGAGTCCGTAGCTTGGGTTAAACCCTCGGGCATGGGAGCAAATGCAACTCAAACCCCTTTTCTCTCCATTCGGCATCGTCCTGGAACTGTGTTCAGGAGGTGCTTCAGTGGAAAATACAATGCCCAGTTTTCTAGACAGCCTTAGTGAATTGGCCACAGCAAGGAGTAGCTCAGCGGTCACAGTTCCCAGATGCCTCAGGTAGGGGTTGAAGTTGGAAACAGGAGTATTCCTGAAGAAGTCACCATCTCCGCTCTGGCTAGCGGGGGTCTCCCCAAGTATACGGAAGAAAGCTCTTGGGAAGTGCCGCTAATTGCCGAACCCTGGCCGGTGGTCAGTGGTCTGGGGAATCGGTTTTAGAGTGAGCTTGAGCTGATGGGCTTCTCGCGCAAAAGCGGGCATTCTCTCAGAAAAGCGAGGATCCTGGATCAGCCCCGGGCTAACGGTCGGGAAACTCACATTGGTTCGCATTGTTTATTTTGCCTGTTTGTTACTGACATGTAATAGGTATTACATGCTTATAAGCCTTCTTTGAAAACGGCCGTACGTCACATCCGGAGAATTGGAGGTCAGACCAGGCTCATCAGTCCACAGGGAGTAGGGCCAGCATCCCCGAACCGGTACGGCAGATTCTGACCAGGACCCATTTCCATTGAAGAGAAGCTACTGCCGATTTTGCTTCCTTTTCCGTTAAGTCTTGAGCTGTCCACCAATTTCGACGAAACGTTTCTTCACAGCCTCCAAGAACCCAGGCTTGTAGTCCATGTCATGTGAGATTTGGACCTTCAATGGACTGGGCCCTCCGGCCTCCATAAACGGCCACTTCGCTTGACGGAGAAGGACGAATAAGCTTCACCGTCCTCTCCACTCTCCTTTTTTTCTCTACTACTATTGGCATCGCTTAAATCTCAGATCCACACCATCTTTATTCGAAAATGGCAGAAGAGATTTCCCCCGTGGCTTGCGTGCCATGCGGCATCGACCTAGGATTGGCTCCGCCCGGTACACTTGTCCGGTGCTGGAAATGTAGCCAGTGGATTCAGGTGCGGCCACGAACTATCGAGCTTGGTGAAGCGTTGTGGCGGCAGTAGGCATCAGCATATTGATCAGCGTTGCAGTAGACCGTGCACGCAAAACCCCACGTGACTTCATGAACTCTCAATAGTCTCCTCGGCAAGGATTTCTCGGAGTATAACGTGGTCCACTTTCTGAGTAATTGTCAAACTATTGCTGATAAGGCAATTCTATTCCAGATCTCTCTTCGGCCTCAAAAAAAGGGGGGCCGCCTACCAGTGCTTGAAGATGAAACTCATGAACTTCTCCAGCTGTCGAAGAAGGTGTCAAATCTTGGCTACTTGGAACTCATTGAAGGTGGATGGAAAACCGATCAGGGCCTCTGGACATGCTGGGTCCCCCGACCCATAATACGGCCGAGTACACCGGGCTCACCGGCTATTGTCCGCAAGGATTTTCACAACAGTCCAGCAATTGCCCATTCGAAGGGGCAGAGTGAAGTCTTTACAACGTTAATGTTCTGGTTTTCTTTTCAGCCCTGGGCTCTAGCTTGGGAAGCGTTATTGCAAGTATGCCTTCAGACATGCTTGCTGACGCTTTTTCAGCGTCTATGCTTTCGGCGAACCCTATGTTTCTACGGAATGTGGAGAAGGCTCTTTCCCGATGCAAGTAGGTTTTCCCCTTCTCCTCCTTCTGCACGTCAGATTCAGCACTCAGTGACAACTCGTTCGGCCCTACATCAATTTTCAAAGTTTGCTTCTTTAACCCCGGAACCTCTGCCTTTACCACATACTCGTTGCCTGAGTCGATAACGTCGACGTAGGGTACTCGCGTCGGCAGCTCATATTCAACAGGCCACTCGAATCCTCTGAAGGGATCCCATGGAATTAGGCGAAATGGTTCTGACAGTTTGTTGAACTCTTCAATCCAACTAGGTTGAGGCTCTCTAACAGCAAGAGCAGGCTTCTTCTTTGTAGCGGCATGAGCAGGTTTCTTCCTTGTCTTCTTGACGGATAGTGTCTGAGCTTTCTTTCTTGACATTGCTATAACTTCAAGATTCCGGGTGCTGGAGGTTCTTATATGATTTCATGCTCTTCACTATCGATACGATCGACGAGCAAGTCGGAATGCCGCGTGTTTACAAGAGTTTCTTCGCCGTAATTCCCTCTTGACGGCAATGTTGTATGTGTCAGTCTTCCCCGTCGAGCCGGCCCGTGTTCAAGATACGCCGGGTTGGGGATCCTCTGAATACCAGTTTGACTTGGCAATCGTTTGATCCGCACGCGTCATTGGAGAAATCAACGAGAAAAGCGAGTGATCTGACGTGAGCATGTATTTCAAGGGTCAGGACTTCCATTCTTCCAGTTGATTAGGGTCGTGGATTTCTCGTTGTAGAACATCATAGGCGAGGGGTCCGTCCTTGTCGTCAACGACCATTATGATGTCGCCGTAACCTAGGAACGCATCCAGTATGTTTACGCCGTTTCTGAATAGTAGTTCAGTGATGTAGGATGCTATTCCTGGGGTCATCTCGGCGCGGGGCGATAGGTTGAGAATCAGCTTTGACACGTTCGCCTGTGTCGCTGGCTCGTTAAGGTGCTCCATTCTCGTCCGGACGAGAGCGTAATCCTCCGCGGGCAGGATCAGTTTGATCGAGTTTGAGAGAGGGAAGATGTGAGGAAACTCTGAGAGTTCCCCTGCAGCGGTTGATAATTCCTTGACTATGGTTGAGAACTGGGTCTTTGGTGCTCTTATCGTCACGTCTACTATGCCGCTTGAAAGGGAGATCCTCGCGTCCTTGAGAACTCTCGACGTGTCAGGGCTCTTGCTGTTGGATAGGGTGTCTGAGAATCTCTTGATCGCTACAACCAGCGTGTTAACACTGGCCTCTTTCCCACTCAGTTGTTGGACTTGAGGCTGGATGAATCCTGCGAGCGAATGGAAGTTCATCAGTTTCATCTTCAGACATTGGTAGACAGGGTAGTTTCTAGTCAGAATCTCGCGTACTGCCTCGGGTACGCTGACACCGTTTCGGTGAACTGTCATGTCATTCTGTCTCCGATGTTCTCATGTAATATATCGTAGGCTCCTCAATAAAAGCCTTAAATGCAAGTAACAAGTGTTACTATACTGCAATAAAATGCAGTAGAAAAAAACAACAATGCAAACCAATATGAATTTCCCGACCTACGTATTCGCGACCGTTAATCCCGGCCGCAGTACGAAAGTGGTCGACGAGCTAAAGCGCAACAGCCAGATTGACATCATCGCACCGGTAACAGGCCGTTGGGACCTAGTCCTGCGCCTGAAGCCAAACACTCCACACAACATCTACCAGACAGTCAAAGAAATCCGCGAGATCAGCGACGTACGCACAACCGACACTCATACCGGCTTCGACGGTATGCAGCCGAGCAAGAAGCTCGAGAGCCAGATGGCCCTTGGGTTTTCTCTATTGAACGTACAGCACACCTCAGTCGAGAATACGATTAAGCAGCTCAGTAACATACCAGGCTTTGTGGAAGCATGCACCGTACCCGGACAGTTCGACATAGTCGCACTCTGGCAAGCAAGAACCTCTGAAGACATCGTGAAGAATTCCTTTGAGAAAGTAACTAATCTCCAAGGCCTCTTCAGTAGCGAGACACTTCTCGCTCATCTACCGTTCTTCAACGCGTAATCATCCGAATCTAGCTCCGTCGACCTTCCCCCCTTTTTGCGGGTCCGAAAGGATACCTGGATACGCAAAGATTCTAGTCAGCAGTTTGACGATTACCCGGAAAGCGAACTCAGGTTCACATCAGCTGGACCCGTGGCAAGGGCCCGGTGTCGCAATAAGCAGAGGACTGAAAAGAATCAGATTCCGGGATCGAGCATATAGCTGCAATATCGCAACATCGGCGAGAGAAGACCTGTTTTAGGGGACCCTTTGACACGGCGCGGGTCGGGTCCAAAGCCGAGCAGACTCGTGGACACTCTCTCTGTAACCTACAACGCGTCGCACTGGCGCCTCCTAAAGTCAGTTAGAGAAAGAACCATTTCCATCTTTGGAGTCCTCGGAACTTGGGGGAATAGTGCGTTAGTCCATGGCAGTGTCGCTAGGGGAGATGTTGATGAAAAGAGCGACATAGACATTCTGATCCCTACTGGCGTCAGCACTCAACTTGTTGAGGCCCAACTTGCCTCCTCAGGGATTAGTCCCTACTCGCGAGAGATAACACAGGCAACTCCCAAACACTCGCCGAAGGCGCACTTATACTTGGACCCCGAACGGACTGCGTCCATCACCATTCCGTTGTCGGAGTTCCGCAGACTGGAACTCGAATTCTACAAGTTCGGAGGGACAGCCAGCATGGAGGATCTAAGGCGCGGCATTAGAAGGCCGGGGTGCACGAAGAGGCTAAGCCTCATTCAACCCACCGATAATGGACACATAGAATCTCCGATTGTTGGTAGAGAATCGGAAGTTGCGCGGTTGCTCGGTGTGAGTTCGGACATAGTGAGGGAGCGGATCAGGGTCTTGACCCGAAGAGACACTATTGGCAGAACCGGCGTATTCCTCAAAATGGTCGTTCCCGAAGGAGCGTCTTTCGAAGAGGTGCTCAAGAGCGAGGCGGAATCCGATCCCGCCCTCAGGAGAACTCTGCGAGAAAAACAACGATGATTGAAAAAGCAACAACGCGGTCATCATTCTTCGGATATTCCGGGACGATTTCTGTCTCGAAACCGACAGGGAATGCTTTGGCTCGGTGAGCGCTCAATAGCTAGATCTTCCATGGAAGAAAAGTGGGGTAAGAAGTCAACGGTTCGGCTCCTACCAGCCTTTCTTCTTGGAGTTGTTTCCACCTCCACAAAAGCGCAAGGACTTGAACAGATTTGCAGACTCAAGTTGTAGATGGAACGGACTCTAGGGCTCAGGCCCGAGATTAGTTTCACATCGGTCCAGCGTACCTATAAGAGACGATTAGCCTTCTTGCTGTCATGCTAAACTCAGAAAAGCTTCTGAAAGACTTGAACCTTAGACTCGCGCACTTCGGAGATCCCGACGTTGCAAGCGCAAGATCACTCTTGCCTTACTCGATCCCTTCAATGAACGCGCATCAGCGTTGCCTCGAGATTGCCGCTAAACTAGTCTTCAAGATAGAATAGTGTAGCGGGCGAGAGATTAGGCTCGCCCTTTCCCTAATCTTTCGGGAGATAGGTTGACGCCAATTCGAACGCCTTTGCCCTCGTAGCCTTGGCATTCACAGTCGGATTGACCGGTACAAACTTCCCATTGCCCATGGTCGTGAAGAAGGACGTGAATTGGGTAGTCTCTTCTTTCCGATTGAGGGGATTCGTTGCCGCACGCGTCGCAACGGATTTCTAAGGTATCCATCGTAAGCTTCCCGTGATGGTGTCCTGGCGAAATTTCCTTGGTTCCAAATGAACCATATGTTCTTCCTAGGTTGTGGCCTGTGGCGTTGTAATGCTGCTTCCGGACCCATTCGACGAAAGTTGTCAATCCTTTGAATTTGCCAAAGTCTTCATCGAATTGTTTGGGGAGCTTCTCTAGGATTGACTGGTTGGTAGTAGACTGGTTCCTATCCTCTGGGAGTCGAATTTGCTTGGCTCGTTCTGCCAGGATGTAGACTTTCTCGGTCAGCTCCCTAGTTCTCCGGGAGGGACCATTCGTTGCTGCTTCTCTGAGAAGAATATCGACCTGCCTTTCAAGGTCTCTTATGGTCTGCTGGAAGTAAAGGAACTCCTTAGTTCCCATCACCGATGGCATAGGCCCGGAGTAACGACTCGCACAGTTAGAAACATTGTAACCAAGAAGGGATTACTCAAGAACTCCTGAGCAGGATGGGCACGGGCCTCTAGTTTCGTGGGATCACTCTATACCTTTGTCGAGGGTAGAGATTTCAAGTGCTCCCATCGGGCTATCATCTAGGTTTGATCGCGGTCGCAGGTAGACTCAGATACGACTGACCAAGGGTGCAATGAATAGTTGTCAGGAAATGCAATTTTCAGGGCCGAGAATAAACTTGGGGGCGACATCATCGCGATGTGGGTCCCGGATCTAGTTTCCTAGGTTCTTGCGAAAGAACTCGGTTATTGTATTGTAGCAGTGGACTCTGTTTTTGAAACGCAACACATCATGACCCTCATCCTCGTAGACGACATAGTCCACATTCACGCCTCCCTCACGGAGGTCTTTCACGAGCTGAGCCGATTCTGGTTCGGGGACTCTCGGATCGTGCTTTCCTTGTAGGATCATGAGGGGAGCTGATAGTTGGTTCATGTAGGTCTTCGGCGATCGTTCGACAAGGAAGTCCTTGTCCTTTATCGGATCTCCGAGGGACAGTCGGAAGTATGTCTGCCAGGTCGGCGGGATACGTGATACCCATGTTGGGAGATCGTAGGGACCGAACATGTCGACGGCTGCCTTCCATAACTCAGGGTGTCTCGATGCCAGGGTCAGGGTCATGTATCCGCCGTAGGACCTTCCAACAACGCCTCGGCGCTTGGAATCGATCCTCGGGTCTTTCTCAAGGCGTTTGAGACCCTCGACGTGGTCAAGAACGTCTTTTCCTCCCCAGTCCTTGTCGACCCACTTCATGTAACGCATACCATACCCAGTGCTTCCCCTAACGTTCGGAACGAAGACCGCGAATCCGTTAAGGGTCAGGTATTGGATGAGTGGCATCGAGAACCATGTAAAATCTGGTCTCTCCTGTCCCTGAGGACCACCATGAACATACTCGACAAGAGGTCTAGGACCCTTGTATCCGAGTTTGGAAGTAGGCAGGTAGAGCCGAGCAGAAACCCTTAGTCCGTCAAATGAAGTGTAGCTCGCATCTTCACCAGCAGAAAGATACTCATCCGGAATGCCCAGAACCTTTTCGCTAGACAGACGCTTTGCCGCGCCTTTCTCCCCTATCGAGATATGATAGATCTGGGATGGACTGTTGGCTCTTGTGAACGAGAAGATGTACTCCGCTTGCAAAGGTTTCTCGTTCTTGATTTGCCATTCAAGCCCTAGGACTACGCCATCCGATAGCGGTGGATTTCCGACTAGCGTTCGTTCGACTTCGAAGGTTGGACGCATCCCATTGTGAAATCGTCCTTCGTAAGCCCATGAAGCGCCGTCGATATTGTATTCCAGGACAAACACGTCGCCTTTCACCTTTCTCACGCCGGTCATTTCGCCCTGGCCCGAGTGTCGTAATCCCTTGATCTCTACGTCGATGGGTTTCGAGGGATCGTCTAGCGAGAGATAGGTGAGACCGCCATTATCATGGAAAATGTTCGATTCGAAAAATAGTCCCTTATTGTTATCAACAAAACTGCACCAGCCTATTCCCGTCATAGGAACCTGCTTTCCGTCCCGCTGGTCAAGAGGAACTCCGTAGAGCAGCTTCCTCACGGTCATGCCCTCCTTCCAATAGTACAGAACCACATCTCCGGCGGTATATCCGTCCGCCAGTATCACGGTGGAGTGGTCGGAACTCACACCGTTGCATGTGTTGCCGTAGATGCTAGTGCCAAGAGACTTGACGTCACCAGTCTCAAGGTTTACCTTGAGACATTCGATGTCTGGGGTCTTACGATTGTCCCGGAAGAAGTAGGCGATGTTTGTCTCTTTGTCGCAGTGGACGCATGCTATCTGCTCGTCGCGATACTTGTCTCCGAAGAGTTGCTCAGGTATGCCTCCGTCAAGAGGAACCAAGTTTGGCTGATAATTCTCGTCCCCTAACTTGTCAATCATAACCAGGACCTTGCCAAGTTTAGGCAAGACGTGGAAGTTGTCCCCCGGCATTATGTGGGGATTCACCAATGCTAAGCCGCCAGGGAGTAGGGGCTCTGGGATGCTTCCGTTGCTAGCTATGGAGTACAGGCTAAGAGTGCCGCTTAGGTCGGAGAGAAAATAGATCCGGTCACCTTCGATCTGAGGTTCAAGCAGCAACCGGGCTGACAAGAGGGACTCGATAGGGAACTGGGTCTTATTGATAGTCGGCTTCTCAAGCATCTCAGTAACGGTCAAGAGCTAGACAGAAACAGCCGAGAGGGTCCCGCCTATCAATCTTTTCGATTCTGAAAAGATAACTCGCGCTCCCTCACGGTTATCCTCCTGAGTGTTGGCGCTTTCTCTAATCGTTCGGCGGAATCTGACTTTTTCAGATTCTGCTGACCGGGCACAGCTGACATGGTCGTGCCGAATAATCCTAAATGGATTCTCTAGCGGCATTATGGGTCAGTCCAGGTATCTCTGATGAGGATGCCCTGCAGTCGACATGTTTCGTCAGTCACGTTCAAGACAATTGAAAAAAAGTCATAACTATCCATCCGCAACGACTTCGTGCCGCCGCCGACGGCGGGCGGGGCAGCGGGATACACTATATTGGAGACAAAACTAGGGCATGAGGGGAGGATTCGATCGTCCAGACTAGGGGCACTATTCGGAGTCATGGGTTCGGTCTTATACATTACCAGATTCTTCCTACCTACCAGCGCTGAGAATCCGGCAGAGAGTCTCGCCAACTACGATGGTAGATTGGCTGTCGTCTTTGGGCTGGTGAGTACCTTTTCTGGCATTTTCCTCATTTCGTTCGCCCTATCACTGCGCACCGCCCTTCCGAAAAGGGACAGTGTGCTAACCACGGCCGCAGTGGTTTTTTCAATAATTGCTTCTATCGTCCCTGTCGTCGTGAATTTGATCGTATTGGATGCGAGGGCCACTCTAGCAGGTATTTACAACAACTCGACAGTAACCGCAGTTGACAAGGCAGCAGCCCTCGTCTCCGAGCAAGTGTTAGAGGCGGAGGAGGAGGCAGTCTTTGCCCTATTTGTTGGCGCACCCCTCGCCATCGGGCTTTTTAGCGGGTCAATGTGGAACAGCAGGGTCTTCCCGAACTGGCTCACATACGTAGGACTTTCATTCATCACCATCACCGGTGTCGCCCTACTCCTTGTCGCGGTTGGAGTCGCCGTTCCCGTCTTGGGTTTCGCCTACTATGGGCTCTTCCTTCTGTGGATCTTGGCAAGTTCGGGGTACCTCTACCGATCCGATCGCAAGACTGCAACCACGGACCCACGATATGCACGTTCGACGTAAGGCGCGGTCATAGGGACGCGAAGAAGCGGTTTCCTGGGCCAAAACGAAATTTAAGCCGTGAAGATTTCGGTCCCGCAGCCAAAGGATCTGCGTAGCTGACCTTCCGCAGCCAGCTAAGGAGTGCGCTAATTGTTTTCGACTCGTTGCTTCCAGACGAGATGGCTGTAGCAAACTCGTGCCAGAGGTAGCGATGTCTGACCGATTCTGCGTAAGCGTTCCTTACCCGTTCGATGCCGACGAGAGAGCTGAGGATTTCAATATGACTCGTGACGGGATCGGGCAATCCTGTGAGAGGGCTGTCCACGGCATGTACGGGACATTACACGCCACCGTTATGTCAAAGTCAACACGGACCCGGGAATGTTTAAAATGATGGGACCGGATGGTTTGGAGAACGCTGGGTCCGCTTGAGCAAAGAACTGAAAAAACTGCCGGAGGTCAAGGTTTTCGGCAAATGGGCGTCGGCCGGAATAGAGGCTAACGACCCTGGACTTAAGCGCTACATATCTACAAGACCCATCCTTCTTCCTCACACCAGTGGCCGCCACGAACACGGACGGTTCCGCAAGTCAACCATCAACATTGTCGAGCGCCTAATCGACGACATGATGAGGCCGGGCGTCGCAGGCGGGGCCAAAGCCCGGGCGAGTAGCATTGTCAAAAACGCCATGGACATCATCGCGATCCGGACCAAGAAGAACCCGATCGAAATACTCGTCAGAGCGATCGAGAACGCAGCACCAGCCGAAGACGTAACAAGAATCGCCTACGGTGGCATCGTCTACCCGATCTCAGTCGACATTGCTCCCCAGAGGAGAGTAGACATCGCCCTGAGATACATTACAAACTTGTCGCGTCAAGCGTCCCACAACAACCCCAAAACGGTTGACGAATGCCTCGCCGAAGAACTGATCCTCGCCGCGGCACGGGATCCGAAGAGCGCGTCAGTCAGAAAGCGCGACGAGATTGAACGTATCGCTCTGGCCTCTCGCTAACCTACTGTTCTTAGCGATCCTTTCCTATTCCTGTTCCTCAGATAGTCTGTGGCTAGTAATACTCCTCCGCCTAGAAATACCCCGAGAAGCATCGCTGCTAAGTAGCCGTTCAGAAGATACTGCAACCACGGCACGTTGCTAGAAATCCAATCTTGCTGGTATGCATTCGACCTATACTCGGCAGTGAGGCCATAAACCAACAAGACGATGAGTCCAAACTGGGCGAAGATCACGACGTACCCGCGCTTCAACGCCACACTTCCTCCCAGAGGATCAATCCGGTCGAGCGAAATCATTCGTATTATAGTTTGAGGAGCATTTCCAACGGCTGAACTTACGGCTGGGAGTCCCATCTTTATAGGCCCGCAGTCGAGCCCGATTGCATCTTGTCTATTGTAGAGAAAACAGTTTCTCCGTCATCTTCTCTTAGTTCTGCTATCGAAAGGGCCGGGACCCTCTTGCAGAATGGTGCAATGGATCAGATAGAGGGATACCGAGCACGCTTCGAGACCTTGGAAGGGATGTATGAGCGGGTCTTCGCGAGTATCGTCAAGTCGAACTTTGACCCAAAATCTGCCCGTGAAACTGCGAAGAAGTTTTTCGGAACCGACAAGGTTCCGTTCGCAGCAGTTGACGGAACTGACTATGCTCGTCCTCTGTTTGACCTCGTTGTTTTCTTCGGGGGGTCCTATGCGGCCCGCGGTACGATAACATACGTCGACTACGGTCTACCAACTGTCGAATACGAGGACCACTTTCTCAAGAGCGGCAGAGCACTATCAAGCTGCGTACCCGTGTACGTGAATGAGGTTCCTGAGATAGATCAGAGCTTCATTCAGCCAGGGGAGGTCTCCGAAATCTCCCTTACAAGACCGCTCACTGACGAGGCGATTGCAAATAATTCAACTGTCGCCAACTGGATAATGACCTTCTCCGAATTCTACTTGGCGTATAGACTGGCACGCGAAGAGAACGGACCGAGAATCCTCCTGCTTGACAGAAGCCTCGCAACCATGCTTGCTAGTCTAATCTACGACACTTCCAGGAGAAAACTCTGGTCGACCAACGGAGCCCTCTTCGGACTCGACGTTGAAGGCATCCCGCTAGATGTCAATGACCTCGCATACTCTCGGCATCACCTTTGCAACCCTCTACTTGACTTACCCCCCGCCCGAGGCGACTATCTCAGATATCGATGTCTTCTTGAGATTGAAAAGGGCGGTCCGCTGACTCTCGCCGCTCTCTGCCCGAAACTTGGAATCAAAGAGGATGATAGACAGAAACGCGTCGAACGCTTCCTCCAGAAATCTGTCAAAGAGGGATTCCTCGACGAAACCGTCGGAACCTTCTCGTTAAGGGATCGTTATCGGAAGACGTGGCCCCGGATACGCACACTCGTGGAGACCCTTGGCCACAGAATGTTCGAGGAGCAACCAAAACAGAACCCGCTACGCGTAATGAAGAAGGGCGACCTACATTGGCTCACAACGCAGGACCTAGCGTTTCTCACACTTTTCACGCTGAACCTGCTGGTCGAGGAGTGTTGGAAGAAACGCATACTCCTGCTAGGATTGACAAAGGACACTGCTGCCCGAGATCTCAAGAATCATGTGCTACCGGTAATGGTATCCAACGACCTTTGGAAGTCCGAACTGAGCCAGGAACAATTGTCACGGATACCGAACACAGATCGCATGCTTCTTCAAACCCTCAGCGTATTCAACCATGAGTCAATCTCTGTTCCTTGGTCGTTGATAGAATACGATTCAGCCTTCCTAATGATCGTGCCTGACTTTCAGAAGAGGAAGGGCTACGTCGGAGGAGCCATAAGAAACAAGATCACGCCTGAGCGCTTGTTTCTGAAGAGTTACATTCAACTTTCACAGACCGCCTATGATCCTCAGCTCAGAAGCAACGTCCTCCTTCTCGACAGGCTGACCTATCCAGAGTTCGACTTACGACCTGACTCTCGAATAGGCTTTGTTCACTCGTACGGTAATGCTGACGAGCCTGTCAGACCGATTATCTTTCAGACAAACAAAACGACGAATCCAATTCAGGAACTTGTCATGCTAACCCTATCCTCGATGACAAGCAACAGCATCCCTGAACTATTCGGCCACAACAAGCCGTTGTTCATCGCAGACAAGGTAGCCAAATGGCACAATGAAGAGATGCGCCGAATCATAGATACGACTGGCAAATGGCTTATGAACAGTCCTAAACTGCGACACTTCGTATTCTACATGAGCACGTTCCGAGAGCGGAGGAGCGAGATCGAGAGTGCTCGAAGAGAAAGCTTCTAGATACTTCACCGATTTCAACGGACGATTCAAAGCCCGTCTCGCCGCCGTAACACCCGCCTTCATGCCTGCGGCGATCCACGAGCTCACAGGGATCTCCTCTAGGTACGAATGTCGGATCAAAGTCGAATATCACAAGGACATCATGGGTCTCATCGAGGAAGGAATGCTTGTAGCCGTTAGGAACTTCAAGTCAAACCCGAAGCACCAGCGGCATTCGCTAATGGTCATATCCCGGGTCTGGCCCGAACACTATGGGCTCAAGGGTCTCTCGGAACACAGCTACTATCCTATGCAGTTCGAGATCATACAGCAATCCGTCAAGGATTGGGACACAAGCGACAAGTCCACGATGATGGTCCAGATCAGCGCTTTACCCATCAACTACGATCTCGTCCTCAAAGAAGATAACGAGCCCAAGTACGAGAAGGGCTTCACCTATCCTGTCATCGCCGCCGAAGCAGAGATCCTCAACCGTGACATGATCAGCCACATGTACAACCAACGGATACTAGCCAGGCTCGGATTCAACTCCAAAACAACTACCAGCGATGCCTACAAGGACCCCAGAATCGGCACCATTCAGATGTTCGAGTCTATGGAGGAGAAGATCCCCATCTACTTGGACTTCGAAGCCATGGTCCGATACCACTTCGGAATATTCGCATTCACCGGCGCCGGAAAGTCCAATCTCCTTTCGAACATACTCCGCAGACTACTCATTCATCAGCCTGAGGTGAAAGTGATCGTGTTCGATATTTCCAGCGAGTATCCCTTCCTCCTCATGGACCTCTTCGCAGACGACAAGATTCCGTCCAAGATAATTCTCGAAAACCCCGTCACGAACGCGGAACAGTTCTACGCCAGTGTAGTCAAGCCTAGGGAGTACGAGGACGACGATCGAGCGCGGAAAGTCTTCGCCCGAATCTTCGGGCAGAAAAAGATCACGTACTATCTCAAGCCCGAATCTAAGGTTCCGACATATGGGGACATAGTAGAAGAGCTGAACAGGCAGCGAAACGAGAGCCTCGACAAGCCCCACTACGTGAACGCCCTAGACCGGATTCGCCAAGACGTGGTAGATTACAAGGCCGAGCATTCGATGACAGACTCTAAACCCATCGACGAGGAGTTCATCAAACAACTTGACGAATGGGGACGCGGAGCAGTTGACGAGTTCAAGATCTCGGACCGGAGCGGGGTATATGCTTGGGCCACCAGTCGACTTACACTCATCGACAATCTCAAACGCGCCGAAAAAGAAAAGCGGACCACGGGAGGATTAGACATTGAAGGAATACGAGAGCTCGTTGAGAAAGAAACACGGCTAACCTGCATCTCCATATCGGACCCGTACGTCATCAAGGAGCTAGTAGTCGACCTCGCCCGAGAGTTTCTCCACCGACGCAAGCGTTCATTCAAAGTCAAGCCCTACGTCCTCTTCGTGTTCGACGAAGCCCAGGAATTCGTCCCAGACCTCGGAGGCTCATCGGGCATAGACAAAGACTGCTCGAAGGTTGTTGAGACCCTCCTCAGGCAAGGTCGAAAATATGGGTTAGGCGGATGCCTCGCTACCCAGAGGATAGCCTATCTCAATACCAACGCGCTGCAACAGCTACACACATACTTCGTAGGGACCCTACCACGACCCTACGATAGGACGGTTGTAAGCGATACCTTCACCATCGACAAACAGATCCTTGAGAAGACTCTAGAATTTGCTCCAGGTGAATGGCTCCTGTCCAGTTTCATCGCGACGGGAATGGAAAACGTACCCATATTCATCAGAGCAGACAATGCCGAGGTTGAAGTTGAGAAGACTCTAAACAAGCTCGCCTGACTTGTCTGGCTTGCTAATCGTCAATTCAGGATCTGTGCAGAACGCCCTTTCTCATCGAATCCCGGAACGCCCTGAACACAACGATACGTCGACGGCTGCGCAGGGTCTCGTACGCAGTAAAGACGAGAAAGAGTATTGCGACGAACAGACGAACCTCGATGACGGTGTTGGAGATGACCCAGAGAACTAGCAGAACAAGTGCATTCTCAATATCGTATGTCAGGTCCAGAAGACTTGCGCAAACGTACAGTGACTGACTCAGGTCAAGAAAATCTCAACCATTGAAGCTGTCCAAGTGGAATCGATCCGACCCCTCCACTACTGACAAAATACACGACAGGGATAAGCACAACCCAATGCAGTCAGCTCGTTTACGGAGGAAGAAATGAAGTTCAAGAGAGCCACCGGGGCTAAAGTGATCTGTCTGGCCAAGTTGAAAGATGTCACTTTCTCGGGAAACTCAGAGAGTACAGCGGCAATCCATTGAATGGTAAAGAATACCGCGCCGCCGGTTAGTGCCAGTTTAACGGGTTTATGGTGAACTCTGGGGTTTGTGACCCTGTATGAGTCTGACGCCTTTCTGTCGGATATTGAGAGGTCTAGTGTTTCTCTCTCTTCTCAGTGTTGTCCAGACTGATAGCGTACGACAACACTAGGTAGGGGTCCATTGCGGGGTTGAGAATCTCCACATTGTAGGAGTCTCGGACGGAGACCCACTTCTTGTGAATCTGCGCGATCGGCTGGCCGGACGTGTCTTGAATGTAATAGTCATGCTCCCAGACGTTACCCTTTATCTTCGCAATCTCCTGGCCGGACGAGTTCTCCATCCACCACGCCTCTCCTATCAATTTTAGGATTTTCTTCTTTACCTGCGCTACCAGCTGACCTTGCGAGTTGTATATCTCGAATGTCGGCCGGATTGCCAAGACCTTACCGTGTATCTCTCCTAGCTTTTCTCCGTTCGTAGATTCGTACCAGAATTTTGGACCAAAGCTAACCAATTGTTTCTTCACATAGGCAAGCTGGTTGCCACCACGGTCCTTGATTCCAAACGTATCTCTAAGCGCCAGGATCTTTTGTTCAATCGTGTATCCATTCCCACTGAACAGTGGGACCATTCTTGACAGAGTGCCGGGCGAACCGTACGATTGCATCGAAGACAACTGTGCACCGCACGCGGGGCAGAATGGTGATCCGCTTCCAATCGCTTGACCACAAGAAGGGCATCTAGCACTTCCCATCATAGGACTTGGCCAGTCGTCAGCTTGGAGACTGACCTAAAGAAGGTTACAGTACCCTTGGCATAAGCTGAACAGAACGACGGTTGTTGCTCACTGGTGGACTATGAGCAGTCAATCGGGCTCACTCCTTTCCCAGGACGCGTTCCGTTTTGGTTTAGCAGTCGCATTCGCGTGAGTATTGATGTGAATCTGGGGTCTGATCTTAGGGGGTCGAATCTTGGTTCGACGTTTGCCCAGACGAGCCAGCTCGATCGCTCTTGGTAGGCTCGTTCGAGCCAGGCGAAGGCTTCGTCTTTGTTTCCCATACTCATGTGCACAAGCGCGATCCAGTAAGATGGAACGTACTGTTTCCTCGAACGTTCTATCAATCGGTCGAGGACCTTTCTTGCTTCAGCTTCCATTCCGGCCGAGGCGTATGCCTGGCCGAGCGTGGCTAGGGAAACGGTGCTCTCTTTTGCTAGTCTGACGGCTTGTTCTGACTGTTCGATGGCTTCTTTGAACATGCCTTTCTGCATGTAGGGTCTTCCGAACCAGAGCCGCGCTGGGACGAATGCTGGGTCCGTCTCGACAATTTTGCTGTATTGGTCTATGGCCTGGTCGTATTGTCTGGAGAGGTAGAGTATGTGACCGATTCCGGTGTTGATCGAGTATGATAAGGGGTCTAGGGCCAGTGCCTTCTTCATCTCCCCTAAGGCCTCCTCGAATCTTCCAAATGATTTGACAAAGTCAGCGTAGTACTGGTGAGCCTGGGCGTATCCGGGGTTCAGCTCGAGAGCTTTCTTGAGCTCCGCTTCGGCACTGCTCCAGTCCCATTCGTAGTAGAACTTGACTAGTCCGAGGGACGCGTGAGCCTCAGCAAGGTGATCGTCAAGAGACAGGGCCTTCTCTGCCGCCGTCTTGGCCTTGGGAAAGCCCTCCCGGGGTGGAATGTACTCTAAGGAGTAGGATGCGAGGATCGAGTAAGCATCAGCTAGTCCAGTATATGCGAGAGCGAAGTTAGGATCGTGTTTTATCGAATTCTCGAAGTGTTGGATCGCGGCTTTCAGCCCTTTCTGCGTCCTGGTGTTCAGTGAGTGTCGGCCTTTGAGGTAGAGTGAGTAGGCTTCGGGTATTCCAGTTGCCTTCTTCTCAATCCGGAACGTCTCGCTCTGGAGGACACGAACTCTTAGCGCCTTTGCAATTCTCTTTGCAATGTCGGTCTGGATCGCGAAAGCGTCTTCGAGGTCTCGGTCGTAGACGTCTGACCAGAGGTGTTCCTCTGTTGCCGCGTCGATTAGCTGTGCTGTTATCCGGAGTTTCTTCCCCGCGACTCGAACGCTGCCCTCCAGTACTGTGCCGACATTGAGCTCTCGACCGATGTCGACGACCGGTTTCGTTAAGCCTTTGTATCTGATTATCGACGTTCGCGCGATGACGCCCAGGCTTTTGATTCTTGAGAGTGTCGCGATGAGTTCTTCGGTCATGCCATCGGAGAAATACTCATCGCTAGCACTCGGACTGATGTTTGCGAAAGGGAGGACCGCTATTCGCTTCTTATCCAGACGAGTTGATGAGGAAATTCTCGCTTCTTGCCACGGGAGGGCCACCTTGTACAGTTCGATTGGCGTTCCAACGTTCTTGAGGGTCTTGGGGCCGAGGCTCGTGAGCGGCAGTTCGAACTTGTTCTGGACCTGGTCGTAGACTTGTCTGCTTAGGCAGATGCCTCCATTCTCGGCGAATGGTCCAATCCTTGACGCGACGTTGACAGCGTCTCCTGAAATGTCTCCTTCTGACTCGACCACGTCGCCTAAGTGGATTCCTATTCTTAGATGGATGCGTCTCTCTTCTGGGAGTGGGACGTTGCGTTCTCTAGCTTTTCCTTGGATATCATAGGCGCATCTCATAGCGTCAAGGGCGCTTGGGAACTCGATGAGGAACGCATCGCCTATCGTCTTGACCTCTCTTCCGTTGTGACGATTCAGAATTTCTCTAACCAGTTTTCTCTGCTCTTCTAACAGCGACAGGGAGAGTGATTCGTTCTTCTGTCCTAGCAGCGTGTACCCGACTACATCGGTGAAAATGATCGCGGCCAGCCTCCGCCGCTTCTGAGACGACACGTTCTTGCGATTTTGGCTCTCGTTCCTCGCTTCCAAATCGGTTACGAAACTTAGCTTGACGAATTACTTAATGCCAGCCCGAATCATCCTTCTTTCGCTTGCACTGTGCCCTTCGCAAACGTCCTAACGTACCTCTCCACCAAAGGTGTGACGACGATACAGTCCCTGCTTACGTGGACGATATTTCGGTTTCTGGGGCGGGAGACCCTTCGAGATCAGGTCAGCACACTTGGAACACATGACCCAGCTGCAGTCAGCTTTGCAGAAGCAGCATTTCGACACCTGTCCCCGAGCGTTGTCCCAGGGAAAAACATCAGTGGGATGGTTCTCGGTGTATTTACTGACCATTGCGTAACACAAGACGATCATTAGCGCTTATGGCTCTTACGCTTCTCGGCACTGTCAACTCTTCGGTTGCTTTTTTGGTGATAGCTTCGGTCCCCTCTAACTGTAATGTTCAAGGACTGACTGATCATCACATTAGGAGGCCGTCGTATGAGCCTGTCACCATGGGATGAGGGGAGTGACTCCGACCACGCGACAGGTCTAACCTGGGATCTCTGGTTAGCTGGCCACCATAAAATCCCTGCCTGGCAACGGGCCAAGCTACCACGCTACAGGCGTGAGTGGGCGGTTGAGGTTCGACCGTTCACTGCCGAAAAAGAGACTACTCGTCTCTGAGGCGCAAGGGCTCTCAGGTGAAGCAGTGAAGGGGAACCCGACGGGGACGGTAATCCCCGGAGTCGATGAGAACAAGTCACTTATCACACGATACGTTAACAGAACCCGCTTCTCTGTCCTGCATGCAGTAGAGGGAAGTTACTGTTTTTTCTGAATTTGAAAACGGCAAAGTGGCGATGATTGAACAATAATCAATCTACCAAATAGAGTAGAAAATGTCGTTTAGTGCTTTCCTCGTCGTGGGACCCCACCACGCGGACCGAGACGAACGTTTCTCGCGGGAGAACTCGCCCAGGCCAAGCCCTGATCGGAACTCAGGGTAGGCGATTCGAGATCGCGACTTTTTCGCGCTGATCTCTGCGCTTAATTCACGATCTCGAAAACATCGGACCTAGGCATTCTGGTCCCTGAAGTGCGAGTTTCGCCCAGATCAGTTTCAACTGGCCAGATCCCTCGCTAGGAAATCTCCAAGGCAGTTGCTCCTTGCGACTCGAGTGCTTTTTGAAAGAACGTTGGACCCTAGAAATCTCGCAGAAAGACTAACTCTCTTTTTCGCTATCCTTTCTTTCTCTGTTAACTATTTCTTTTCCTCGACCCCCCGGGGGGGTACCTGAAAACAAAAAAAAGGTCCTTCATACTTTCACAGCTCATCTGGTGGACTGGGCGGGGTCTAGACCGAAACGGGTTCGAATCCAACTTCTCGTGGACCAGAGTCACGATCTCTTTCATTGCTGGGTTCGGTTTCGCTATTATCTCGGGGAGGGGTCAAAAGTTATGAAGAAACATGCACTCGACGGTGAAGATCCTCATAGTAGCCATTGCAATTGCTGGAGTAGCTGGCACTGGTGTCGTGTGGGGAGTGGAACAAGGTGCTTTCGGTTGCTTTCTTTGCCCAACACCGCCCAATCAACTAGAAAAGGCATCGCTAGTATCCTTCAGGTTCAATTCACCGACAAGCGTGACGCTTTCTGTGCGAAACACCGGCCCTCTAGCTTGGTATCTGGTCAGTTATCGAGTGTATGACGGTAGCGGCAATCAATACAACAGGACATCCTGGAGCGGTCCTTCTACCAACCCAAACTTTCTCGGAAACGCGACAGTGACTATCGGGACAAGCTGCGGGAACAATTGCATCTATCAGGGAACACAAGGCACGTTCAGCCAATTCAGCACTGGTGGACAGTATACAGTGGATCTGAGAACAAGTCGCGACACGACATTTGCCTTCCGGGTAACAGACTGAGGGTGCAGGCGCGGTAATGATGAAAGGCCGACAACCAAAGTCGTGAGGGGTTCGTGCTTAAAGCCGTTTTGAACCCTTTTGAACCCAGTTGGTGGACCGGGCGGGATTTGAACCCGCGGCCTTTCGGTCATCCCAGGCAGAACGCCTATGCGAACCGAACGTTCTACGGCCTGACATTCGTCAGTATACCAGGCTGAACTACCGGCCCCGAAAACTTGCATTCCACAAACCCATCTTAAGACTTTGGCGAGCAACCGCCCCTAAAAGATTCCGGAAAATGTTAATACCCGTCCAAGCCCCAGCCGAAAAAACCAGGGGCCCGTAGCTCAGCACGGTTATGTTGCAAGAAGCAACGCCAAGGAGCACACGACTGATAATCGTGGGGTCGTGAACCCGGACGACGTCCAGTCGACAGAGTTCAAATCTCTCCGGGCCCACCACAAACCCACCTACGACTTCACACCCATCTCAGCAAACGCCGGCTCCAACAACTGATCAGGACGAATATCAAACTCGGGAACACCCTTTCGCTTCAACAACCCCGGGACCGTCCGGATGTTGAAGTCGGAAGGAAGAAAATGCGAGTTCAATCTCTCCGCAGCTATTGGAAAGGAAACTGGCGCACCAGGCTCCGGCCGGAGAGTAAAAGGAGCGGCCACGGTCTTCTGCAGACCGTTCTGGAAGAAATCGACGTACACCTTCCCAATCCTATCAGCACGATTCCTAGACGTTGACACCTTTCTCGGCGCAAGGTCCTCCAGCAATATCCCAAGCAGCAGGACAAACCTCCGAATCGTCTCTATCGAATACTTCGGCACGACAGGAATCAAGAAATGGAAACCATCGGCACCCGATGTCTTGATCATGTGACGCAGCCGCATCTCCACCAGCGCGGAATCAACTGCACGAGCAATATCCACCGCATCCTCAAACCCCGCAGGCGGATACGGATCAAGATCGACCAACACTATATCATGCCAATCTGTTCTCGGAGCCGACGACAAAAACTGGTTAATCTCCAAACAAGCCATATCCGCCAGCCAGACCATCGTCGCCACATCATTACAGACAACATGTCGGACAGACTTGTTGAGGCTATGCGAGCGCACCTTCGCGATCTTGACCCAGCTCGGGTGGTTGGGCCAGTCCTTCTGGACGAATGATTTTCCAGGAACGCCGTGAGGGAAACGGTTCAACATCAACGGGCGATTCCGGATCAGGGGAATCATTCTTGCTGCTACGCCCGAATAGTACTGGATCACATCTGCCTTCGTTATTCCCTCCCGCTTCCAGAGCAGCTTGTCCAGGTTGGATAGAGCAATCTTCCGACCGTCAACCTCGACAATATCCATCGTCTTCTTCAAAAAGAACCCTCACACAGTCACAGTGCGCATCTATGGCTCTGTTAACTTATCGTCGGGCGCCTCTCCATCTTATGGGCTGGTCTTTGGATCTCCTTGTTCATCCTGCGGGCTATCAGATCAGTCTGGCAATACTATGCTCCATCACGAGAAGTTCTCGTCCTCTTGGATGTGTTCAGGAGGATGATTAACGACTCCATACGTATCGGCCTGGTTAATGATGTGTCTTCGCTGAGGAGACTTTCAATCCTCTCCTATAATCAGCTGGCTCATTATGATTCTCCTAGCTGCTACAAGCTCTGCGCCATATCCCGGGCAGCAGGAATACTAGCTTCTAGGAAGAAGAGCGTCAAGAGAGGCTACCCGACTAGAGAGCCCTATGCCTTCAGATTCTGCATAGTCTCCTGTTACGGATTCAAGATCAAGAATGGAGGGTTAGAGATTCGAGTCGCGAGAGGAAAACGTTTCTGCGTTCCGCTAACCAGGCATACTCTAACGGTTGTTTCTCGGCCAGGAGTCGAGGTGCGCTCTTTCACCCTCACCCAGAACAGGCTGAGCCTATGCATCACCCGCGACGTTGCCCCAGTAGAGAGCGCGTCTACCGTCGGCGTAGACCGTAATCTTCGCAATCTCACAGTTGGAAACGACGAAGAGACGGTTCGGTACGACCTCTCGGAGACTGTCAGAATAGCCAGGACTACCGTGCATATAGTGGGCTCCTTCAAACGAAACGATGTGAGGACTAGGGGGATCATAGCGTCAAAGTATGGACAGCGAAGAACCGCTAGGACCGGTCATCTCCTCCATACTACTACGAGGACAATTGTGGCAGTAGCGGTCCAGCGGAGAGAGGCAATAGTACTGGAAGATATCCGTGGCATACGCTGTCTCTACCGTAAGGGTAACGGTCAGGGTAGAATGTTTCGGGGGCGGATGAACGGGTGGAGCTTCGGCGAGGCTCAGCGACAGCTAGAGTACAAGGCCAGCTGGACTGGTCTTCCAGTCATTCATCTATCTAGGCATGAGACCAGAGGTTCCAGCGTGACCTGTCCGAGATGCGGGGAGAGACTCCAATCAGACAAGTGACTGGAACGTAAGCTCTGGTGCGGAAAATGTCGAATAGTAATGGATCGGGACAGGGTGGCAACGGTCAACCTGGCCTGGCGGGGACGGGTGAGGTTCGCACGTTCCCGGCCTCCCATAGTCGAGGCGCAAGGCGGTGCAGTTGAAGCTGTGAAGGGGAACCCGACGCCTACGGTAATCCCTGGAGTCGATGCCCCGAAGCTAACTCAACCTACGAAGAGTTGACGGAACCCTCTTATCCGAGTAGACTAGAAAAGCCATCTTCTCAGCGACCCCTTAGAAGATGACAAGTTGCCTCCCAGACCGATATGGAAAGGCGCGATCAGCTTCGGCCTAGTCAGCATACCAGTCAAGACCTACGGCGCCATTTCAGAACATAAGACCGGGCTCCGTCTAATGTGCCCTAAAGACAAGACCCCGCTCTCATTCAGACGGGTCTGCCCCAAGGAAAACCGTGAAATACCATGGGACGAGGTTGTGCGAGGCTACGAGGTCCAGAAAGGAAAATACATAATCATCACGCCAAAAGAACTCGAAGCACTAGAACTACAATCAGGCCGACTCGTCGAAGTCTTCCAGTTCGTAGACGCGGAAAAGCTCGACCCAGTCTACTACGACAACAGCTACTACCTGATCCCAGACGAGCACGGTGAAAAGCCGTACTATCTAATGCGGGAAGCACTGGAACAGAACAACAAAGTCGCTGTTGGCCGCGTCGTCATGCACGAGAAAGAACACCTCATCGCACTAAGATCATACGAAGGAGCGATACTCATGACCACGTTACACTACGCGGACGAGGTCCGGACTCCGCGAGACTTTCCCGAACTCAAGAAACCACCAGAGGTTGAGACCGAAGAGCTCGAACTCGCCAGCCAACTCATCAAGATAATGAAGAAACCCTTCAGCTTCAAAGAATACCGCGACAGATACCAGGAGTCGCTCATGAAGCTCGTCGAAGCCAAGATGAAGGGCAAGGAAGAGGTCGTAGAACTACGAGTCCCCGAGATCAAACCGACGAAGAACCTGATGGAAGCACTCAAAGCGAGTATCAAAGCCCAAGAAAGACGATGACGCTCTTCCACGAGCGTCCCATCAAACCCATGATGGCGAAGACAGGAGACCCGTTTGACTCAGACAACCATTTTTTCGAACTCAAATGGGATGGGCTCAGAGCACTACTATTCCTAGAAGACGGAAAACTCGAACTTCAAAACCGAAACCTCCTCGAGGTGACGGCATCTTATCCAGAAATTCAAACCGTCACGCGAAGAATCAGAGCGAAAAGGGCGATCATAGATGGCGAAGTTGTTGTGCTCAGCAAAAAAGGCATTCCCGACTTTGGCAAGCTGCAGAACCGGTTTGGCATAGAAGATCCCAAGCGAGTCGAAACCGCTCGTGGCGCTAACCCCGTCACATACGTCGCCTTCGACCTGCTTCACCTAAACGGAAAAGACGTCATCAAAGATCAATTGGAGATCAGAAAGAACACTCTGCAAGATCTGATCGAAGAAGGCCCGCATCTTCTCTACGCAGATCATATCGAAAAGAAGGGCCACCAGTATTATTCAGAAGCACTCAAACTGGGTTTTGAAGGAGTGATCGGGAAAGAGAAGCATTCACCATATCTCATAGGAGTACGTAGCAGCTTCTGGATCAAGAGCAAAGGGACACGGACACTAGACGCCATTGTGGTCGGCTATACCCACGGCGAAGGGATGAGAGCAGCTACCTTCGGCTCACTAGTCATGGCAATGTATGATGACAAAGGAAAATTGGTGCACGTGGGAAATGTCGGCGGAGGATTTGACGACAAGACCCTACTCCTGATAAAACCGATGTTGGACAAGCTCGTTGTCAGGAAACCTGTCATCACGGGTCCAGTCGAAGCCCCTTCTCCAATAACTTGGGTGAAGCCAAGCATCGTATGCGAAATAATGTACGCCAATATCACAACAGACAAGAAACTGAGATTTCCCAGATTCAAGAGATTAAGGACTGATAAGAAGTCTGAGGAATGCCGTTTGGACGAAGACATATTATCCCGTTAAGCCGTCGTCCCGGAACGCGGCCATGACGACGACAGAAGTCCGTACAGTTCGCATGCCCTCCTGCAACTGGTGCGGACGCATGATACTACCCCGAGAAGGAGCAGTCCATTTCCCATGCCCGCAATGCGGCGAAGTAATCATCTGGCGATGCGAAAAATGCAGGGGCTTTGGCCGACCCTACAAATGCCCAAAGTGCGGTTTCACCGGACCATAGAGAAGATCCGCGTTGGCCAAAGTACTAGTCTCGATCAAGATCTTTCCCTCTGACACAACAACCGACATGAACGTCCTAAAAGACAGTGTGAGGAAAACCCTGGAGGGAAAAGCGTCCATCTACAAATACGAAGAGGAGCCCGTAGCCTTCGGCCTTGTAGCGCTGATCGCCCACGTCCTCGTCCCGGAAGAAGCTCAAGGACGCATGGACGAGGTCGAAGATCTACTGAAGCAAACAGACGGGGTCAGCGAAGTCCAGGTAATGGTCTCTCGTCGGATAGCGTAATACTTACCTTCTGGTAATTAAGTAACAGGAATCTTAAATAGGAAAAAATTCACGTCCTTAGGTGACAATGGGTCTCAGATTTACGCTTCAGAACGAGGACCGAATCTTACTCGATCTTCCTCTCTCTGAGAGCGAATGGAAGCCGAGGGTGAAAGAGCTTGTAATGAAGGAATTGGGGGAATCAGAAGCTGACATTGACTCGCTATGCGAAATATGCGACTTTTTCTCGAACAAACGGCGCGTCCAGATGCTTAACCACATGGTCAGGGACTGCAACAATTCAGCCTCTTTTACCGATCTCCTTAAGGTCGCAGTGAATCCAAAGTATGTTTCTGATCTAGTAAGAAAGTCCTCAAGACGTGAACTAGTCACAAAGGGTAGTAAGGGTTACAGTCTCTCGCCGCTTGGACTCGGTAGCTTTCTTTTGTTGTCTTTAGCCACCCGGAGGCTACTGAGAGAGACGAATTCCATTAATGATGACGATAAGTCTTTTGAGGGGCAATAACTAATTGAAATCGAAGGTTAAGAGCGATTTACCGACTTCGGACGCGCATCCCTTCGTCAATCCTCTCTCGAATGTCAGCATCATGGGTGTGACATAATGACCGTGCCAAAAGAGGTCCAATTGAGAGTCGCTGATGCCAAGCAGCGAGACGTTGGGCACGGAAAGGTCCGGATCGATAACGAGACGATGCAGAAGCTCGCGATAACCGCAGGCGACTTCATCGATGTGCACGGAAAGCGGACAACTGTTGCGATTGCTTGGCCAGCTTATGCGGAGGATCAGGGCCAGGAAATAGTCCGGATGGACGGGCTCCTCCGAAGAAACGCGGGAGTCGCCCTAAACGAGTATATCACGATCAAGAAGGCAGAAGTCAAAGACTCACAGACGATCGTATTCGCGCCTACTGATGTCCGACTGAGCGTGGACGAGGAGTTTGTGGGATTCGTCAAGCGCCGCTTCATGGACATGCCGTTCGTTGAAGGAGACATGACCCTCCTCAGCATTTTCGGCAGCGCAGTTCCACTAATCGCAACCAGGACCCGTCCTCACGGACCGGTCAAGATCACGGAGTCGACAGTAGTCCAGGTGATGAGTGAGCCGACTCCCGAGAAGAAAGGAATACCAATCGTCACTTACGAGGACATCGGAGGTCTCCATAGCGAGATCCAGAGGATCCGGGAGATGGTTGAGCTTCCATTGCGGCATCCCGAACTCTTCCAGCGGCTAGGAATTGAGCCTCCCAAAGGAGTCTTCCTGTATGGTCCGCCAGGCTGCGGCAAGACTTTGCTGGCGAAGGCTGTCGCGAACGAGTCTGACGCAAACTTCTACGTAATCTCCGGTCCAGAGATAATGTCAAAGTTCTACGGGGAATCCGAGGCTAGACTTCGCGAAATCTTCCAGAAAGCGCAAGAGACGGCTCCGAGTATCATATTCATCGACGAGATGGACGCTATAGCGCCAAAACGAGAAGAGGTCACCGGAGAAGTGGAACGCCGTGTAGTCGCACAGCTTCTTTCACTGATGGATGGAATGGGCGCGCGTGGAAACATAATCGTCATCGGCGCGACTAACAGACCGAACGCGATAGATCCAGCGCTAAGACGACCCGGACGTTTCGACCGGGAAATAGAGATAGGCGTCCCAGACAAGATGGGAAGGTACGAGATTCTCCAGATTCACACAAGAACCATGCCGCTAGCGTCGGACGTCGACCTTCATCGCCTCTCAGACATTTGCCATGGCTATACTGGCGCTGACATTTCCTCTCTTTGCAGAGAGGGCGCAATGAAGGCTCTGCGACGATATCTCCCCGAGATCAACCTCGAGGAGGAGCGGATACCAACGGGTATCTTGGAGAAGATGGAGGTAAACGTCGAGGACTTCATGAACGCTTACAGGGAAATTACACCAACCGCAATGCGGGAGGTCTACATCGAAGTACCATCCGTTAACTGGGCAGACGTCGGAGGCTTGACCGAGGTCAAGCAGGAACTCCAGGAGGCGGTCGAATGGCCGATCAAGAAGCCGGAAGTCTTCAAGAGAATCGGCATAAGGCCGCCAAAGGGCATTCTTCTGTTTGGACCCCCAGGATGCGGCAAGACGATGCTTGCCAGAGCTGTTGCTACTGAGAGCGAAGCCAACTTCATCTCCATCAAAGGACCAGAGCTGTTCAGCAAATGGGTAGGGGAATCGGAGAAGGCGATTCGCGAGGTCTTCAGGAAAGGCCGGACAGCTGCGCCTTCCATCGTCTTCTTCGACGAGCTGGACTCAGTTGTTCCACGGAGAGGAATGGGCTTCGGAGACAGCGGAGTCTCCGAGCGGGTCATAAGCCAGCTGCTTACCGAGATGGATGGCATCGAATCCCTTGTCAACGTTGTCGTGATAGGCGCAACGAACCGGCCTGACATTATCGATCCCGCAATCCTGCGGCCCGGAAGATTCGACAGACTGATCTACGTTCCGGCGCCGGATCACACGACCCGACTAAACATTCTCAAGATTCACACTAGAAACATGCCTCTGGCTAGAGATGTCGACTTGGAACAGGTAGCTCAACAAGCGGCAGGCTATTCAGGCGCAGACCTTGAAGCGGTCTCTCGTGAAGCAGGACTAATATCGCTCCGACGAGATATCGATACAAAGAGCGTTACGCTGGAAGATTTCCGGGATGCTCTGGAGCGGGTCCGCCCCTCAGTTACTCCTGACATGGAGAACTGGTATCAAGGATTTACGAAGAGGTTCAAGAAAGAACGGGCACCGGTCCCGATAACCTAGACGCTCCGAGGCTGATCGTTCCTGGTGACTCTGGCATTGAGCAAGGTTTGGAGTCCCAGGCCCATGTCTCTGTCAATTGTCGAGATCTTGGAGAAGAAGGGTTCCATGACAGACTTGGAATTGCAGAAGGAGCTGAAGTCGAACTTTGGAGAGGTCAGCTTCAGAGAACTCAACACGGGCTTGATGAAGCTAGAGCTCGCCGGAGTTCTGTGGGTCTCACGACTCATGAAAGGAAAGCGACAGGTAGAACTTACAGGCAAACCGGTCATCGATTAGATCATGTCGACCGTCTCAGCTGCCAAGACTACAACGGTAACGGCTGATCCGAAATGCGCTTATTGTGCGGGGACAGGCCGCTGGACCAAGGAAGTATTCCCTGGCAAGCCAGAGAGCGTTTATTGTCCCCACTGCCACGGCTCCGGAAAAGGCGGAGCTGCGGACTCAAGCTCGCCGGGAACCTCTTCAGACTAACATTGAGTCCTCAGTACATGTGCTAAATGTCAGGCATATATCGGAGGGAGGAAACCGGGTTCATCCGAGATCATTCATGACTGATTCGCCAGACTCACCCGTAAAGGTGGACGATTCCAGCTTCGACTCATTCATTTCCAAATACCCTTTGATACTGGTGGATTGCTGGGCGCCTTGGTGCGGCCCCTGCCGTCTAGTATCCCCAGTTATTGATGGGCTCGCGAAGGAGTACAAGGGGAAGGTGGCCTTTGGGAAATTGAACACAGATGAGAATCCAGCTACCTCCGGAAGATTCGACATCATGGCCATTCCTACCTTGTTGATTTTCAAGAATGGCAAGCCGATTGATCAGATAGTGGGTGCGGTGCCGAAGGCCCGGATCGAGGATACTCTAAGAAAGTACATGTAGAGATCATGGGCACGCTCTGGCGTTTCTCGCGGCCTGTAAGAAGTATAGACACAATTTACCGAGAAGCTCAAGTATATATCGTCCATTATTCGTGATGATCGTATAGAGGTAGCACGATGTCTCTCATGATGGAGGCTCGGAAGGTCCAGAAAGTCGGATACTCAACCCTGATAGTCTCTCTTCCCAAAGACTGGGTAGAAGAAGTGGGATTGAAGCAGGGCGACATTGTCAGTTTCAGACGAGAATCCGACGGTGGAATCACCGTCTATCCTGGCTTGACCAAAGAGCGCGAGAGCTTCAGGTACATCATCGACGCGGACTTGTGTGATAGTCCGAATCTACTGACCCGTATCATCACTGCCAACTATCTCACGGGTCACGATACGATCCAGATTGTTTCCAAGAAGGAACTGTCGTCTCGCCATTTGGAGGAGGTCCGCGCAGTCAGTAGGAGATTGACGGGTCTGGGGATTGTAGAGCAGAACCTGAAATCTGTAACACTGCAGAGTTTTGTTGACCCGACCAAGTTTCCAATCTACGGCTTAATGCGCAGGCTACAGATCATCCTGAGTTCCATGCTGGAACAGGCCGTCAAGTCGGTTGTCGAGGGCCGAGTGGCGCTGGCTGATGAGGTGTTGCACATGGAGGAGGAGGCCGATAGGATCTACTGGATGATAATACGCCAGCTCCTGCTCGCGGTCCTGGACAGGAGAGTCGCCAAAGAGGTTGGTATCGAGGGTCCCATGCATGTCGTAGGGAATAGGGTGATTGCCAAGAGTCTAGAGCGGATGGCCGACTCCGCGAGTCATGTAGCCCTGGAATCGCAGAAGTTGAAGGGTAATGGGAAAGGTGTGGACCCTAAGATAACGAAGGGTCTGCTGGAGCTCAGTGACAAGGTTCGATCCTTGATTGAAGACTCGTTCAATGCGCTGATGAAGGGTGATCTGAAAAAGTCAAATGACTGCATAGAACGAGTCGCGGCTTGCGACGCCCTAGAGAGGTCTCTGACGGCCGATGTGATGCGTAGTGTGAAGGAGGTCAACTTGGCAGTTGGCTTGCGCGCGATCATTTGGGATGTAGGCCAGATGGCGCGTGACGCTGAGTCGATCGCAGAGGTTGGGATTAACCGGAATCTGGAGACTGCGAGCAATTTCTGCCAGTGGGAAAAAGCCCAGTAGACTCCTGCTCGAAAAGTCTCGCTGAAAAATTTGAGCACGCGCCCCGCGGGGGGGGGGTGGATTCTTTGAAACCGGGCTTGTCGATTGATTCAGGGGCTGATCCTGGCTTGATTTCCGGGTCTGTCAATAGCCTGAAACGAGCAGGAGCCCTAAGGATAACGAGCAGGTACTGCTCTTACTTGGCCGGTTTTCTAAGCTGATTTAGCTCTTTTTCGATCGAGACGATTCGCTTGGGACAGTTTGGACAGAAGCTGGGAAGCATTGCGTAGATGTTGGCGTTCATCTGGAGGAGTGGCTGGATCATCTGGCTGACGGCTGCCGCGCCCGGGTCTTGAGGTAGAACTTTGCCGCGCTGCTCCATCTGCTTCATCTTGTCGCCCATGATGATCATTACAGGGCATTCGCCTAGGCCGTAGACGCAGAGGTTTTCGCCAGAAGTCTCCAAAGTCGAACAGTAAAACGGTCTGACTAGGTTGATTAATACTTCTTCGCTCAACCGACTCTAGGCTCTGGACTGATGAAAGCTCCCGACCAGTCGTTGGTAATTATCGACGCAAATTCTTCTGGGGTCTCAGGGGACAAGTATCTTGGTGCGCTGGTCAACATGGGAGGAAGCGTCGAGAGTTTACGAAAAGTTGCGAAGGTAGTAGCGGAATATCTTCCAGGAGCAAGCAACGTGGAGGTCGAGGCTCGAAGAGTGGAGCGAGGCGGGATTGGCGGACACCTCGTCACTATCAAATCAGAAGAGAAAGGTCCCAGACGCAAAGGAGGCGTCATTCTTAGTTCTGCCAAGAAATGCGCCAGAAAACTCGCGCTCTCCGATTGGGCATCCGGTTTCTCACTAGCAACGGTCGAGACATTACTCCAGGCAGAATCCAAGGTCCACGGTCATTCACCCGAAGACGTAGAGCTTGAAGAACTGGGTTCGGCTGACACACTCGTCGACGTTCTAGGAGTCGCTCGCCTATCAGAGGAACTGGGACTGGCCAAGGCAACATGGTGGTCAATGCCCATCGCGGTTGGTGGAGGCACGTCCCATTTTTCCGGCCGTTCTTATCCAAACCCACCACCTGCAGTGGCTGAGATTCTTCGGGCCCGCAGGTTTCCGATGGCCCGCGGTGTTGGAGACCAGGAACTTAGCACGCCGACTGGGGTTGCGATAACGGTGAATCTAGTTGGAAAACACTCGCAATCTCACCCCGCGGTCCGGCTGAATTTGGTCGGGTACGGGGCGGGTTCGAAGGATATTGACGCAGTAGCGAACGTTCTGCGAATCATGGCAGGACAGAGCCCAGAGACCCCACACTCTCACGATGAAATGGTGATACTCGAAACAAACATCGACGACGTGACGGGGGAAGTCCTTGGGCGAGCGGTGGAAAGACTCATGTCGCAAGGGGCTCGAGACGTAACAATAACTCCTGTCTACATGAAGAAGAATAGGCCGGGGCACGTGGTGACTGTAATTGCAAAGAAGGAAGACGGGGAAGACCTTGCCCAAGTTCTCATCGCTGAGACAGGCACCCTCGGGGTGAGAGAGCTTCCCGTCATTCGGCACATTACCCCCCGAACACGTAAGACAATCGAGCTGAGAATCAGAGGGAAGGTCCATCCTGTGGGGGTTAAGTTATCCGAGGATAGACAAGGACGGATCCTCGGGGTCAAGGTGGAATACGAGGACCTTCGAAGAATATCTGACACAACTGGAATAAGCATCCTTGAGTTGCAGCGGCTGGCGAAACCGTTGCTTAAATCACTCAAGAAGGGCGACCAATAGCTGAAACCTTTGGGCTACAGTACATACACGAGAAGACTCACCCTGACCGCGACTCTCGCCGCAGTCTACGTCGTGTTCCGTGCTATTCCAATCGATCAATTGATCGGAATCAATGGGACCATAACCGCTGCTGGCATGATCGCTCCCATCATCGGAATCCTACTGGAACCAGCCTATGGGATTGTCGCTGTCTTCACGGGAACGATGGTCGCATCACTGCTTCCATGGAATCCAATAAAGTTCGCGGGGCTGGATTTTCTTCCTGGCGCCCTAAACGTAACTCTGGTCAGTTTGACAGTACGAGGGAGAAGGACAGAGGCGACGCTGATGTTTCTGATCACGATCGCGATCTTCATCATCAACCCTTACACAAGCATCTTCGTAGGAAGTACACTACTCAGTCCTCCCATTCCATACCTATGGATGCACTTGGCGGCCCTCATAGTCCTAGTCTCACCTCTGACAAATCATCTTGCGAATAGGCTAACTTCTCATCATTACGCCAGATTGATCAGGCCCTTAGTTGTGCTCGCGTTCACTGGAACAATGATCGAGCATTTGACTGGGGGCATCCTCTTCGCAACAGTAGTAGGCAAAGGCGCTCTAAAATTCTGGCCCGTGATCTTTCTTGCCTATCCGATCGAGCGGACGATTCTCGTAATTGGAGCTACTCTAATTGGCTCGACTCTCTTGAGCCTTCTCAGATCAACCGTGGTCGAAAAATCCCTTCCAACTATCAAACAAGCGGCGGCGAGCCCGATTAAGTACGCGCTGAAACCAGACGATCGCTAAGACGGAGTGAGTTTTCGCCGAGAGCCACTCTTTCTAGCTCGACGAGGTCTCGAGTTTGATCCAGTCGAGATCCCAGATCGTCTATCGTTGGATCGTAGGGCTTCTTCCGACACCAGTTTTGAGAACTTGTCCGCTCCTGTCGCCAAGGACGCCAGCGCGAGTGCCGCAGTTTTAGCGGCAGCGGTGCCGAAAGCCGCCGCAAGTTTCAGGCTGGAGGCAAACGCTGTCATAGCGATCTGTTCACCGGCCTTGATCGCGTCCTCGGAAGAGACCCGTTGGTCGTTCTTTCTCCGGTTCCGTTTCGTGAGTTTCTTCCTAGAATTGTGCGTAGCGATTGAATGGGATGTCTTGGGCAAGGTGTGCAATTTCGAATGTTCTAATGCGTATTTAAGATGGGAATCAGACCGTTTTTTCGGCTAGTATTAAGTAGTCGACTGTTCAGTTGAGATTGCTAAACATATACGAGGATTGCATGATAGTTGCCAGTACCTAAACCTGTATCAGATGTTGAAGCTGAGATTTTCGAGTTCGCCAAAGAATCCGAGCCAGCCACTACATATCTTCAAGGCGTGAACGAATACGTTGGCAAACTTTTCATTCCTTCTAGAAGGAATCTGGAACGGATCGCGAAGAGGACTGAAGAGCTCCGGCTCAAGGCCGAGAACAATTTACAACTGAAAGTCCTGGATTCTCTAGCGGCTGGCTTCGCTCTTCAAGAGCCTCAGTCTTATCCAGACGGGGTCCTGTCAGCGTTTTTCGGCTACTTGATCAAGGAAGGACTCGTTCCAAGCCACCTGAAACCACTTACAAGAAACGCAGTCAGAGCATTGCAAGCGGCTGCCCAAGAGACCTCACAGAAGAAATGGCCTACCGGGCTTCGATTATTGACCCTGATTCGTTGCGATGGTATTCTTGAGATCATCAAGACGATCAAGAAGGAGACGACCGACAAACAGCTGAAGGAACTCTTGGACGATCTGGCAGAGGCTACGAGGAAATACGCGTCAATCTTCCGAGTCAAGGGATTCAAGAACCAGGGATTTGATGAGGTTTACAGGATAATCAAACGAGAAGGCGCCGATCTCGGCCGGGAAAAAATCTACGCCCAAGCTCTGCGACGCCTCTGGGACTACTCAGAGTCGCCAGCGGAGGTGGAGGCGAAGGGGCTCAAATTCTTGGAGAGAGAATTTCCGAGATTCAAGCGCATAACGGAGAGACTTGCCAAGAAGTACGGCGTCGTAGCCAAGGCCGAGGATGTCTCTAAGGCGATAACAGCGAAGAGATCTGTGAAGCAGACCGAAATACTTCCTTTCCTCGGAGAATTGCGTAAGCGGACTCAACGGGTCGTGAACAAGGATATTGTCCGGATAAATCCAAAGTACGAGACAAAAGTGATCGAGACACCGCTGTACTTGTCGGGGATATTTCCGAGCGCGGGCGCTTTCTTCTACGACAGCTTCACAAACAATCCTAAGGAGATCTTCATGATCACAACCGACCCAAGAAGAGACCCTAGTACTGTACCAGGAGAGTTGCTCAACGGGCTGATCCATGAAGAGTACGGTCACTGTGTCCACGCGTCGAATACCGCAACCGCCTATGCTGCAAAACCGACTTTGACGGAGGTCTTGTTCACACCGTTGGCAGGAGCATTGTCCGAAGGAATCTCGTTCCAGCGAGAAATCGAGTTCCAAGAAGTCATGGACAGACTGAAGGAAGGGAAGAAACTGACCAACGATGAGAAGGCGCTTGTTCAGTTTTTCGAGAAGCGGGGCGGATTGGAGGTATGGGCGGAAGAGTACGAATTCTACACTTGGATGTGGAGAATATTACGGTTCCTAAGAGTCATAGGCGATGCGCGCATCAACTCTGGGAAACAATCGTTGAGGGAATTCATTGAATGGGCAAACAAGAGGACGGGTCTGGCGAAGAGCACAGTGTACCATCAACTGTTCCCAGCTCACCAGGGCAACGGACCTGGATATGCTTCCACCTATGCTATAGTCGGGGAGAGTATTCGGGAGATCCAGAACAAGGCGAAGCGGAACGGGAAGAATCTTATTGATTTCAACACTTATGCCTGTTCCATGGGCTTTCCTGCTCGGACGATATTCGAAGAGAGACTGCGAGAGTTCGCTGCAAAATAAGACGCAATTCTCAATCGCATTAGAGGGGGAAACTGGCCAATCTGGATTCGCCCCAGACATGTCTAAGCGAGCGTTCAAACCCGGTTTGTATTGACTACTACATGTTAGCCTGTAATGGATAGTCACCCGGAGGCATCGCGGTCTTCAAAACCGCGGAACACGTAGAGTGCTCCCCCGCTAATATACGGCAATGGCTCTAGCGAAGAAAACAGAAGCTAGCCATCAGATTCCTGCCAAGATGTCTCTCAATTCTTAACAGGTTGTCATTCATTTCTGCAATGAGTCTGAAAGTCAGCAACGAGAGACGAATAGAGTCCGGCATTGATAATCAGCATTGCCAATAACAAAGGTGGGACAGGAAAGACCACAACCGCCGTCAACTTGGGTACTGCCCTAGCTGCCGCGGGTAGGCAAGTGCTCCTGGTCGACATGGACCCTCAAGGGAGTGCGACGGTCAGCTTCGGCTTCGAGAAATCGAAACTCCTCTACACTGTCTACGATGTTCTTGCCCAGTCCAGAAAGATCGAAGCGGTGATGCTGGAAACAAAAATCGAGAACCTCACAGTTGTGCCGAGCAATCTGGACCTGGCCGGGGCAGAGGTCGAGATGTCCTCTCTTCGAGGTAGAGAATTCGTTCTAAGAGAGGCTCTCGCAGCTGCCAGACAAAAGTTTGACGTCATAATCCTAGACTGTCCGCCGAATATTGGAATTCTAACGGTCAACGCCATTGTCGCTTGCGACCTGTTGATGGTGCCGGTTCAGTGTGAATTCTACTCGATGGACGGTTTTCCAACCCTCCTTAGATTCATCAGGATGGTAAAATCTCGGGCGAAGACGGAGTTTGATTTCCTGGTCCTTCTGACGATGTACGATGGAAGAACTGGGCTTGCCAAGAAGATTCAGAGAGAATTGAGAGAGAAGTTCGGGGACCATGTTGTCAAGAGCGTGATTCCCAGGTCCGTCAGGATGGCAGAAGCTCCGAGCAAAGGAATGCCTGGAATCATCTACAGTCCAACGAACAAGGCTGCGCTAGAGTACCAGAGGCTGGCCAAGGATATGCTGGAGAGCTCTCTGGCAGATACAGTCCTCACCAAGCTAGCTTCTTAGAATTCTCATCGAGCGCCCGATTGATCTAGCATCTCGTTGGATAGGCTAGGACCTTCAGGTATTTTCTAAGAAAAAAGAGAAGAGGGGCCTGACCGGAAGATCAGGATCCCTTCTGGAGGCCAGAGGGGCTAAGCTACGATGGGTAATTGTATTCGCAGCAGTTCTTTGGTTAGCGCTTTGTATTGCTCGGATGCAGGGTTCTTTGGACGATAGACTATTCCAGGCAGTCCTTTGCTGGGTGCCTCCGCCATTCTGACGGATCGAGGAATCACTGTCTTCAGAGCCCGCTGGCCGAAGTTGTTCCAGACTTGTGATTGGACTTTTCGCGAGAGTGCTGTTCTGCCGTCGAACATTGTCAGCACGACTCGGAAGTCGAAGGATGCACGGAGTCTCGACTTTACGAGGTCCATGACTTTGATGAGTGTTGGTAGGCCTTCCATGGGGAAGAATTCGCACTGGACTGGGATCAGGACTAGGTCTGAGGTTACGAGCGCGTTGAGGGTCAGTAGGCCGATGTTTGGTGGGCAGTCGATGACGATCGTGTTGAACTGTTCCTTGATGGGGGTGAGGGCTTCGCGCAGTATGTACTCTCGTCCCGGCGTGCTTGATAGTTCGACTTCTGCGCTGGCTAGGTCCAGGTTACTCGGTAGAAGGAACAGGTTCTGGAATTTTGTGGGGAGGATAGTTTCGTCGGCCTTCTTGGTCTGCGAGAGTAGGTTATAGACTGTGCCGGCTAGGGTTGCTTTCTCGAACCCTATTCCTGTGGTGGCGTTTCCTTGAGGGTCCAGGTCGATGAGGAGAACCTTCTTGTTCTCAGCGGCGAGCCCGGCGGCTACGTTGACAGCTGTGGTGGTCTTTCCGGTTCCGCCTTTGTTGTTCAGTACGCTAATGATCAAAGGTGGCCTAGCCGATTCGGCATGATTACTAAGAGAATGATTCACAAAAAGCAGACAAGCCATGTACCTCGGGGGGCTGGAATAACACGAAAAGCAAGGGCCTGGCGGGGCTAGATCATATCGGCCGAACCTGTTAGTATAAGAGCACTAGGTGCATTACGATTCATATGGTATCCGCTATCAATGCAAGCTTTTCGTGCTCCCCGATAGGTTATCGAGTCAATCTTCCGCGAGTTTAGTCGTAAAGTTTGACAGGATTTTGGTAAGTGGACACTACCAACGCGTCTTCCCTCGGCTTCCAAGGTCAGCATCCAGAGAATGCTCGCTCTTACGCTGGAGGCATTCCGACCCTGACTCCTCGAGACCTGAGTCTGGATAGGACGAATCCGAAGTGTTCAGAGTCTCTAGCAATCCTCTCGGGCGGGACAACTCCGACGCTCTTCAGTTTCTTCTGCCCGACGAGTAGCGCCGCTGAAGTACATGGGTAAGCAGTGGTTCTCGCCATCGCGGAGACCTTGCCTCCAGGGTCGTAGTAGTCTAGGATTCGATAGCTGAGCAGAGACTTCCTTCCGCCCTTTCCCTCAACCTCAACCCTCAACGCTAGAAGATCCTCAGGTCGACCCAAGGACATTGCATCCCTCAGCAGAGCAATGGAGAGTTTCCTGGGTGCGATTCTAGTGCCGTCGACTTGAACTTCTTCTCGGTCAAAGAAGCCGAGCACTCGAAGAGTATTCATCATTTCGGCATGTCCCGGATATCGCAGAGTGAGCTCGTACATTTCTCGCACGTCCGGAAAACTTCTAGGAAGCGAGCCGAGGCCATCAGTGATGAAGTATTCTAGTCTCCCAACTCCGGGGAAATTAAGGAATCCGCGCCCGGATAATGGGTCGACAAGTTTCTCCTTGCCATTTTCTACGATTCGTGCGGGCCGTGAGTATTCATTTATCACGTCCTCTAGGGAGAAGACGATTCTGTAGTTTAGCGGTGGGGTCGGTTCTTGCGGCAAACCTCCCACAAATACCCGGACCTTTGTTATGGTCCCTAGCCTGCGGGAGGCGTCGCCAACGCACATGTTGGTGAATCCTGGGGCTACTCCGCATTGCGGAACGATGATGTTTTCTTGATCGCGGGCTTGGCTGTGAAGTTTGAAGGGGTTTTCAGGAGTGTAGGAAATGTCGACGAGATCTCGCTGCGCTTCTACAGCGCAGTTCATCAGTTGGAACCCTAGCCTTCCTGGAAGAGCTCCGCAGATCAGGTCGACACTGCGCATCGTGGCGAGGAGGGGCTTCCGCTGAGAAATGTCGAGGCGGCGAGTCCTGATCTTTGCATGTCCTCGTACGTTTTTCAGATTCTCCGGCTGAGCGTCTGCGACGATTACAGAGTCAACTTCTGATGATCGAGCTAGGTCCTTGGCGATTTCTGAGCCGACTTTTCCTGAGCCAACGACGAGAATCTTCAAGCTTCGTCGGCGACCTCGTTGAGGGGGCGCTTCTTAAACCAGTTTGAAATTGGATCTCCGATTTTCTCCTAGGAGAATATTGACTTGACACTATCGAAGGCGACTCGGGGCAGCAGAGCTGCGAATTTTCTCTTACGCAACATGTGCGATATGATCTTCCCTTGAAAGTCCATATCAGCATACTCTTGGATCTCAGGAAGGTAATCTCTGACCGCCTCGAAGAGTCGGCTTAGTGTCTCGTCGGATAGTCCCGCGAAGATTCGATGGGCGATTCCCATTCTCTTCAGATCTGATGCGAACTTGTCTCTCCATTCCTGGTCGTACTGCATCAGAATCTTCCACCGCTGGTCCTGCGGCGACTTGGCAGCGCTAGCAGCGGCCTTTCCGGCCAGCATGCCGGAGTAGCCTCCAATAACAATGCCTCCGCCTGTAGTCTGCTTGACCTGTCCAGCGGCGTCCCCGACAACAAGGAAGTTTTCCGACCAGCACTTATCGACAGGTCCCGATACCAGGACGGACCCTGATTTCGTGGCATCAACAATGGATTTCTGCCAGTATTCTTTGACGAGCTCATCAAGCAGCTTCTTTACATTGCCCTTCCGACACGCAAGCCCCACTCGAGCGCTGTGATCGCCCGTTGGAATGCTCCACGCGAAGAACCCAGGGGCACGGTGGTTTCCGAAGAAAAGCTCTACCATGTCTCCTTGTTGCTTAGTCTCGGTCAGCTCATATTGTAACCCTGGGAGCAGTTGAGTCCAGTCGGGGGATCGCAGCCCCGCTTGTTCTGTAAGTCTGCTGCCCGCACCACTTGCGTCAATCACGACCTCTCCTCTGAATCGAGGACCATCTTGGACTTGCAGCCCGACGCCTCCTTTGGGGTAGTGTTCGAACTTGGAGACCCGAGTCTTGGTGTGAAGTGATACTCCAGCGGCTACGGCCCTCTTGGCGAGGTACTGGTCAAACCGCATTCTGTTGATTATGACCGCAACCGGTTTCTTTGTCCGGACCTCGACGGGTTCTCCTTTTGGCGGATTGAAGACTGCTCCTTGAATCATACGTTGCGTGAAGATCGAATTCGGCTCTATTCCGAGTAGTGATAGACCGTTGAGGCTGACTACTCCAGAGCAGTGGCTGGGAACGCCGACTTGGGGGTGCTCTTCGAGAAGGACTACTTTCGCATCATTCTTTGCCGCTTCGTATGCGGCTTGGCAGCCGGCTACCCCTGCTCCGGCTATGATTACTTGGCTGTCGTGAGTGGGATGTTCCAAGGAGTTGTCAGTAGTCTTCGAACTCTATTCGTAGCGTAAGACCTTTGAGTTCTCGAGCGAGCTTCTTGACGACCTCAAAGTCAAGAGGATTTCTCCGGGGTCTTCGCCCGTTCAGTATGACCTTGGTCTCCCTGCTCCCATCTGGTAGCCAGATAGTATTGATCGTTAGAATCGAGAAGGGGGTGAATAGGTCTTCGAGGAATCCGCGCTCGTCTCCACCGAAGTTTAGGACCCGGACTCTCTTTCCAACGCGGTCTCCGAGGGACTTGGCGAGTTTGGCTCCAGATGAGAGGAATGTGTCCATCCCTCGCCGGTCTACCATGAGGGCCATGATGCCTCCGGCTTCCACTGCCTTGTGGAAGGTGACGTCTTGGAGGGTCGGGTTCTCCTTCTCTAGCTCAGTGATTGTTCTGATGACTCTAACGTCGAGGTCTGAAATCTGGCCTTTCTTGAGCTTCTCTTCGCATCTTGAACAGAAAATGCCGCTCTTTACGCAAAAATTGTCAAGGACAGTTTTCACCAAGGCTTCCTCAGCCCCGTAGTTGTGGGCGTCGGCCCAGAAAGTTGCCTTTTGTTCTGACGCTTTCTCGAGACGCTGTGATTATCCAAAGGATTCTGATCCTGTCGGCCGACCCGACAGCTTGGCATCAGGTGCTTCCGGGATAATAAATGGGTTACGGTAAATCGGGGGTAATAGCCAAATACTCTGCTTGTCCCGGAGTGAAAATCGTCCGGGAAACCCATGAAATTATTCGAATACGAGTCAAAGTCCCTCGCTCAAAACCTCGGAATCAACACTCCTAGAGGAGGGCTCGCTTCGACACCTGACGAAGCCAGAGATATTCACAAACGGATTGGCGGAGAAGTCGTCATCAAAGCCCAGGTCTTGGTCGCGGGCAGGGGAAAGGCTGGGGGTATCAAGTTCGGCAGCAAGCCCGAGGAGACGCGTGACCGGGCGAGCGAGATTCTCAGCATGACGATCAAGGGGGAGAAGGTGAAGAAGGTTCTGGTTGAGCAGAAGCTCGCTATCAAGAAAGAGTTGTTCGGGAGTATCGTCCTGGATCGAGCGAACAAGTGCCAGACAGTTCTGGCTTCGGACCAGGGTGGAATCGATATTGAGGATGTGGCGAAGCAGAATCCGGAAAAGATTCTCCATCGTTCGCTTGACCCCGTTTTCGGGATGCGGGGGTACGATGCGAGACAGGTCGGGTTGAAGCTGGGTTACACAGGTCAGCGTTTGAATGCTCTGACAGACCTTCTCTCAAACCTGTATCGATTGTCTGTGATCTATGATGCGGAGCTTGTGGAGAGTAATCCTCTGGTTGAGACTAATGATGGAAAATTCGTTACAGCGGACCTTCGGGTGATAGTGGACGATAACAGTCTCTTTCGCCATCCGGAGTTTCAGGAGCGAGCAAAGGAGCCGAGTGGCGAGGTGACACCTTTGGAGGCGAAGGCTCGTGAAAACGGGCTAGCTTTTGTCGAGCTTGACGGCGACATTGGAATAATGGGGAACGGTGCGGGTCTTGTCATGGCAACCCTCGACATGGTCAACCACTATGGAGGCAGGCCTGCGAACTTCTGCGATGTGGGTGGAGGAGCCAACGCTGAGCACGTTGCGACGGCCCTACAGATAATCCAGGGAGACCAGAAGGTAAACAGGATATTCATCAACATACTAGCAGGAATCACAAGATGCGATGAAGTCGCCAAGGGGATCGTGGACGTGAAGAAAGTCGTAGGATTGAAGAAACCTCTAGTGGTGAGAATGCAAGGCACAAATTTCGAAGAGGGTAAGAGAATCCTGAACTCTATCGGGATTACTACTCTTGAAAGGATGGATGAGGCTGCACAGCTAGTTGTCGCCTCGAAGGTCGCGTGAGAAATGACCCTGCTAGTTGGAAGGCACACTAAGGCAATCGTCCAAGGAATCACTGGGAACCAAGGCGCGTTCCATACTCGACTAATGCTAGACTACGGAACCCAGATTGTCGCAGGTGTAACTCCTGGTAAGGGTGGAACGGTCTCTCAAGGAGCTCCCGTGTTTGACACGGTTGCATCCGCGTTGGAGAAGAATGACGCGAACGCATCGATCATCTTCGTCCCGGCTCCTTATGCCAAGGAAGCGGGGATGGAGGCAATTGATGCGGGTCTTAATCCCGTCGTGATAATTACAGAGATGATTCCGGTCCGCGATAGCATAGTGCTCATGGCCTACGCGAGAGAGCATGGAGCCACAATTGTCGGACCCAACACGCCGGGGGTAATTACTCCTGGCGAAGCAAAGCTAGGCATCATGCCTGGCGACGTCTTCACTCCTGGAGGCGTCGGGGTTGCTTCAAGAAGCGGGACGCTGACCTATGAAATCGCGTCATATCTGACTCACGCAGGCATCGGGCAGTCAACCTGCCTTGGAATCGGTGGAGACCCTGTTACAGGTCTCAACTTCGTCGATGTTCTCAAGATGTTCCGCGACGACAGATCCACGAATGCTGTCGTCCTGATAGGCGAGATCGGTGGGTCCGCGGAAGAAGACGCCGCCAACTACATCGCCGAGACACATTACCCTAAGCCTGTAGCTGCATATGTGGCTGGGAGAGCAGCTCCTCCGGGCAAAAGGATGGGCCATGCGGGTGCGATCATAACGGGCACGGAGGGTACGGCCGACGCGAAGATAAAGAGATTAAGCGAGGTAGGAGTCCTTGTCGCCGACGTGCCGTCGGAATTGCCGAGGCTTCTACAACATCAGAAAGCAGCCTTGGTCCAGCACTAAGCTAATTGAAACTCGTCTAAGGGGCTATTGCTAGGGAACGCGCTTTCAGACGTCGTTCCAATTCTTCGGCCGACACTTCTTCCATGCGCTGGGCGATCCACCAGTAGTTTCCCGTCGGGTCCTTGAAACCGGCTGTCCGGTCTCCATAAAACTGGTCAGCGGGCTCTTGCACCGAACTGGCGCCTGTGTCTAGCCCACGTTTGAAGGTCATGTCCACATTTTCAACGTGAACGTACAGCTGGCTTGCGATTGGAGCATATTTCGGAGTAGCATCCGCCATCATTATGAGGGAATCGCCGATCGTCAGTTCCGCGTGTGCGATGCGACCTTCGGGTCCTTTGACCGATTCTCCAACGTCAGCATCGAAAGTGTCTTTCAAGAACTGAATTAGCCTCGGTACTCCGTCAACAATCAGGTAGGGAGTGACAGAATGGTAACCTTGTGGGACTGCCTTTGCTTCAGAAACGGATTGCATGATTCATGCTTCACGTACCCTCAGCATAAGGATTGTTGACGGTAGAGAAAGTGATGGGGGCTGGTCTACTTGGCGCCGAGTTCCCGTTTCTTCCAGCGGAGGTTGTCCCCGCGGCAACGCCTGCATCTGTAGGCGTTGGGAGAGTTTCTGGACCCACAAGTCCGACATATTTTGAAGAACAGCCTGTGCTTCTGGGCCAGTTGCTTCTTCATCGCGTCGGTTATGGGCATACGATACCACTTACCAGCCGTTAATTCTAGCTGTCATATATCATTGCCGTTGACCTCGCCAGCATCCTGCTGCTCTGAACCGGTTTTGCCCGTTAATCTGGGGGCAAGCTGTATGCTGAGGTCCTCGAATTGCGCTATGGAAAGTTGGAAGACTCTCGTATCTGGGATCGTAATTTCACTCATTATCTTCTTTCCGGTTTCTCGTTCTAGTTTCTTCGTGAGAAAGTGAAGCAGTGCTCCACGTAGCAGTCTTCGACGTTGAGTGAATACTCCTCTGACGATTTCCTCGAACAAGGGCTCATCTACTTTCCTAAGAATCTCTTGAGGTGCTAGCCTCAGGAGGACTGAGTCAACTTTCGGCCTCGGTTGAAAAGCTGTACTTGAGATTTCTCTGATCTTCTCTATGTTCAACTTTCTTCGAACTGATACTGTCAGCCGTCCGTATTCTCGGGTCCCAGGCTCAGAGAGTAATCTTTCGCCGAACTCTTTCTGGACGACGACCGCGGCAAGGTCGAATTTCTGACCTGCCAACAAGAGCGCGAGTTTTGATGATAGGTAATATGGTGGCGTGCTTACCAGTTTGTTGAATTCGGGCAGCGGTTTGGTCTTCAGAATGTCTCCTTCGATTATTAGCACGTTAGGATGATTCCCAAAGGTCTTCCTTAATTCCCGTGCGAGGTTTGGGTCTTTTTCGACAGCTATCACCTTTCCCGCTTTCTTCTGCAACAATCGAGTTAGCGTGCCGTGTCCCGGTCCAGGTTCAAGGACCGTGTCTGCTTCTGATGGATGGATGCTCGAAACGACGTCGGACGCGATGTTTTGGTCTATGAGGAAATTCTGCCCTAGTCTCTTCGAAGGTCGGTGGGGTTTGCCTGGTCCCACAATATCATACTGTCCTTGTGAAGACGCGGTACTTGGTTTCAGTACTTAGCTCTTCGAGAATGCGTTTCGCTATTATCTTCTGCACGTCCGTCAGACCCGTTCGGTCTTGGATTTCCTTGTAGCTAGTGAACGGTTTCTTCTCTCTTGCGTTGATTATAGTCCACATCGACTTCTTTCCGATTCCAGGCAGAAGCTCTAGAGAGTGCATTCTCGGGGTTACTGGTTGGGAGTTGTTGAAAAATTCGACAAAGCGTTTCTCCTGCTTTCTTGCCAACTCGTCGATGAGCGGGACGACCTCGGCCTTCGCGTTGGCGGTTAACTGGTCATAGTTTATTCTGCTGATGATCCTGTCAACCTTCTCCCTACGATCTCTCCCGATGTAGATGCGTTCACCAGCTTCTACTGTTGCCCCCACTTTCAGTTCTGCTTCCAGTAGTGTGAAGAACTGTTCGCCCATTATCTGGGCGCTTGGGACTACTAGGTGTCGTGTTTTGTCGGAGGATCTTCCGTAGGGAAGATAGTCTAGAACGTGGGCGTTTTCTTCGTACACATGCCTTCTCTGTATGTACTCGTCTTCGTGTATTGCCAAGGATGGCTCTTCTCCGTGCTCCTTCTTAGAAGATTCTACAAACTAGTCTCTCGATTCCATACGCGTGGCGTCTGGGGGAGCGGAGAGCCAACTCTAGTCATTCAAAATGATGCTGTCTCTGCTTAATTTGATTTCGGTAGCTGATTAGGTGTACCGCTTCATTATCTCGAGAATTCCGTTCAGCTGTTCTGTGCTCACGAATCGACCCTTTACGGTCAGAACCGCCCTCAGTTCCTCGACACTCTGGGGGAGGGTGTTTACTATTTGAATCGCGTCGTTTCTGTCAAGCTGAAGCTTTGACGATAACTCCTCGACCAGCTTGGAGGCCCGCTCAGCAGGCAACTTAGTGAATCTGCGGGTAAAGTCGAGGGTCCGGCGCTGAAACTCGCCTAGCTCCTCTTCCTTGACCTTCTCTAAGACCGCCTTGGCTTCGGAATTCGTAATGACCTTCTCTTCGACGATTTTCCTTGCCATTATTCCGTCTCCTTCATTGGATGGATATGTTCAGGTCTTGCGATTATGAGTCGCGGGAGTTTTCCTGCGGCTACTTCAATGACGTAGGCTCTTCCGCGCTTCTCTGCTATCGTGCCTACACGACCATGATATCTCCGGTGCGGCATTCCTTTCTGCACTGACGGATTGATTGAGATCGTGACCATCTGTCCAGGGGCGTATGGGATCAGAAGCCTTCCCAGAGGATTCTTCCCTCTGTCCCTTGGTTTTCTGCGAAGAAGGGTCCTGTTTCTGTTTCGTATTCCTTTGGACCGCTTCATGCCACTCTTGCCCGTTTAGAAACGGAACCCGCTGGGCGGTTCCGTATATACTTGTTCACTCTCGCCGTTCGATATGAATGACCCGACAAGAGTCTTTGTAATTTTGTCGGGCGAGCATCCGACACTCCCACTGGCGGAGATGAGCGCGATTCTTGACGCGAATCGAATCCCATTCAAGATCGCAGGATCCTTCTTCAAGCTTGTCGAGATTGATGCTGATATTCAGGCCGTGAAAACCATCGCGGGCCGGGGCGCCTTCATGGACGAGGTTGGGGAAGAAATTGTTCACTCAGGTCCTACATTGACAGAAATCGATGATGCTGTGAAATCATCGGACCTCCCGCGCTTCCTTCAGACAGACGAGAGTTTCAGCGTTCGGGTTCTTCGTTTTGGAGGAGTTTCGAAGGAAGTGTCAAGGGTCAAGCTAGAGGGACATCTCGGATGGCTCATGGGCAAGGTCACTAACGCCAGAGTGGACCTAGAAAATCCTCAACGCAAGTTCCGAGGTCTCCTCGCTGGACACTACTTTCACTTGGGCCTTATTGCCCATCGGCGGCCAGATGTGTTTGTTGCTGATCGCAGGCCAAGAATGAGACCCTCCTTCCATCCCAGCACAATGGTGCCCAAGCTCGCGCGTTCCATGGTGAACCTGTCTCAGGCGGTTACGGGATCAACCTTCCTGGACCCATTCTGCGGGGTAGGTGGAATTCTACTTGAGGCAAATCTCTTGGGATGTCAAGTCATAGGCGTCGATGCGCTCAGGCGAATGACCAGGGGATCTAGGAGAAATCTCAAACATTTCGGAATGGACCCCTTAGGGCTAGTCAGAGGCGACGCTCGCTGCCTCCCGATTAGAAATGTCGATGCTATTGCAACAGACCCTCCATACGGCACCGGCGCATCTACGCTAAAGTCTACCACACGGAACATTCTCAAGGACTTTCTCCCCAACGCGCATTCCATTCTGCCAAAAGGGCGCAGGGCAGTTATCGCATCCCCTGTCGGCACGAAGACACCTGAAATTGCTGAAACCGCTGGATTCCGAGTCATGGACAGGCACGAAGTCTACGTGCACCGAAGCTTAACTCGTGAGATCCTAGTGTTGGAAGCTAACTGATGTCGGGAGGAATCGACGTCGTTTTCCTGGGAACCGGAGGGAGCCTCCCCACTAAAGAGAGAGGATTGCCAAGCGTAGCCCTCCGTAGGGATGGAGAACTCATTCTATTCGATTGCGGCGAAGGAACCCAAAGACAGATGATGCATGCAGGGCTCGGATTCAACAGACACACAATAATCCTCGTCTCGCATCTTCACGGCGATCATATTCTCGGACTCCCAGGGCTTTTACAGACGATGTCCTCCCTTGCAAGAGACAAGCCCTTGGACCTATATGGGCCAAAGGGCTTGACGAAATTTCTGGATTTGATCTACAAGCCTTTGGGGTATCCGGCCAACTTCAAAGTCAGAGCCAAGGAATTGAGCCCCGGAGACGAGGTCGACAGGGGCGACTATGTCGTCCGGACGACACTTGCAAAGCACGACATTCCATGTCTCGCCTACTCCATAGAAGAGAAGGAACGTCCTGGACGCTTCCATCCGGAAAATGCAAAGCGACTAGGAGTGCCAGAGGGTCCACTCTGGGGTGAATTACAACACGGAAAGCCAGTGAGAGTTGATGGAAAAGAGATTCGCCCGAGTGACGTTGTCGATTCGCCCCGGCCCGGACTGAAGATCGTCTACGCAATAGATACGCGACCCGCGGAGTCGGTAAAGCGACTAGCAAGGGGGGCTGATCTCCTCATGCACGATGGTGGTTTTGCGGAGGAGAGAGGGCCCAAGGCGCAAGAATACTACCACTCAACAGCTCGCGAGGCTGCCCAGCTCGCGAAGACCGCAGGTGCAAAGCGTCTCGCTCTTATCCACATTAGCGCTGTGACTAGGGACGATTCCGTGCTCTTGAAAGAGGCTCAGAAAATCTTCAAAAAGACTCTCGTACCTAAGGACTTTCAAACATTGTCTCTGAAGCCGCTCAAGTAGAGCTCTTGCCCAAATCTTCGTCCGGCAACATGGTCAGGGAGCTAGGCGCTCTATGATCCACCGTCCCCTCGCACGTCTGTAAAGCAATCGGTCGTGGAGTCTACCAGACCTTTCCTTCCAGAACTCGAAGACACTGGGTCGAAGCCGATAGCCTCCCCAGTTCGGCGGACGAGGGACTCGAACAGGGTATTTCGACTTGAACCTTTCCACTCGTTCTTCTAGAAATCGGCGGTCTCGTATGACGCGGCTCTGATGAGACGCCCATGCCGACAGCTGACTATCGCGCGGGCGGCTACGAAAGTAAGTCTCAGATTCGTTGGAAGCTACCTTCACGACTCGTCCTTCCACTCGAACCTGCAGGCTCTGCCGAGGCCAGTAGAAGACTATCGCGGCGCGAGGATTCTCCGCGAGTTCTTTGCCCTTCCTCCCAGAGTAGTTGGTATAGAATACGAATCCGGAATCGTCGAGTTCTCTCAGAAGGATGGTCCGTGCTGACGGACGTCCGGATTTCGTGGCGGTGGCGAGTGTCATGGTTTGAGGCAGAGGTGCACTTTTGCGAGAAGCTTCTCGCAACCACTTTCTGAACTGTTCGAATGGGTCGGAGCTTACTCTCGACTCGTCAAGACTGTTAGTGGCGAGGATGCGCTTCAGGTGTCTTGCCGTCGCATTGGTCCCCCGGTCAGCCAGTCGATGATCCCTACGGGGTCCGCTGTTTGTATTTCTAGACGAATGGGTCCCAGTGGGGATTCTCCTTCTGGAGCTGAGAAGGATACGTGCCCGACATATGCCACTTGCTTGTTCAGAAACACGACGATTCTGCTTTCTTCCTTGCCCTTGAACAGTTGGGATCGTGCAGCTGCGCGTATCCTATCTCGTTGAAGGATCATCCTGAACCTTTCCAGTGATTCGCGTCCGGTCCCATGCAGTCTAGCTAGGCCATAATCGTTCTCTTCGCCTTCGGTTATGATCTCGCCCGAGAACAGACTGGTTATGGCTTTCTTGACTTTCTCAGGATTCTCAGTCGGCTTGATCTCAGCCTCCGCGACAACGACGATTTTTTCGGGTTCAGGAACACTTGGAGTAGTCGTCTCGTTCTCCTCTTGAGATCATCTTTGCTATCTTCATTCTCAACCGTCCGATCCGCCAGAGCAATAAGCTTCGCAATCCCAACACCAAGCTCTCGATTATCTCGTTCTGAAAAGTCTGCCCATCCTCTCGGCCTATCCGACCTCCTCCTCCTTTGAAGCCTTTGGAATCGTGCCTGCCGAGAAGCGTTGATAGCAATCGTAACGACACGATATTTGCGACGAAGTTCGTCGACCTCCTCAACGCTCCTCGCACCCTCATAGACAACAAGTTCTCCCCTCGCACTCTCAACCAGTGGGACTAGTCTTCTTGCAACAGCCCCCATTCCTTCCTCTTTTCGAATCTGCAGCATGAGTTCTCCCAGATTCTTACGGGTGAACTTCAGTTTCCTCTTCCGCGCCTCTGCTCTAATGATGTCGCCAGAGACGAAAACAGGGATGCCCCGTGCCTTCATAACGCTCGAAGCAAGGCTCTTACCGGCGCCGGGCATTCCGACGATAACCAGTACTGTCTTCATTGATTTCGTCGATTGCAAGGATGATTCTCGGGCGGTTGACAAACGCGGCAGTTATAGCTCTTAAACGGCACATGATACTTACCACGCAGCGTTGTCAGGCGACCGGATCCGTAGTTTCATCTCGATCGATCTCGAGGATGAAAGAATTCTTTCCAAGGTACGATCCACCATGTCATCCCTCTTGTCTTTAGGAGGAGACCTACAACCGGTTGAACGAGAGAACATCCACGTAACTCTGAAATTTCTAGGGAATGTCAGCGTTGCCAGACTTGAGGAAGTGAGGTCAGCTCTCGCACAGGTGACGTTTCCACCATTCTCTCTCGAGATCAAGGGTACAGGAGCGTTTCCGAACCTCAAGAGGATGAATGTCGTCTGGGTAGGAATTGGGGAGGGTTGGAGTCAGGTTGAGCTCATCTATGAGCAGACTGAGAAGGCTCTTCATCAGCTTGGTTTCAGCCGTGAGACCCGAGCCTTCAGTCCACACATCACTGTTGCGCGGGTTAAGTCGGGGCAAAAGAGGGATGAAATCGCAGCTTTTCTGGGTCATCTGAGCGACGAGAGCTTCGGGACTTTTGTTGTGGAGAATGTTAGACTCAAACAGAGCATTCTCTCTCCATCCGGACCAACGTACTCGACCCTCTTCGAGGTTCCCGCCCGCAAATAGAGAAATGCACTGGCTGATTTCAAATACAATCGCGTTTCGAGTTGGACTAGCTTGTCGCCGTCGCCCGAGATATTCCTGCACCGAGTTGCCAAGAAAATCGTACCGCATGATCGAGAGCGAGACAAGATGCTCCGCACGTCCCAGGCGGTTAAACGTGAGGTTGAAGAAATCTTGGCAAGTTCCCAGATTCAGGCTACGGTTAGTCTCCAGGGGTCGTTCGCGAGAGATACCTGGCTGAGTGGCGAGGCGGATCTCGACATCTTTGCACGGTTTTCTCCCACGATGGAAAGAGAGGAGTGGGTCGCGAGGGTTCTCCCAACTATCCGAAAAGGCCTCTCACGATATCGAGTGATCGAGCGCTACGCGGAGCATCCGTTTCTAGAGTTTCATGTCGAAAACATCCGCGTGAATGTAGTTCCCTGCTACGATGTGAAGAAGGGAGAGTGGAAGAGCGCTACTGACCGGACCCCCTATCATACAGAATTCATGCGGACGCATCTCACGCCTGAGCTGCGCCTAGACGCTCGACTGTTGAAGAAATTTGCAAAGGGAATCGGGACCTACGGAGCGGAGATAGAGGTCGGAGGATTTAGCGGCATGCTCATCGACACTCTAGTTCTCTACTATCAATCGTTCATGGAGACGATCAAACGCGCCTCGTCTTGGACCAAAGGCACACTGATCGCGATAGGTAAGCCTGAAGGAATTGTCCAACCGAAGGTCAGAGATTCGAACGTCGATCTGGTAGTCATCGACCCCGTAGACCCTAATCGAAACCTAGCGGCGGCTGTAAGACCTGACAAAATGTGGAATTTCGTTACGGCCGGACGACAGTTTCTCCGAAACCCGGGATTATGGTATTTCTTTCCTCCGATCTTCAAGGCGAAGACTCGGCAGCAGTTTGCAAACCGGATCGATGACACCGGTCGCGAGCTGTTGGCGATCACTTTCAGGCACCCCGTCCTGGTCCCTGATGTTCTGTGGGGGCAGCTCATGAAGCTTGAAAGGAGCCTGCTAGACACGATGGCTCGAGAAGACTTCAACCCTTGCAGGTCAGCGCTGTGGACTGACGAGAAGAACGAAAGTGCGATTTTGGTAGAAGCCGATCGAACAACACTTCCGACAGTTAGGCGTCAGAAGGGGCCCCCAGTCTCGAAGCGGGAGGATAGTTTGTCTTTCCTTGAGAGGCACTTGAGCGCTCGAGATACCGTTCGTGGACCTTGGATTGAAGGCGATAGGTGGATGGTGGAGAAGAAGCGCCGAATCTCCACACTAGAGGAGTTCGTCAAAGCCGTAGTACAAGAGGAGGCCTATGGCCTGACCTTCCCGAAGCAGCTGGGAGGTCCATTTCGAAAGAGCGTTAAAGTTCTCCAAAATCAAGAGGTTCTGTCTCTGCTTGGAAGGGATGGCTTTGACAAGTCTCTCTGGGGATTCTTGGAGGGAAAGCCCTCTTGGTTGAAGAAAGGTCAATCCTAGTTCCGCTTGAGGGTCTGGCCAAGAGTCCCTACAGGGAACTCTTAGCATATCCGAAACCGAGCGATGAATCCGTTGAGTCTAGAATTCGGCAGATGAAGGGTCTTGGAATTGAGGGTTTGCAGTTTGAGGGGCCGCTGAGAATCGGAAAATTAGCGGTTCTGGGTAAGGGCGTTGTTGGGCTAGTCTTTGCAGGCATTGCTGATGGCGGGCGCGTTGCTGTAAAGATTCGGAGAGTCGATTCGCGAAGAAAAAGCATGCTTCATGAAGCGGAGATGATGAGGGCTGCCAACGGGGCTGGTATTGGACCAGAATGTCTGGGTTCATCTCAGGATGTTCTTGAGATGCAGTTCTTGGACGGGCAGCGGCTTCCCCTGTGGATTTCAAGCCTGAAGGGTCGAGGTAGGAAGGCCCGGGTCAAGGCTACGGTCAAGGCTTTACTTCAGCAATGCGTCCGACTCGATGCGTACGGATTGGACCACGGAGAACTCAGCCGAGCACACAAAAACGTGCTCGTTTCCAAGGGAGATCATCCATGGATTCTAGATTATGAGAGTGCGAGTCTAATGCGTCGAGTCAACAACTTCACTTCCCTCGCCCAATACATCCTACTTTCAGGCAGATTCTCAAGAAAGGTCATGAGGGTCCTCGGACCCGTGGACCGAGATGAACTCGTGAAGTATCTCAGACTCTACAAGTCAGGGAGAACCAATGATGCCTTCGAGTCAACGTTGAAGATGTTACGCTTCTAGAATCAGTATTCCGATTTCCGGTCAAAGAGTCCGAGCTTCTTCGCCCTCCGTTCGGCCAGCCTGAACACTGTAATCCCAATTATCAAAGTAACAAGCGTCGTCAAGGCCAAGTAGAAAAGATCTGACATATAGCTGGCTGTGGGCAGGAGACCGAAGCTCTCTCGAACGGCATTGAGCAAGTAGGTTATCGGGAGCACGTTTGAGATTGACTGCACATATGAGGGCAGTAGGGCTATTGGGAAGATGACTCCGCCGAGAAGGAAGAAGATGCCTGAGACAGAGTCACCGAGGATGAATTCCATTCGGTTCGAGACAATGTTTACGGCGCAAAGCATGTAGCCGATGGCGAGCAGGCTAATGATTCCGAGAATCACGGCAGGAATGAGCATCAGAAGATTCACGCCCAGGAGGTTCAGTGGAATGTTCATGTGAAGTAGACCGTTGAAGATTGCTACGCTGAACAATAGCGTCAGTACTACCGAGACTGCTCCGTTTAGGACTGAGACCAGTCCCCTTCCCATAACGTATGGGTGTAAGGTTCCGGGTGAGATGTAGATGTTCTTTAAGACCTCGTACCTTGTACGATCAACGTGGACAAGAATTGCCATTCCCAGCATTATCTGCAGGACAAAGGCGTAGAACGCATTGCCGACGATCAGCCATGCCAAGTATTGGGTGTAGAAAGCAGAGTTTGCTGTTGCACCGACTGATGCTCCAATTATGACGATGAAGGCTACAATCAGTAGCGACGCCAGTGGCCGAATCACTTGGTATGTGGCGAATAAGACGGGGTCTGTCCAGTTGCTCTCTATCTTCCAGCCGACTCTAAACGATTCTCTTGCTGCCTTGACAAAGTCTGCTACTGCCATCGCAAGGTCAACCTCCCTTCTTTCTTGCCAAGAGATTCCATGTAGTTCAGTGCTCGTCGTGCGATTGGAAACAGAATCAGGGTACACGCAATCAGCGCTATGATATGCAGCCAGACGCTCGTTATGTCTCCTCCACCTATCGCGAGTCTGCGAATTGCATCCAGCCCAATCGTCATTGGTATGAGCGACCCTGCCACTTGAATTGCGCCGGGGACAATTGGGCCGTAGAACCCTGGGAAGTAAGCGCCGGAGAGGAAGTACACCGGCTCTTGTAGCAGGTTAGCGGTGTTCCATGCTTCTCGTCCATATAGCATGAAAAGAGACGCGAACAACATGCCCAAGGCGTAAAGCGCAACGAGCGTCAAGACGAATATCACGCCTACTAAGAACGGGTCTCTGAGCTGGAATGGCACTTGGAAGACGAATATTCCTAACAGGACGATTCCCAACGCTCGGATCGCAGTGTTCAAGCTACCACCCAAAGCCATTCCTAGAAGGATCGACATCCTCGAGACTGGCGCGATGAGGTACATCTCTAGGTTGCCTTGCTCCCTCTCCCAGAACCATTGTGACGACATGTTCCAGAGGACATTCGTCCAGAAGGCTATCATAGCTCCTCCAATAATGACGGCGGCGCCCGCGGTTGAGGGGAAGCCGATAGCCCTGTAGAGTATCACGTATGCGCCGATGGCTAGAATCGGAAGTCCAATCTCTGCAACGAGGCTTATCGGGTCGCGGTTGGCCCCTCGAAGGCGGACCCACATTCGCGCGTGTGCGGCTCGCAGATTGTTCAAAAGCTCTGCTCTTATGGGGAGGCTACGGAGGGTCATTCGAGACCCGTCCCAACTAGACTGATGTATACGTCCTCTAGGGTAGGTTCGGATTTTCCCATGTTGAGGACTCTGCAACCGTTCTCGCGGATCTTGCTTAGGATCTCGGACATTACCGATTCGTCCTCAAGCACTAGCTTGAGGGTGGTCACGCCGGATTCGATGTCGTCCGTGTGCGAGAGTCCCACGACGCCGGGAACACTCTTGACGGATTCTGGTTGTGAAAGGTTGGGTGTGATTTCTATCTTCCACGTTGCTCCGCCTGTAACCTTGGTCTTGAGTCGTTGTGGAGTGTCTAGGGCGAGAATCTTTCCGCTGTTGATGATCCCGACTCGATCGCACATCTGCTCAGCTTCGGCCATGTAGTGGGTTGTCAAGAGCACTGTTTTTCCTCCTGTTCTGATCCAATCTTTTACTAGCGTCCTCAGGTGTCGGGCGGATAGAACGTCGAGGCCCAGGGTAGGCTCGTCGAGGAAGAGTACTGCGGGATCGTTGACAAATCCTCGGGCCAAGTTCAGCCGTTGCTTGTAACCGGTTGAGAGTTTGCTCATACGAGTGTTGAGGTAGTCTTGGAGTTCTAGTTGGTCGACTAGTATTGAGATCCTGTCCTTTGCGAAGTCTCGTGGCAGGCCATAGAGTTGGGAGAAGAACCAGAGGTTCTCTTTCACACTCAGGATTCCGTAGCCAGGTGTTTCGCCGCCTGAGACCAAGTTTATGATCCGGCGGATCTGGGAAGCTCGCTTTACGACATCTAGTCCTTTGATGAGGGCTTGTCCCTCCGTGGGCGAGAGGAGAGTGCATAGAATTTTGATGAGTGTTGTCTTTCCAGCGCCGTTCGGACCCAGAAGCCCGAATATTTCATTGTCATAGACCTCTAGATCGACCTTATCGAGGGCTACCACGTCGCCTTTGCCGCGTATGCCTTTGAAGAGTCGCCGTAGACTCTTCGTCTCGATGGAGAGGTCTCGCTTCAAAGTTGACTCTGCAAAATGGAAGCGTCTCTGATAAGAGTTCTACCGTATGGCTTTTTGCACATTCGATGTTCTGCGGGAATCTACCAGAAGCGTTCTTTCAGCGCTTCCCGTTCAGCCTCCATTATCGCTTCGAAGAAGTCGTTGGATGGTTTCCGATGTCTTCGAAGAATGTCCCCCGCGGCTTCGGGCTGCACTCGGCGTCCGGCGAGGGCATATACTGCAAGTCTGCCGTACTGGTCGACTAGCTTAGCTGTGTCTTCGGCCTTGGAAACTATGTCCTTCTCCCTTTCGGAGAGTCTTGCGCCATTCTTCACGATTACCTTCCTCATGTCTTCATCCGCGATTCCAAGGGCTGCCACCAGTTTCGATCCGCATTCGGGACACTTCACGATAGGGGGTATCTCCTTGACCCTGCGCATCTCAACATACTTCCAGCAATTCGTGCACACCAGCGTCTTGACTTCGTTTAAGATCCTAGCTTTGGCCGATCCAACGAGAATCTGATTCAGTTTCTCGGTCGGAATAATGTCTGCTTTCCTACTAATTCTCTCTAGCCCGATTCTAGCAATGGGAGTTGCTTCACCGCTAGCTTTGACCGTCTTGACCGCGATCTTTTTCGCAGCGATTGCCTTCAACACTTCCTGGGTGTGAGGGATGTCCATGTCCTTCTCCTGGGTTTCTCTGATCGCTTCGTCCATGATGACGGTGCCCTCAAAGCTCTTAGCCAGTTGACGTAGAGTGATACTGCTAAAGTCAGTCCACTTTGAAATGGCTCCAAACCTTCGCGCAACGTGAACAAGTCTCCTCTTGAAGAGGCCTGTTCTCTTAGAGGCGGCTATTGCTAGCTCCGTCACATCGTTGCCCGCGAGCCTCTGTAGAGTCTTCTGTACGTCCTCAGCGTCTATCGCTCCCATTGTCTGGAGAACTATTCTGTATGGGTCTTGTTGGATCCCGATACTGACTCCCGCCTCGTCAGACAGCGAGTGGCCGACGAGGCGCGCTAGAGTTCTGTTGACGAGGGTCCCGAGATGGGAGTTTATGATTATGAAATCGTCCCATTCTTCGATGGTGAGAAGTCGGTCACTCGGGACCGGTAGCCCTTCCTCGCACTGATCATACGTCTCGGTGAGGGCTCGGCGAATCGTTTTCTCGTCAGCAGGATATCTCTCGGTGAGCTTCTGACTGATCTCCTTGAGACTTTTTCCACTTCTGTACTCCTCCTCTGTGATACGCCGTAGCTCTCCAACTTCTGAGGCGACCTGGAATGGTACTGGTATCTCCTCGCCGATCCAGCTTGGTATCGCGCCTGTTGGGTCCGAAATTCCCCGGACGAAAATCTTGTCTCCTCTGATACTCTGCATCATCCATGGGGTTCCGCGAACAATGAACTTGGTCCCCGGCTGGCCGTACTCAGCGACGAAGGCCTCGTCAAGAACGCCTACTGCGGTCTCGCTTTCTTGCTCAACAACGAGGTATTGCTTCTCGTCTGGAATCATTGATAGTTTGTTGAAGTAGTACCGATAGAGGTCCTTGACCCTTGAGGGTCGCATGACCACCTTGTCTTGTTGCGAAACCCATCCGAGGCGGGGAAATCGTGAGTGCATATAGTTGGTCACGGACGCGATGTCCTCTTCCGTTAAGTTTCGGTACGGGTACGCTTTCCTCAGAATATCCAGCAGTTCAGCATAGTACCATTTGCGGTTCTGGATCAATAGTCCGGCGATCTGATGACATAGTGCGTCGAGGGGTTTTTCCGGAACCGTCACGTCCTCCAGGTCCTCGCCCTTGGCCTTCCGAGCAACCACCATGGCTTCAAGCGTGTCGTCGGAGTCCATGGTTATGATGATACCATCAGCCATTTTGCCCACGCTATGGCCAGATCGTCCGACCCGCTGAATCAGCCGTGTGACTTGGTGTGGGCTCATGTACTGGATGACGTAGTCGATCCGTCCAACATCGATTCCCAGCTCAAGGCTAGATGTTGCGACTAGTCCTTTGATCTCGCCATCCTTCAGCGCCCTCTCAGCGGTGATCCTCGAGAGCTTTGCTAAGCTGCCGTGATGTATGGAGACTGGAAAGTCGACGTCCCAGACTTTGAAGCGGCTAGCCAAGACCTCGGCGATTGCGCGAGTATTGGTGAAAAGAAGAACGGACTTGTGATCGTTGATCATCCCTTTCATGATGCGTAACCGGGCCGCCACATCGGGATGAGTGAACAGCTTGCCAGCGAGACGAACATCCTCGCCCGTCGGTTCGGGTGACACGATCTCAAGCTTCATCCGTCGGGCAACTGGAATGTGAACGATTTCGACAGGCCTTCCTTCGCCTGCCAGGAATTTTCCGACCACGTCAGGGGATCCGATTGTTGCGGACAATCCCACCATCTGAAACTCTCTCTGCGCGACCCAGCGCAGCCGCTCCAAGGCAATAGCAAGCTGGCTCCCCCGCTTGTCTTCGGCAAGTTCGTGTACCTCGTCGATGATCAGGAAACGAATGTCTCGCAGGTGTCGACGGAGTATCCGACCGGGAAGAATTGCCTGAAGAGTTTCTGGAGTGGTGATGAGGAGGTCAGGTGGGCTTCTGGATTGGCTGGTTCTCTCCTTGATTTCCGTATCACCATGTCTGACCCCGACCTTGAGGTCGATCTTCTGCCCCCACCAACGCAGCCTGTCGAGAAGATCCCGGTTGAGTGCTCGAAGGGGAGTGATGTAGATTATCTTGATTCCCGGTCCGCGATCAGCCTCGTTCAAGAACCGCGTAAAGACAGGAAGAATAGCGGACTCAGTTTTCCCACTCGCGGTTGGCGAGATCAGTAGAACGTTCTTGCCCTCCAGAATCGGTGGAATGGCCCGTTCTTGTGCTTCAGTGGGTTTGAGGAATCCTCGTTCTCTTACAGCTTCCGCTAGGGGTTTCGGGAGTAGGTCGAAGACGTTGGACGACAATCAGCACAGTAGGGGACGGCTGCGTTCGATAAAAACGTAGAAAACAATCAGATGGCGAAGTGATAGAGGTGTCTAACGACAGTAGAGAATAATCGAACGTTCGTGCTAGTAGAAAGCATTTAGGGGCGTTAATCCATCATCCCCTACAAATAGGACACTGTAGCACCATTGAACAAGGATCTCGACAAGGCTTGGCGAGAACGGCTGGTCAAGAACCATCTCGACTTGATAATACTCCGTCTCCTCAAGGCAAAGCCTAGATGGGGATACGAGATCAACCTCGAAATCCGGGACCGTTTCAAAGTATACCTTAGTGCTGGAACGCTCTATCCACTGCTTCATGCAATGGAGGAAAAGGGCTACCTTCAAGCGGTCTGGGAAGCCGAGGGCGGGCGAGGGAGAAAGGTCTACCAGATTACAGCTAGGGGCGAGGAATTCCTCACTGCTGGAGCTCGGGCGGCGGAAGAGTTTTTGAAGCGGATCCAGTATGAGGCTGAGATAGGTCCTTTCCAAACGAAACATGCTTAGCAGGAGAGAGCACTTTGAGTAGTTACATCAGAAAGTTCCGCTCTTATTTGAGAAAGAATGAAACCGCCAGAGGTCTATTTCTAGTCGGACTCGTGATCCTGGGTGCGATTGCTGTGTGGGGCGGAATCCGCCTTGCGCTTAATACAGAATACCCGATTCTGGTCGTTTCTTCTGGCAGTATGTGTCCTCCCAGCAACTGCGTCTTGCCGATTGGGTCTCTTATCGTGATACGGGGCCAAGACCCTGGTGGAATCAGGGTAGGGGAGATCATTGTGTTTAGGGCTAATCCATTGAATCCGGATTATCTCATTGTTCACAGAATCATCGTCGTGTATACGCCTAGCAACGACTCTGCATACCCAGGTCAGTATGCTTTCATAACCCACGGAGACGCGAATCCTCTAGGAGCGAATGAGGGCCCCAATCCAGGATCCAGCCTCGTAGGGATTTACCAGTTTACCATTCCGATCCCATACCTGGGATCCGCAATCCTTGACATTCGCAATTTCATGTACGATGACAACACTGGCCAGCCTAGGACTCAAGGCATTCTCGTAATCGTAGCATTGATCGTGGCTCTTTTTGCATTCGAGGTCGCGGAGCCCGGAAAGAAGACGCCCTCTTCCGATGTCCCAGATGAAACAAAGACTTCTGTCGCTCAGACGAGAGTCCTGCGCCCAGCGAGACTTCGCGGTTTAAGTCGAGTCGGGCACAGATTTTTTCTGGTCGAGACTGGGCTAGCTTAAATATTCTATATAAAGAGCTACGTTTCCAGCGCGGTGAACGCTGGCGAGAATCATGTTTTTTCGAACTATCGTGAGCGTCCTGAATACTTCGCCTTCGCTCAGAGGAGGGTCGTCGATCATTGTCGGACAAAGGTAGGGCCTTCATCAATATCGAGAACGTTGTCGCTTCTGCGACGCTTAAGCAGCAGATCGACCTCAATGCTATCGTCAGAGTCTTTCCCGGAGTCGAGTATCGTCCCGAGCAGTTTCCTGGTCTGGTCTATCGTCTAAAGAAACCCAAGACTGCTACCTTGATATTCAGTTCTGGAAAGATGGTCTGCACCGGCGCAAAGTCCGAGCGCCAGGCTCGCAAAGCCGTCCTGAAAGTAATCGACGAATTGAAACGCGACGGTATAGTCATTCTTGGCAAGCCCGACATTACAATCCAGAATATCGTCGCCTCTGCAGGTCTCGGCGGCTACATCGACCTCGAAAAGGCTACGTACGGCTTGAAGAAGACGATGTATGAGCCGGAGCAGTTTCCGGGTCTAATTTATCGGATGGATGAGCCAAAGGTCGTCATCCTCCTCTTTGCCAGTGGCAAGCTTGTCTGTACGGGAGCAAAGAGAGAGATTCAGGTCGGGATCGCTGTCAATAAGCTACAGCAGATACTGGAATCCAAGAACCTGATCTTCTACGAGGGAACGGAGAAGCCGCGTCTGCCACCCCTTCCTGCTAAGGAATTGGAAAAGGAACAGGCAAAGGTAGATCAGGCAAAAGCAAAACTAGAGAAAGAAAAGACTGACGAGAAAGACGAGGATGAAGACTAGCGCAGTCGGGCGTTAGAATGCCAGCATACGCATTAGGCTCTAAAACGCCGAGAATTCATCGATCCGCAATTCTCGCGCCAAACTGCACAATAATCGGTGACGTTGCCATCGGACCGCGAACAAGCATATGGCCCGGCGCTGTCCTGAGGGGCGACTACGGCTACATCAGAATAGGCGCCGATTGCAGCATCCAAGACAACGCCGTCGTGCACTGCTCAGGAGAAAATCCGGCCATCGTTGGGAACGGAGTCACTGTTGCGCATAGTGCGGTCGTTCATGCTTGCAGGATAGGAGACGAATGCCTGATCGGAACTGGGGCAATAATCTTCGATGGAGCAACTGTGGGCAAACACTCAATCCTCGGAATAGCGTCTGTCCTGCTGGAAGGTAGAAGGATTCCGCCTAGGTCCGTCGCAGTGGGAGCTCCAGCCAAAATAGTCCGGAAAGCGACAGTCGAGGACGTTCGCGCGATTAAGGAGTCGTGGAAGGCCTATGTGAAAATGGCCTGGCTGTACGAGAAGACGGGAGCTTTCAACCGTCCACTCCCCGGCGACTAGATTGCTCTGGAAATTGGTCATATCTTCCGGTGGGCTATGCCTTTTTTAGACGGCGATGATTAGTCAAAGACAGTCTGGCTGTTTTGTCCGTCAAACCAATTTCTGAGTAACTACTTATTCAACGGACACAATAAAGTTAGTGGATTATAGACTGGTCAAAGCCACCAACAGAGTTTTCTTGATTCAACCAATCATTCCTCAGAAAGACGAAAGCTTGTCTCGACTGATATGGATAGCTTGCCTAGTGTTCTGTTAACTTATCGTCGGGTACCTCTTCGTCTCATGAACTGGTCTTCGGCTCTCGTTGTTTCGTGCTGTTGGCTCGCACGATTCTCGTATTCCATTGCAAAGGTTGCTAGACGTGAACCTATACTTTCACACTTGACTTTCGGGCTCCCCTCTCGTTTTTGGCTTACCAAGGATCAAAGTGAGCTTTATGATAGATCCGACGACCCGAGGCTCCCGGTATCCTCTCCACGAGCTACTCATTGAGGAGAGATGTCCGAAGTATTTCTTAGAGCGTCCTCTAACTGCCCGCGACTGGAGGTTTAGATGCGACATCGATTCCACGAGATCTGCTCCAGCTCACGAGCACACAGGAAAAACCGGCGAGAGCCTTGCGGCAGTGATAGGTGAACCCTGATGAACGGTCCCGTAGCGCATAGTTGGAATAGTAGAAGTCTTGACAGCGCGGGCCTTGCCTTACTGCTCGTCGCGACGGTGGCTCTTAGCTCCTCGGCCGTCAGGGGCAATATTCCCCATGTCGTCCCGGCGAAGAGTGAAGAACCTGCGTTTCCTACGAACCCGTTCTATAACCCAGGACCATGCGCTTCCTGTACGACCAGTTTCCAATACTTCGCGAACGGTCGCTCAGGCATTCAGACACAGTCCGCTTCAATAGGTTCATGCGGGGGGTTGTGCAGTGGGCTCTTCGTAGTTTCAGCAGGAACAATGTATGATCCGGTTGGAATGCTCGGCGAGGGTGTAGTATACAACGACTGTCTAGGCATCGTTTGTGGAATAAACCTGGCCACTTGGAGTCTAAAACTTCCTTCGGGCATACCTGACGCCTGCGTTCCAAACATACCATTAGCATCGGGAACAACGTCGACGTCGTGCGTGGATGTCAGGGGTTTTGATTTGTCTGGTACTGTAACCGGAGCGCTTGGTGGAATTCTCTTGACCTCAGCAACCCCGGTCGGTGATCCAACTTGTACAAAGTTTCTCGGTGCAACGCCAGACAAGGGCAACATACCAGCCAATGCTTGCTGGACTACTGATTACCAGATTGTTCAGGCAGGGCAATCAGTCAACCCGCCGTGCATTGAAGGAGTAACCGCCTGTATAACAAGCTCGTCGATCACGTCGAAAAGCAATACAACCGTGATAAATCCTATAGTCGACGGGAAACAATACAACGGGACATTTGTCCAGATTGGGACACAGGTCACGCGGCAGACGTGGTATGTCTACCGAGAGATTACGAGTATAACCCTCCAAATTGTACCACCGGCGATTGTGCCTCGGTGTGTAAAGACTAACTCTGGTTCCGCGAATGTCTGTAACAGCGATGTCAGTATCTGCGGGTTCTTCGCCATAGGCAAATGCGATCCTATGCGGACATTGACCAGTTCTCTCCCTGGGTTAGTCTCAGACATCAACAAGGTATCAATTCTAACATCGACGAGAATCAGTTTCGGTCTTAACTCGGTGGGTTTTGGAGGACTTACGTGCAGCGAATCCGACCTCGTCTCAGGCAACTGCTGGTATGGGATCGTGGGCGTCTGGATTGGCGGTCAAGGTATCCAGACGTCGGGCTGTACAGGTCAGAACTCTTGTAATTTCGTGCAAGGCATTCATACCCAGCTGCCTATCTTTCAGGACCCTGGACTGACCCGGCCAGCAACAGTGCCAACTGTCGACCAGCTCGTTAATCTGTCGCAGCTCAACAACAAGACGATGCCAGAAATGATCGCGGCGAACACCTATGGACAGGTTTTCAGCTACGTTGATACTCAGAGTCTCGGGGTGCAGTATTCTGCAAATGCTGCGAGCTGCACAATTAGCACACTGACGAGCTGCATAACAACCCCGGCGCCTTTAGTAATCAACGTGCCAATTATCTATGACATTATCGGCTCCAAGAGTCTGGCGAGCTGGCTCTATCAGTATCCGGGCATACCGCCCAATGGAGGCACAACGGCAGGCTTCATCTCAGGACGAGTCGTTGACGGATCGAGTAAGAACGTACTAGGCCACTACAGTCCTATCGTAGGCGCATGCATCGGTCTGAGCGCACCTTGTAGCGGCCAACCCGGACAGATCGAGCTGCCGACCGACACTAACGGCTACTATAGTCTGTCGAACATTCCACCAGGCACCTACACACTTTACGCCTCAGCCCAAGGCTACTCAACGGTCTTTCAGACAAACGTCGTCACGTCGGTCGGCGACACGACCGTCGTCAACTTCGTCCTTCAACCGGTCAATCCTCCGGGAGCCTCATGTCTGATACCACCAACTCCGAACCCGATACCTTTCCAGCCCCCGATCCCAGGACTTGCTTGTATGCCAAACTGGGTCTGGTACACTTTAGGAGCCGCTGTCTTCGGAATCATCATAGTTCTGGTTCTAGCATGGTCGCCGTTCGGAGGGACTCTCGTCTCCGCAGTAGGCAGAGGGCTAAGGAGTCTCGCGAATCACAGCGGTAATGGTAGTGCCGCGGACGCGGCTACGCTCTCTACAGCATTCGCCAGAAAGTCTCACAGCAGCCCCAAAACCCGAGGCGCCCAGATCCTGGTGTCTTGTAGGTCGAAGTAATCAACGATTAGGATAAGTCAACGGCAGGAACTAGCCTGCATGAGGTTGTCGGGGAGGAAACCTCTAATGGTGGGTAGTATGATGAAAACGTGGGAAAGATTGGCCGTCCTCAAAGTTGACGACAGACACAGGGTTCTTCTCGACAAAGAAGTGCGGGAACTTCTAAGGATCGCTCCCGGCGACGAGGTCCTGGCCATTCCCTACTCGGAGGGAGTCCTCATTACGTCTCTCAAAGGAAAACGGTTCAAGACTTCCCTGACCGGCTTCCGGTTCCGGGAAGAGCGCCACGAAGCCTCCAAGTATCTCTTTAAGAAGAACTAGCCAGTGCCAGTTCTCGACACGGTCGTACTCTTTGGTGCGGCCGATCCCAAAGACCCTCGTCACGAGAAGTCAACCCTTCACCTCGCACATTTGATCCAACCGGGCTTCTACCTCGCATCGTTCGCGCTCTTTGAGTTTGATATCGTGATGAAGAGTCGCGGGATGAGCTACCGTGAGAGAATGGTGAGGAACGCGCTCCTGGCCCGGGACCATCCAGCAACAACTTCCAGGGTGAAGGCACTCTCCCCTCAAGTCTTGTATCTGACTTCTAGTATAGAAGGCGAGGAAAAGGTCGACTATTTCGACGCCTGTGTTGCCGCTGAAGCCCAAGCCTTGGATGGAAGGGTCGTTTCCACAGATCCGGTCTTCGACCGAATATCCGGGGTCAGAAGGGTCTGGTGAGTGTTTGGGGGCTTCGAGCCCACAGGCTTATCTCGTACACCATTAGTCATGTAGTCAGACGGCTGTGATGTGTCAAAGTTACTCGGACTACCAATGAGCGAGAAGGCATTTGCCTGAGCCGTCGATTCCTTACTAAACAATCTACGCTAGGGTGGATTGCGTCAGGTCTCGGACAATATTGCCCAGCGTCTTCCATGAACGTCGGACAATCGGCGGGAAATCTCCGTGATCGGAGTAATAGTCTCGTAGAAATTTGATTGTGACGATGTCGTGAGCGTATCCGGATCCAATTTCTCCATATTCTCTTTTGATCTCCTCGATCTTGCCGTCTCGGTGAACCTTTGCCATTATGCTGGCCGCAGAGACTATTGGGTAATTGATGTCGGCTTTGTGCTCTGAGATTATTCGTGGATTGAATGAGAGGCAGTCTAGTATGTTGTTCTTGAATCGCTCTGTTCGAACATCCGAAGAGTCGACGTAGGCCAACTCCGGCCTCAACTTCTCTATTACCTGAGCCATCACTCTCGCTTCCAGCAGGTTTAGTCTCTGGAACTTCGGAGCTCTGTTCACTATCCTGTCCAACTCCTGTGCTCCTATTTCTAGGACATGGTAATCATCGACTACGCCCGGGATCTCTTTGGAGAGGCGGGTCCTTGTAGATGAAAGGAGTTGTTTCGAGTCTTTCACTCCAAGCGTGTTCAATCTGTCAAGCTTCTCCTCCTCGATTATCACTCCAGCTATGACTAGGGGGCCGATTACTGGGCCTCTTCCTGCATCGTCGACGCCGCAGACTCTCATGAGGCTCCACCCACCGGTTTTCCGGTCCAATCGTCAACTTGACTTATTATTTTTCGGTAGATGGATTCGCGATTCTCTTTCGTAATCTCCCAATGGAGACTCTTCTGCCACGTTTTCTCGACCTCCGGATAGCGCGATCCATACTTCACCGTAGCCACAACGGTTCTGTTCCCGTTCAAGACTCTGGAGATACTATTTCTGAAGGATGCACTTGTCATTTCCATTGGACCGATCTCGTCTACGATAATCAAGTCTGCGGGTCCGTTCATTGAACGCTCTAAGGCAGCGACCCCGATATTGTCTAGATCATCAGAAACGACAACATAGGATCCGACTCTTGGCCCTGCCGTGAGTTCTTTCTTGGCTAGCCATCCTTCCTGGCCGGATGAGAGGTCGGTTATCATGAACCCCGTTCTCACGCCTGCCTCGCGGACTTCGCGGGTGGTCATTCCTCCGATCTTGAACCCGCTCTTTGAATAGTGCTCGTAGAGCCGATTAACGATTGTAGTCTTGCCAACTCCAGGCCGACCTGTAAGTAATATGACTCTCAACCGGTTGGTCCCAGGCGTGACTGATGCCATCGGGCCTTGAAGCCAAGTCCTAGGAAGTAGATTTCGGAGGCTTCCGGTCTGCTGGCTTTCGGCTTCAACAGTCGGCTCCTCTCGAAGAACAGTGCCGCGTCGTCTTGGAGCTTTTTCCGTTCGGGGCCCTCGAATAGCTTGATGAGTACGTTTCCATGATAGTCCAATACCTTCTCAGCGATCTCCAATGCTCTTCGAGCTAGGTCCACTTGTCTTTCGTGGTCTATGTCCCAAGCTCCAATGATGGAGGGGGCGAGGTCGGAAAGTACGGCGTTCGCTGGTCCCCCCAGCTCTGCTATAATGCGATCTGGCATATCTTCGGCATAGACGTCCATTTTCAGTAGCTTGACATTGGGTGAGAGGGGTTGAATGTCTTTGAGGTCAATGCCCAGCACGAGCCCTTCGGGTCCAACCGTTTCTCGTGCCACCTGTAACCATCCTCCGGGCTGGGCTCCCAAGTCTACAACCTTCTGCCCCGGTTTTACTATTCCGTAGGTTCTGATTGTCTGCTGGAGCTTGTAGGCTGATCTGCTTCGGTAGCCGCGAATCCGTGCGAGCCGGTAGTACTGGTCCTTTCTTCTCTTGGCCAGCCAGGTTCCTGTCATGACAGGGTGCGGCTTCTAGCTAACGCGTGACCCGTCCGGGACATCTCTCTCAATACCTAGCAGAGCAAGCTTGTCTCGTTCTGAGGCGGCCAGAAGCATTCCTTCCGACTTCTGCCCAGCAAACGTGGTAGGTTTCAAGTTGGCCAAGAAGATTACCCGTTTGTGAATCAGCTCCTCTGGTTTGTAGCAGTCCACTAGACTTGTGGCGGTCTGTTTTCTTCCATGGATCCCGAGGTCGACGACGACCTTGTAGAGCTTGTTGGTTCGAGGAACGCGCGAGACTTCGATCACTGTTCCCACTCTCATCTCAAGCCGCTTGAACTCATCAATTGTGACTTCCTTGGCCGGATCATCCATGTTCAACCGTCCAGTCAATATCGCGATTTAAGACTTGGAAGCTATCTCTTCAATCGGGGACCTACGATGACTGTTGATAATCGAGAGCTGTCGAGATATTTCTGGCCCATTGCCATCAGGTCCTCCCGCGTTATTTTTGCGAAGAGCTGTCGTCTCCTGACAAAATAGTCTAGCCCAAGATCAAAATGCGCCAAGTTATGACTGGTCCTTGCGATTCCCTCCGTTGACTCCAGCTCCATCAGAGCGGATCCCAACTGGTTCTGCTTCGCATCAGCCAACTCCTGCTCCTCCACCAGTTCTTTGCGGACCCGTTCAACCTCTTCCTTCATCAACTCCAAAGCCTTAGCCACATTCCGAGGGTTGACTCCAGCGAGGGCTGTCCAGCTGCCGCCGACAAGTCCGGCATTGAGGAAAGACGTGCAGGAATAGGCTAGTCCCTCTTTGTCCCGAACCCGTTGTCCCAGCCTGCCCATGAAGCCCAACTCGCCCAAAATGACGTTCAGCAGGTTCAACGGTTCATAGTCAGGTTCGGTTCGGGAGCATGCTACTCCACCCATTAGAATGTCCGCTTGCGTTTTGTGCGGCATAACGATCTCTCTCTTCACACTCTTAGAAGCCGAATTTGATCCGGTATTCTTCTTCGAATTGATCCTTCTCTCTTTCCTCGCTCCAAAAGTCCGCGCGGCCCAGCTCACGACCTCGTCCTTCTTGAATTGTCCCGCGAACGCGATGAGGGTCGGGGCTTTGCTGATCACATTCTCGAAATAGTCCGTCACGTCTGACCGTTCAAGATCCTTCACAGTCTCCGCGGTTCCAAACCTGTCCTTCCTGTACGGATGCCCCGAGGGGTAGACTATTCTCTGAAGCTCCCTCATGCCGCGCCTTGTAGTGTCATCGTCTCTAAGCCTAATGTCGGTCAGGAGTCCCTCTCGCTCTCGTTCAATGTCCCGCGGAGAGAGAGCAGGTCTGGTCAGACAGTCTGTGACAACGCCTAGGACCCGTTTCGTCCAGGGGCTTGTCATTCGCGCCTGGAAGATGATACTATCCTGGGAATTTCGGAAGGAAACCGCGGCCCCCACGGATTCGAGTAGATCCGCGATCTTGACGGCTCCGAGCTTCCGGGTTCCTCTGATCAGAAGCCGCGCCGTAAGTTCAGCCAGACCTGATTTCCCAGAGGGTTCTGAGGAGGTTCCCGCTAGAATGCTGCCGTGCACTGCTACTGTCGGATTATTCGCGTTCTTGTAGAGGAGGCACTTGATTCCGGGACCAGCCGGCTGCTCTTCCACTAACTTCCCTAATTCGGTTTCAAGACCCATGATCGTTCCTTACGCCGATGCATCGGCACATCGTCCGGTTCTGCGCCGTCAAGTATTTCGCGGCTATCTCCGAAACCTTCGCCGGCGATATCTTCTCCAGCTTCTCAACAAGCCTGGCCATGGTCTCGAAGGATGTGATCATTTCGAAGATTCCTATCACGAAGCCTTGTCGCGCAACACCATCAAGCGTATACGCATACTGAGCCTTGATCTGTGCGATCGCCCTCTCTAGCTCATGCCTGCTAGGAGGAGTCCTCTGAATCTTCTCAATTTCCTCCATCAACACCCTTTCAGCTTTGTCGATGGAGACACCCTCCCATATTGTAAGGTCCAATGCAAATACTGACGGATCGATGGTCGGCCAAAACTCCGAGCTGGCTTCAGTTGCCAGCTTTCTTTCGACAAGTGCTTTGTGCAGTCTGGCGCTTCTTCCTGAAGATTGGCCGGGGCCAAATGCGAATAGGCGTACTCCGCTTAGGATCGCGTCAAGCATCATTAGGCCGTAGACGTCCTCGCTTCCAAAGCCGGGCGTATGGTATGCGACTTTGATGTAGTCAGCCTCGGACGGGATTCGAACCTCGACCCGTCGCTCACCCGACTGAGGGGGCTCAGCGATCGTGGGGTCGGCGGGCCGATCGCTCTTGGCAAGCAGTCCAAAGTATTCTTGGATTTTGGGAAGAATCTTCTTTGGCGAGAAAGGTCCTACGACGACCAGCAGAGCGTTTTCCGGAACATAGTAGCGCCGGTAGTGTTCGAAGAGATCATCTCTCGTTATTTTCAGAAGGTCTGCCTTCAGCCCTCCCTCGGACCATCTGTAAGGGTGGAATCTGAAGGCTGAGAGGAATAATTCCTCGGACGCAAGGAACTCGGGATCGTTTTCATTGCCTTCTCTCTCCGAGACGACAACCGTTCTCTCTGACTCGACCTCTCTAGGGTCGAAGGCGGCGTTCATCATACGTTCTGATTCGATAAGGAGGCCCTTCTCAATCTGATCCGCTGGTAGCACCTCAAAGTATGCTGTAAAGTCCTTCGACGTGAAACCGTTGTACTCGCCCCCGACGCTGCTGACAATCCGCCCGATGTCGCCCTTGTGGAGTTTGCCTCCTCCTTTGAAGAGCATATGCTCTACCCAGTGGGAGATTCCTGTTACGCCCGGCCTCTCGTTTCGAGATCCGACCCGGTATATGGCCCAGCAGCCCGAGACTGGAGCGTTGGGAATTTCGCGGATCAGGACTTTCAGACCATTGTCCAGCGTGTGACGGCTCACCTGCAGTTCATTGAATAGAGAGATTGACTGAGCCAATTTTATCAACGTCTTAGCAGCTGTTAGGTCACTTCTGAAGCTGCGTAGTCAGCTCCTCAAATTGAGATTCTGAGATAGCGTCCATATCCAACAATCGCTGAGCGAGCTCGGAAATCCGTGTGACCGCGTGAAGCTTCAGCCCTGATTTGAGAAGGTGTTCGCGTCCTCCCTCCTCCCTATCCACTAAGACCAGAGCGTCTTCGACAACTCCCCCCTCGTTCCTAAGTGTCTGCATCGCGTCGAGAATGTTCTTTCCCGTGGTAATCACGTCGTCTACGAGCAAGACCTTGTCACCGGGAGCTAGAAGACCTTCCACCATCTTCTCTCGACCATGATGCTTCACTTCTTTTCTCACGTAGACGAGCGGCTTCGAGAGAGTGTAAGCCAAGACCGACGCCCATGGCAATCCGCCGGTCGGAATCCCAGCAATCTTTGCAATGTCCGCGATCGCTCTCGCGGTCCTTCCCAACAATTCGATGGAGGCTCGGAATGCGTCTGGAAAACTTGGGAGGACTCGCAAGTCAAGATAGTATGGACTGAGCTTTCCCCCAGAAAGCGTGAACATGCCGAATTTGAGAGCTCCAGTATGAACTAGAATCCTTGGGAGTTCTTCCTCAACTAGCTTGGGCATTCCTGTATCCTCAGATTTTTTGCGAACGCATTGACTGTAAGTCTCGGCAGACGCGAGAGTCTGGCAGCCCGGTATAGCGATTTAAAGGCAAGCCCAATCCGACTATCACGGCGGCCGCCTTGGAACTCTGGATACCTTATGGCGAAACCGAGGTTCCAGTCAAGGTTCCAGACGACAATTTCTACAAAATCGTGGAGCCCGCGAAGCCAATCGTAACGAAAAATGTTCCCAGGATAATCGAGGAGGCTCTCGAGAAACCTATTGGGGGGCTCTTCCTCAAAGACATTGTCAAACCCGCCAATGTGGCTGGAATAATCATCGACCCCATCGTCCCAGTTGATGCGAGGGAGGAGGCTGTGAAAGCTCTGAGATCACATTTCACCCTGCTCGGCATCGACAAGGTCCGGGTCTTCATGCGAAAGCGCATGTCGAACGTGGTACCCTCAAGTGAGGACCTCAAGATAATCGACCCAGCCCAGCCTTCGTTCGCCGAGCTGGGAAAGACTTCTACAGGAACAAGCGTCGAGCTGGATCCAGACCTCGCCTCTTGCGAGGTCAAGATCAGCGTAGGACTAGCAATGCCCCATTTCGCAAGCGGCTTCATAGGAGGACCCGAAGCCGTCCTCCCAGGCTCGTCCTCCATCCATTCAACAACCAAGAACCGGTCACTCCTAACAAAGGGTTTCCCAGCAGCTTCATTCGCGCCTGACAACCAAGTCCTCTCGGATTCTCTGGAGGCCTTGAAACTCGCAGGACCATTCTACAGCCTATGCTTCATGCCCGACGGGTCGGGAGGAGTCACCTCGGCAATAGCGGGGGAATTGGAGTCCGTTTTCAGGGAAGCTGTCTCGCGCTACCACGAAGTTCACAGTCCGAAGATAGAACGCAAGTTGGACATCGTCATCGTATCGGCGGGAAGCGTGTTGGGTGGGGACCTCTATCATGCGATAAGAGTAGTCTCCAATGTTCTGGGCGCCGTGAAGAGAGAGGGCACCATAATCTTGGTGGCCGAGTGTCCGAGAGGAGTTGGTGATTCTGCCTTTCTGGAATACGCTCGGAAATTTCCAGAACGAAGAGAACTGTTGACCGAGTTGAGATACAGATTCAAGCTGGGCGGACACGTCAACCTGTTCCTCCAAGACACCTTGGAAAAGTGCCGCATTCAGATAGTATCTATTCTTCCGGAACTATTTGTCCGGGACTCGTTTGGGCTGAAACCTTCCCAGACTGCCTCTGAAGCGGTGCAGAAAGCGATACGCGTTGAAGGCAAAGATTCGAAGATTCTAATCGTTCCGAGAGGAGATTTCACGATCCCGGTTATGGAATCCTAGACGACACTTAATAGAAATCTGGCCTGACATTCAGGACGAATTCAAGATGCGCTCTAGTCTAGTCCTCCCCATTGCGCTGATCGTGCTTCTCTCCGTCGTTCAATTTCCATCCGTCTATTCTCAGTCTCCTCGGCTGATCAATGAGCAAGGCTTTGGGCTGAACAGATCTGCGTCACTCACGATCAAGATTGTATTTCTTGGAATCTCACCGGACGAGTTGAATTCGACCTACCTGAAAAGCAACATCACTGTGCCGCCCCTGAAGTATCAAGCGATTCTCGCAGGACCCTTGAACACTGGAGTGGTTTTCAATTTCAACTATCAACTGGTTTTCGCCGATAACTCAACTGTGAACAAATTCGCCCAGTATCTCCTTTCGATTCAAAAACCGGAGAACACTACCTCGACTCCCGGCAGTCCATCCGGACTCGTCAATCCTTACTTTACAAATTCCTCTACGCTATCTGTAGCACAGAACTACTTCTACAACGCTGACAAAGTCGAATCCTGGCTCGGGTCCAACATGACCCTTTTCGGAGAGAACCCAGTGTCAGGTTACACTCTATTCGTAGCCGATCTACACAGCCACAGAATCCCTTCATTGAACTACACAGAATATCAGAACTATGTTACGCCCTGTAGACCCTGCACACCTCATGTAGTGCAGGCTCATTATTACAACAGAACAGTCACGGATCCTGATCTAGGGCTCGTCATGACTCGACACTTCATGACTGGGTGGGGTGGAAGTGGCCGGCTCTACTACATGGATCTCTCTGCTGGACCCAGCTACTGGACGAACGAACTCCCGGTACAGGTTGCATCTCAACTGAGAGGAATCGACATGAGTACGTACTATGGTCAGCTCTGGAGAAGCAAGTTCATCGGATCCTATATCACGGGTGCTGTCAACAATCTGTTTGCTCCCGACCAGCTCTATCCTGTGAACTATGCCCAGAACTACAACCTTCAGCTCTTCGTCATCGATAACCGGACCACGGCTGAAAAGTCGCAGGGTCCAAAGTTGACAGCGACCATCAATGAGACAATGATTCAGGAGAACTTGGCAAGTCTCGTCCCATTCGCGGGTGTAGCTGTTCACATCAATTATGCAAACGTCACGGACTACCCTAGACTCGCGGCGATAATGGCTAACGCTACCACTAGGATCATAGATCCTGTCTCTGGACGGCCGATAGTGGATGGCGACTTGGTCTACAACTGGTTCACAACTAGCGCACTGGGACACATTACGAATTTCATCAATGTAACCCGGACGACATCGACAATCGATGTTCCAGCATTTCTCTTTGCATTCAAGGGAAATTACACGTTCGGTGTTCCAGTGAAAGAAGACATTGGATCGCCGAACATCTACGGGACTTTCGGCGGCGAGGCGTTGGGAGATATGGTCTTGATAGGATTGTCACAACAGGCCGACTTTACCATCGGCAACAACTCAACCTATAGTCAGAGTGGAAAGGGAGCGGGCTTCACGCATGACGCGATTCACGAGCTGGGACACGCGATGGGTCTGAACCATCCCTTCATCTACGATCTGACAGAGGATTTCACGGACACGGTGATGGGATATTACGCCTACAGTCTGAACTATAGCCAGTTCGACAGGGATTCAATCCTGCGAGGAGTGAACGATGAGCTGCTCTCTTTCGCTATACAGGCCCTGTCAACAACCCAAAGCACGATCTTCAACTCAGGAGACATTTCCACGGCCAACCAGAACATTGCTCAGGCGGAGAGCCTCTACAACACGATGGACTATGCTGGAGCCGTACAGTACTCTCTGGCGGCAGCCGAGGCGGCCAACGCGGCGCAGCAACTCGCGAACAGTGCCATCTCACCTGCAGTCGTCTTCGGTCTCGTCGGAGTCGTAATTGGCGCGGCTATCGGCATCCTGCTCGGCTATCTGATATTCCGACGGAGGAAGTCTGCTGGCATCCAGTACAATCGGTGTCCCACCTGTCAGAAGCCGTTGAGGTGGGACCCTGCTCAAATGCGATGGTATTGCGATACATGCCAGAAACCGGTTTAGACGACTCACCGTTTGAGCATGGTTAGCTTCAATCTCAACCATTAGCACGCGGAATCTGGTTCATGTAGAGGCATCGATTCCAAGCCAGCTTAGCCACGCGAATACCATGTCCGTCGCCGAAACTGACCGGGGCGCCGCGAACTATTGCGAAAGGGATCAGCTCTGAGGCTTCACCCATCACTAACTGGGCGGAAGCCGCTATCCCGTCCGCGATGGCCCGAACCGTGATCTCCATGCGTCTACCGAAAAGGTCAACTGTTCCTCTGATGTCTTCGATTGCTTCAAATCCAGTGCAGCCGATAGCGAAACCCGTCGTCCCTAACCTCATAGGGCTCACTCTACTATCGACAATAACAACCCCCACATTCTTTCCCAGCATTCGCCGAATCGACCGTCCGATATTCCTCGCGGACAAATCTGCATTTCGAGGCCAGAGCACGACTGAACCTTCAGGAGCGTTCTTCCGATCAATACCAGCGTTCGCAACCGCGTCACCGTTCTTTACCGTTAGAAGTGCTCCTCTGACCCCGCCAACCACGATGTCAGCTTCATCTAGGACTGCTTGAGCAAACGCGGGAGTTAGAGAATATCTGCGAGACAGCCTTCGAGCTTCAGACCTGGGTCTAACGTTGTCGAGCTGTCGAATCCGGTTCTCAGCAATTCCAACAATCTTGCTTGAGACCGCTACTATGTCTCGGTTCTTGAGGCGTGCGCGGTTTTTTGCTAGAGCTTTGGAAAAGAGTTCGGTTATCGAGTCGCCTGACTTCACTAGACTCGATCTAATTGGGTAGACTATCACGGTTAGTTCAGGACCCGGTAACCTGGGACACGATCTTAGCTATCTCGCCATCCCGAACCATCATGCGAATCTTCTCGATGTCATCATGGGACGATCGATCCTCCGTGAGCGAGGGAACTTTCCGTCTAATAGTCTGGAAGATCCGTCTTGTCCCAACCCCCAGTCCCTTGGCTCGTCTCAGATCTACTCCTTGGGCTGCTACAAGCAACTCTATGCTGGCGACATACTGAGAGTTTTCGAGAATTGCTTTGGCCTTGTGGCCGGCTCCGGGTCCCATGCTGACGAAATCCTCAAAATTGCTCGAAGTCGGAATCGAATCGCTGCTCGCAGGATGCGTCAACAGCTTACTCTCTGCAACAAGCGATGTCGCCGTGTACTGGACCGCCATCAAACCGCTCGAGAGCCCTGGCTTCGACTGACCCCCGACCAAGAACGGTGGTAGTCCGTTGTTGAGTGACGAGTCTAACAGTGCAGATATTCTTCTCTCTGACATGTTTGCGAGGTAAGAGATCGCTAGCGCCATGATATCGAGGCTCATAGCCACTGGTTGTCCATGAAAGTTGCCCCCGGAAATACAGATGCCGTCCTCGGGAAATACGAGAGGATTGTCTGTCGCTGAATTCATCTCCACCTCTAGGATCCGTCCCGCGAAATCAAGCGCGTCCTTAGACGCTCCCATCACCTGCGGAGCACATCTGAACGAATAGGGATCTTGAGGTCGACCGTTTGAAAGAACCCCGCCCCCAGTACTCCTAACCATCTTGCTTCCCATCACAAGCCCTCGAATTTGTTCGGCTACGATCTGCTGTCCCGGATGAGGCCGAAGCTTGTGTATTCTTTCGTCAAAAGCATCAACCCAGCCCTTCAAAGCCTCAAGCGAGAGAGCTAGTGCAGCTTCCATCGTCGCTAAGAGCTGGTACGCGTCGTGGAGACACAGACAACCCATCGCGACCATCTGCTGCGTACCGTTGTTCAACGCAAGTCCCTCCTTTGCTTCAAGCTTGAGAGGAATACTGCCCGAGACCTCTAAGGCTCTCTTGCCCGTAATCCATCGTCCGTGCGATTCGGCGCTTCCCTCTCCTAGTAGCACGAGGGCCATGTGCGAGAGAGGTGAGAGGTCTCCGCTCGCCCCAACCGAACCCTTCTCTGGAATGTACGGATGGACCTGTTTATTGAGTAGCTTGACAATGGTGCTGACTATTTCCGGTCTGATTCCCGAGTTCCCTTTGAGAAGCGTGTTTGCCCGCAGAAGCATCATAGCCCTAACTACTTCTGGAGAGTGAGGTTGGCCTACGCTTGTGGCGTGGCTACGAATGAGATTCGTCTGCAGCTGTTCCAGATCCTCCGGCGGGATACCGAAATTTGATAGAGCGCCGAAGCCTGTGTTGACTCCATAAATCACTTTCTTTTCTTCAATTAGTTTTTCTAGGGCTTTGCGTCCGTTTCTTGTTCGGGCGATCGCTGCCTCGCTGATGAGTGTCTGGGCATTCTCTCTAGCAACCTGCAGAACCTGATCGAGTGTAAGATGGGATCCATCTATCGTGACTTGTCGCAATGTCGTACGAGTTGTTCGCAGTGAGATGTTTGAGAGATAAGTATTGGCGGCTTACCTTAGCATCGGCATGCGCAGTCCCTTCTTTCTCGCTATCTCCTTTGCTTTCGGATAGCCTGCGTCCGCATGTCGAACAATCCCGATCCCAGGGTCCACGGTCAGCACCCGTTCTAGCCTCTCCGCAGCTTCAGGCGTCCCATCAGCCACAAGGCACATTCCCGCATGTATGCTGTACCCCATTCCCACCCCACCACCTTGGTGGACGCTTACCCAGGTTGCTCCGGCTGCCGTATTCAGAAGCGCGTTAAGGATGGGCCAGTCAGCTATCGCGTCACTTCCATCCATCATCCCCTCCGTCTCTCTTCTCGGAGAAGCTACACTCCCACAGTCGAGGTGATCTCTCCCGATCCATATTGGACCTGACAATTTTCCCATTCTCACCATGTCGTTGATGAGTCCTCCAAACTTCGCCCTCTCCCCATAACCCAGCCAGCAGACCCGGGCCGGCAGTCCTTGGAACTTAACTTGCCGCTGAGCCTTCTCTATCCATCGCCGGAGGCCCATGTTGTCCGGGAAGGTGTCAAGAACTAACTGGTCTATCTTCCGGATATCTTCTGGGTCCCCGACTAGAGATGTCCATCTGAAAGGGCCTCTCCCTTCACAGAACATTGGTCTGATGTACTGCTGGACAAATCCCGGAATCTCGAACGCTTCTTTCAACCCAGCGTCGAAGGCCTTCTGTCGGATGTTATTGCCATATTCAAAGGCGATAGCTCCCTTGCGACGCATGTCGATCATGGCTCTAACGTGAGTCACGATGCTCCTCCCGGCCACGTCAAGGTACTTGGCTGGATCCGATTTCCTCAGCAGGTCAGCCTCCACTTTGGACAATCCAGCAGGATAGTATCCGTTTAGTGGATCGTGGGCAGAGGTCTGATCCGTAACCACGTCCGGAATGAATGCTCTTCTGACAAGTTCCGGAAGTACCTCTGCAGCGTTCCCAAGCAAGGCTAGACTTGTCGGTTTCTCCTCCCGTTTGGCCTGATTCACAATATCGATAGCCTCGTCAACACCATCAGTCGATCTCTCAACAAAGCCCAGTCTCAATCTCCTCTCTATCGCGCGCTCATCGATCTCGACTGCCAGGGCGATCCCATCGTTCATCGTCACTGCCAGGGGCTGGGCACCGCCCATTTCTCCGAGTCCCGCGGTGAGAACGACTCGGCCTTTCAGGCTGCCCCCAAAATGTTCTCTGGCCGCTGCCGCGAGGGTCTCGTAGGTGCCTTGTAAAATGCCTTGAGTTCCGATGTAGGCCCAAGAGCCGGCGGTCATCTGTCCGAACATTATCAGGCCTTTCTGTTCTAGCTCGTAGAAATAGTCCCATGTCGCCCACTTGGGCACTAGCATGCTGTTGACGATCAAGACTCTCGGTGCCATTCTATGAGTCTTGAAGATCGCTACTGGTTTCCCACTCTGCACGAGAAGAGTGTCATCCTCACCTAGATTCTTGAGAGAAGTCTCGATCGTCTCAAGGGCTTCCCATGATCGAGCTGCTCTTCCTGTTCCACCGTAGACGATCAGCTCGTCAGGGTTTTTCGCTACATCAGGCTGCAGAACATTGTGAAGCATTCTCAAAGCTCCCTCAATCTGCCAATTTCTGCAGTTCAGAGTCCTACCAGTAATCAAAGACAGATTCTGTTTCTGCTTCAGTGTGGTAACAGGCTGCGGTTGACTCCGTCGAGTCAATGGATCCTCTTGCCCTCCCTCACGATCTCCCTTCCCTCGATAAGGACCTTGTCCACCAATCCTTCCCCATACGTGTAACCGAGCCACTTGTGGCTTGGAACTCTCAGAATAACGATGTCGGCGCGCTTTCTAGGTGCTATACTTCCCACATTTTGTTGAAGGCCCAGCGCTCTGGCTGCGTTGATCGTGATTCCGCGAATGATTTCTGCTGCTTTCATCCGGAGCCCCCTTGCTGCCACTGCGGCGACTGTAAGTTGTCCGAGGATCCAGTTGGACGGACTAAAGTCTGTTCCCAATGCTACTGGAAGTCCCTTCGACAGCATATTCCTCGCCGGAGCATAATCGTCGCTCAGCAGACTATGAGAAGAGGCTGGGAGGAGAACCGGAATGACTGAGGTTCTGGTCATTCTCTCTAGCTCTTCGAGTTTCGAATGAACTAGGTGATCTGCAGAGGTAGCTCTAGCCTCGTTTGCTATTCTTGCTCCTTGGCTATCGGTGAACTGGTCCGCGTGTATCTTGGATCGAAGACCGTTTCTAGTTCCTGCTCTCAGTATTTTTCTCGATAAGGCTGGGCCGAAGACTCCATTTTCGCAGAAAACATCACAGAATTCCGCAAGTCCCTCTCGACTCACAGCAGGAAGCATTTCTTCGATCACCAACTCCGTATACTCTTCAGGACTTGTTCCTGTGGGGATTGAGTGAGCACCGAGAAATGTAGCAGCTATTCTGCACGGGTTCTGTCTCTTCAGCTGACGGATGACTCTGAGGATCTTCAGTTCTTCGTCAAGACGGAGCCCGTATCCGCTCTTGATCTCTATCGTGGTCGTTCCGGCTTCTATCATAGTGTTCAGCCTGCGTTGAGCGATAGAGAGAAGCTCAGGCGGGCTGGTCTCGCGCGTCTTGTTGACAGTTTCCATGATTCCTCCTCCCTTTCTTAGAATGTCGAGATAGGAGTCTCCTCCAAGTCTTTGTTGAAATTCCTCTTCTCTGGACCCTTGGAATACAAGGTGGGTGTGAGGGTCGACGAAGCCCGGTAAGACTATCTCGCCCGTTGCGAGCACGTGTTTTGAAGCCGAGAACTTTCGTTCGAGCAGTTGAGATGATGCGGTCTCGACGATCCTTCCCTTATCGATTGCGACCCCTCCGGCGTCTATGATGCCGAGGTCGTTCTCAGTGGAGTTGTTGAGGGTGATGGTTTCCATTGAGTCGAGGATGAGAAGGTCTATTCTGCGCTTCGTCCGCGCTTCCCTTCACTAATCGATACAGACTTTCGATTATTTCGGCGAAGTCAGACTACGAGCTTCCCGTCGACCATGATGGCTAAACCATCGATGTCGATTGTTGGTTTTGTGAGCGTTCCGGAGAATTGTAGGCTGCTGTCGTTCTGTCCTCCGATTCCTTTGTTGGCTCCGATTCCGATTGTCGCCGTTCCCAGAGCCAGCTCGTCCGTCCGATATCCAATAAGTTCTATCTTCGAATTCAAGCCCAGAGCAAATTGGCCAATCTTGTCCTTGTCGCCCTGCGTCGCTTCGAAGACTTCCCTAAACACATCTTCGTACTTCCTAGCGTGAAATTCTTTGACCCTACCTTTCTCGAAGACAAACTGTAAGTCGGTTATCAGACGCCCTTTCAAAGCTCTAGGAGTATCAAGAACAAGGGTACCTCGAGCGCTGGTTTCGATCGGTGGCACTTCGACTTTGCCTGATGGGAGTTGCGTTGAGACGAGGCCTCGTTCCATATCTTCTTGGTCTACTATTCCATCCTCAATGTGAACTGGCCGTTTCGTAATGTCAAACCTGAGGTCCGTTCCAATCTTGGATGTGATGTGGATCTTTGATGCCCGTTCGAGACGGCCTGCAATCTTTTTGCCTAGTTCCGTCATTTTCGGATAGTCGACTTTGATCGCGTCTTCGGTGTTCTTGAGCCATCTTGCATAGTCGAAACCGTAGGCCCTAGCCCGTTGAGGGGTGACGTCGCCGAGCAGAACTTGCAAGACTCGGATCTTTCTTTCGATAGTCTTGTCTACGAGCGGCTTGTCGCCCTCGAAAAAAGGCTCGAGGCGGGAAGAAGGAACTTCTCTGAACTTTGTTGGATCTTCGGGACCCCCGATCCCGATCCAGACTGTGGCGCTCTCCATAGCGCTCAGAATGTGTCGCGGAGTCTTGCGGAAATATTGTTCCGGGATTTCCTCCAAGGCCTTCCACCATAATCGGTCGGTCATCAACGTGATCAGAGGCTTTGCCCCCGTCCTGAGGCACTCGAGCGCAATGTCGCTTGCTAGGTCGACTGTGTGTTGCCACGTGTCAATGACAACCATGTCGTCTTCATGAATTCTCAGAGAAGTCTGGACGACCCGTTTTGCTATGGAATCATCTGGCAAGCAAAGACCAGTTGATATGAAGATTTGCCGCGTAATTAAGCGTTGAAGGAATAGAGTGGAATGTGGGCACTAGATGCTATGAATGTCTGAGGTCCAAGAACAGATCTTGCGAGTACCCTCCGAATGTCTTTCTCGGGATGTTGGCTTCAATATCGGCACTGGGCTGTTTCTTTGAAACGCCCGCGTGCAATCAGCGCGCTTTAGGTAGAGTCAGAATGATCATGAAAGACGCCCGGGCCTGCTTTGTGACGGCTCAAGAGAGGTTGCCCGACGCCAACAACGAAAAGTACAGTCTCTGAGATGCCGTCGAGATTCAACTCTTTCTCGATCAGGTTGTCACGGATTATTCCTATGCAGAAGGCACCTAGTCCGAGCGCGGTAGCGACCAGGAGAAACGACTGGGATAGATGCCCGGCGTCGAGCAAGAATGCTCGATAGACTCTCGGCACCCTATATTTCCACGCGGTTCGAGCAACGACAGCTGTCATTATGAAGAGGGCGCTGGCGTTTTTCGTCCATGAATGACCGGCAGTCAATGCTACACATCTATCTCTGAAATCTCCAGCTTTGAGAAGTTCGAGCGAGTGGTCCCTGACCGAGTAATGGTAGATACCAGGGTCGATTCCGTTGACAGTGTTGATAATGGCATATGTTTCAATCGGGTGGCGTGCTCCAGCGGAGGGGCTGGTCTTGTGAAGTAGCTCTCCAAACTCGCGAGTCTTATAGGATGAAATTCTTCCCCAAGTGTAGTAGGTGAGTTTTGACATTTCACTGAAGTCTATTGGTTTTCCGGAGAGTTGTCTCGTCGAGCGTCTCTTGCGAAGCGTGCCGAAAAGTGGCGCCTCAGCACCGGATCCTTTCAGCAAGCGGATCTTAGGTTGTCCGGGATAGGATTTGTAAATCGGCGGGTGTCTTCTTCCTTTCAGATATCTTCTGTAATATCGGGTAATCTCTTCGGTGGTGTTGTGAGGGTCGTCGATCTTCGTAGAAAAGTGGTAATAGCGCGAGGCAGTCGGCCAAAGCCATTCTTTCCCGAATTGTGTCTCTGCCTTGTCCTGGTCAGATCCTTTAGTGATTAGCAAGCCGCAGTCTTTCAGGTTCTGAATCGAATGAAAGATGGATTCTCTGGTGTACCCGCTCAGAGTCCGTGAGGCCTGAGATGCAGTTTTCCAGGTCGAAAAATATGCAAGCAACGTCAAGGCATCTGGGTCGATTTGAAAGGTTCGCCTCATTATGTAATTCTCGATAAATAAGCGTCCTCCAAGGAAATACATCACCACGTGGGGTGATCGTCTCATTTTCAATCCCAACAACTCACTATTGATTTTTCTACCTCTGGGAGTCAGCTTGTTCTTCCTCGACCACATTCCAGCATCGGAAAGCGTTATATTTCGTGCCATTCCATCTAAAGCCAAGGAAATAGTCTTTGCAGAAGAAAATGAAGCGTAAGAAGCTCAACGCAGTTGCGGTGCCTCTCCGAGCAACCCCGCGCCTGCCCGCTGGAAAATGGACCCTCAGTATCGATTAATAGACAACCTCAAACCAGCCGGGCGAATCTCAGACCTCAAGTCAGAATCGTACTTGTAGTCTCGACCCGATAATCCAAGATTGGCAGCAGGAGCATCATTTGTACGTCCACTACCCACGCATGTCTGAACTGCCGAATCCCAGTACTAGTAACGAGTGAAATCTTCTCATCAAAAGACTAATCTGTGATTTGAATAGCACAGTCACTTCAGACCTCTGGTCTCTGAACTGTTCGAAACTTCCCTGGAAGGCGCCTGCCAGAAGTAGCATTGCGTATTCCTCGTACCGATCTCCCATAACAGTGAAGGCACCGGCTCCCAGGTCTCTCCTTCTGAGCAGCACAATTGGTAGCCTAACGCGTGCGTTTGCTTCGGTAGGTAGAGAACGGGACAGTTCTTCGAGCTCATGCTTTCTCATTTTGATGAGGTCTCCGGACGCGGCTGGAACCCTAGGCGCTGGATCGCTCAGAAGCTCTTTCAGGGTTCTCCGGTTCTTTGGAAGATTAGAGTTGAGCTTTCTCATGTCATCGCGAAGCAGTGCATCAGCGAACCTATCATGCTCCTCCAACTACGAAATCACGGTTTGCTGCCCAGGATCATACAGTGGTCTTTTTCGAAAGGATCGAGCCGAATCATCTCTCTCACTTTGTAGCCCTTTTCCTCAAGGAGGGTTTTCTCTTGTCGAAAAATCGTTGATGGGTCTTTCGAAACATCGATGCTCCTAGCCTTTACCGCAAATAGGAAATCTCCATTGTCGCTGAGATACTGTTCAATGTTTTCGGATAGGATTCTCGCTTGGTCAGGTTGTGCAATGTCTGCGTAGACAGTGTCTACGCCTTGGACGATGCTTCTATATTTTTCTGGAAACCTGGCGTCTCCGAAGATCGGGGTCATGTTTCTCCTGTTCTTGCTCGTATTATTGACTAGGTCTCTGAATGATCTCTGAGCGAATTCTACGCAGTAGACTCGTCCCTTCTCTCCCAGAATGTCGCTCACGTGACTTGCGGTCGTGCCACTTGCCGCCCCCAGGTAGAGAACGCCATTCCCGGGCTTGATAGGAACTTCAGACAGCCCTTTCAGCACGGCGGCCGCTAGCTTGCTTCTATAAGGGTCCCAGACCCTGTATTCTCTATCTGCGGTCCTTACGATGTCTTCCCCGTACACGGTTGACCCGGGGTCCTGACTGAGTGTGGCCAGTCTCTCCTCTCCCTCTCGGACCACCCAGTATATCCCTTCGAACGTCTTGTGCGGGCGGACGCCATGTCTTTCCATGTTCTCGCTCACGTGGTGGACCTTGATAACGACCTTTCAGATCTAGGATCTTCTTCTCGAGAGCTTCTTTGAGCCTCTGCCCTTTGTCTCCTCCTCCATACGCGTCCATTCGGGCTGCTATGGCGAGTTTTCCAGCTACTGCTCTCGCAATCTTTCCTCGAAGCCATTTGGGCGACTGATGGATCGGTGCGTATTGAAAGATGATCCCATGCTTAGGTGGTCTAGCTCCGGTTTTTAGCGTTCTGAAGAGCGCCTTTTCTGCTCCGAGCACTTGGAGAGTGCTTGAGGGCATCTTTGCAACATTCTCGAGCCCTCCAGCCATAGAGATGAGTTTCGCGGAGAGAACTGCGCCGAGCACGGAGGTCATGTTCGGAGCTACCTCTTCCATGATCTTGTCAGTGTACTTTTCGGCAGCCTCTCTCAAGTTGTACAGTTGAAGCACTGTACCGCAGACCTCACGTAACCATTCTAGATCCGTGCCTGACATTTCAGCCCCTGAGGATTTCTCCGCCGACGCAGAGATCTGTGTCGCTTTGTCTTGGGGTATACCCAATTTCGCAAGGGCGTCGTACGAGAATGATTCTCTGGCGCCGAGACTATGAACCAGTCGAATATACGAGTCGTGCTTTTCCACTAATCGATCCAGTTCGGGGAAGTGGAGTCCATACCACTCTCTGACTCTGCCCGCTAGGAGGTTGAGGATCTTGTCGAGGTCTTCGATACTGCGGACTGTCTGAATTGCGTAGAGGTCTCGCTTCGTTGTAGCCTCTGTTATCGCGGTTTTGGCGAGTTCTAAGGAGACTTCCCGGACGAACTCTTCATACTCATCTTTCGATTCGATGATCCTAAGACGGACGAGAATTGAGGGCAGCCTGTTTCTGAGCTTTGAAATGGTAGGGTCGCTCTCGTCCTGTACCACTTTTGCTTTGACGATTGAACGGGCTAATCTCGCTAGCGGCTCGCTGTCCACGGTAACCTGGTCGAGTTCTATCTGGGAGAGCCTTTGGCCGAAAGCTGAGGACTCTGTGGGTAGTTCCCCGTTGAGGACTTGCTTCAACTGGGCGGCGGCATCACTCGGATTATGGGCGAAGAGTGCACGTTCCGAAATCTTACCGGTTTTTTCGAGAAGAAAGAGTCCGGCCGGCGAGTCGATAAGGTAGGCTTTCAAGACCCGACTCCTGCTTGGAAGACTAGAGTGTTACGATAGGTTGACGGTCGCGCGAAGATAATTAGCACGGCAATGGCGTTCACGTTCAGACCCACTTGGAACCAGATTTATCGGTAGAGTTTGCGGGTATTAAACTCCCCAATCCCACAATTTTAGCCTCCGGGATTCTGGGAGTCTCGGGCGAGATGCTGATCCGAGTCTCCAGGGCGGGAGCTGGCGCCGTCGTCACAAAGTCGTTCAATAGAAACGGTAGGGAAGGATACAGAAACCCATCTTTCATTGAAGTCCACGGCGGGTTTCTCAACGCCCTAGGCATCCCAAACCCAGGTATGGAAGAGATGCGGGAGGAGGTTGAGACCGCTTCCAAGAAAGGAGCGCCCGTAATAGCGAGCGTTTTCGGTTTTGACGCTGAGGAATTTGCGGACTCTGCCATGATGGGGGAGAAGGGCGGCGCGATCGCTGTGGAGCTGAATGTTTCATGCCCACATGTAAAGGAGGTTGGGGTTGAGATCGGCCAGCGGCCGAAGGTCGTTGCGGAAGTTACGCAAACGGTGAAGAGTCACGTCAACGTCCCAGTTTTCGTAAAGCTGAGCCCGAATGTAACCGACATCGCCGAAGTAGCGAAGGCCGCGGAAAGCGCAGGCGCCGACGGTATCACAGCGATCAACACGGTCTTGGGAACGGGGGTTGACGTAGATTCAGGGTTTCCAATCCTGGGAGGCGTCCTTGGTGGACTCTCCGGTCCGGCAATACTCCCAATCGCGCTCAGAGCAGTCTACCAAATAAGGCAGGCAGTTGGCATCCCCATCATCGGGGTCGGCGGAATCGAGGACTGGAAGGGCGCGGTACAAATGATAATGGCGGGCGCATCAGCGGTCCAGATCGGAAGCGCCATCACGAGCAAAGGCCTCGACGTGTTTCGAGAAGTGACCACGGGCATGGGGAAGTTTCTCGAACAGAAGGGATACGGATCAATTCGCGAGATCGTATCGATGGCCGCAGCTCACAGAGTAGAGGGTTCTTGAGCCACGAAGCGCTGATCGTCAAGATGACGGGCTAGTAGCGATGCTGCTCCCTCAAGCATATCTCGATCCTTCTGTTTGAATGCAGATAGCCGACTGCTGTCGATGTCTATTTCGCCGAGCACTCTCTTCATTCCCTTTATGGGGACGACAATCTCTGACCGGGTTGAGGCGAAGCACGTGAGATACCGTGGGTCCTTGCTAACGTCCGGGACGACGATCGTCGCTCCTTCCTTGGCTGCAGAGCCACAGATTCCCAGTCCTATCGGTATCCTAACATGTTCCGTCTCTTCATCCCCTGCGTACGCTTCCAATACCAGATCGTTTCCTCGCACGAGATAGATGCCCACTCAATCGAAATGATCCGAACTATCCCGCAGTACGCGCACGGACATCGTCAATGCCTTGGCTAAGGGCTCGTTTGTTAGTGCTCTGCTCAGGGCAGCGAGAACGATAGAAAGGTCCCAGCTCAGTGCAACTTGTGTTGCAGACTTACGCATTCTCAGCTTTCGATGGATTCTAGGGTTCTTATATGATTCTCGACAGTCGTACGTGTGTCGGCTCCTTCATGAACAAGATCCAGTGGCTCGAATGGGGCAGGGAGAGTTTTGATAAGGCCCGGTCCCTAGGGAAGCCGATTCTGTTAGACATAACGGGGTCTTGGTGCCACTGGTGCCACGTTATGGACGACACGTCCTACTCTGACTCCGCAGTCATCGACTTGGTGAACAAGAATTTCATTCCGGTTAGGGTCGACACGGACAAGAGACCTGACGTTAATCGTCGTTACAACATGGGGGGTTGGCCCACTACCGCTTTCCTAGACAATGAAGGGAGGATTATCACAGGCGGAACCTACATTCCACCTCAGCAACTCAGGGAAGTTCTCCGCTCCGTTCTAGACTTTTACGGAACGAACAAGGGCAAGGTTGGAAGCAAGCTTCAACCGACGCGAATTCCTCAAGCGAAGAATGAGCCGCTCTCGGACAAGATCACGAAGGATATCGCAACTACAGTCGCTGTCAACTTTGACATGGATTATGGAGGATTTGGTTTCGAGCCCAAATTCCCCCACGCAGAGGCGCTGGAGTACGCACTATTACGTTATCGCTATGATGGGGAGAAAGAGATGCTGACCGTTGTCACTAAGACCCTTGACAAGATGGGTAATGGAGGAATCTATGATCAGGTAGAAGAGGGATTCTTCAGGTACAGCACTACTCGAGACTGGTCGATTCCGCACTACGAAAAGATGGCGGAGGACAATGCAAAACTGCTTGCAGTCTACTTGCACGCCTTCCAGCTCACGGGTAAGCAGCTGTACAGAGATAGAGCGGAGGGAATCGTCAAGTACGTGACTGCGAGTTTGTCCGACTCGGAGCACGGAGGCTTCTTCGGCAGCCAGGATGCAGACGAGGAATACTACAAGTTAGGGCTTTCTGAGCGAAAGACCCGGAGGAGTCCGGCCGTGGATAGGACACTCTATACGAATTACAACTCGCTGTTCATCTCGTCATTACTTCTCGCCAGTGTCGTTCTTGAACGACCAAAGCTCGGCAAGTTTGCCATCAAGAGTCTAGACCGCATCCTCACTTTGCCAGCCGATGGAGCACTGCCCTTTCACTACTGGAAAGAAGATGAGGGCGCAAATTTGAAGGGACTCTTAGTCGATTATGCGTCGTTGATCCACTCACTTCTTGACGCTTACGAGTTCTCGGGTAAACCCGCCTACCTGAGAAGGGCCACCGCTTTAGCGGACGATTCGATCGACAAACTAGGCGACAAGACCTCAGGAGGCTTTTACGATCTTCCTCTGGACCAGTCAAATTTGGGAGAGCTTAGGATGCGAGACAAGCCAATCGATGAAAATAGCTTGATGGCATTAGGACTTCTGAGGCTCTCCTGGCTCCTCGAGAAAACGGACTATGCAACGGTCGCAGGCAAAGCCCTGAGCTTGTTCAATGGGGACTATGAGAGATACGGGGTCGCGGGAGCCAGCTATGCGTTGGCGCTGGATTCTTACGTTAACGGTCCGATAGGGATCACAATTATCGCGGCTCCCAAGTCGAAAGAAACCAGTGCGTTCAAAGAGGGATCTTTGAAACTGTACTCCGGCAGAAGATACGTTAGATATCTTGACCCGGCCAAAGACTTGGACCAAATAGGGCGTCTCGGGTTCGACGGGACGAAGTCCCCGGTGGCTTATGTATGTGCAGGGAAAATATGCGGCCCCCCAGTCACCGATCCCTCAGTCATAGAACCCACTCTCTCTTCCCTCCTTGCCCAGTAGCCATCCCCTTGCAGCAACTCATGAACTAGAGGTCGATACTCGCCCATTGCATTCATTCCCGAACAAAGCACGAATTCCGAGTCCTTCTCGAGTGCCAATCATTGCATAATCCAGATCTGATCCTACATAACGGAAAGATCTATCCCGACGTTGCATCTCGGAAGCGCTTCCAAGCACTCGCAATTGGCAATGGTAGAGTCAAAGCCATTGGAACTAACAAGCAGATTCTCGCGCTAAGATCGGAACCCACTAAGATTGTCAACCTTCACGGTCGCACAGTCCTACCCGGTTTCCACGACTCACACATTCACCTCCTAAATTACGGAATGCTTCTCCAGACTCTCGATCTTTCACGAGCTCAATCCATCGGGGAGATCAAGAGGCGAGTCAAGAAGTGGACGCATACCACCCGTCACGATATTTGGGTCATAGGAAGAGGATGGGATGATGAGAAGCTCCGAGAACACCGATATCCAACCAGAGACGATCTTGACCTTGTAACCTCAAACCCAGTTTTCCTCAAAAGAATCTGCGGCCACATAGCAGTTGTTAACACAGCCGCCCTCTCTGCGGCGAGAATCGACAATCGGACTCTCGACCCCTCAGGGGGCCGAATTGTCAGAGACTCTCGGGGAGAGCCGACCGGGGTCCTAAAAGAGACTGCAATCGAGCTAGTTGAGAAGGTCGTCCCAGAGTCGATGGACAGGACAAAGGCCGCTTTGGTCCACGCTTCTGCAAAGCTCTCAAAGCTTGGCTTGACCTCTCTTCACTGCATCATTAGCAGCTTAACCGAGTTGAAAGCTCTCCGTGAGTTGAAACGTAGGCAGCAGGTCCCACAGTCGATCTACGCAATCATACCAGCGGACCTTGTGGAGAGTCTGGAGGTCAAAGGCGCCTCATGGAAAAAGAGCGGAAACCACTTTCGAGTAGGGGGGGTAAAGCTGTATCTCGACGGTTCTCTCGGAGCACGCACGGCCGCCCTTAACCACCCTTACGATGACGATCCAACTTCAAGTGGCATGATCACACTTAGTATCAAAGAGCTGAAGAGGTTAGCATCTAGAGCAAGGGTCTCGAGGTTTCAGCTTTGCATCCATGCCATTGGAGACAGGGCCGTGGACCTTGCAGTCCAAGTCTTTGGCCAGACCTTTGGAATGAAGGGTTGCCGGCGGCTCAGACACCGAATAGAACATGCGTCGATAGTCAGTGAGAAATCGAAAGAGGAAATGCGCCGATTAGGGATCATCGCCTCAGTGCAACCTAGATTCGTCTACTCGGACCAGTGGGCCAAAGACCGTCTCGGATCGAAAAGATTGTCTCGGCTCTATCCCTTCGCATCGATGGCTAGGGCAGGAATTACACTTATCGCGGGGTCTGATTGCCCAGTCGAGGATCCAAATCCGTTTGAGGGGATCTGGTCGGCGGTCGCGAGGCCCGGTTTCAATGATGACGAAAGATTGACAGTGAGTGAAGCTCTAACGGCATATACGAAGAACCCGGCTTACGCGTCTTTCTCTGAAGAGTTCAAGGGCACTCTCGTTCCAGGGAAGGTAGCAGATATGGTTGTGCTGAGCAGGGACCCTTACGAGTCCAGCATCAGGTCCTTGCGAGAAATAATTGCGGTAAAGACCATAATCGAAGGAAAAATGGTCTCCTAGACTCTCTCTGGAGAGTCGGATGGTAGCAATACGTCGTGGGGTCTGGCTTCTTCAGCGCCAGAGTTGGTGATGCCCGCCAACTTAGATTTCTCCCACAGCTCTGGTATTGTCTTAGCGCCCGCGTAGCCCATTGATGCCTGCAGCCCTGCGACCATCTCTTGCACCACTACACTGACTTCACCCTTGTATGGGACCCACCCCTCTACTCCTTCAGGCAAGCCCTTCGAGGGTTGAGCATATCGATCCGACGAGAATCTCTTCGCCATTGCAGATGGGCTTCCCATTCCTCGATATTGCTTGTAGTATCTTCCTCCGATAGTAATCAGCGTGCCCGGGGCTTCTTTTGATCTAGCGAAAATATTGCCCATCATAACGGCAGAGGCACCAAGGGACAGTGCAATCGCCGCGTCGCCTGGGCCTCTGATGCCTCCGTCGGCAATTATTGGGAGTTTTGAGCCATATGTTCGGAGAGCATCTGCGACTTGTGCCGTTGCGAACACGGTTGGGGATCCTGCTTTGGTCGCCTCCATTGTCGTGCAGATGGACCCTGATCCGATTCCGACTCTGAATCCCGCTACTCCGTCGAGTTTGGTCAGAATATCTTCAGCGGCCTGATAGGTTCCGATGCTACCTACAATGACATCGGTATCAACTTCTTGAAGCATCTTTTTCATCGAATCGAAGACATTTGCGTTGTGGAAGTGAGCTACGTCTATGACTAGGATATCGGCGACTTCGCTGAGTTTTTTCGCTCGCTTGAGGTCGAATGGTGAGACCGCGGCGCCGCAGAGGAGTTGCCCGTTCCCATCACGTGCCGCATTGGGAAATCTCCCGCGCTGGAGAATGTCCTTTATCGTCATTAGTCCCTTCAAGCGGCCTTCCTTGTCGATTAGCGGGAGCTTTTCGACGCGATGCTTGTGAAGAATCTCTTTCGCGCCTTCGATGTTGGTGTCTGCGGGAGCAGTGATCACCTTTTTCGTCATTACATCGCTCGTGAGAAGATTCGAATCTGCAAAACGCACGTCTCGTCCTGTCAATATGCCGACGAGATGTTCACCCTGAACAACCGGTAGTCCTGAAATGTTGTGTTTCTGCATCAGTTCCGTTGCATACTTCACGGTAGAGTCGGGGCTGATTGTGACGACTTCCTTGATGACTAGGGATTCTGCCCTCTTCACCTTCTTCGCCATCTCCAATTCCTCTTCGGCAGTACAATTACGATGAATAACCCCTAGTCCACCCAACCGGGCCAATCCTATGGCCATCTCGCTTTCTGTGACGGTGTCCATGGGACTGGAGACTAACGGGATGTTGATGGAATGTTTCTGAGATACTTGAGTGGATAATTGGACTTGGCTAGGTTCGACTTCAGTCCATCCGGGGAGAAGAATCAGGTCCCTAAACGTGACCGCGACATCAGAGTCTTTGAACTTCGCCCTGAATCCCTTTTCAGACACCTATTCTCGAATACTCCCGGTGAGTTTCACCGTAACGTGTTCTCTTTCCTTATTATACATGGCGGCAGTTCCCTCCCTGTACACACATATTCTCCTAGTGTTATTTTGAAGCGGCTTTTTCCATTATGATGATGCCGAGGGGAACAGGGGGGACTCAAGTTGGCATTCCAATTGGAATATCTGTACGCTAGACCATATATAATTGGAATATCGGGCTCTCGATCTTGAGCAAGTCTTGAGTCTGGTCAAAGATACTGCTCTCGCGCCAACCGGCCGTGTCAAAATGGCCTGGGCACGGGAAAACATGCCAGTGCTCGCGAGAATTTCTCGAAGATTCGCTTCGGCCAAGGCGTTCAAAGGACACCGAGTAGGAATGTGTCTCCATCTGGAAGCAAAGACCGCGGTCCTCAGCGAGGTCTTCCTGAAGTCAGGGGCCGAAGTTGCCATCACCGGAAGTAATCCTCTCACGACTCAGGACGATGTGGCAGCAGCGCTGTCTGAAACCGGGGTTCATGTCTACGCTTGGAGGGGTGTGACAGATGGAGAACACAAGGCGAACCTAGATCGGGTTCTTGCGTTGAAGCCCAACATTCTGATCGATGACGGTGCTGAACTCGTAATTGCGACACATCTGAAAGGAAAACGGTTTGTCGAGGAGATCATTGGGGCTTGCGAGGAAACCACCACCGGAGTCACCCGGTTAAGAGCTATGGAGAAGGAAGGTCGACTGAAGTTTCCAGTCATCGCCGTTAATGACGCTCTTACCAAGTATCTCTTTGACAGCAGATACGGGACAGGACAGTCGGCTCTTGAGGGAATCATGCGCGCGACAAACCTTCTCTTGGCAGGTAAGAGCGTAGTTGTCGCAGGATTTGGCTGGGTGGGACGCGGTGTTGCACTGAGAGCAAAAGGAATGGGGTCAAGAGTGATAGTGACAGAAGTGGACCCAGTGCGAGCATTAGAGGCATTGATGGAAGGTTTTGACGTGATGCCGATGGCGGAAGCCGCCAAAGCAGGGGACCTCTTCATCACTGCAACCGGCAACACCGATGTAATCACCGCCGCTCACATGAGTCAGATGAAGGACAAGGCGATTCTCTGTAACGTGGGCCACTACGACGTCGAGGTGAAAGTCAAGGATCTTGAGAAGATAGCCGTTGGGCGTAAGAAGGTAAGACCGGAAGTCACTGAGTACAGATTGAGGTCTGGGAAGCGGCTCTATCTCTTGTCAGACGGAAGACTTGTCAACCTCGCGGCGGCGGATGGGCACCCGGCGGAAGTCATGGATATGAGCTTCGCCGGTCAAGCTCTGTCAGCTGAATACCTTCTCCGACACGGTTCTAAACTGGAGTCGAAGTTGATCCGAGTCCCAGAAGAGTTGGACCTGCAGATTGCCCACTGGCGTCTGGAGGAGTTCGGGAAAAGGATCGACTCTTTGAGTAAGGTCCAAAAGAATTACGCTAGATCATGGCGGCTCTGAGCGTACTGCACACCTAGTTGCACAGCTCTGCACAGCCAGGTCCCGAGCTGACGATGCCGAAGTTTGGACTCAACCGAGTCAAATCGCAGAGGCCTCTATCCCAGATCTATCCTCGTAACCGATAACAGTTTCACCCACCTCCGACAATTCGAGCCTGCCCTCAGCGCAGCATTTTACCTAATTTTCGTCTAAAGCTAATTAGTTCTGACGCCCGACCTGCGACGCCCCGGTGGTTATAGGGTGCGGTCTCGCCTGTTTGGGTCCAAGTCTTTTCATCGAGTACAAGAGAAGAGCGCGAGAAAATTCCGTCCTCCGGCCTGGGCAACCTTACTGGTCGCAATCTTCGTCATCTGGGAATCAATTTCGCTGACTGGCCTTGTGTCAAGTCGCGAACTCCCTGCGCTGCACGACGTGTTCCTAGCTCTGATTCAACTTGCCGGAACGCCGTTCTTCCTTGCTCACGTCGGCCAGAGCTTTGCAAATGTCACCACAGGGGTTTCGTTGGCACTTGTCTTAGTGTTTCCCTTGGCTCTACTCGTTGGAATGAGGAGTCAGCTTGACCAGGCAATCACGCCAATCATTATGCTAGTGGGCGCCCTTCCTGATCTTGCGATTCTGACGGTCTTAGTAGGTGTTATCGGCCGAGGAAATGTCGCGGCAGTCACTATCTCCGCGTTCAGCGCTTTCTTCCCGGTCTATTTCACGATCCGGCAAGGCGTTAAAGAAATTCCAACCGACTACTTCCATGTCGCTTCAGTATTCAAAGCAGGAAGAGTACAGACCTTCACCAAAATGATCTTGCCTTCGATCTTTCCGAATCTTCTCACCGGCCTTCGCTTATCTTTCGAGTTTAGCTGGAACGTGCTGCTCGCTGTCGAGGTCATTGCGAGCGTTGCCGGGATTGGAACTTTCATTTCTACCAGCATAGCTGGCTCCGCTCACTCGCTGACCTACGGATTGGCAGCCATTATGACCGTTGGTCTGATCACGATATCAATGGACAGAGTCGTTTTTGAGAGGTTTGAGAATCGCATCAAGAGGTGGCGATAGGACTTGCACGTAGAACTCTCGAACGTGACGAAAGTCTACGAAGACCCACCTCAACTCGTAACCGCGCTGAAAAACATTTCGTTTCACGTGAACGAAGGAGAGTTTCTCTGCATCGTAGGACCGAGCGGATGCGGCAAGTCGACACTCTTGAGGATGATAGCCGGGCTCGATCATCCCTCCTCTGGCCAGATTCGTTTTAGAGGTGATCTGCTAACCGCACCTCACTCGAAGATCAGCATGGTCTTCCAGACCTTTGCCCTACTTCCTTGGAGAACCGTAATTCAGAACGTAGAATTCGGACTTGAGGTTCAGGGACGGCCGAAAAAGGAGAGGGCAGAGGTTGCGATGGATCTTCTGGAGATGGTAGGGCTCAAGGGATCAGAGAATCTTTTTCCAAAACAACTTTCAGGGGGAATGAAACAACGAGTTGGGATCGCTCGTGCACTCGCCATAGATCCAGAGGTGGTGCTATTGGATGAGGCGTTTAGCGCTATCGACGAGTTCACTGCGGAATCTCTTAGGGCTGAGGTTGCCGAGATTCATAGTGAGACTCGGAAGACCTTCCTTTTGGTAACTCACAACCTTCCTGAGGCGATTGAGCTAGCCGATCGCATCCTGGTCCTTTCAGCGCGTCCGGCCAAAGTCAAGAGCATTGTGGGCATAGAGCTGGAACGCCCGAGGATTCAGACAGACTCAGAGTTCGTAAGTATTCATCGTGACATTTTCGCGTTGCTCCAGTCGGAACTGGAAAACAGCATCATGCGCCATAGGCTCAGCGGAGTAAAGGAGTTCAAGCGACTCCGAGATATGGAGGATGGCTGAGATCGAATGAAATTCAGTCTGGTTGTCGGAGGGGCATTTCTCTTGGTGGCTGGACTTCTGGCGTACTCCATGATTCCCAATTTTCACATAGTTCCACTTCAATCCGCCCAGATGATTGTCAATCCCAAGCCAATCCCCGTGAGCTCAGCTTCTCTATCCGAGACTCCGGAAAACGTCACTCTTATTCCCGGGAGAGAAAACGAATTGCTAGTTAATCTGACAGTGTCCACCCAATCAGGATTACCATCCTCGATCCAGTTCAAGCTCTTTCCCGAAGGCAGCTTCCAAAGCTGTATGCTTAATGCTGAACAGAGAGGGTGCCTCGTCAACCAGACTGTTTCAAACTCTAGCATCCGAATCCCCTTGAACGCCTCGACGACTTACTATTTCGGTTTTGACAATAGGGGGTCCAACAGTTCAAAACAGGTGCTTTTGTCGGCAATCCTAGTTTCGAGTTCCACCAGTACACTAGTGGCGAGAGATGGGGGATTGAATTTTGCTGGACTAGGTGTCAGCTTGATTGGGCTCTTGGTCACTCTTTACGGCGTCTTTGCCAAGACCGTTATTCCTTGGGAGTGATTGGGAAGCCGCGCTGACTGTCGGCGAGCTTGGTGGTCCAAAAGGCGGTGGCGCGGTCGCAGGTTGAATTTTGTTCCTGCTCCGTCTGCGGTTCAATGTTATTCCTGTTGCAACTATTGCGAGGAGGATCGCTGCTGTTGCGGCCGTCGCGAATGATGGTTCTACCGTCACTCGGTAAGTGGCAGTGATAACCGTGTCGGTAATAACGGAAAGCCATCGTGGATTCGCCGTACTCCCGTCGTTCCACGCGGCGAAGGAATTCGTCAGTCCCACTTGGATTGTCGTGGAACCCAGAGAGAGGGGTACTTGGGATTGAATGTAGACCTGGTGGGGTCCGTAATGCACTGGCAATCTCAACTCGTTGGATTGGTCTGAGGTCAAGTTTGCCCCGTCGACTGAGATGCGCATTCCGGGGGCCGGGGTGTTTACTTGGAGAAGTAGAAGCGGTGAACTGGTCCTGTCGATGATTATCGTGTAAGCTGTGGAGGTCGTGTTGGTCACGATTATCTTGACAAAGTTAACGGGGTCTGAAAAGGTGTTGTTGCTTACACATGGCGAGGAACAGGGCCCAAACGCGGCGTCGTTGAGGTCCCCGCCGGGGTGCGCGTCGATGAGCCTCAGATTGCCATGCCCTCCTGCGATGCTCTCATTTACCTTGTAGATTAGCAAGCCCGCGCCTGGGTAGTCGGACGGGAATGGGAGGTATTGGTCGTACGTTCCGAGTTTTGCTCTCATCTCTATGAGGTAGTATGACAGAGATCCGTCGGAGTTCACGCTGATTGGGATCTTGACTGCATGTATTCCCGACGTGGGAAGTTCGAGATTTTGGACAGCTATTGTCGTCAAATTGCCGGGGTACACTGTTCGCATGCTTGAGTTGGAAATCCATCCTAGCTTGATCTTTGACCACGACGAGTGTTGTGAAGGGTACGTTCCGGGTGATGGTTGTAACGGATTCCCATTGTTTGGGTTCCATTCTCCGAGCGCCATGATTTCCCAGTAGCCGACAAAGTTGTTGACCGGGTCTATTTGCTGCGTCAGGTCGTAGAGATCTGGCAGGCCCTGAAGATGGCCAGCTTCGTGGGCGTAGACCCCAATCGGGTCAGACTCTGAGACTACCGATGTTGAGATCTGAAAGGAGTCTAGAGGAGAGGGGTTGAAAACGTAGCCTGGAATGGTAAATGAGTGAATGTCCGTAGACGAATGCGGGGGCATCGCCTCATCGTTTCCGGCATGGACTATTATAGCGTACTTGTAATCATGAAAGTTCACTCCCGCCTTGTATGCAGCCTGAAGAGAGTCCGTGACTAGTTGATTATCGATTGATGGGGTGTTGGCACTATAGTATTCCATCGTCTGCTGTAACGAGTACCATTGGGAGGTTGAGGAGGGACTGAGCGTCGTCGTAAACGAGACGATTCCATATGAGTCTTCGGCATAGTAGTTGTTCATGGTGGAAAGCGTTTCAGCTATCCGAGTTGGAGAAGTGCTGTTGGCCTTGTCGGAGAACCCTGCGAGCACTACGAGAGTGGGCTGGGCGCCGCTTATCGGCGCTAGAGGTAGATTGGAATGCTTTCCAATCAACCGAGCCGGATAATGTAGTTGGACGGGGCCAATTTGTGCAATGAAAAGGGCAGCTATCAGGGCGGGAACGATTATAAGGGTGACCCGGAAAGGCATCTACCGTCCTGGAGCGATTTCCAGTTCTCGGTTCCTGTTGGAGCGCAAAAGCCGTCTGTAACTGGTTCAATTGGAACAAAGTTCCATAGAAAATTGCAGATTCGTTCTTTCGACACCTTCCAGTGACGTCGGTCTAGAGCACGATCCCTTGACAGTCTAGCGTCAAAACCATGGTCCGGCTAGCCTTAAATATCGTGATTCGCGAGAATCGCCGTTCATAGAAGATCGTTCTCTGGGATTTCAGATGAGTCATAGAGGTGTAGGAATTGTCGGCTATGGCGTGTACATTCCATGGGAACGAATCGAGACAGAGAAGATTGTAAGAGAACGGGAGAGAAAGCGAGGCAAAGAACTGGAAAGAGTCCTAGAGAAGGTTAGACACGGACTACTTCTTAGAGAGAAAGCTCTCGCAGGTCACACCGAGGATACGATCACCATAGCCACCGAGGCGGCTGAAAACGCCGTTAGAATGGCTGGCATCGCCCCGGACGAGATTGGAAGTGTCACCGCGGGCTCCGAATCGAAGCCATACGCGGTTGGAACGATTGCCCGTCACGTCGCGTCCTTCATTGGAATGGGACAGAACGTCTTCGTCGCGGATTTGGAGGGCGCCTGCAATTCGGGGATGCAAGGAGTCGGGTTCATAGATTCCGAGATTCGAAGCGGTCGCATCAAGTATGGTCTGGCTATAGGTGCAGATGTCGCTCAAGCCGAGCGAGGCGACCCTCTGGAGTATTCATGCGGCGCCGGAGCCGGAGCCTACGTGCTTGGAAGGACAGACCTCATCGCAACTATTGAGGACATAGCGCCCTTTTCGAGTCTTTTCATGGACTTTTGGAGACGCGACCAAGCGGCGGTCCCTTCGCATTTCGGCCGCACCACAGTCGAAGCGTACAAGTCGCATGTGATCGGCGCCATCGCCAACCTGTTCCGTAAGCATCCAGATCTTTCTCTATCAGAGTTTGACGCCATAACATTCCATCAACCATCCGGATACCTACCCATGAAGACTTGCGCCGCCCTAACCGAGGACAAGATTCCCTACGTGGATGATGAATCAATAGCTGAAAGAATGAGGCTTACTGAGCAAGACATCGAGAAGAAGGTCAAGCCTTGGCTCAAGGTCTTGGACACAGGAAACACCTATGCCGCTTCGACACTGATCTCTCTCGCGTCAGTTTTCGACAATTCCAAACCTGGAGATCAGGTTCTAGCAGTATCCTACGGTTCTGGAGCCTATTCTAACGCGACCTGGTTCGAGGTTCAAGATGGGATAGAGGAAAAGAGAGGGCTCACACCAACCGTCGAGGACTACGTTAAGCGAAAAACAACGATAAGGATAGAAACCTATCAAGACCTGATCAAGGCTCGTCTGTCTAGGATAAAGCAGAGGCTCGAGATCCCGAGGCTGGTCGGGGACGTAGAGCCAGTCAATGGCAAAGCCTTCACTCTTAGCCTATGCTACGGATGCGAACGAATCTACTTCCCGGCTAGAGAGAAGTGTCTCGATTCCGAGTGCACCGGGTCAATGGAAATCAAGCGGTACCCGCTAATTGCCCGGTTGAAGAGCGTATCCAAGCTACCTCTCAAGAGGAGATTCACTTCAAACTTCGAACTGCTCGACCAGAACAAAGTGTTGTTTGTTGATGCAAAGCTTCAGGACTTGAAACCTGGCGTCAAACTTGAGGGTGTGTTGCGGCGACTTGACTACGAAGGAAAGGATGGCCTGATCATGTATGGCATCGCATACCGGCCTGTCTTCCAGGAGACCCTAGCCTTGATCGCCAAGCCTAAGCCTCTAGCGATCGCGCCTACTCAATACGCCTGATCTGCGACAATGCAATAGGCACACTTCCGTCCTTCTTCAGCTCAACCCTCGGTCACAAAGAATGACCGTTTTCGAATCAGTTCCTGAAGCCACATTCAGAGCGAAGGTTCATCGTTTCGCCAAGGAACACATTGCTCCAATAGCCCAAAAAGTCGAAGAGGGCATGTTTCCCCGAGACGTACTTCAGAAACTCGGACAGCAGCACTTCCTCGGAGCTGCTTTTTCGAAGACCGACAGAGGTGGGGGACTTGGTTGGAGCTTTGAAGTGATTGTTGCGGAGGAGGTCTCTGCAGTAAGCGCGGCCACTGAAATGGCGCGTCTGGCGTCAGGGGCACTGTACGCGGCTCCTCTCGCCTACTTTGCGACTAGAGCGCAGAAGGATGAGTTTCTCGGGCCAGTGCTCGCTGGCGACAAGGTTGGCGCGCTGGCCTTAACGGAGCCGGGAGCTGGGTCCGACGCTGGCTCCATCAAAACGCGCGCAGAACGTAAAGCCGGAGATTTTGTCCTCAACGGAGAGAAGCGTTTCATTACTAACGGCGGAGTTGCCGATTTCCTTTTTGTTTTCGCGGTCACTGACCCTGCGAAGCCTCCTAGATCGGGAGTCAGCGCCCTGGTTGTCCCAAGGGAGTCGAACGGGGTGGGGGTAGTAAAGACGTATGGTCTGCTTGGTATGCACGGTGCAAACGTGGTGCATCTTAGATTTCGGAACGTGAGAGTTCCTGAAGAGAATGTGGTCGGTAGGCTTCATCGGGGGTTCCCAATACTGCTCGATGAGCTTGACAGAGAGCGACCCGCCGTCGCGGCGGGAATGTTAGGAATCGCTCGCTCAGCCTTTGAATCTGCCGTAGACTACTCCTCAAAGAGGAAGCAGTTCGGCAGGCCAATCAAAGAGTTCGAAGGGGTCAGTTTCAAACTGTCAGACATGCTCGTTAAACTCGAAGCATCCCGCCTTCTCATCCTCAAGGCCGCTCGCTTGCTCGATCAGGGAAAGCTGGCTCGGCTAGAGGGTGCTATAGCGAAGCTTTTTGCGACGGAATCTGCGTTCGAGATAACACACCAAGCTTTGCAGGTCTACGGAGGGATTGGGTATACCAAGGATCTGCCGATTGAACGCTATTTCCGTGATGCAAGATTCATGATGATTGGTGGAGGAACGAGCGAGATCATGCGGTTCCTGATTCAACGAGAGATCTACAAGGATAGGATTCGACGGTCCTCTTGATTGTTACTGGGAATTTTGCCGACTAGTTACGAGATACTTTAGTCGATTCGGGGAAAGGGACAATGCGAAGAAAGGCTCTATTGTATGTCCACGGTGGAGATCGAAAATTATCGATGGAAGTGCGAGAATTTCCTAAAGGGCTACTGCCCCGGCAAAGACTGTGACATCTGCGCAAAGATGACGAATAGATTACTGCTGAAGGGTCTGGTCAAGATCACTCACGCAGATGAGATTCTTCAGCCACAACAGGCTGCAGCTCCGAGCAACCAACCCTAGGCTTTTCTTTCCCTTTCTCATGATTCCTCGATGAACGATAGAAGAACTGTGCATTTTCTCTCCGAGGTAGGTTTATACCGTCTGCCGGCCAATATAGCCTATGGATTCCAGACGCACTCCACGCGGATATCCACAGCATTCTCACGCCGGCCCGGGGGACGCCTAACATATGGTCGACTTCCACTATTTCATTTTCATAATCAACGCGGACGCCGCGGTTTTCGGAGTCATCGTCTTTCTCATGAGCTACATCGCGTTAAGGCTGGTCTACAGAATGTGGCGGCGCAGTCTACGATGCCCACACTGCGGCGAAGTCTATGCGGCCAAACATATTGCTCATATCCCGGAGAAAACGCTGCCCAACACTCTCTGGACTTGAGTAGGAAAAACTAACCTACGCATATCTTCACTCTGTAGCGATTGCTAAGGCTTAGGTTGTTCTGAGAAAGGCCAGCGCGAACTCCTTTGCATGTCTTTCCGTGCCGCGATGTTTGCCCCCAACATTTCTCAAATGATGGTAAAACTCGTGAATCAGCACATATGGGTCAAAGAGATATTCCTGGCTAGATATGTAGATAGTCTTCTCACGATGAGCATAGCAACCTAACGCCCTCTTCTCCCCGCGGGGAAGTCCGATTCTTAGAGCGGGTATTTCAACACGGTAGTGTTCGGAGAGGAGTTTGAGCGCATCCTCCGGACGCTTCTCGACCGAGATTAGCTGAACTACTCTGTCTTGGAACTGCCTCTCATCTGACGTAGGATTCGACTTGAATACTGGCAGGCTCGTAGTCTACGAGTCTGCCTGCTTGAAAGTCTTCGTACGCCTTGAGGTCCAAGAGACCGTGTCCGCAATTGTTGAACGCTATGACTTTCTCTTCGTTTGACTCCTTACACCGTAGGGCCTCGTCAATTACGTATTTGATGCAGTGCGCGGTCTCTGGCGCGGGGATCAGTCCTTCGGTTTGGGCGAATGTTTTTGCGGCTTGGAAAACTTCTGTCTGATGATATGCTATGGATTTCACATGTCCTTTGTTGATGAGGTAGCAAAGTGAGGGGGCTTTTCCGTGATATCGGAGGCCTCCCGAGTGGATAGGCGGTGATACGTACTTGTGTCCAACTGTGTACATTTTCAGGAGTGGAGTCATTTCCGCAGTGTCGCCGAAGTCGTAGGTGTATGTTCCTCGTGTTGTTGAGGGTACGGCCTTTGGTTCGCAGGCGACGAACTCTGCGTCAGATTTGCCTCTCAACTTGTCTGATATGAAAGGGTAGGCGAACCCTGCGAAGTTCGATCCTCCTCCAATGCATCCTGCGATGATGTCGGGCTCGACGTCGATACTCTCGAACTGTTTCTTGGCCTCAAGTCCGATGATCGATTGGTGCAGTAGGACGTGGTTCAAGACCGAGCCTAGACAATACCGAGAGTCTTCGTGAGTCACCGTATCCTCCAACGCTTCGCTGATGGCTATTCCTATGGTCCCGGGATGGTTTTGATTCTCGTCAAGAAGGGATTTGCCAAATCTTGTTTCCTTGCTAGGGGAGGGTAAGACTTCGGCGCCATACGTTTCCATCATCGTTCTTCGTCCGGGTTTTTGGTCGTAGCTGACTCGGACCATGTAGACGCGGCACTTCAGGTTGAAGATGGAGGAGGCGAGGGCTAGTGCCGATCCCCACTGGCCAGCACCGGATTCAGTTACTATCCTCTGGGTTCCCTGCTGACTGTTGTAATAGGCTTGAGCTAGAGCTGTGTTGGGTTTGTGGCTTCCTGTCGGGCTGAGATATTCCGCTTTGTAGAAGATCTTGGCGGGAGTCTTGAGAAACTTCTCAAGTCTCCTTGCCCGTACTAGGGGGGTTGGTCTTCCTATCTGGATATAGGCGTCCCGAACCGTTTCAGGGATAGCGATATTCCGCTCAGAACTGATTTCCTGGCGAATCAGTTCTTTCGCGAAGATTCTCTCCAGTGAGGCAGGATTAACAGGTTGTTTAGTCCCGGGGTCGAGAGGTGGTGGTAAGGGCTCGTTAAGATCAGCCTGAATGTTGTACCAGCGGGTTGGAATTTCTTCCTGAGAGAGACTGACCCTCGTGGGGTACCCCATTGCAAGCGTCTGCAAGTGGAACGTCTATCTATGTCCGTCCAGGTAACATTTTAAGCTTGCCAGTACAGTTCCGTACATAGGAGTCCGGGAAGAATGTGGAGCAAGATACAGACTATGATGGAAGGACATCCTGAGAGGCTGAGAGTTGTGCGCATACTCCTTGAGAACGGTTTGGGGCTAAGGGGAAATGAGGTCTATCTGAATGATATCGAAGTCCCAGTTGTGAGAATTGCAAAGTCAGCCGGAGTCGACAGGCGGACCGTGGACGAGACGATAAGAATGGTAGAGACCAACCCAGAACTCAAATCGCTCTTTTCAAACCTGCGATCCGCTGGGTTATCGCTGAAAGGAGTCGCGAAGCAGTTAGGCCTTAGTGTGGTGGAAATTATTGTTGAAGACCCGCACAAACCAGGAATCATCGCTGGAGCCTCTCAGCTATTCTCGGAGCTGGGAATTAGCATTCGACAAGCTCTGGTCGATGATCCGGAATTAGCCCCGGAGCCTAAGCTGGTCTTGATTGGCGACAAGGCAGTCCCTGGCGAAATTATACCCAGGCTTCTCAAGGTCCAAGGCGTAACAAGAGTGTCGGTCTACTAGTGTTACTGGCACACCGGTAGTTACTTCAGGTAACATTTATTTGTCCCAGATGTTACCCTAGGTAACAGAAGAGGGTCAGCGCTACGAACCTAAGACTTTCAGACGAAGATTCAGCGCGGAGGGTTGAGCCAGGATCCGCGCTAGACTACGGGACGTTCAGCGACAGGTTTGGCGACCCAGCCAGCGACAAGGAGCTCGAAGTCTTCCAAAAATACATAGCATCGAGAACGCTGCTAGGCAAGGGATTCGACACATATCTCGACGCTTCCCTAGTGGGAGACGATGACCGTTCGACCATTGAAGCGGATGTTTGCGGAGTCAAGAAAGATGAGATTATCGTCGTATTCTGCTCTGCGAGTCTTCCGGAAGAGTCGGTTTGGCGTAGCATACGGCTCATCAGCCAATCAGAGAATGCTCGATCACTACTTCTCTCTCCTGAAGAGATCGCTCCAGGCCTCATTGAGGAAGAGGTTCCCGGCGCCCTAGACACTGGGAAGCTACAGATCGAGACGCTCGGATGGTTCGAAGACACGTTAGAGCGGACTCTGCAGCAAACTCTTCGCACAGTCGAGCTACTGGTGAACGAGACTCGGATGAGAATGCTAGCACCAATGCTACAGAGGTCGGCTCTAAAGAAAGAATTTCGAGCAAGAATTAACCCCAAACTCGTCTACCACAACCTCACAGCTCTATCAGAAGCAGGAATTGTGGACGAACCAGTGGAAGGAACATACGAGCTAAGCCAGCTGGGCAAGACCGTCCTACCCGAGTTCATTGCATTCTTGGAAAAGACGCGTAAGACCCTCGACGATTATCGACACAAGGAGGTGAAATCGATTGGAAGACGATGAATTCTTCCCAGAATGGTTCAAGCGACGCTTCCGATCCCCTTTGACGAGTTGGTTCGACGACTTCGATCGGAACTTCGAAGAAATGTTCCGAGGACTCGAACTCCCTAAGGATCTGGTTCGGGAGAGAAAGCTGCCCGACGGAGGAACAGTTAGAGAGATGGGACCCTTTGTCTACGGCTACTCGTTCAGCATGGGACCGGACGGCAAACCAATAGTCAGAGAATTCGGCAATGTGAAACCATCAATCAAGGGAGGACCCTTTGGAACTGCCAAGCCAAGCCTCGACGTGAAAGAGGAACGCGAACCTCTCGTTGACGCCATGGTTCAGTCAGACACAGTCAAGGTCGTCGCCGAACTTCCAGGCGTAGAGAAGTCAGACATTGCACTTGAGTGCGACGGACGGAACCTCGTATTGAAAGTGGACACCGACAAGAGGCGCTACTACAAGTCCCTCGAACTTCCCGTTGAGGTAGACCCCGATACGTCGAAGGCGAGCTACAAGAACGGAGTTCTAGAACTGGTCCTAACACGCAAGAGCCCTGGGAACAAACCCAAACAGATAAAGATCGACTAGGCTGGTCTTTTCCCCCCCAGCCCACCATCCTGTTTTTTTTGGAGTTCCCGAATCGAGCCGAATTACCGGTTATTAACAAGGCGAGGCTATACACTCCAGGCCTATGGCTACCGATGAGCTGAAAATTAGCACCGCGGAACACAAGAGTCGAATCGAGAAGATTCAGAAGCAGCTTCGGAGAAGAACAATAGATGCTCTCTACTTGACTAACTCGACGAGGATCCTTTACACAACCGGCTTCGCACATATTTCGACGGAACGTCCTCTAGCGGCGGTCATTCCCAATGACGACCCACCTTTCTTCATGGCTCCGCACCTAGAGTATGACCACATCAGACAGGAATGCCCGCTAGCCAGCGATGTGCTAACCTATCCCGACTACCCTGGCATAACGCATCCTATGCGGCTTTTTGCTAATTTCATGGCTCAGAAAGGACTTGCTTCCTCCAGAATTGCCACAGATTCCGGGGAGGGAGCGGCCGGGGGCTACGGTTATCGAGGAACTGCATTGCGGGACATAATGCGTCGGGCAAAATTCACTGAGGGACGAGACATTGTTGACAAATTACGGCTCATAAAGTCGAGACAAGAAATACGGCTCCTCCGAGAGAGCGCAAAATGGTCCGAGACAGCGCACGATATTCTGCTCGAGAATACGCGTGCCGGTCTTCACGATACTCTGGTCGCTGTGAAATCCAGCTACGATTCACTGGCCAGGATGCTGAGGAAACTAGGACAATCCTATGCCCAATTGAAAATAGCATTGTCTCCAGTAGTTGTCGGCATCCGTGGACAGGTCGGCGTCAACTCCGCGATTCCTCATGCAGTATACACCAAGAATAAGATTCGGAGAGGAGACGTTCTCGTTACAGAGGCGGGAGTAGAAATGGGAGGCTACACTAGCGAGCTTGAACGAACCGTGATTGTCGGAAAACCTGGCTCTAGGGCTAAACGTTGCTTCGAAGCCATGTTGAAGGCCCAGAACGCCGCGCTCAACGAATTCCGTCCGGGAATAACATGTAACAGGATAGACCAGGCAGCTAGCAAATCTATCGAAGACTCCGGACTCATGGATGGTCATAGACATCACACGGGGCACGGAATAGGCCTGGATGGACATGAACCACCATGGCTTGATCCAGGGGACCGGACAGTCATTCGGGAAGGAATGGTGTTCTCCTGCGAACCCGGCCTATACTATCCTGGCTATGCCGGATTCCGACACTCCGATACAGTTGTGATTACGAAGAAGGGAATGGACTTCGTAACCCACTATCCACGCGAGCTAGAGGAGCTCACGATCTAGAAAAGACAGGTCACCGAGTCACGCTTTGAACCATTGAAACACAAGATAACGGATCTTTCCGGATTTCGTATCCGGAATTGCAATTATGAAGTGTTTTCTCACAGTCGTAGCGAGTCTTCCAGCTCGGACCACCTCAAACGGACCCATCACTGATTCAGGAGTTTCAACAGATACGATGAATGGTGCATGGTCTATTCCCGGGCCGTGTTCGTAGACCGCGAAATCGGCTCCAAACTTGATTCCCGGAGTGACCACGTAGCCTTTCTCCCTCAAGTCCTTGTACACTTGGTACGCTGCGCTGAAGCCTCGATAGGTTTCCCGTGCTGCCTTCAGCAAGACACTCTTTCCTACAGGTTTCTTGCTGCGTCCGTCGATGACGCCAATTCTCTTGTGTTCGAGGAGGTAAAGTCCCTCCATCAAATCCAATAGAAGTGGGACTTCAAAGTCCTGGTCAGGTTTTGGCTTGGGAATGCCCACTGGCTTGCCGAAGAATCCTGATCGGTATATCCCGAGACCTGATTTGTAATCCCAGATTATGAGCCTCGTCCCAATAAGTTCGGCTTGATCCTGAGCCGAGGAAGTCTTCATGGCCTTACTAGGCCGTTAGAGCGATGACTCGGATTAGGTCTACAACATCCACCCCGAGATCCGCCATATTCTCCATATGCGCACTGAGATCTCTGATCAACAGAAGTGTGCGGAGAGGAATCTTCTCGTCAAGCACTTCCAGGTCTAACGAGCGATAGGCGGTGTCCACTTTTTTCTCGGTCTCTTCAACACCCTTGGAAAGCTCCATCGCCTTGGTTGGGTTGAATCCAAGGGACATCATAGTTTCACGAATCTTGGACATTTCTTCCAGAACGAGTCCGATGAGTTCAGAGAGTCGTTTCGTATACCTCTTATCCACTTTCCAGCTACGGTCGACTACTGCGGTCAGTCGGTAGCCTATTCCCTGAGCGTAGTCGGCTACCTCGCTTACCCGAAAGATGAGTCGGATGAAGTCTTCTCGGTTGCTTAGTAAGGCCCCGAATGAAGCGACCTCTTCTAGAAGCTTCTTCTTGGTACCCTCGAAATCGTCCAGAATCTTGACCATGTTCTGATAGTGGTCCTTTGCGTCCTTGCCCTTGCCATCGCCAACGCTATCAGTCATCAGGGCAAGCTCGCGCGTTATCTCGACAACGTTCCTCGTCTGATCCCGACAGATGTCTAGGATTCTACGTCTAATGCTAGCTTCGGTTTCAACTGGAAAGGTCAACATCGACACCAGGTGGGTCTACGTCAAGCAAGAGGCGACATTCCCATAAAAACTAGTTGCAGTAAGCCTAGCAGGTTTTTGCGGGAAACCCGCTGTTGACAATTGAGTCGATTGTTGACTTAAGTTCGTTGACTTGGACCCTTATCTGGTTCCACGAGTCTCTGTCCCGGAGGGTTACAGTACCATCCTTCAAAGTGTCATAGTCCACTGTGATTCCGAGAGGTACTCCGGCTTCATCAGCCCTAGCATACCTTCGTCCTATGGACCCCGCGTCATCATACTCGACTCGCAGACCGCTTTGGAGGAGGCTTCGATGGACGCTCTGGGCTTTCTCCACGAGTCCGTCCTTGTTGACAAGAGGATAGATGGCGGCTTGTGTCGGTGCGATCCCGAAGGGTAAGCTGAGAATGAGTCTTTCTCCTTTCATTCTGAGATTATGTTCTAGGGTTGAGTAGACCAGTCTCTCTACTCCGAAGCTGGGCTCTATGACGTGGGGAAGGAACCTCGTCCCTGCTTCCTTGACAGTCTCTTCTCTCGTATCAAATAATTCGATTGGAATGTCGTGAATATCAATCTTGATTAAGTCGCCTGGTTTCTTCCCCTCGAGGATTCGAGGTAGGTCTTCATTAGCTAGGAGGCTGATGACTCTCCCGGCGTTCGATCCAAATCTTTGCCTTATCCTTTCATGGTTCGGCTTGATAATACGAACCGTCTTTTCGACCGGTGAGTCATATGCTTTGAAGACTCGAAGGTCGATTCCTGTAGCCTGCATGTGACTGCGAAGGTCGTAGTCGGTTCTATAGGCGAACCCGGCCACTTCGACCCAATCCCACCTGTCAAGCTTCACTTCATGGTCGAAGGTCTGCGCGGAATAATGTGCTCTCTCGGTGGAAAGTTTCTCAAAAAATCGTTGGTTGCGCTGGTCGATTCCTAGCTGTGACAGGAACCGTGTTGACTGGGCCATGAAATATGCCATCCACGGAGACTTGACAATTCGTTTTTCGAGAGCTTCAACAGTTGTGATTCTAGTTGTTTCGGTCATTCCCTTCTTTCTAGTCTCCTCCGTTACGATGAATAGCTTGTCATCCTTCACTTCATCAAGGTAGGGGCATTCAGGTTTCTTAGGATCGAAGAAGAGCTCGAAGTCCATTATGGTGAATTCGCGCAGTCGTATAGGTCCTTGGCGGGGTGAAATTTCGTTTCTCAACACCGTCCCGACTTGGGCGATGCCCAGGGGGAATTTTTCCCTCATCACTTCGAGCACTCGGTGGAAGTCGACGAATATTCCCTGAGCTGCTTCCGGTCGAGTGTAGGCGGGGTCTTCTCCATATGGTCCGATGTTTGTCTTGAACATGGTGACGAAGTATTGTGGCCTTCCGAGGATTCCTCCACATTCAGGACATTTTACCTGCTTCAGGAGGACTGATAGTTGGTTTAGGTCCAGACCCTCGGTCTCAGTCCTCGTGCTATCTTTGATGAGTTGATCGGCCCTGAACCTTCGATGACAGTTGGTGCACTCCGTCATCGGATCTTTGAAATTCTGGACATGTCCCGAAGCTTCGAGGACTCGTTCCGGGGTTATTATCGGGGTAGAAATCTCGACAAATCCATGGCGCCCAAGGAAGAACGCTCTCCAGGTATCTTCGATTTCTCGTTTCAGACCAGTCCCAAGGGGTCCCAAGTCGATGAAGCCACTTAGACCACCGTAAATTTCGAAGGAACCCCAGAAGAAACCTCTGCGTCTAGCAAGTTCAGAGAGTAGCCTGTGTTTGTCTCTTGGTTGGACGGTTGACTGCTCCAAACTTTTGATCGTCGTCGAATCATTCAAGAATCAGTATAATGTTTTACCTGAGAAGCGATAGGAGGAAGTTACAGTCAGATGTCCGTTTCTATCTGGCCTTCACGTGCTTAACAATCGGCGGCCTAACTTTTCTAAGAATCCTGTAGCCGCAGAATGGGCATTTGATCTCAGGAGTCATCGCCAATTGGTCTGCTGTGAGCTTCGATCCACAGTTGATACATTCGTAGAACAATCCACCGGGATTCCTATCCCGCGCAGATGGTTCCTGCAAAGGAACCCCCTGTGACGCCTCTTCAGGACCTGTTTCCATCTAGATTCCGGCTAGCTAGGGGTCTTGGGTTCGAGTTAAGGATTTGGAAGGAGGGTTTCTTGGTCCAGACGTTTTGGGCTTAGAACCCGCGGGTTTTGTCTTTTGTTCCGGCTCTTCTGTTTCTGGTTGCCTTCTGACCAAATAGAAGCCTAGGATGATTATTGCAGCGACTACGCCTATAGCGGTTGGGATTAGAATTTGGAGGTTGCTCTGCAGGATTGTCACTTGAAGCGTCTGGCTCGCTAAAGGTCCTCCGTATTCCGGTGACGAAAAAGTGAGCGTGTATAACCCGACTGTTGAAGGGGCGGGAAATGTGAGCGTCACCGTTTGGCTTTCTCCAGGAGGAACGGTTACCCCAGTCTTCGTCCCAACAGTTTGTGGGGACAGCGTGTTACCTTGGAGGATGAGGTTGACTGTGATGACCTCGGTAATCTTAGTGGAGTTGTTCGTTAGATGAAGTGTGGCTGTGACGGTTTGGTCTGTTACGACTGTTCCGATCGAGTCCGTTGTCGACAGAAGTATTGTCGAATCAGTCAGTGCAATACTGGACAAGTTGTTGACCAAACCGATTCCAGTCGCGTCTCTCGCGAGCAAGAACACGACCATGTTCTTGGCGCCTATAAGGAGGTGGGAGCCTATTGTGGCGGAGAAGTCTCCGTTTTGATCAGTCACGATCAGGTTTGAAGCAGAGAGATACCTGCTTGGGGCTAGTGACGATGCGACGTATGCATAGGTAGGTGAGACTATGAAGCTGGAAGGCGTTTCCGCAGTGTTGCCTATATTGCTTGTGAGGGTGATGTTGAAGAGGCCGGCGTGTGGTCTGTTCGGTAGTACAGGACTCGTGCCGGGGGTCATCGCCCTGCTCTCGGAGTTGGGTGAGGTCCTGAGGTTTGCCAGCGTGACCTGAACTCCCGTCCCGGCGAAAGATATGCTGGCTTTATACGTCTGCGGTCCAGACACGCCGAAAGGTAAGTCGCCCAATGGGTCCCCAGGATGGAGCGAGAATGTGACGCTCATGTTGTGTGGCTGAGGGCCCGGCCATTCATGTTCGATTGTTACAGTCGCATTGTACAACTGTGAGGGGTTAGGGTTGACGACTGTGAACAGCATGATGAGTGGTTGGCCTTGCGTGAAGACTCCGTTCACGAGGGTTGCGTTCGAGATGTAGAGAAGGGTTGACGAGATGGTGGTTTGGTTGGTGGTAATAGGAGTGTTCACCGGCGTGCCCGTATCGATGGCGAACATCGTTGCGTTGACGCCTGACGCTTTCTTAGTCGCGTCACCGTAAGTAAGTCGTCCTTGAATGCTGAGAGCATTATTACCTCCCGTACTCCCGGTAAAGGATACCTGCAACGAGTCGACCCTAAACAAGCCAGATTTCGTTCCGAGATCGAATCCGCTGGAGAAGACAGCCGAGACGTTCCAATCTCTCCCACAGAGTTCGCCGTTGAATCCGCAGTCCGAGGGGAGGTTGAAGTTGAAGACTCCTCCGGAAAGGGTCGTTGTCGGGCTTGTCTGAATCGATAGGGGTTGTGGGAAGGTTATGTTCAGCGAACCGGTTTGCTGCGATATCGACGCGTTAACCACGGAGGGACTGTTGAGGACTTTGATACCGATCTGGTCCCCAGATGTGAAGAATCGGGTTGGCACTCCCCCCGACACGGTTGTCAACTGAAGGATGGAGTTGGGCGTAGTCGAGATTATCGTGATCGTTGAGTTGTGTATTGCCCCCAGTGGTGTAAAGTCGGTAATGTTCAGGGCGATTAGAGATTCTGCGCAGGCGGTGCCCGGCGCGCAATGGTCCTTTTCTAACGGGACCTCGGTAAGTGCATGATAGACTAGAGTGCTATCCAGTTTGATCTGAGTGATATTGTATCCTACTGGATAGTAGATGTTGATCGCTTCGATTTTCCACCAGAGCTTGGTGGTGCTAACATTTCCCGGTTGCACAAACGTGGTGAGAGTGTTGTTGTAGCTGACCGAGGATAGGTTCGTGCTGTGAATTATTGAGCTAGAATTTGACGTGTCCTGGTGCATGAAATGGCACGAGATCGGGGCGACACATGACGGGATGGGATCTCCTATCGAAGCGACTTCGATCTCTCCAACATCTACCGACATGCCTCGGAGTGCGCTTGCGCTCCAGCCGAAGTTGAAAGACAGTGTTAGATTGTAACCGACATATTGCGTAACCGGTATGCAGCGGATCTCCGGGCAAGGAACGGTGGCGGCGGGGGGAAACTCGCCAAGGGCCTTGAAAGTTTCAGACGCTATCACTCTAGTGCCGTTTAAGAGTGTGTAGGTGGCGTTTGTTCCTTGGGTAATGTTTCCGAAGAAGTCGAAGACCACCTGCGCTGAGTTGCAGCTCTTACAGTTGAATTGCGGTATGGTCAGGGTCCAGTTCACTATCTGCTTGCTTGGGGCGAGGCCAGAACTTGTTATGTTGAACCTGAATCCACTCATCGGAATCAGTGCATTATTAGTTGTACCAGTCACGGTGCTCAACCATCCAAACTGCGTCCCGGAAGTAGCGTTAGGGGCCGGAAGAATCAGCGGGGGATTACTTGAACCAGTGTAGAGGTTAGCCTGGGAATAGCTGTAGTTGAATGCACTGGGTGAGCCGGTGACGTTTAGAGGGTCTACAGATGCGGGTATGGAAAACGGCGGCCCTTGGGGGGCGTAGCTATTGTAGTGAGACTGGAGGAAGGCGCCACCAAGAGCGGAGGAGATCATGATGACAATCAGACATGTAAGGCATCGAATCAAAACGTCTCACGGTGGCTTTCTCGGCTCATCGAGAACGGATTCTAATTAACCTTTGTAGAAATCCTAATTCAATCTCAACAGGAATTGTGATTCTTGGCAAATATTGTTAGCGTTTCCGATTGAGGAACTGAAAACGCGCCCTACGACTCGATCAAGTTATTTGGTTCAAGACGACACTGATACTCAAGTCGCACATGAGAACCATCATCGTTCGACCAAAGCTAACAGCATGTGAGTCTCTCAAACGCTGGAGAGCGCGGAGCCGCACGAGGATCATCTTTTCGGTGGAGGTGAAACCAAGACTACATTATCTCCTCGCACGATTATTGTGCCGAGCTTTTTTGTCGCATCCGTATTCGTGACATCTTCGGCCTCTTCTAGTACGAGGTTCATGTGCTGGTCGAAACTGTACAATCTTCCCCTGACGCTTCGTCCTCCTTTCAGTTGGACGAGAACGACTTTGTTTAGGCTCTCTTCGAAGATCTTGGCTGCAACATCAGACATTCAGAGTTCAACTGGGGAAGTGAGTGTCCGGGCTTTGGTACACTTTTAAAGATTGTCGTACACAAAATCCAATCGACTTGCCAAACAGAACGATTCTGAAGGATCGCGATTCTAAGCCTCTGATTGAGGAATTGAACAAGCTTCCCGGTTTCGAACATCTCTCTCGGAAATCCCGTGTCGAAACAGAAATGGTGAAGAACGTCGAGGTCATTTTTGTCGATGGTCAGCCGGTCGCCTCGAAGAGAGAAGGACAACTTGTTCCAGTGTTGACGAATATCCTTGCTTTGGAAAAATTGCCCCGCATTACGGTGGACATGGGTGCAGTTCCTCACGTGGTCGGTGGAGCGGATATTATGGCGCCTGGAATCAGGCGGGTTGAGGGAAGTTTTGGCGAGAAGGAGCTAGTCGTCATAGTCGATGAGAAGCATGGAAAGTTCTTGGCCGTTGGAAGAGCGTTGCTTGCTTCAGGAGACTTGACAGCAACGAAGAAGGGAAAAGTGGTGGCGAATGTCCACTACGTGGGGGATCCTGTGTGGGAGGTGATAAAGTCCCAGTCGCCATCGCACTCAGGAAGTTGACGATTTGTCTCGAATTAGGTCAGGCAAAGTTTAAAGTCGTTTAGGCTGCCGATTTCAGAAGCATATCATCGTATCATGATTTGATGTTTCCATATGGCGCACTCTCCTCTTTACGTGAAAGCGCTTCCGTTGCAGGAATTGGATGATGTCGAGATTATCAAGACTGAGATCCGGACCGGAAACATCCTGATCGTCCGAATTACGCCGTTGGCGCGCAAAAGTGTCGACGAGACTAAGCTCGCCATAACGGAATTGACGGACCACGTGAAGTCGATTGGTGGCGACATCGCCCGGCTGGGGGAGGAGCGTATTGTAATCACTCCGCCTGGCGTCAAGATATGGCGCCGGGAAACCGCCAGTCCTGAATCTGCCATTCCTGCGGTGCCATTGCAGAAGGAGACCTTGCCCGGGACTAGCTAGCGGAGTCTCAGCGACTCTAGCACGTCAGGCACGACTGTTTTGATGCCGAAGATGCGATTGACGTTCTGAGCAAACAGTTCAGACTTTCTTCTCTCGCCGTGGTTGACAATGATTCTTGTGGGTTTGGGCATCATTCGTTTTATGAAACCCAGAAGCTGGTTCCGGTCTGAGTGTCCTGAGAATCCTTCTATCGATTCGACTCGCATGTCGCACTTCACCATTTCTATCTTGCCATCAGGGCCGAAGAGGGATACTTCTTTCAGACCGTTCTTGATTCGGTTTCCGAGGGTTCCTTCGACTTGGTAGCTAACGTACGCGAGAGTGTTTCTCGGGTCCGGCGCTAGTCGTCTGAAGTAGTCGATAGCGGGTCCACCCTCGAGCATTCCTGATGTCGCTATTATGACGCAAGGTCCACCTGCGACTATCTCGTCTCTGTCGCCTGGATGAGTGACTGGATGGAAGTATTCGGATTGGAAGGGGTTCAAGTCCTGATGGAGAATTTGTTCTTTTATGTCTCTGACAAGATACTCGGGGAATGCTGTGTGTATCGCGGTCGCCTCGTTAACCATTCCTTCAATGTAGACGGGTAGTTCCCGTAGGGCGCCGTTTTTCATGTAGGCGTCCAAGACCAGCATTATTTCTTGGGCTCGACCTACTGCCGGGACTGGGATGAGAACTTTTCCGTTCTTTTCGACTGTTTCGTTGACTATGCTGACGAGTCTCCCTTCGACCCCTTCACGGTCAGGCATGATGTCGTCGGGGCCTCCGTAGGTGCTTTCGATGATCAAGGTTTCTGCTCTGGGGAATTGGGCCATGGCTGGGTCCAGCATCATTGTTCTTCCAAACTTGAAGTCGGCACTGTAGACGATGTTGTGGAGGCCTTCGCCAATGTGAAGGTGTACGATGGAACTGCCAAGGATGTGCCCTGCGTTGTGCAGTGTCAGCTTGATATCTGGAGCTACATCGGTCACAACATTGTACCTTAATGGGATAGTGTGCGTCACCACTTCTCTCACGTCTTTCTGGTCGAAGGGCGAGTGTTCTCCTTCTCTGCTGTGGACGTCGAGGTAGTCAAGCTGGTGCAGAGTCATGAGTACTTGTGTGGGCTCTGAACAGTAGATTGGACCGTCATAGCCATACTTGTACAGGAAAGGGAGTATCCCACAGTGATCTAAATGCGCGTGAGATATCACTACAGCGTCGAGTTTCTCAAGATCAAACTCGTCAGTGTCGAACCGCGGAAAGGCCGATGACGGATCCTGTGCCCCGGGATTTATTCCACAATCCATGAGGACGGTGCTGGCTCCAGCCTGGATGAGCATCGCGGATCGCCCAACTTCTCGGAATGATCCGAGAGTCACCAGACGGACATATCCTGCCTTGGTGAAGGTTGGGCGGAAGATTCTCTCTCCCACATCTCGCAGGATTCGACTCCGTTCTTCGCTCTCGGTGTGGAGTATGTGACGGGTGCTAGCGATAATCTTGGAGTGTAACGGAGGTGCTCGGAGAATCCTGGGGCGCCATCTGGTCTCCTTAACGACCTGCTGAAGGACAGATGCTTCCTTGCCTATCGCGACACCGGGTTTCTTAGCTTCAACGACCACTTCGCCGAGACTCGGGTCAAAGTTGATCCCTGTTACTTCGGCCTCTGCGGGTATGAGTTTTCGGATGTAGCCTTCTGCTTCTCTCTCCGGGAGTCGAATGGATTGGTCTGAGCGTATGACGATCCGTTTGTGGAGTAGGTTCACTATTTCTGTTACGACGTAGCTCTGTTCTGAGAGAAGGTTGACGTTCTTCACGTATATCGCGAGGCGTGGTCCCTCAAACTCGATTCTGGTAATTTCGGCATCCTTCGGCATATGTTCTACTATTGTCTCGCGTATTCTCGCAGATACATCGTTGTATGTTCTAGTCATTCGTCTATGCTACCCTTTGTGTATGATACGTTGAAGGGGTGGTTGAGAACGAGGTTAGGCGTGGAGGATGTGCTTCTTCTCGTCCTCTGTGAGTTCTCTATATCCGTCCTTGGATATCACGGCAACGTCGAAACTGTCCCCGCTAGCGGAATCCCGTTTCATAGCAGAGTCTATTGCTCTGACCACTACCGGGACAGACTCTTTAACGTTCATCGTGTCCTTCCATTCTGACTCCAGCACTCCATATGCGACTGGCGATCCGGAGCCTGTCGAGACGAATTTTTCTTCCATCATGCTTCCTAGCGGGTCTAGCATGAAGATGTGACCGCCGGTATCGTCCATTCCTCCTATGAGGGCTTGAACGCCCATTGGGTAGTATCGGGATTGGAAGAGCACGTTCGATACGAGTCTGGCGGCAGAGTTGATCGGGATTGGTCTCGCAAGGTCGAGCTTGTAGAGTGCGGAGTTCGCCCGGAGCATCTCGACGATGGCCTGTGCGTCACCCACGACCCCAGCAATCGTCATTGCGATGTGTTGGTCGATCCGGTATACTTTCTTGGCGTGTTTGTGGGCAACAAAAGACCCCATCGTTGCTCTAGTGTCAGTCGTCAGCACAACTCCGTCATGACAGACGACTCCGATAGTAGTGGTTCCCTTGAGGACTGGTAGTTTTCCGACTCTCTGAAATTCCAACTTGACGTGTCTCCTAATTAGGTGATATTAAAGACCACTTTCCGAGAAAACGGAAAGATCAAACGGCCGCAGTTCTCCAAGGCTTAAAAACATTTGGGGAATCCGCAGCTTCCTACCTTTGGCTCTCTGATCCCATCATTGCCCGCTTTGTTGGACCTTTTGACGCGGGTTTCTTGGCTGCCGGAGTCCTTCGCTTACGTGCGGGTTGGGTAGGAGGTTCTTTAACGTCCTGCGTCCGTTGTTTCGTCTCGGCTTGCTCGGCGGTTGTTGTCTTTTCAGTGGCCGCGGGCTTTGACGGTTCTTCTATCCCGGCTCCGGGTGTTCTCTTCTTGAACATTTCTCGGAAAGATATCGTTTCGATGTCTGGGAAGTACTTCTGAAGATCAGAGGTGACCGACTTCTTGGCTACTTGTAGGCCGCTGAGGTAGAAGGCTTCCTCTGGGACTTCGACTGTCAGCTCGGTACGGTCTCTTTCGACGCCGAATTTTGCCTTATCCACTTCTGGGATTCGTTTCGCTATGATGTTCAGAACCTTTTCGTTATCGTCCTCAACTACCTTCTCGATCGAGACTTCGTAGATCAGGGTCCGGCCTGCTAGGGGATGGTTGTAGTCCACTTGGACGCGACCAGCTCCTACTGCTCTCACAGTCGCGGGTCTGCCGTCTAGTTCGATTTGTGCACCTGGGCTTGGTATGCCTTGTTCGCGGAAGCGTCTCAGTGGGACGAGCCGCATTTTGGCTGGGTCGCGTGCTCCGAATCCTTTGTCGGGAGGCAGTTCGACCGTTGTCTGCTTTCCAATGTCGGCTCCTACAAGAGAATCTTCTAGCCCCTTTGGAAGCCAGCCTTCTCCCAGGATAATGAATCGAGGCCCATAAGTTGAGTCTTCTCGATGGAGATGAGTGTCCTTCGCAACCGCGTCGTAAGTAGTGTCTACGGTTTCTCCGCTCTCCTTTACTTTAAGCGTGAAATTGACGAGTAAGAAGTCGCCGGGTTTCACTGCCATTGTGCTAGTTCATCCTCGCAGGCAATCTAGCCAGGGTTCTGCTTGCAGCTTCAAGGGCTTCTGACATTTTGCCTCTGAAGCCTAGGTCTGCAGTTGCTGATGCGATGGCGCTTACTGTTGTCATTATTTCAGGTGATCCGACGTTGCCCATTATTCCGACTCTGAACATCTTTCCTTTCCACTTTTCCAGGCTGCCCCCTAGGTCTATGCCATACTTAGTTCTGATGAGTTCTCTCAGCTTCCCATCCTCAATGCCGCTCGGACAAGCTATTGCGGCTACGGTGTGTGATCGCGATTCTGGCTCTGCCATTAGGCCTAATCCTAGAGCCTCCATGCCGCTGTAGACGGCGTCGGCGCAGATTCGGTGCCTTTCAAATCTGGCCGGTAGTCCTTCTTCAAGGATCATGTCGCACGCCTCGTCGAGTGCATAGAATAACGACACTGCGGGTGTGAAGGGTGTAAAGCCATCTCCCATGTACTTCTTGTACATTGGAAGATCGAGATAGAAGGAGCGGTGCTGTTTCTTCGCGCTGATCTTCTCCCACGCTTTCTGGCTAACCGTAACGAACGATAGGCCAGGCGGGCACATCAGGCATTTCTGGCTCGCGGTCACGCACATGTCCACATTCCAATCATCGACGGGCAACTTGTCGCCCCCGAGAATCGATATCGCGTCAACAATGAGTAAGATGTCCTCCTCCTCGCAGAGCCTCCCGATCTCCTGCAGGCTCCTAACGGTTACACCGGTAGAAGTCTCGTTGTAGACTACTGCAAGCGCCTTAGAATCCGGGTTGGCTTTGATAGCCTTCCTAAAATCCTCCGCTCGAGGCGCCTTTCCCCATTCTGAGCCTACAACCACCGGGTGGCCTCCATAGGCTTTCACCGCTTCAGCTAATCTCTCGCTGAAGAAGCCGTTGACGTTGACGATAATCTTGTCTCCGTCGTCTGTTATGTTCTGAAGGGCGCACTCGGTGGCGCCAGTTCCGGAGGTTGTGAGAATGAATAGGTCTTCGTTGGTCTGAAATACCTTCTTCGTCTTGCCGATTACTCGCGATAATACTTCCTTGAAATCGGGACCCCTGTGGCCCATGAGAGGCTTGATCATGGCTCTCATGACTCTGGGAGGAACATTGGTGGGACCCGGCAGCATGATCAATTTCTGGGTCTCACTCACAGAGCAGCCCAACCATGTGATGAGACGCGAGCCCAAGGTCTGGTTCTTTTAAGGATTAGCTCTCCAAGCGGCATGATTCAATGGTCACGATTACTCTGCTGTCGGATTTCGGACTGACCGATTCGTATGTCGCCGAAATGAAAGGAGTCATTCTTAGCGAGGACCCTGATCTGAAGATTGTAGATGTGTCCCATGGAATTGAACGTCATAACATTCCGATGGGCTCTTTCATCCTTGAGACGGCACTGCCTTACTTCCCTCAGGGTTCGATACACGTAGCAGTTGTCGATCCCGGTGTTGGAACCGAGAGACTGCCCCTGGTGATGCTGTGCGAACGAGGAGTCCTTGTCGGTCCCGATAACGGTCTTCTCATCAGAGCTGCGGAGAGACTTGGTTTGAAGGCAGCCTATCAAATAGATAGTCAGTGCTTCAAGGGCGAGAAAGTCTCAGCTACGTTTCACGGAAGGGACATATTCGCTAGGACGGCTGCGAAACTGGCACTTGGACTAGGGCCTAGAGCGTTAGGATCTGAAGTCAAAGAGCTTGTGAAGCTGGACATTCCAGCCGTGAAGGTCTCGGACGACAGAGCAAAGTGCACGGTTCTTCACGTCGATTCGTTTGGCAATGTCATCGTGAATCTGGGCGAAGAGGAGTTTCTACGATTAGGCTTACGCGAGGGAAGTCACATGGTGGTTGAAACGAAACGTGGCCGGTCATCGGGTTCGATTGCTAGAACGTACTCGGACATTCTCCGTGATCATGTTGGAGTTATCATGGGAAGTCAAGGATATGTGGAAATCGCGATGAGAGAGAGCAGTGCCGCGGCCAAGCTTGGCCTCAAACCATTGGATCGGGTCGAAATTCGTTTCAGCTAGCCTTGTCGCTCTTGGAAATGTCCCTAAGGCGTTCAACCCCATCGATCTTCTTCAGGTAGCGGGCAACTGACATTGGAACGAGTTTTTGCCATGGCCGGTTCGTCAACAATCTCCTTCTGACATCTGTTGACGTGAACTTCTCCCGGTTAAACATGGGAATGCGTTCAACTCTAAGACCCGCTTCCTTGAGTAATCGAAACGTTAGAGGTTCATTTGTGAAGACAACGTCGAAGCTTGGCGTCTGAGATAACAAGTGTGCCACCCAGACTTTGTGGAACTCATCGTCCGGGAGGGGGATCACGGTAAAGCGGTCCGGTCGTATCCCTGCCTCCTTGAGAGCTAGCCTTATCATCGTAATTCGTTCCCCGGCTGTGAATGGGTTGTCTATGGTGTGGCTGTGCTGCGCACTGCCCACGACAATTATCAGCTCATCTACTCGTTCAAGTATATACTTGACCGCTTCCAAATGGCCCAGATGAAATGGCTGGAAGCGACCAACGTAGAGGCCGGTTGACAATTAGTCGCCTTTGGATGGGTTCCAGAGAGCTGTTGAATCGATCTTGTCCACGCCTATCGGCACCTCCTCGCGTACCAACAATTTACGCTTCGTCACGCTCCCGTTTTCGCCGAGGATGCCGCAGACTGAATAGTTGCCTATGGTTAGACTGCTGGTAACGACGCGGTGGCATGGAACGAAGATAGACCATGGATTCGAACCGACCGCTCCGCCAACAGCTCTCGGCGCTGAACCGATATGATTTGAGATCAGGCCATATGTTGTTACCTTGCCTGCAGGAATCTTCTCAAGGACGTCACAGACTTTGGCCTGATGGGTAGAAACGAAGTTTCTGTTGAAGGTCACATTTTTCGGGTTCTTCGCTCCCTCAAATCGTCTGATCATTTCTTGCGTGAGCCAGTGATTGTTACGCGTCGGGGACTTACCAATGTTCCTGATCGAATACTCGACGAGGTGTCTCTCAAGAATTCGAGAGTTAGAGCCGAAGGAGGAAGCCACAAGTCTGTCGTTTTGATCAACGAGACAACCGAAAGACATCCCCTCAGACCTTTCGATCGATAGTCGAAGGTTCTCCATGATTGATGTCTATGGAATGCACACTCTCTTTAAAGAATGGGGTAATGCTCGGCTGGAAAAATGATCGAGATAGATGGAAGCATAGGCGAGGGTGGTGGACAGGTTCTTCGAACTTCTCTAGCTCTGTCTGCCGTGTTGAGACGTGAAGTTCGAATTTTCAACATCAGGGCGGGAAGAGCAGAGCCTGGGTTGAAAGCCCAGCACCTAACAGGCGCGAGGGCGTTAGCCCAAATTTGCGGTGCTTCCTCCAAAGGCCTGAAGATTGGTTCGACAGAGTTGATCTTCAACCCTGGAAGAGTGAAGGCCGGCTCGTTCCATTTCGACGTTGGAACGGCAGGGAGCATAACATTGGTTCTTCAGACGCTAATGCCCCTGCTCCCCTTTGCTCTAGGAAAAGTAGAGGTTGCCATTACCGGGGGTACAGATGTAAAGTGGAGTCCTCCAATCGACTATCTCCGACTCGTCACGATCCCCTTTCTCGAAAGAATGGGTGTTCACGCATCAATCAGTGTCTCTCTCAGAGGGCACTATCCCAAGGGGGGCGGAATGGTAAGATTCACCTCGACTCCCACCGCAGTCCTGACGAATATCACTGGCGGAGAGGATGGAAAGGTAACTGCGATCAGAGGGGTCAGTCATTCCGTGAAGCTTCCGGTCCACGTAGCCGAGAGACAAGCCTCAGCCGCAACAAGGATCGTCGAAGAGAAGAATTTCCCGCCTCCAAAGATCGAGATTGATGTTTCAGAGAATGGTCCAAACATGGGTCCCGGTAGCGGAATCGTGCTTTGCGCTATCACGAGTAATGGAGGACTGTTGGGGGGTGACAGTCTGGGTGAGAGGGGTCGACCCGCCGAAGTAGTTGGCGAAGACGCGGCGAGAAAGCTCTTGGAGGAAATTGGCTCGGGAGCTTTTCTGGACAGGCACATGGGGGACATGATTGTGCCTTATGTGGCCTTGGCGGAGGGCGTTTCTGATCTCTCTCTTTCTCAAGTTACGCTGCACACATTAACGAACGTCAAGGTGGCTGAACGGGTCGCGGGTGTCTGTTTCGACCCTTTACCGGGGGTTGGAATGCCCGCTAAGTTACGGGTCAGGGGTCTAGGTCTGAAGCGTGCAAATGTTTCCGCTTCTGCCAAAGAATAGTCTCAGATCGCCGATCCTTCACGCAGAGGATCCGGTGGAAGGGAATCTGCGTTTCACCGTCACTTAGCATGAACCATCCCTTGCCGAGACGGGTGATGGTTGAGACTCTGATTCGAACTTGGTCTTCTGGAGCTCCCCGGTGCAGATAGACAAGCTCGACGGTTGACGGGTCGCCTGGACCTCGCAGGGCTCTGGAGAGAATCGTTCTTAGTGGGTGCTCACGCAGCTATTCTCGCCCTTAGCAGCTGGTCGCTACCATTGAGTGAACTTATGCAGAGTACTCGGACGGTGATTAGCTGCCCGAAGGATAAACGCCATGAGACTGTATTTCTTGCGGAAACGGGTATTATTCCCTTCGGTTTGCATATTCGACGGTCGTGACTGATTAGAAGGCTACGGGGCGGTTCTCTTGCTGCTTGCCCGAGGTCTCTTGGTTAATCATTTCGTATTTTGCCCTTACAAGCTCCATGAAGGGAACTAGGTCCTTCGACGATCGGAGCGTGAAGGCTGCCCATGTGCGCTTCTTAACTTGGTCTCTCGTTCTCCAATCAATCGATTGGTCTTCTACTATCTTGGTCCGGGCTTTCTGATCGGCGTGGAGCGTTGCGCTGATCTCTTCTCCTCTAGCGTGGACATGGAAGAGTTGTCTGCTGCCGTAGTAGAAGGCAGGTATCGGTTCTCTTGTATGCTTCTCGTATTGTACCTTCATCGTTACACCCTTGAGTTGTCTCATCCTGGTTCTGAGGACTTGGAAGAGGGTCCATGTCTGGGGTTGGACTCTGTCAGCTATGAAGGACAGGTCTGTGGTTTCAATATGGGGCATTCTTGTAGTCGCGTTTGTGACGCTAATCTACTAAATAAAGTAGATTTGCTACTTTTATCTCGGATGCCTTTGGCCCGTTCATAATGGACCGAAATGATACATTCGAACCCCTATTTGCGCTATCCTCTGCTCGCCATAGCTGTTAGCAATCGTCGGGTATGGGTCTCAAAAACAATTTGATCTTCACAACACAAAACAGGTCTTTCGAGAAGCTCTCACCATGGAAGACCGGTCGATTGTTATCTTTTCTTTTCTGTTAAGTATTGTTTTCTGCTATCTTTTTCTCGACCCCCGGGGGTATGTCAAAGCAAAAAAGTCCTTCACAGTTTGCAGACGGTGGCTGAAGGAACAGGCTTCCTTAACTAAGGTTAGACTTTGAGTCCTTTCTTGAGATTTTCCTTTGGCTCGTACTCAAGCATCATAACCGTTGCCTGCGAATCTGAAGCTTCGTTCTTCTTCCTTGAAGTGATGGCGACGGGGGTGAATCCGCTTGAGATGGCGTAGCTCGCTGAGTCCTCTCCCTTCTCTATACAGTGCAGCAGAAGCTTGTAAAGCGGCTGCCTGTGCGTGAACACCATTTTCGTTGTCTCAACGCCCACAACAATTGCGTGAGAGCCACACGCCGTACAGGTTAGACCCTCATGGCGCGCGATTTTCAGCCCACAATCAGGACACCAAATATCCTCGTCCCTTCGGGCGATAAAGATGGACTGCCAAATTCCCAAGTGCTTCTTCGGGCTACAAGTCACCCAATCCGCAACGGTCAGCCTGACGGGTTTGAATGCCCATGGAGCTTCCTCTCTCCACCGAGAGAGATACTCAGCTTTTCCCTCGCAATCTTTGTGAAAATAGTTTCTCTGCGCTTCCTGAGTGAAAGCTGCGGACACAAGCTCGTCACGATGAATTATTCCGGAACACGCACTGCAATTGACCATTTGCCAATTCACTAATGAGATGGCCTCGGCCGGATATCAGAGAAGTGTTACTTCGGACGCGAAGCTAGAAATCGACCAGTTCGAGAAACTTCAAAGTGTCCAATAATCCTTCAGCATACGCTATGCACGCTAGGGAGGTAACTGGCTTACGTTTTTCAGTGTAATGCCGCGCATCCTTCAGGTAGCCTTTGACCAGTTCGAGGACATAATCAAGTTGCGATTGTGTGATTGTCATTGGGAGTCGTTTGGTTCTCAGCCGCTTGAGGGAGGCAGAGGTTGCCTCAACGTATTTGGCAGTTCTATGTGACGCGCTTTCTCTCAAGTGAGTTCACTTAGGTCTTTTGCGTCAGCGCCGCAGAGTAACTTGAGCGCTTCTGCTTCCATGAAGTGAAGCCTTCCGACGACTATTATTGAATGCGGACCCTTGCCAAAATCTTCGTTGGTCAGAGTCTTCATTCTTGATGCTTTGACTTTCTCGTCTCGGGAGCCGAGTCTGGCAACTCCAACAGCCAATCGAGTTTCGAGGCGATGATCAGCTACGGTCATCTTGGCAAGCGCGTCTCTGATGGTCATTTGAGAGGTCTCCCCGGCTTGGACATCGAGGAGAATCAGAGTGTGCAGGCCACGATCATTGTTGTCTGAGATAGTTTCGAGCACGGACCTGGGGAACGGCTGATCGCGAGGTACAGTGATGGACTTTCCGAACTTGTAGCTCTGTAAACCAGTCGCGCCGCAGACAGCCGACACTACTGAGGGCGCGTGAACTACTCGCGATGCGATGCCCATTCTCGCAAGTGAGAGTCTCAAGGAGACGTGGGTAGTTGCTATCATCGGGTCCCCCGGCACAAGGAAGACGACTCTCTCTTTGCTCGCCGCTCTCAACAACTCTTGACCTCCTTCATCTTCAAGTTGGGTTCTGCTGAGCACTTCGACTTTCTTTCCGATTTCCTGCTCAAGACGCCTCAAGTCCAGGTTAGGCATGAGATTGGTGTAGAATTCCGCATATGCAGCGTCGGCCCGGCGTGCCTCTTCAAGACCTTCCAGTGTGATACCTCTTTCATCGTTCAATCCTAAACCGATGAAGGTCAGCGACATGCGAAATGGTAGGAGAGTCTTGGCTAATTGGCTTCCCAATAGGTAGAAATCAACGTAGCCGGTTAGGAGGACCCTTGCTCGGTTGAGGCGCGGGCTTTCTCTCCCCCGGTTCAGTGCTACGGAGTATGTGATGTTGAGCCAACAAATCAAAAACCCGTTTCTTCAATAGGCTAAAACGCGAGACCCGGAAGACGAATCCTCTCGTCCGGTCGATCTGGAAGGACACGGAATCCGACGAGATCCGTCTCCTCTCCATCTTCGGAACCGATAGGAATCGATGCGATTTTCCTCTTGACCTGACAATCCCTAGTTCGATTACACCATCGGCCATGGTCCTGAGCTTGGCTGCAGCGTCATCAGGAATCGCGCCTTTGGAAGCAGTCTCTATGAACAATCCGCCAGTCTTCTTTACCTTCGCACCGAGGGTCTGGATGAAATTGATCGCCTGCTTCTCATCAACCCCGTTAAAAATTGGGGTTAGCGAGTCCAGCACCACCGTTACAGGTCCCCCCTTCGCCTTCGCGATGAAGGCTGTAATCTGGATATTCAGCTCCGTGAGGTCTGACGGGTCTTTGATGGCGCCCTCGCCCTGTCCCGCCAGTCCGGAATAGCAGTCGATGATCTTCAAACGGCCCTTTCTCAGATGGGAGATAATATCCCAGCCAAACTCTGTCATTCTCGCTTGCACATCTTCGGGGAAGGCATCATACGATAACAGAGCACACAATCGGGCTGATTCCAACTCGTCGTGAAGTAACTGGTAAGAGAGTATTGTCTTCCCGCTTCCGGCGTCCCCAAGGAGAAGTATACTTGAGCCTCTTGGTAGGGGTCCCCCCATCATCTGCTCTAAATGCTGGAACCCTTCTAGGGAAGTATCAAACCGCTTTACTGTAACAATGCCCCCCAACACGGCCACGATTCCTGCGACCACGAAGGGCCAATAGCTCAAAGGCGAAGTAACAACTCGTAATGGAACGGAGGTTACTAGGTCGGGCCCTGTGTTCCCGGATCCGTCGTTTATGCTGTTTGGACTCACGGCCAGAGTCCATGTTCCCCCTGGGTCGAAGGTAGAGACTGGGTAACCCGTTGAGGTGTAGAATCCGAAACGGGAAGTGTCATACGCAGCCGTGAGATTTGCAATGAGTGCGCCGGACGGGTTTCTGAGGCCGATCGCGTATTGTCCCGAGGTCAAGTACGAGGTGCCGACAGAGTATTTTATTCGGAAGAATGCATGGATAGTGTCCCCGGGAGAGAAGCTTGTCGAGGGATCTCCTTTCGAGTCATAGGCGACCAAGGAGTCGACAATCAGGTCGTTTTTTGCAATTGTAATGTTTACCGGAGAACTCATGCCAGAGTTTCCTATGCTATCGCTGGCTTGAACAACTATTGTCCAGGTCCCGATCGGATCTGAGCTGGTCACCAAATAGTTGTAGGTGTATACTCCAGGGCTTGTCTGCTGTAGCGTGAGCGGTGCGTTCAATGGGTTGCTTGTGTAAACGGTTGCGGCATTGTCGGGTCCGCTGAGGGCTGTTACGGTCGCGATGATGGTTGCAGTTTGTCCTCTCTGCACAACATTTCCTTGAACTGGCTCCGAAATAACCACGTTCAATTTCGAGCTTACTGTGAAGGTGCCCGTAGCCACGGTGCCGATGTTGATTGGAGAGGTTTGGTTGACATACACGTTGTAGACCCCTCCTACATCAGTAGCGACCGTCCCGCTCGCGGCCGTAAATGATGGGTCGGGATAGAATTGCGTCACAGCACCGTTTCCACGATTATCAGTAGTCACTGTCCGGGGAACGGTCGCGCTTCCTGTCCCGTTGGGTTTTACAACATCGAATATGACGCCATAGGCAGAATTCCTCGTTCCACCTGATACCGCCAGAGTCATGGTGATCGTACTGCCAAGACTGACAGGGACGCTAGGGCTGATCGTTAGTGAGTAAGGGGCAACACCTGCTACCGGCGGGGCTACCACTAACACAATGGATAGGGCAAGGGCTAGTAACGGGATTGCAACTCGCAGTCTGGTTAGCATCTAGTGTCGACGGCCGATGGTATTTTCTCCAGAGGGGGGGTCGAAGGCGTGCCGCGGAAGGGTTGTGTTACCACGAGAGAATTAGGGTAGGAACACCCAATGGTGGGATGATAGGAGCCGTTTCATGTCAAATGTCACAAATGCTGGTCTTCGCAAAAACTCCGACAATCTTTATTAGAAATCCTGGAGTTGCCGCGCACTTGGCGGGTCTTATGGGCCCGTAAGCCAGATCGTAACCGGTCTGGCCGGGCGGCTCAGCCAGGTAGAGCAGCAGGCTCAACGAGGCTGAAGCTCTTAACCTGAAGAACGAGCCTACGAGTCTCGTTCGGGGAATGGTCGAGGGTTCAAATCCCTCCGGGCCCGCCATAACTTAATCGAGTTTTCCCTTCTTGACAGGTTAGTTTGATAGGAAAGCGATCAATTACTAGAGTTGGCTCACTTTCGCGTCATGAAACGTATTCACAAAAATCCCAAAATCGTCGAGCGTTCCTGTACGAAGCACGGCGTCTACACTGGGCCATATTGTCCTGAATGTTATGAGAGGGCGATGGGCTCCGACGAATCGCGGGTCGTGGATGAGAAATCACAGTCCGACTAAAATGGAGCATGCTGTCGTGGTCCGAATCGGGGTCTATGAATGAAGACCGAATTTGAACAGGAGGTTCTATCGCTTCGCGTGGACAAGGACTCCTTCAAGAATGACATGGATTCCCCAATTCCGCGGAACGAACGCCCCAACTTCAAAGGACTGAACTATTTTCCACCCGACCGCGGCTATCGTGTCACTTCGAAGCTGGAACGATTCGACACTCCAAAGCCTACCATGATCGCAACTAGCACGGGAACCCGAAAAGCCTACTTGAGATATGGAGTAATCACTTTCGGGATTAAGGGCCGAGACCTGAGGTTAATCGTCTACAAGTCTGCCGAGGACCCTTACGCTAGGTCCCTCTTCATACCTTTCTCGGACGAAACATCTGGTCGCGAAACATATGCAGCCGGAAGATACCTGGACCTTGAGGGGCAAGGGGGTGACGATTACGAACTGGACTTTAACCCGGCTTACAAATCCTATTGTGCTTATGGCGAGCAATATACGTGTCCAATTCCTTCCATCGAAAACAAGCTTGCTGTTAAGATTCTCGCCGGAGAGAAGAATTACAAATAGGATGAGTTGAGGGTAGAATCGAGATCTATGACCACCCGAATGACCGACTATTCACCGGACTTTGACACTTTAGAAAAGATGGAGTGGGCATTTTCGAAAGGCGACGTAGCTTACATCAACAAGGTCCTGGAAGGTCGACCGAGCCTAGTCCTCAGGATTCACGGAGTCTGTATGCTGGCTGACATGAAAAGAGAGGACGCGATTCCTGCGTTGGCCCGGGCTCTCCGAGAAGACCCTAGTCCCCTAGTCAGGCACGAAGCCGCATTCGCGATGGGACAACTAGAGTTCAAGTCTGCTGTACCATCATTGCTAGAGGCTATGGCGAAGGATGAGAGCGTGCTTGTCAGACACGAGTCAGCGGTGGCGTTGGGCGCCATCGGCGATGAGACGGCTAGGCAAGGATTGATGACAGCCCTTGGCGATATCGACGAGGATGTGAGACTGTCGGCGGAGGTCGCATTGGCTGATTTGGAGTTCCTGAAAAGACTGAGAAACAGGACCGAGATTCAAGCGATTGCCGAGTTCGGCTAGTTGACTTCTGGGAAGACAACAGTCACAGAGCGCCGGTTCGAGAGACCGAGCCTCCGGGTACCTCGGTCAATGGCCGAAACTGCGATCAAGACCCTAGCGAAGACGGAGATTCTTGATCGAAATTTCTTCATAAAAACAGACGAGGAAACAATCATACTACCACTGATCCGCGGCCCGACTAGGTTTGAGATTGACGAGCTACGCAAGCTGGTTCCGAATGCGAGTTCAGCAACTGAAGAATTCGAACCTCGAACTAGGCATCCACGAACCCTAGAAGAGGCTCTCGCTGACCGCATATCGCCCAGCTTATTGTCGAGACTGCCCAGGTCTTTCGACGTTGTGGGCGACATCGCTGTTGTTCAGCTCGACTCTGATTTTGCCGCTTACGAAACCAGCATAGCCGACGCGATAATGGAAGTTCACCCGAATGTCCGGGCGGTCTTCGCAAAAAGAGGGGAGATCTCCGGAACTGAGAGAATCATGCCTCTCCGATACATCGCGGGAGAGAATCGGACCCACACAATTCACAAGGAACACGGATGCTTATTCAAAGTAGATCTGGCGAAAGTCTTCTTCTCCCCTCGACTATCTGCCGAGCATCAAAGGATTGCCCAGCGGGTCGACGAGGGTGAACGAGTGGTGGACATGTTTGCAGGAGTCGGACCATTCCCGATCTTGATTGCGAAAAGGGTTGGAGATGTAAGCGTGGAGGCGATCGACGCCAATCCGCAAGCGATAGAACTAGTCAGAGAGAACGTGCGAGTAAACAAGGTCGAATCGAAGATCAAGGTCCATCTTGGGGATGCACGAGATGTCATCCGAAGAGAGCTTACCCAAAGTGCAAATCGTGTGATAATGAATCATCCATCTGCGTCAAAGGACTTCATCAAAGATGCTTGTAACGCTCTCCAACCTTCCGGCGGCGTTATCCACTACTATACTTTCGCAGGGGAGAATTGGGAAGCAGATTCTCTACGCGAGATCGAACACGGGGTCGATGCCTCCGGCTACGCTACAGAACGAGTTTTGGGAATTCACAGAGTTCGCGAAGTGGCTCCAATGAGATGGCAGGTCGCGGTCGACCTGAAAGTCGTCCCGGGTCGGTAGCAGAAATTTCGACTCTCACCCTGTTGGTCGGGTCTTGAAGTAATCGGACCATGTCTCGGGGGATGTCTATCGAAGATTTGTCGGCATTGATCATTAGAGTTCGATCAGAAATGAAGCCGCTTTTTCTGACGACCAAGTCCGTCTTGTGGGAGAAGGTTAGTCGAGGGTCTCCTTTACCCTCCACAGTGAATTCGAACGGCCCAACCTGGAGTCGGAGTCGGCCTTGCCCGCTGGAGCTCGAGAGGATTCGTTTCAGATCTACTGGAAGGTCTTGAATCGCACTGGAAGATTTCACTGCGACAACACAGTCTCCTCGATGAGTCAGCTCATGGTTTGTCGTTATCTCTAGCGTGGTCGGGTGCGTCGAGAGGATGGCAGGGTGACCGTACGCATGAAAGATCGAATGAAAGACCCTGAAGACGAGTGTACATTTCATGCTAAATATCCTTCAAACTAGAAAGTTGGCGGAGGCGATGGCTAGGTCAGTCGACTTCACAAGTGAAAGGGAGAGAATGGTTCAGAGACTGATTAGCGAAGGACTACTCCGATCCCCCGAAGTGATCGCGGCAATAAGGAAGGTTCCACGGGAACTGTTCGTCTCAAACGAGCTTCGCGCTTACGCCTACAGCGATACTCCTCTGCCGACCGATCGAGGTCAGACCATCAGTGCGCCACACGGCACTCAAAGCCGGGCGTTACATGGTGGCCATAATGAATGAAGCACTGGAGCTGAGGATAGGCAACAAGGTGCTGGAGGTAGGTGCCGGCAGCGGCTACCACGCCGCTACAGTCGCAGAGCAGGTCGGACCCCAAGGTCGCGTCTACTCCATAGAATTAGTCCCTGATCTAGTCAAGGTTGCACGATCCAATCTCGAGAAAGCTGGCTATTCTGACCGCGTAACTCTAGTCCAGGGTGACGGTTCACTAGGCTACCCAGATCGAGCCCCCTACGACAAAATAGTGGTTACTGCTGCAGCGCCCAAGATTCCGCAACCTCTAGTAGGACAATTACAATCTGGAGGGATACTCGTTATCCCGGTTGGCGGCCGCCTGTTCCCACAAGAGCTTGTAAGAGTACGGAAAGATGAGAAGGGACGCTTTGAACGGGCCTCTCTCGGAGGGGTCGCCTTCGTTCCGTTGATCGGGAAGGAAGGATTCGATTCATAGGAGGGACCCTTCGATTCCGCGTTTTTATTGTCCTAAAGGGTTGAGATTGCACGATGAGTAAGATGCCTACCACGGCCTCGAGTTGGAGATTGATGAGGCTGAAAGAGAGCCTCTCATCCAACCGTCGATCAGACAGTAATGAAAGAGTTGATGCGGTTGTAGCTGTTCTTCTTTACCAAGACTCCGTCGACGAGCTTAGCACTCTCCTAATTCACCGTGTAGAGAGGAATAATGATCCGTGGTCGGGCCAGATTGGTCTCCCTGGCGGCAGGGTTGAGAAGTTCGATAGTTCTACGCGGGAAGCCTTGGAGAGAGAGGTCCGCGAGGAGGTTGCATTGGAACTAGGCCGAGAAGGAGAGCTGCTGGGTGTTTTGAGTGTAGGTCATCCCGGAAGGCGTGTGGAAATGAGGGTTCAGCCATGGGTGTATGGCCTTCAACGCCGACCTGAGGTAACCGTCGGACCAGAGATTCAACAATCGTTCTGGGTCTCGTTGGCGAAGCTTCCCTCGCTTAGGGGGACCTCAGAAGTCGAGATCAGGGGAACACGAATGCCGGTTGAAGCGTTTCTCGTAGACGGAAGAGTCGTCTGGGGGTTTACGTACAGAGTTCTGAACGAACTACTGGCTGTTCCCGGAGCGATGGGGTAGTTACTGAGACAGGCTGGCCATTGGAAGGAGCAACGGGTCTGCCGCGGGCGTTCTCTCTTTCCTAGAGTAACCCTTCAAATCTAGTGTGACGGTCATGAAACCCAACCGCTTGAGTGTTCGGTCAACTTGGTCCATCAAAGCTTCGTCGAAGAAAAGTCGCCTCTCGTCAGGGGCGACCTCAATTTTAGCAGAACAGTTGCTGAGGCGAACTCGCAGATTTCTCACCCCCGTTAACTCCTTGATGTACAGCTCCGCCTGACCGATCATTCCGAGCTTGTCCGTGGTTACTTCTTCACCATGAGTGATTCGGGAGGACAAGCAGGGCATTGCAGGCTTGTCCCAGACTGAAAGTCCTAGTACTCGGGCTGTCTCTCTAACGTCTGCCTTTGAGAAAGATGCTATCAGCAACGGACTCTTCACGCCCGCTTCTTGGGCGGCTCTGAATCCGGGACGATCATCACTCAGGTCGTCAACTTGGGTTCCGTCGAGTATTGTTTCAAGTCCTAGACTGTCCGCGAGGTTCCGTAGTTCATGGTATAGTGTATCTTTGCAATGGTAGCATCTGTCCGCGCGATTCGACGTGTACTCGGGATTTTTGAGTTCGTCGGTCTGTACCACGAGGTGCTTGATTCCTATTTCCTCTGCTGTTTCCTTCGCGATTTCTAATTCATGTGGAGGGAGCGATTCGGAAACTCCGGTGACTGCCACTGCATGGTCGCCGAGTGCCTTCTGCGCAAGGAAGGCAACGAGCGAGCTGTCTACACCTGCTGACAACGCCACAACTGCTCCCTTGCTGAGTCGAATCTGTGAAACGGCTGCGTCGAATTTCTGTTGAAGGTTTTGCGGAAGTGATTCTCCCAAGTTAGGAGGAGGATGACTGGACATTGTAATTAAAAGTGTCCATCTGAAACTTTCTCTATGGCCTCGGAGGGCGAATTGGCGAGATTCGACGCCGGGTTCAAGAGATTGAAAAGCCGAACTGGTCTGCTCGCCATCAAGAGAGTGGCTCGTATTGCCCACTTGGACGTAGGGCGAGAAATAAGGAAAGGACTGCCAGAAATAATTCTGGCCGAAGGAAAAGCTCCCCAAGAAGTCGCAGAAATCGTCGAAGCGATGGTTGAGAGGACCGGCCGCGCAATTGTTAGTCGAGCAACTAGGAAGCACTTGCGCCTCATCCGAGCTAAACGAATTCCAAAATCAAGCATTCAATTCTTTGAAAGGTCGGGCATAATTCTGACCAAGCTGAAGCCTTACCGTGTCAAAGAGACCGGAGGTAGAGTCGGCCTACTTACGGCCGGGACATCGGACATCCCAGTTGCGGAAGAGGCTAAGGTGATTGTTGAGGAGATGGGTTGCAAGACCCGGGTCTACTACGATGTAGGTGTCGCAGGACTGCATAGGCTCTTCAAACCACTCTCTGAACTGCTCAAGTGGGACTCGGACGTAATTCTCGTAGTCGCAGGGAGAGAAGGTGCTCTGCCGACCGTGGTCGCAGGACTCGTTGATGTCCCCGTCATTGGAGTTCCAACTTCCCGAAGCTATGGGTTTGGGGACAAGGGCATCGCAGCACTAGCAGCGATGCTACAGTCTTGTTCCCTGGGAATAGCGGTCGTGAACATAGATGGTGGAGTTGGAGCAGGGTCCCTCGGTGCTCTAATTGCCAACAGAGTGGCAAAATACCGCGCGAGACGATCTTGAGGCTAGGTTAGATTGGGGGTCGATCTTGGAGATCTTGTCCCTCACCGAAAGATAACGCTTGATGACCTGTCAGGTAAGACGTTTGCTGTGGACGCCTACAATGCACTCTATCAATTCCTAGCAATAATACGAGGGCCGACTGGCACTCCTTTGATGGACCGGCAAGGCCGCGTGACGAGTCATCTTAGTGGTCTCCTCTACCGGACAACAAATCTTGCAGAGCGTCGAATACGTCTCGTCTATGTTTTCGACGGCATACCTCCAGCTCTGAAGGAGACCGAGATCAAACGACGACGAGCCGTCAAGGAAGAGGCGACGATGAAGTATGAACAAGCAATTTCTCGAGGAGAGGTTGAAGAAGCTAAGAGATACGCTCAGGCTACCGCGAGTCTGAAGGACTTGATGGTTGAAGACGCTCATCGCCTTCTCGAATACCTTGGAGTTCCATACGTTCAGGCTCCTTCCGAAGGAGAAGCGCAGGCGGCGTACATGGCCGCTCGCGGAGACGTTTGGGCCGCCGTCAGTCAAGACTATGACTCGTTATTGTTTGGCGCGACTAGGCTGGTCAGGAATCTTGCAATAAGCGGGAGGAGGAAGTTGCCGATGAGAGAGGCGTATGTGCAGGTGGACCCGGAGATCATCGAGCTCGCAGCGACCTTTGAATCGCTCGGGCTAAAAAGAGAACAACTGATCGATCTCGGAATCCTGATAGGCACCGATTTCAATCCAGATGGATTCAAAGGAATTGGACCGAAGACAGCGCTTAAGCTCCTGCGAGAGAATGGCACTATTGAGGGTATAGCCCAGAAAAGCCCCGATGTCACAGCGCCACCAAACCTGAATCGGATCCGGCAAATCTTCCTCAAACCCGAGGTAATGTCGAACTACACTCTTCAATGGAAGGCGCCTCAAACAGAGGAACTTGTCAGATTCCTCTGCGGCGAGAGAGACTTCAATGAAGAAAGAGTGAGGACCGCAGTAGAGAGAGCGAAGAGTGCTATCGCGAAGGACTCGGGAAAACAGACCCTAGAATCGTTCTTTCATTCATAAGTTAACAGATGAAAATACGGGAGTGAACTGGGTTGGCTGGCGGAAAAATCGTTCTGGCGACTGGAGCATTCGATCTCCTCCACCTGGGCCATGTCAAGTTCTTGGAAGCCTCCAAGAGAAGGGGTGGTCGGGGAGCAAAGCTGGTCGTGGTGGTTGCTCGAGACAAAACCGTGTTCAGTCGGAAAGGACGATTGCCAATCCTGCCTGAAGATCAGAGGAGAGAACTCATAGGCTCCCTGCGAGTCGTCGACAAAGCGATCTTAGGTCATACTCATCTTGATCTCTTGGGAGTACTGCGGGAAGTAAAGCCGGACATTATCTGTGTCGGCTATGACCAAAACCAGATCAAGGTCTCGGTCCAGAAGCTTCTCAGAGGGGAGCGTCTTCCGATTCGGGTTGTACAGATTCCGAAGTTCGGACATGACGGGTTGAATAGCAGTACAGGGATCAAGCGGAGGGTTGCAACAAGCTGGAGAGATCGGGCTAAGCCCCGAAGATCACCTTGATGTTGACCGAGTCCCCGTCCTTAAGGTTGAAGCGGGTCCTGAGTTTCTCGGGCGAGATGATTTCGATGACATCTTCTCCATAGTGAGCTCTGACAGGAACGATTACTGCCCCTTGTGCTTCTCCGTTGATGACGGCCCGATAACCCTTCACTGCCCCGTATGTACGAGTCTTGTTCGCAAATCCTTCTATTTCGACAAAGGGATTACTTTCGAGTTCTCGTCGCGCGCCTAGGTCTTCTTTTCTCACTCTGAGGTTAAGTGTTCCGGGAAATGGATCGAATCCTAGTTTGGACCTAAACTGCTTCCGGTATCCTTCCAGGCCCATGTAATAGGCGCCTTCGGACAGACCTGAGAAGACGATCGCGTTAATCTCCACCTCAGCTTTAGGAACTTCGAAAACCGATCTTAACACTCGGTACATTTGGGTCAGACTGTCGAGACCCTCCTTTGTTATCCTAACTGTCTGGTTTCTTCCCTCAGATGATCTGGTGAGAAGACCCTGCCTCTCCATCTCTATCAGTCTACGAGAGGCAGTCTGCTGCGATACGCCAATGCTTTTTGCTACGAGGCTCGTGCTGTAGGGCACGCTCTGCTGATAGGCTCCCATCTCGGCCAGCTTGTACAAGGCGAGGAGATGCGAAGGCTTCAATGTGAACCACCCTGTTTGGCGCGGATCGATTCGATATGAGCTTGTCTCAACGGGGAGGGATGTCCATTCACGATAGATTTCTCGACCAGGTTGAAAGCGGTCGTAAGAGAGATTCTATGGCCGACGCTCACGTAGAATTTTCGGCTGCGAGCCTTTACGATTCTCCCGATCAACTCACCCTCAGGGTCCAGTATCTTGCTATGATCTGATTTTCCGTAAAGGCGGGACTTTGCCACTCCAATTGTAGGCCTGTCCAATGCCAATCCAACATGACATGCCAGGCCGAATCTTCGGGGATGCGCGACTCCTTGTCCATCAATGAGGAACACGTCGGGCTTCTGTCTGATCCGTTCCGCGATCCTTACGAGGAGGGGGCCTTCTCGGAACCCGAGAAACCCAGGAACATACTTGGTCGACACACCATCGACGATTGTCTCGGTCTCAATAATCTCCATATTCGCCAGGTCACAAACGGAAGCAGCGACAAAGGCAGTGTCACCCTGGTAGGCTGCGTCCATTCCACACAAGTATCGAGGCTCGAAGTTAGGATCGTCGATGCGTTTGACACGTGTTGACAGATCTCGCTGTAATGATGCGGCGTGATCTGTGTCTACAAACTGGAATAGTTTCTCCGAGTTCAATTCTTCGAAGAGGCGCTCAGCCGCTTCTCCAATCTGTCCAGCGACTGTTCAAGAGCGAAGCGTCTTACCTCGGTGACCACATCGCCTCGAGTGGATTCAATAATGCGCCTGTCAGCGTCCATCTTGACCCTGAAAGTGGGAATTATCGATGTGTGTTCGAGAGTCTGAAGATCGTCGTATATGCCCTCCATCGCTCCCAACAACTTCTCCGCTTTCTTCACTTCGCCCCTCCGAAGACAATTCAAGGCCATGCGGCGAAATTCGCCGACGGCATCGAGCAGTCCCAGGACATAGCTCCGATTGTCCGTCTTCAGTTCAGAGATTGTTGGAATCCGTTCGCTCTGCGCGAACGATCGAAGAGTCATGGCCTCCACATATTCTTGGAATGCGACGACCACGCCTGATGAACTCTTGAACTCAGAGAAGTCGTTTGAGAGGATCTCTATCTTGCTTAGAGTCTGTTCAACCTTGTGAAGCGTACTTGAAGCGGATTCCATGTCTCCCCGATGGATTTCCAGAATCGACGATCCCGCGAGCCTCGTCGCAGTTCTCGACAAACTCAGCACCGCTTCTCTGGCGTCGTCATAATGAACGAGCTGCTTCTGAATGGAAATGAGGTCCCTCTTACTCAACACACGAGTTCAGCCTAGAGTCCACTTGGGAGAATGACCCTATAACAGAATTTGCCTGCGACTGTCGTGGTCAGGCGAATTTTTGGGATTCTTCCTTAATCCCGCTATGTGTAATTATCAAGAGGTCAACTCCATCTCCGCTTGAAATGTCGCGTGCTACCGCGGACTTTATCGCTCTGAGAATCAGAGGTCTAGCTTCCTCCACGGACAGGCCGTCTCTGTATTCTGATTCAAGAACTCCCATGGCAATCTCTGCGCCAGTTCCGACAGCCGCAAACTTGTCGCCGAGAACCGACCCGATAGGGTCCAGTACGAATAGTTCGGGGACGCCGTCGTCGATTCCCGCAATTATTGTCTGTGCGAGATAAGGATAGAGGCGTCTGCTGGAAAGGATTGACGCGAACAGTTTCGCAGTGTTCTTCACTGTGCCTGGTCTTCCCCGCTCGTACCGGTAGATGCTCATGTAGGCGTTAGCTTCTCGAGCTAGAACCTGCATGTCACCAATTATCCCGGCACAGCCGATTCCAATGTTATCTGTAACCTTGAAGACTTTCTTAGCGACCTTGCTCATCACGAAGGTGCCGTAAGAGTATCTCCGCTCTGAAGCGAGTATAGCGCCGTCTTTGCATACGAGTCCGACTGTTGTGGCTCCAGGCATGAAGCCTTCGTCACTCATTTATCGCGCCGAGTGCGGAGACCCTAGTTCTGTCGCTATAAAGGTAGCGTCGAGCGAGAGACGCCTGTCGTAGCGGTTGAGCCTATGCGGAAATGTGGTCTCGCAGCTTTCGCTCGGGACGAGCACTGATACCGTAAGGAATGTACGGATTGTTCCAGTCGATGGGTCCGACCGAGAAGCTGTGCTGGAAACGTCCAAGCACGAGATCCCAATTCCAGTTGGAGAATTCGAAAAACCCGTCCCACTCTTCACCCTCCAGGAATCCAGAGTGAACGAGGTCCAACTTTACAACTCCTCCCTTCGCAACCTCCCCAAAGGTCACATCGACCCTCGTCCGCAATCTTCGCACATTCGGAAACTGGGGAGGCGCGATGAATTCGAACGAGAGATGCTTTTGTGGCTCGAGAGCCAAGACCTTGCATCCCTCAGTGCCTTGGAACCCTTTGGGTGCTTTCAGACTCGAGAATAACTCATAGCGGCCGCTGACTACTGATTCGACATTGGCCTTCGGTACGAAGAAACTCGTCACTCCTTCGACACTAGTCCATGCCTTCCAGGCATTTTCAAGGGTGGCAGTTGTGATCGTCTGCTTTCTTACGATCTTTGAAGAACTGGTCATTTGTTGATTCTCATTGGGTTGTATCTTCGAGTTATGCAGCGACCTCGAGTTTGTCGATTGTAACGCCGACCATTTTGCAAGCCTCGCAAATCTCCAAGCGAGTAGGTTCACCGCAGGATCGGCACGATCTCAGAACCGAGTCAGGAACGCCTGGCTCGGCAAGGGCTCGAAGCTTTGTCATTGCACGGTAGGAAGAGAACAATACTCCCGGATGCGCGAGCTCGAGCCTGTTGAGCATGGTCCGCAGTTCATTCCTCAAAGCCTCCGTCATGTATGGACAAGACGCCGATTGAAAGATTAGGCCTTCCGCGTACCCGTACAGTGCCACCTCCTTCTCAGGCACTTCGCACAACGGCTTGACGCGCGGGAGGAACCCGCCTCGGGGATCCCGCAGGACCGGGTTGAAGCGAGCAAACCTCTCAACATCGCCCTGAAACAAGTTCAGCAAATATGTCTGAACAACATCGTCCAGGTTGTGAGCTGTGGCAATCTTTGTCGCTCCAACCCTCTTAGCACCGATGTTGATCGCTTTTCTTCTGAAGACTCCGCAATACGAACATGCAGTCATTCGTTCGGGCCTTGCCTTGAGAAAATCATCCAAACCGTCGCCATACAATTCCTTGAAAGAAACGATCTCGTGATCGACGTCGAGCTTGTCACAGTATTCTTTCGCTAGATCGACAGCCTCCTCCCTGTAACCAGCAATCCCCTCATCTACGGTGACGGCAGTAATTCTTGTCTGCTGAAACTTGGCTGATAATTTCTTGAGAATCATCAACATCGTCAGGCTGTCCTTTCCGCCGGATACCGCCACCGCGATATGGTCTGCCGGTGAGAACATCTTCCAGTGACTGATTGTTCTCCGGACCCTCCTTTCGACAGAGTCCTTGAAACAGCCCTTGCAGAGGGTTACACCCTCGTTTTCGCGCTTGTAGTAGGAGGTGTGCCGGTTGCAAGCACTGCAAGTTATTCCCTGCAATGTTATTCCCTACTTTGGAAATATGGTGCCGAATAGAACAAATGAAAGAATCAGATTCAGGCCGAGTAGGGACAACGACGCCAAGCTCGCACCGATCCGAACATATTTCCTGAGCCAGCCCGGCACCCGGACTATGGTCAGCAGAGTGTCGAAGTATCTGTCGCCGTCAAAGGGAAACATTGGTAACATGTTGACCAGTGCCACTCCAAGGAGGATGAGTGACATCCAAGATAGAGTGTTGTAGAAATGGTAGGGCACAGAGACCGGCAGAAAAGATGCCACTGGCTTGTAATATGGGAAGGTGAAGATTCCTATTGTGGCTCGGCTACTATTGTCGGGGCCCGGTTGAGTGATGATCGAATAAGTTGTCTGCGTACTTGAGGCTGCATTGTTTATTGTGAGCACTAGATGATGTCCAGGTGTCAAAGGCGATAGAATATTTCTCAATGAATTAACGTCAGTGACCGTTGTACCGTTGACGGCGACGAGGACTGACCAGCTTTGTATGTTGTTGTTCTGAGCCGCGCCTCCGTTCACTAGTCCCGTAATGAGGACTCCCGACGATTGTGAGTTATAGAGAGGGCTGATGACCAGTGCAAAGTTTGTGATCAGAAGGATCACTAGGAACCAGCTGACTACGTTTGTAAAAGACCCGCCTGCAAAGACTCGGAGTTTGGTCCGCGCTTTCCTCTTAGAAAGATCCTCTTCGTCAATCTCTACAAACCCTCCGGGCAGGAATATTGCGAGAAACACTCCCGAGGATTTGATCGGGACCTTGTCCAACACGCTAGCTATCCCATGGGCGGCTTCGTGCGGGATGAGTAATACTGCGATAGAGATGAGAATGTATGGGAAGATCTCCCAGCTTATCGTCACTCCGGGAACGGGGATTATCAGCAGGGTTGGACCCGCCTGTGCCGAACGGTGGAACAAGTTTAGCGCGTTCAAGACTAGGCTGTAAAGGATGAACACGAGGAGTCCGAGACCCATGGCTGCTCCAATGTCGAAGTAGGTCATCCATGCTCTGCGGAACCTGCCTCCTAGCTTCTGCATCCAGCTGTTGAAGACGCTGGTTCTGAGCATGAGGTAGTACGGCTTTACGATGATTCCGTGTTTGTCGGCTTTCAGAAGTACACCGATGGCGAAAATAGCTAGCCACACAGCCAAGTACTCGAGAAGCGGAATGTAGGGGTCCAGTAGAGAACTCAAGTTGCTTCTCTCTTAGCGCGAAGTTGTGAGCGGAACCGAGTCGCCTTCATATTACCCTTTCAATCTCTGTGGCTTGCAGATTCGTTCTCGATGGTCGTAGACTATAGAGTTCCTCTGAACAAGTCTTCTTGGGCACTAACTTCAAGGGTCTTGCTTGATGCACGATCTTGGAATCGAATTCGTGTCAGACCTCTTATGATTGCGACTGGAGTCCTTTCTCTCCCTTGTCCCATGACCAGTTCTGCGGCAGAAGCCAGTTCATCGGCAATTGCGACGT